>Ga0247840_10006946_pt1 | contig 15986 bp, 8 predicted proteins | sample LaCruzMarch2015__FD_192404 | JGI IMG/M metagenome (GOLD analysis project Ga0247840, IMG submission 192404) | Freshwater microbial communities from meromictic Lake La Cruz, Castile-La Mancha, Spain - LaCruzMarch2015_17m | ecosystem: Environmental > Aquatic > Freshwater > Lake | place: Spain... | reverse complement strand
TGCAGCCCTACCGGGTCGAGGTAAGCGGACTGCTTAAAACGGGGAAAAATAAAATCCAGATTCGCGCGGCCAACCTTGTGTGGAATTACACGATGGGTTTAGAAAACCCCACGCCGATTCCGGAAGACCTGCAGGAGCATTACGGCACTATGTGGAAACCGGAATATAAAAGCTGGGAAACGTTACAGAACCACAAGCGGAACAACAAAGACGGCCGCCTGCCATCCGGCCTGCTCGGACCGGTAACATTAAGAATATCTACGGAAACTGTGAAGTAATGAGGAGTCACATGCCTATTAAACGACGGAAATTTATAAACGCGACCAGCCTCGGTTTAATAACGTTAGGTTTTCCAATGCTTGGAAATGCGGCGGCTCCGTCGCGGCCGAATATAATCTATATTCTGGCTGACGATCTCGGCTGGGCGGATGTTGGATTTCACGGCCCGGACATCAAGACACCGAATATCGATAAGCTTGCCGCCGAAGGCGTCAAGCTGGAGGCATTCTATGTGATGCCCGTCTGCACACCCACGCGCGCCAGCCTTATGACCGGACGTTATCCGATCCGCTACGGCTTGCAGTATAATGTGCTCCGCCCCGGCGGACAGCACGGTCTGGCCGTCGAGGAACGCACCCTGCCGCAGGCGCTGCGTGAAGCGGGATACGAAACGGCGATCTGCGGCAAATGGCATCTCGGTGTGGCCAAAAAGGAATACCTGCCGATGCAGCGCGGATTTGATCATCAATACGGATTTTTTATGGGAGCCATCGACTACTTCACCCACATTGAAGCTGGTGGATTTGACTGGCACCGGGATGAAAAGGTCTGCCGTGATGAAGGGTACAGCACACACCTGATTGCCAAAGAATCCGTCCGGCTTATTGAACAGCGCGATACGACGAAACCCCTCTTTCTCTATGCCGCATTCAATGCGCCGCACACACCCCTGCAGTGCCCGCCAGAATATATCGAGCCCTACAAAAATCTGAGCGAGTCCCGCCGAAACTATGCCGGCATGGTCTCTGCCATGGATGAGGGCATTGGACAAATCGTTGCCGCCGTCGAAAAACAGGGCTTGCGCAACAATACACTCTTCATTTTCTCCAGCGATAACGGCGGAATGCCCAGCAAAGGCGAACTAAGTCAAATCGCCAGCAACGGACCCCTGCGCGGCGGAAAAAGCACACTCTATGAAGGCGGCGTGCGGGTTCCGGCTTTCGCTACATGGGACGGACATATTCCGTCCGGCTCGGTCGTCACCGAACCGCTTCATATCGTGGACTGGTACCCTACTCTGCTGAAACTGGCGGGCGCGTCGCTCGATCAGAAGCTGCCGCTGGACGGACGTGATGCCTGGCCGACCATCGCGCAGGGCAAACCGTCGCCGCATGACGCCATCTTCCTCAACAATGTCGGACGCGAAGGCGCCATCCGGATGGGCAACTGGAAACTGGTGCGCAACGGAAAAGATGTCTTTGACGAAGACAGTGCCGGAGCGGGCAAGAAGGCGTCGAAGGAAGATAAGAGTGCCAGGCGCGATGCCGCCGATACGTACGAACTGTTCAATCTCGCAGAAGATCCTTACGAAAAAAATAATCTCGCCGGAAGCTTCCCCGAAAAAGTGCAGGAACTTTGCGCCCGGCTGGATGTTTATGCCAAGGAAGCGGCTCCGCCGATACTGAATCGCAGGCCGGAAGGCTTCAAAACGCCTAAGGTGTGGGGCGAAGATTTCAATTAATATTCAGATTAAATATCAGTAAAAGGAGACGTTATGTTGAAAAAGCAGAGAGATATCGTAAAAATGGCCGGGCTTGGCATCGCGGCCTTGGGATTCCCAATGCTCGGAAAATCCGCGCCGGTCGTACCGGCGAAACCGAACATCATTGTCCTGCTGATTGACGACATGGGTTATGAATGTATCGGAGCGAACGGTTGTACGTCCTATAAGACACCGGTGATCGACAGCCTTGCCGCCAAGGGGGTGCGTTTCGAATATTGCTACGCGCAACCGGTTTGTACACCGACACGATTACAGCTGATGACCGGCATTTATAATGTCAGAAACTACACCGATTTCGGCGAGATGGATCCGAATTGTGTGACCTTTGCAAATATTCTCAAACCGGCAGGTTACGCGACCTGCATCTCCGGCAAATGGCAGCTGGGCAGTGACCTTGGACTCCCTAAAAAGTTCGGGTTCGATGAATATTGTCTGTGGCAGCACACGCGCACACCGCCGCTGAAAACACCGAGCCGCTACGCCAATCCCGGACTGGAAATCAATGGCGTCGCAAAGGATTTCACGAACAACGAATACGGCCCGGACATCGTAAGCGATTACGCGCTCGATTTTATTCAGCGGAAAAAAGATCAGCCCTTCTTTCTCTACTACACAATGATGCTTACGCACGGTCCGTACGACCCCACGCCCGACAGTGCCGACTATGACAAACCAAAACCCGGCTCCAGAAAAGCAACCCGCCCCGACGGCGTCAGCCTGAACTTCGCCGACATGGTTGCTTACACCGATAAGCTCACCGGCAAGTTGATCGCCAAGCTCGACGAACTCGGCATCCGCGACAATACGCTTCTCATCATCCTCGGCGACAATGGTACAGGCCGAGGCACGGTGACGATTATGGGCGAGCGCAAATTCATTGGCGGTAAAGGGCTGCCGACGGATGCCGGAATGCATGTGCCGCTGATCGTAAGCTGGCCGGATAAAGCAGCGAAAGGCAAAGTTTCGCGCGCCATCATAGACACCACTGATTTTCTACCGACCATCTGCGAAGCCGCCGGCGTCACGGTTCCCGCCGAGCTGAATATAGACGGCAACAGTTTTCTGCCGCAGGTGCTCGGCAAGGAAGGTAATCCGCGCGCCTGGTATTACAGCTGGCAATGCGGTCAAAAAGAAAAAGGAATTACCGCGGAGTTCGCCGCCACTCCGGATTTCAAACTTTCCCGGGCAGGCGATTTCTACGATCTGCGCAGCGACATCGAAGAAAATAATCCACTCAAAGTAGCTGCACTAAAAGGTGAATCCGCCACTGCCGCGAAAATGCTGCAAGGCGTGCTCGACCAATATAAAAACGCTCGCCCCGCAGCCATTGCACTGCCGGTTGCCGTTCCGTCAGCTCGGGGAAAAAAGGCGGCCAGCAGTGTCAATAAAGTCGATGAAGCCCTTTAACAATCCGGAGTAATCATATGAAACGCCTAGCTACACTCTCTTCGCTCCTGCTGCCGCTTGGCAGCCTTTGCCACGCGGCTGACGCCCCCGCCAGACCCAATATCATTTTCATTCTCGCCGATGATCTTGGCTTCGAGTCGCTGGGCTGTTACGGCGGCGTAAACTATAAAGGTTTTGGCGCAGTGAAAACGCCGAATCTGGACGCCATGGCCAAGGAAGGCATGTTGTTCAAATATGCTTTTGCCTGCCCGGTCTGTTCTCCGTCGCGTTCAGAAGTGCTCACCGGAAAATACAACTTCCGCACGGGTTTCCGGCGCATCCTCGGTAAAGCGGGCGTACCGGATCAACTCGATTTTCAGGCGCATCCCACCATTGCTGCGCGGATGAAAGCGGCCGGATACGTCACGGCGGTTGTCGGCAAATGGCATCTCGGCCCGCCGTGTACCAAGGGCGATGAGAATGAGGAAGTCCCAACTACATCCGAGGCCGATACAGCCTATCCGCATCCGCGCGAATGCGGCTTCGACCGGCAGTGCATTTTCAGCGGAGGACACTTGAACCAGTATGGCGAACCGAAGGCTGGAAAATATACGCCGGAACTTCTGCAGGACTGGGCGCTGAAATTTATAAGCAGCCGCAAAGGCCAGCCGGAGCCGTTTTTTATCTATTATGCATCGCCGATTCCCCACGGCCCGCATTTCCCAACCCCGCTGAATCCAAACGGAAAAACCGGCGGTGTGCGCGGAGACATCTCGAATTATCCCTATCTGATTGAATATCTGGACAAGCAGGTCGGTGAACTGCTGACCAGGCTGACCGAACTGGGGCTGCGCGACAATACGCTGGTCATGTTCGCGGGCGACAACGGCAGCTACGGCGTGACCACGCAGATGCGCGACGGCCGCGAAATCCCCGGCGGCAAAGGGTCTCCGGCAGACAGCGGATCCTGGGTTCCGCTGCTGGCCAACTGGCCCAAAGGCATCGCCGCCGGAAGTGTGTACACCGGCATGGTCGATTTCACCGACATTCTGCCGACCTGTCTTGAACTGGCCGGAGCGAAAGTTTCGGATGAAGTGGATGGGGTCAGCTTCGCGCCGCAGCTTCAGGGAAAAACCGGCACTCCGCGGGAGTGGTCATTTTCTCTTGGCTGGAACAGATGGTATGCCCGCGAGGCCAAGTGGAAACTTCGCGAAAACGGCCAGCTGTTCGATGTGAGCGATTCTCCTTATGTTGAAGCTTTGGTGAAACTAGAAGACGATACGCCGGAATCAAAAGCCGCGCGCGCCCGTCTACAGGTCGTGCTGGATAAACTCAATCCGGGCCCAGACCTGTCATCGCCGAAAGGCAAAGAGAAGGACGCTGAATGATGAAAATCAAACCGGCCGCCGGAATTTCCGCCGCACTGACCATCGCGACCGGCAGCATGGCCGCCGAAAAAATACCGGAGCGGCCCAACATCGTCGTCATTCTCGCCGACGATCTTGGCTTTGAATCGCTTGGATGTTACGGCGGTGTAAGCACCAAGAGTCTGGGCCTGATAAAAACGCCGAATCTGGACGCCATGGCCAAAGACGGTATGCGGTTCAGTTATTGTTTCGCCACACCGGTCTGCTCGCCGGCACGTTCAGAACTGCTTACCGGAAAATATAACCACCGCACCGGCTTCATTGATATCACCGGACGGAACGGTGCAACGGATCATCTCGATGCGCAGGCGCATCCTACCGTTGCATTGCGGCTGAAAACCGCCGGATATGTCACCGCCGTTGTCGGCAAATGGCATTTGGGGCCGCCGGAAAGCATGAAAGAAATTCCGGCGACTGCTGAGGCCGACACCGATTACCCGCATCCGCGCGAATGCGGCTTTGATCGTCAGTGCATTCTCGGCGGCGCGCATCTGGAACTCTACGGCGAGCCCAAACCCGGCGTCTACACTCCGGATATTCTGCAGGGCTGGGCACTACGTTTTATTGAGAGCCGCAAGGGAAAATCCGAACCGTTCTTCCTCTATTACCCCTCGCCGATTCCGCACGAGCCGCTCTTCGCCACGCCGCTGAATCCCGACGGGCTGCCGCGGAATAAACAAAACTATCCCTACCTGATCGAATATCTCGACAGCCAGGTCGGCGAAATTTTGAAGAAACTCACGGAGCTGGGATTGAGAGAAAACACGCTGGTGATTTTTTCCGGCGATAACGGCACTCACCGTTCCATTACAACCGAAATGCGCGACGGTCGCGAAATCAAAGGCGGCAAGGGAATGATGACCGATACCGGATCGCAGGTGCCGCTGCTGGTCAGCTGGCCGGGCGTGATCGAAGCAGGCTCGGTGTACAAAGGGCTGGTGGATTTCACCGATATCCTGCCGACCTGTCTCGAACTGGCCGGAGTAAAAAACCCGAATGAAATCGATGGCATCAGCTTTGCGCCGCAGCTGCGCGGCCAGCCCGGAACACCGCGTGAATGGACGCACTCACTGTTCGTAGACAAATATTTTGTCCGAGACGCCAAGTGGAAGCTCCGCGAGAACGGACGTCTCTTTGATGTAAGCAAATCGCCGTATGAGGAAACTCAGGTGAATCCTGAAAACGACACACAGGAATCCAAGGCGGCGAGAGTTCGGCTACAGGCCGTGATGGATAAACTGCATCCGGTAAAAGTCGAAATTACGAAAGTGCAGTAACCATGACCAGAGCCGTCCGGGTAAGTTCGATAATCTCGCTGCTGGCCACAGTCTCCTGTGCGGCAGGAATAGATTTGCCTGAAGAATTTCCTATCGCGATGACTTTCCGGGGTAGCGACGCCATCCATGGGGCGGCGCTGGAAAAGCGCTTGAAAGAAAGCACGCCGTATCTGGTTATGCACGCACTGGGCAACACGGAAAACAGTAAGATCGTTTCCAGACGGTGGCCGGAAAAAATCGTAACCGACCAAATGGCTTACGGCGGCGTCGGTGGCGATGTGGCTCCACGGGTTTGGCCGGGGCATTTCCTGTACAAGGTCGGCACCAAGCTGAAAGGTGATATCCGGTCCGCTGATACGGTGTTGCAGGTTGAAAATTCCAAACTGCTCGCCAGGGAAGGCGCAGAACCTGCCGACGGAGCTTTCCCGACCACCTTCACCATTTACGCTATCGACAGCGACGGCAAGCCAGACTGGTCGAAAGCCGAACATGTGACGCTGATCAAAGTCAGCAGCGGTGAGCTGAAGGTGAAACGCGGGCAATGGGGAAGCGCCCCGCGATCCTTCAAGGCCGGCAAGGCGGTAGTGGCCGGACACATGATGTTCTGGTCTCATCAGTTCCAGCTGAACCTGAGCCTGCATTGTCCGCGCGGCGGGCCGGACGATCTGACCGCCGCCGAATGGTTCGCCCATGAAATAGCAGACCGGATAAAAGAAACGGGAACAGACGGCGTTGAACTCGACGTCGGCCGCTGGACGTGGGGCTATCCGAAGATGAACGCCATGGACTGCAATAACGATCTGCTGCCGGACTACGGCTACATCGACGGCGTGAACAGTTTCGGACTCGGCAACCGCGTACTTTTCCGTGAAGCGCGCCGCCTGCTCGGCCCGAATAAAATTATTCAGGTGGACAGCAATGATCCGATTTTCGGCATACGGGGCTGGGATTATCTGAACGGTGTGCAGCTGGAATGTTTCCCGATGGGAAACCGGTTCGATCTGTTTTCCGTGGCCTTCCTGCATCTACGCCGCTGGGTGGAAGAAGTGCAGGAGCAACCGCACTATAGCTACGGTTTTACCAAAGTACCCACCACCGTTTTCTCCGGCAGCCGGCAGCCTGATGGATCGCCGGAAGATTTTCATTTCCGGGTCGGGCTGGCTGCCGATTGTCTGGTCGGCATGCCGCATCCGTTCGCCAGTATTGAAGACATGGCGTTTGATCCAGCCAATGACAGCGACAAGGAAGCGAAGGAAAAATTTGGCGTCTTCAGGTGGGATGAATATTTCGGCGGCGACTTAAACAACTGGCACTGGCTGGGCAAGCCGCTAGCTCCGGCCCAGCAGCATCTTGATGACCTCGCAGAAGAAGATTTGCTGGCGGATGTTTCATGGAGCTGGAAGATCGATAAAAAATTTGAAGCGGAAGACCGCCAGACCGGCGATATTATTGGCGCAACGGTAAAACGTATTCCCGAACTGACGATTCCATCCGATTTATGGTTCGGCGTACGGCTCGAACCGGCCAAAAAATTGTCGCTCAAACCCAATCAGGAATACACGCTGGTTTTCGATGTGCGCGGCGACGACACTTGGCGATATGCCGACCAAGAGTTTCCGCGCGTTCCAAGAATGGTCGCCATCCAAGGAATCGGCGAAACCAAGAGCAACGCCGATGCGTCGGCCTCCGTGCTGGCGGGTGACGCATGGCAAACCTGCCGCATCAGTCTCACAACATCCGATAAACCTGACTCGGAACTGGCTTTCGGCATATCGGAACAGATCGGGCGAACAGAGATTAAAAACATCCGGCTCTACGCCGGCGGCGCGGAACGCTGGTCACGCGATTTCGAGCACGGAAAAATACTTTTAAATATGACCGGGCATCCGTGGAAAATAGACATCGGCAACGGCTACCGCCGGCTCAAAGGAACACAGTGCCCGGACATCAATAACGGCGCGGCAGTGAATGGCACCATCGAAGTCCCGGCGAAGGATGCCATATTTTTGGTGCAGGAATAAATGTTAGGAGGATCAACTGTGCGAATAAAAAAAGCGTTATTGGCGGCGATATTTATAATTTGTGTCTCCGGCTGGGCCCGCGCGGATGAACCTCGGACACAAACACTGCTGAATTTCGACTGGAAGTTTTATCTGGGCGATGCCAGCGGAGCGCAGACTCCGGAATTCGATGACGCCAACTGGAAGCCGGTCAATCTGCCGCATGACTGGGCGGTTTACGGGCCGTTCGATGAGAAAGTGGTTCAGGGCGGCTCTACGGGATTCCGTCCGCGGGGCATCGGCTGGTATCGCAAAACGTTTGTCTCTCCGGAGCCGGGCAAGCTGTTTACACTGGATTTCGGCGGAGTTTACACGGCGGCCGATGTCTGGCTGAACGGAAAGCACCTTGGAAAAAACTATAACGGCTATCTCGGATTCCGCTCCGACATCACGAATCTGCTCAAGCCCGCCGGCGAAACCAATGTGCTGGCGGTACGGGCAGACAACAGCCGGGTCGGCAGCTCACGCTGGTATACCGGTAGCGGAATCTACCGTGACGTGAATCTGGTCATGACCGATCCCGTTCACATCCCGCTTTATGGAACCTGGATTACCACACCAAAAATCGGGCAGGAACAGGCGGATGTTCATGTCGAAACCGTCGTCACCAACAGCAGCGCCGCCGCGCGCGATATCACACTGACTACAGAAATCCGCGATCCGTCCGGCAAAATAGCCGCCACGGAAAGCAGAACCCAACGTTTGAATTCCGGAGACTCTTTCACATTCAAACAGAACCTGTCGGTCGACACACCTCAGCTTTGGTCAACCGAGACTCCGAATCTGTACAAGTCCGTTAGCCGGGTAGCAGCAAATCAGAAACTGGTCGACGTCGTGGAAACAACCTTCGGCATCCGTACGATTGAGTTCACGCCGGATCAAGGCCTGCTGCTCAACGGGAAAAAAGTTAACGCAAAAGGAATTAACTACCACCATGATCTCGGCTGTCTGGGATCGGCGGCGTTTGACCGCGGCTTCGAGCGGCGGCTGGAACTGACCAAGGCGATGGGCTGCAACGCCATCCGCCTCGCGCACAATCCCTACCACCCCTCCCTGCTTGATCAGTGCGACCGCATGGGGATCCTGGTTTTCGATGAAGCGTACGACAAGTGGGAAGATCAGTTTACCGGGCCGGAACGCCCATTTGCAAAAGCATGGCCGGAAGACTTGCGGACTTTCATTCTGCGAGATCGCAATCATCCGTCGGTTTTTATTTGGAGTACGGGCAACGAACAATATCACTACCAAATGTCCTCGGCTGACTTCGGAGTTTCCCAGTTTAAGGCAATGTCTGATTTGATAAAGAGCATTGATCCGACACGAGCCGTCACCTGCGGACTTTTCCCGGCGCGCGCCAAAGGTGTCCGCTACAACGTGAAACCGAAAGAGCTGTTTGAAAACAGCGAACCGGCCGAAATGAGCTTTGAAATGGATGTGGTCAGCTGCAATTACACGCAGTCGTTTTTCGCCAAGGACCATAAAAAATATCCCAAGCTGATTTTTCTGTTGAGCGAATCCGGAACGAACGGCGGCGGCGACAGCTGGTTTGATTACGATCACAGCTACACCGTCGGGCAATTTTACTGGGGCGGGTTTGATTACATCGGCGAATCATTCGGCTGGCCCTGCAAAGGCTGGTTCCGGGGCTTTATTGATCTGGCCGGATTCCGCAAACCGGCTTCGTATTATGTGGAGTCGTTCTATTCCGACAAACCGATGGTTCACGTCACTGTGCAGTCGCCGAATCCCGGAAACAATGTCGTGTGGAACGACGTAAACCTGAATTGGGAATTTCTGGCTGACAGCTGGAACTGGCCGGAAGGACAAACGAACAAGGTCTTCACCTACAGCAACGGCGACACGGTCGAACTATTCCTGAACGAACGAACGCTCGGAAAACAAAAAATGGCCGACTGCAAAAAGATGAAAATGCTGTGGGATGTGCCCTTCGAGCCGGGCACGCTCAAAGCCGTCGCCTATCGTAACGGAAAAGTCATTGCAGAACATCAGCTGCAAACCGCCGGTGAAGCCGTCCGGCTGGTTCTGGAAAGCGATCGCCCGGCACTGAAAGCCGACGGTCTTGATCTGGCGCACGTCTTTGCAAAAGTGGTTGATGCCAACGGCATCCTCGTGCCGGATGCCGCGCAGAAAATACACTTTACCGTGACCGGCGCTGGAACCAACGCCGGCGTGGATAACGGCAATATGAATAGCAGTGAACTGTGGCAGGCGGATGAACGTTCCGCTTATAACGGCCAGGCTTTGCTGGTTGTGCGCTCAGACCGGCAGAAAGGTTCTGTCATCATTCAGGCAACAGCGGAAGGGCTGGAACCGGCCGAGCTGACGCTGCCGGTTGAATAAACGGAGATTGATATGCAACTATCCAAAACTGATTTTGCCGTGATGACGCTTTTTGCCGCCGGTTTTCTGGTGCAACCCGCGATAGCGATGTCTCCGCCGCCATCACATCAACCGGAGAACAAACCCTATTCCGGCACCGATCTGCGGCCGGCATATTTGCGCTGTGAATACCGCGTGAACCCGCTGGGTGTCGGCGAGGCGCAGCCGCGGCTCAGCTGGATTGTCGAGTCCGGCGAACGCGGTCAACGGCAGACGGCTTACCGTATTCTGGTGGCTGGCAGCGCAGCCGCGTTAAAGACCGATACCGGCGATCTGTGGGACAGCGGAAAAGTTGTGAGCGACGAAACCATCGGTGCTGTCTATGCCGGCAACCCGCTGACCTCCGGCCAGCCATGTTTCTGGAAAGTTAAAGTGTGGGACGCGCACGGCAAAGAGTCGGCGTGGAGCGAACCGGCACGGTGGTCAGCCGGATTGTTTCAACCGTCAGACTGGCAGGCACAGTGGATCGGCTGTGACAAACTGCGGCAGATCGAATTACCCGAAGCGCAATTTGAAGGCGCGCAGTGGATTTGGTCTGCTGGAGTTCCGCAAACCAACCCGCCGATCAGTGAACGTGCATTCCTTGCCACCGCCAGTCTGCCGCCAGTCAGCGAAATCGCTGAAGCTGAACTGCTGATTGCGGCAGACGACACATTCTCGGTTAACCTGAATGGTCAGCGTGTCGGACTGAGCGATCTCGCCGAAGCAGGCGAACCGCTGAAGGCGTATCGTTTTAATCCGCTTCCATTTCTGCGGGATGGCCAGAATGAAATCCGCGCCATGGTGAATAATGCCGTTGCGGGTTCGGCCGGATTGATTCTAAAACTCACCGTCACAACCAGGAGCGGAGAAAAAATCACTCGCGTTACCGACGCTTCCTGGCTGGCGGCCGGCAAATCCGCCGCCGCCACCAATCGCAGTGCCTGGACCGCCTGCGGTGTGCTGGGCGAACATGGCATCGCTCCGTGGGGCAAACTCAAAGCGGTCAATACCATCATGCCGCCAGCCTCGTATCTGCGCACCGGATTCAAAATTGATAAACCGGTGGTACGCGCCACCCTGTACGGCAGTGCGCTGGGCTGGTTCGATCTGCACCTGAACGGCAAACGCGTGAGTGACGACTATTTCAATTCCGGCTGGACGGATTACAGCAAACGCGTTTATTACCGCACATACGACGTGACACCGTTAATCCGTACTGGAAATAACGCACTCGGAGCCATCCTGTCGGACGGCTGGTATAGTGGATACATTGGCTGGGCCCGGAAACGCGATCATTACGGAACCCGGCCGCGAGTTCTCGCCCAGCTCGTTCTCGAATTTTCCGACGGCTCACGAAAAGTGATCGCCACCGGGTCGGACTGGAAGGCCGGCTCTGGGCCGGTTACCGGCGCGGATATTCTGCAGGGCGAAACCTATGATGCCCGTGAAGAAATCACCGGATGGGATATGCCCGGTTTCAATGACAAGTCATGGGCCTCCGTGGATACCGGCGCCAATTTAAATCCGGTCGTTCAGGCGCATCCCGCGCCGCCGGTCGTGGCCGTGAAAGAATTCCGCGCCAGGACCATCACCGAACCGAAGCCCGGCGTTTACGTTCTTGATCTCGGCCAAAATTTTGCCGGCGTTCCGCGACTTACCGTTCACGGGAAGCCTGGACAGAAAATTACTTTGCGCCATGCCGAGCGGCTTGCGCCTGACGGCGGAATTTACACCATCAACCTCCGCGGCGCCAACGCCACCGACGTTTACATTTGCAAAGGTGGCGGCGTTGAAGTCTGGACGCCGCGATTCACCTTCCACGGATTCCAGTACATTGAAGTTACCGGTCTGACGGAAAAACCGGATCAGGACACGGTCGTCGGCGTGGCGCTGAGCAGCGATACGCCGGCGACAGGTTTTTTTGAATGCTCCGATCCGATGCTGAATCAGCTGCATAACAACATCTACTGGACGCAGCGCGCCAACTTCATCGACATCCCCACCGATTGCCCGCAACGCGACGAGCGTATGGGCTGGACCGGTGATGCTCAGGTGTACATCCGCACCGCCACGTTGAACGCAGACGTACAGTCATTCTTCACCAAGTGGCTGGTGGACATGGAAGATGCTCAGCGCGACGACGGACAGTTTCCAAAGGTTGCTCCGGTCAGGCAGCTCAAAGAGTTTGGAAAGGACGGCGGCCCGGCGTGGGCCGATGCGGGTGTAATCTGTCCGTGGACGATCTACGAAGTCTATGGCGACAAGCGCCAGCTGGAACGGCATTACGATTCGATGTGCCGGTTCATCGAATTCTGCCGGAACCGCAGCACACCGGAGTTTTTGCCGCCGGAGAAATATCATTGCTACGGCGACTGGGTAAGCATCAAGGCTGATACACCCAAGGACGTAATCTATACCGCCTACTTTGCGTACAGCACTAAACTGGTCGCACGCGCCGCCGAAGTGCTCGGCAAGACAGAAGATGCGGCAAAATACAATGCGCTGTTTGAGCGCATCAAACAGTCCTTCAATAAAGCATTCGTCGGCGCAGACGGCCGTATCAAAGGCAACACGCAGGCCGTTTATGTGCTCGCACTGGCGATGGATCTCGTCGACGGCGAAAACGCGCGGCGTGCCGCGGATTATCTCGTCGAAGACATCAAGAATCACGACTGGCATCTCACCACCGGATTCGTCGGCACAAAAGATCTGATGCTCGTGCTGGCGAAAATCGGCCGCAACGATGTCGCATACCGGCTCGTTCACAACGATACGTTTCCATCCTGGGGCTTCAGCATCAAGAACGGTGCGACGACGATCTGGGAAAGATGGGACGGCTGGACGCCGGAAAACGGATTTGAAAAATCAGGCATGAATTCTTTTGCGCACTATAGTTTCGGCGCGGTCTATGGCTGGATGGTCGAAAATATCGGCGGCATCCGCAACGCCGCTCCGGCTTACAGACAGATTACCATCGCGCCGGAGCCTGATGAAAAACTTACATTTGCCAGGACACATTTCACCAGCATTCGCGGTGAGATTTCCTGCGAGTGGAAAAAAGCTGATGCCAAGCTGCTGGTAAATGTTGTTATTCCGGCAAACACCACCGCCACGGTCAGCCTTCCCGCAAACCCGGCCGATAAAATTACTGAGGGCGGCAGACCGCTTGCTGATGTTACCGGCGTGAAGTTTCTGCGGTATGAAGACGGGCGCGCTTTACTGGCCGTCGAATCAGGCCGCTACACGTTTACGGTAAAAACGAAAAAGTAATCCGGTAGCGGATAAAAGCCGGCCGGCAATCCGGCCGGCTTTTATCAGTAACCGGCGACCTCACAGCAGGCGAGGAACACTCCGGCCGTCCAGCCCAGCATGACAGGCATTTCATATTCATCGTTAACATCAATTGTTCCGGTGCGGGCATTGTATTTTTCCCACAGATGACGGCTGGCTTTGAAATTTTGCGTCACGATGGTCACATACTTCCGGGCTAAACGGACCGCTTCCTCCCGCTGGCCGCTGACAAGCAATCCCTTCACCGCCGCCCACTGTAACGGCGGCCACAAATTCGGACTGTCCCACTGATAGGTCTGGTTGCGCGGTTCGGCAACCGTGGTATCAAGACCGTACGGGGTCTCCAGTGCGGCAAGCAGCGTCTGCGCGCTTTTCTTCGCTTCGTTAGCGTCGGCTATTCCGCAGAACAACGGAAAGAAACTTGCAGCCGTAACAAGAGCGGCTGTTCGACTGTTGGCTTCGTCATAATCCTGGAAGATTCCTTTTTTGCCGTCCCACATAAGACGTCGCATGGTTTCACGGCGGTGATTCATCCGTTCCTGCCATTTGGCTTCCTGCCCGTTATTCAGCTCTTTCGCCAGATCGCGCGCCACCCGTTCGGTAACGTACAGCAGGCTGTTCAAATCTACCGCCGCAAATTCAGAACACCGGCCCTCCCAGCGCGGCGTGAAATCCCATCCGCTCTCCGCCACGGCAAGCGCCTGATTCACAAACTGTCCGCGAGCCACCGGTTCGTCCGGCATATCGGGCAGGCGCGACGAAACTCCCTTGCTGAACGATTTCAACTGATTCGGAGTAGCGTTGCCGCCGTAATGATTGAGTCCGTCGGGAAATGCGCGAAACGTCATCCAAAAGGCATATTCCTGTTCCAGCGCATTATAGGCGCGGACACGCCATTCGCGGTTGGTCTGATAGGGCATACACAGTTCTATCTGCAGGGCCGCGACCGGCGGCTGACTGCGGTTGTCCCTCCCGATCAGATTGGAGTTTGGAACAAAACCTAGCTTCTCGATGAGGTAAACCATGTTCTCTGTATTGTTGCACGCCACCTCGGTCTGCCCGTCATGCACCAATCCGATGGTTGTAAAATAGGTGTCCCAATAAAAAAAGTTGTGAAAGATTTTATCGGTTGTAGGAACGGTAAATGATTTCGGCAGTGCGATCTCTTTGGATACACCCGGCTGGGTTGTGCGGATGGTGCCGGGCCAGCCGGCGCGAATGTAATCTTTTACCGCTTGCACATCGGCCGGTGCCGGACCGGCGACAGAATCTGCCAGCACGAACATCTGCAGCAGAAGCAGATTCAGCGCAACACCAACTAAAGTTCTCAATTGCATGTGATTTTTCATAGCGGGGATGATTCCCAATCGGAACCGAAACTACAAGGCCGAAGGGCTGCCGATTATAGAGCTGTCCCGCCATTTTCCTGACACCCGGCACAGTCGAAAAATCCAGTCTTTTGAAATGATCGTCCATTTCATTTCATGGCGTTTGGGCGTATAAACTCTATCCGGCGATTGAATTCGAAAATACTGGGCTCTATATGAAAACGAGAAGCGCAATCACACTGTTGGCCTTAATTCTTTTCGGAACTACGGCCGTCGACGCGGCAAACTCCGTTGTGCCTCGCTTTGTGCCGCCACTGGATACGCCCCGCGACCGTCTTTTTAATGATGGCTGGCTTTTCTACCGAGGCGACGCGGCCGGGGCGGAGATTGCGGCGTTCGACGATTCAAGCTGGCGCAAGCTGAGCGTTCCGCATGATTGGAGCGTTGAGCCGATTCCGGCGGGCGGCGAAACGCTGCCGGTTCTGGAGCCGCTTCTGGGTGAATGGCGCTACACGGCAGGAGATTCTTATGAATATGCCGCCACTGGTTTTGATGATTCAAAATGGGGCACTCTCACGCTTCCTGCGCCAATCCCGGCAGCCAAGCCGGGAACGTATTACTGGTTCCGCCGGGAAATTTCCGTTCCGCAGGAAATGGCCGACAAAGACGTTATCTTCAGCCTCGGATGCATCGACGACTGCGACGAATTCTATGTGAACGGAGAGAAGATCGGCGATACCGGCGTCATGCCGAAAAACCAGCCGCAGGGTAACTGCACTCCGGCCTTCACGGAAACCCGCCGCTACACCGTCCCGGCGCGACTGCTGAAGCCCGGCATGAATCTGGTCGCTATCTGCGTTTACAACAACAAAGGGGCTGGCGGTTTTATCACTCCGAAGGGGAAAAAAGCTGATTCCGCCGAAACGGTCGGCCCTTTCAGCAGCGCGGCCATCGGCGGAACGCACAGCGGATTTACAGTCGGCGGCACCGGCTGGTACCGCAAGCACTTCAAGGTGGATGCGACCGACGCGGGCAAGCGGTTTGAAATTCTC
>Ga0247840_10006945_pt1 | contig 15990 bp, 10 predicted proteins | sample LaCruzMarch2015__FD_192404 | JGI IMG/M metagenome (GOLD analysis project Ga0247840, IMG submission 192404) | Freshwater microbial communities from meromictic Lake La Cruz, Castile-La Mancha, Spain - LaCruzMarch2015_17m | ecosystem: Environmental > Aquatic > Freshwater > Lake | place: Spain... | reverse complement strand
TGGCTTGCCATGCTTCAATATGCCCAATCCACTTCATTGATAATGCCATCGGTATTCCCCATCCAAAAGGGCAAGGATGACAGGTCGTATCAGGTTTGCGTAGGTGGGCGGGTTAGACGTTTACCAATAAAACGCAGGCAAACACTGCCAACAGTGCCGCGCTATTTACGTTATCGAAAATATCGGCGATGCTGACGCTGGTTTTTGCAACAGGGGTAGCTTATGCCGAACCTAGCAGGTCAACGAATATCATTTTGACCAAAGATGAGGCGCATTTGATCAACCTCAACCAAGACAACCATTCCGTCAGTATTTTTAAAGTCAATGCTGCCGGAAAAGGCGGTAACTCGCTAAAAAAAGTCACAGAAATTGCCGTTGGTTTTGAGCCGCAATGTGTTGCCGTGAAGCCCGACAACAGCGAAGCCTATGTTACGACTGCCGATGGTTCGGTCGTGGTCATTTCGTTGGATGTGGGGATTACCCCTTTTTCTATCTTAAAACGCATTGCAGTTGGTGCTGAGCCGCGAGGTTGTGCGCTAACCCCGACTGGCAACGTATTATATGTCGCTAACCACACTTCAGGTACGGTGTCGATTATCGACACGGCTACCCGTAAAGTGAGTAAAACGGTGACAGGTTTTAACCGCCCGTATGCCGTTGCCATATCCGACAATGGCAATAATAGCGATACTGATGAATTTATCTTTGTCAGTGATTTTTTGGCAGAGCAAATTCCCAATGGTTCTGGTGAGCCATTTGATACCGGCAAACGTGGTGTTATCCGCGCATTTCCTTTTGGGCTTGCAGTATTTTTGCAAAAAATAATCCTATCACCACTTTCAGATGCTGGCTTTACCGCAGACCGCAGTGCATTTTGCCCATTGACCAATGCCAATCTCCAAAGCCAAGTGTACTGCCCTGATGTGACAGGTGGGGCTGGCGACCCAGATAACGTCAATGCCCCACAAGGTGCATTTCCCAATCAGCTCCACGCGCTGCTGATCCATGACAACAAATTGTATGTGCCTAGCATCGGAGCAGCCCCAGCGCCGCCAGTCAAATTCAATGTTAATGTGCAAGCTATGGTGCATGTGGTCGATCCGGTTGCGTTGAAAGAAATCAAAGCCAATACCGTCAACCTGAACGCCCAAATCAAAACCGAACCCGCCCCTGCCGACCCTTTGACGAGTCTTGGCAAATTGTTTGGCAACGATATTGTGGCTGTGGATGCCAAAGCCAATAATTTTGTTTTTGTCAGCCGAGGCGGCAACTATGTGCTACGCGCTGGTTTGGTTGGCGGCAAACTGAATATCGGCGCACCTAATAATGTTGTGCGCCTGCAAACTGGACATATCCCTACCGGTATTGTCATGAGCGGCGATGGCAGCAGGGCTTATACCAATAACTCGGTCGGGCGGTCTGTGTCAGTGCTGAATTTAAGCTCCAATACGGTGGTTGCAACGGATATTGAATCGACTTCTTTGCCTTTGTTGGGCAGTTTTGAACATAATTTGCTGATGGGCAAGCTGGCGTTTTTTACTGCTTTAGGTGTGCCGGACAATGGCTTGGCTAACCTGCCAATACGCAGCATCAACCCGTTGGCGTTTCGTGGCAAGCAATCGGACAATGCTTGGAGTACTTGCGCCTCTTGCCATCCGGCTGGTTTGGCTGATGGCGTTACCTGGATATTTGCCGATGGCCCACGGCAAACCATTTCGCTGGATGCAACTTATTCCAAACGCAGTGCGGCTCACGATACGCGCTTGTTAAATTGGAGCGCGGTGCGTGGCAGCAATACCGATTTCAATAACAATTCGCGCGGTGTCCAGGGCGGTACGGGCTTTACCAGCAATCCTGCTGCGGTGTTTAATCATGGCCCAACGCAAGGGGTGAGCGAGGCCTTGGATGACCAAACCTTATGGATTCAAAGCATACGGCCTTTGCAAATGCCTCAAGCAAATGTCACGGCAGGCCGGACGGTGTTTCAAGACAATTGCGCGTCTTGCCACGGCGGCGCAAAATGGACGAAAAGCCAAATCCTCTATCGGGAAAATCCGGCGTTGCTTGCCGGTGCGCCACGTGATCCTGGCGTGACATTAGCTGCCAGTGGTGGTGGGCAAATCCAATCCTTCACTTTAGACGGCAAGACTTTGGCGTATCTGGAAAAAGTCGCTACGTTTGATGGTGCCAATCCGCTGGAAATAAAAGCCAACGGCACTAAGGCATTGGGAGGCGACGGTTTTAACGTGCCATCTTTATTGGGTGTGCGTTTTAATGCCCCTTATTTGCATAATGGTTCTGCATTACAACTGACGGATGTGTTTGCCAAGCACGGTCTTAATGGCGGCACCATTGCCAATCAATTGGATGCGACCAAACGAGCCAACTTGATTAAATTTTTAAATACGATTGATGGTCGTACGGAACCGTTTACTTCTGAGGCGGATGATTTCAGAAAGCCTTAATTTAGCGGCTTGTTGCTGATAACTGACCGCTGATTAACTAGCGGGCGACACGGTGTTAGGCCGTGCCGCCCGGTTTTTTTGTCTAGGAGCCCATTTGTCGATCATGCCGCAATGGTTTGCAGTATTAACAACTTTACATTCTATTTTGTTAGGGTTTCTGGTTTGCCCCATTTGTCTGGCAAGTCCAGATACTAGCTTTTTATCCGCACTCACGTCAGGCCGCTACGATCTCTTTTTGCGTTACCGTTTTGAGACGGTTGAAGATGCCACGCCAAGCTTGGCTTCAGCGTATGCGTCAACATTGCGTTCAGCCTTGGGCTACCGGACGGGGGCTTTCCATGATGCCGATGGGTATTTGCAAGTGGAAGACGTGCGTGTGGTCGGTGATGAAAAGCTGTATAACGACGGTGGCGCAAATGGTGTCAGCCAAAGGGCGGTTGTTGTCGATCCTGAAGGTTTTGACTTGCAGCAAGGGCTATTTCGTTACAGCGGTTTGCCACGCACCGTATTCACTGCAGGCCGTCAGGAAATAACGCATAGGCAACCCCCGTTGCATCGTTATATTGGCAATGTGCTGTGGCGGCAAAATTGGCAAAATTACGATTCGCTAAGGTTGATTAACCTGTCTTTGCCGCACACGACCTTAGATTATGCTTATGTTTGGCAAGTCAACCGTATTTTTGGCGAGCATAACCATCGTCCTGATGCCGGGCATTTTGACATGGACAGCCATTTATTCAATCTCCAATACTCCGGTTTAAGATTTGCCAAGCTTGAGGCTTACAGTTATTTGCTGGATTTTACGACTCCCACCTCAGCGGCTTTATCGACGGCGACCTTGGGTTTACGTCTGCAAGGCGATAGGCCAATCCAGGGCAAAACCCGATTGTTGTATGTCGGCGAATTTGCCCAGCAACTGGATTACGGCACAAATCCTAATACCATCAGCGTTAGTTATTTGCTGACCGAATTGGGCGTGAGTTTTACCGTTGGCGATTTTTTACCAAGTACGGCGGTCAAATTCAGTTATGAACATCTGGAAGGTAAAGGCGGCGTCAACGCATTTCAAACTCCGCTAGGCACTAACCATGCGTTTCAAGGGTTTGCCGATAGGTTTCTCGTCACACCCCCCGATGGTATCCGCGATTATTTTGCCACGTTCACTTTAAAATTTGCCGAAAACACCCAGTTGATTGCGGCTTTCCACCATTTTGGCGCAGACCAGGATGCCTATGATTATGGTGATGAAGTTAATGTAGTGCTGGAGCATCCCTTCGGCGACCATTTTCTGGCGGGTGTCAAATACGCCGATTATCACGCAGACAATAACCCTACCAACAACCTACGCAACACCCAAAGTGGCCAAGCTTATGATTTGTCAAAATTCTGGGTTTACCTGCAATATGCCTTCTAAAAAAACGGCGCGGTCTGCTGTTGATAAGCATTTTTTAGTTTGCTATGAACCCTTATGATTTTTGGGGAAATAAAACTAAGAACCTGTTTCGAAAGCGGCTAAGGACTTTTGCTTGGTTTTAGGTAGAATGACCGAATTTAACTACGATGCTAGGAGTAGCGATGATTCGTCATGCCGAACAAGCGCAAGGCCTAAGTGAAATAGCGCAAGAGATTGAAAAGCAGGGCTTAATTTTGATGTGCAGGATTGCTAATCAGGATCGTAAAGCTTTTGAAGATTTGTACTTTGGCTACACGCCCAAAATAGGCAAATTCTTGATGAGTTTTTTAAGAAATAAAGAACTGGTCGATGAGGCGGTCAATGATGTCATGCTGGCGGTCTGGCAACAGGCAGGGCGTTACGACCCGGCGCAAGGCAAGCTTTCAACGTGGCTATTCGGTATTGCCCATAACAAGGGTTTGAAACTATTGGAGAAGCAACGCCGCCATCACCGCGAGGAAATAGTTTCAGCCCCCACTTCACCACACTCTGAAAATGGGCAAGCGGCTTTTGGCTGCGATGATGCCGAGTGGGTTGGTTCAGACGATCCTGAGCGGACGGTGTTGGGTTGGGAGATGGGGGAGCATTTGCTGTGGGCGATGGAACTGTTATCCCTTGAACACCAAGCGGTTATTGAACTGGCGATAAATCAAAATTGCAGCTATCAAGAAATTGCCTTGATTACCGATTGCCCGGTTAATACCGTCAAGACCCGCATGTTCCATGCCCGCAAAAGATTAGCGGAATTATTGGCTAGTAAAGGTTATCCATAGGGTGGTAACAGGCAAAATTCTTATTGAAAAGGTGCCTTGCGTTGCCCCCTATCTGTTAATTGATTTAAATACACGGTATGAATCTAAAAAATAGTGATATTGCTGTTCCTAAAGACCATAGGACTTTTCTACCCCCCAATTTTGAAGAGTCCGTAGTGATGAACAGAAAAACTGATGATGGAAATGATCTATTCGCCGAATTGCTGCCTTGGTATGTAAACGGCACGCTTGAATCCCAAGAGCAAGAGTGGGTAGCGGGGCATTTGGCCGATTGCCCAAAATATCAGCTTGAGCTTGGGCAGTATCAACAACTCAGTGCCGCTATCACAGATGTACGTACCAAAATGGCGGACTGGCAACCTTCGGCAGCCCAATTTGCAAAAATTTTGTTAGCGCTTGATGCGGAAAAAGTCGTGGTTACTAACGCCGTATCAGCAAAAAAAACTTCCTTTTGGACTCAATGTTTTGTTTGGTTGCAAGCCCAGGCCAAGCCCCTAGTCTGGGCTTTGACACTGGAAACACTCGTGTTGGCGGCTTTGATACTGTTTGTGGTGCTGCCACGGGATGGCCACCAAGCCTCTAGCCTAACGGTGTTCCAGACCTTGTCGGATGCCCACGCGCCAGCTATCGTTGGGTTACCACGCATCCACCTCGTTTTTGAAGACGATATGGCGATTGCCGATTTGCGCCTATTGCTGGTTTCAGTAAACGCCCGGCTAGTCGATGGCCCATCAAAGTTGGGGGTTTATACCGTCGAATTGGCGACGGATGGAAGCTCTGATGCCACTGCTCTGGCTATCGCTATCTTTAGAAAACATCCTAAGGTCAAATTCGCCGAGCCAGTGCAGCCGTGACACCAAAAATACGTTGCTGCCGGATAATCTTGGTGCTGGTTTGGTTGATGGCAAGCACCGGATGTGGGATGCTTCCAGTTGGCTCGAATGGCTTTGCCAATATTCCTAAGCAATTGCAGCCTAATCAAATTATCGTCACCTTGTCGGAAGATAATCGAAGGCATTGGCTGGCGATTGATTATGAACTGCGAAAAAAATACTTACTACAATGGACAGGCGAATTTCCACTGACGTCCATCCATGTCAATTGCCTTGTTTACCGTGTACCCGAAACCGTTTCTGTAGATGAGGTTATCCGTGGGTTAAGTGCGGACAAACACATAGAAGTCGTGCAAACCAACCAAGTGTTTGCCGGTTTACAAGGCGGAGAAAGCGATGCCTATGCAGGCTTGTCTTATGGCCCGAAAACTATCCATGCCGATATCGCCCACCAAATTAGCACGGGTAAAGGCGTGGCAATCACGATCATTGATACGGGGGCGGACAAAAACCATCCTGATTTAAAAGGGCGGGTCGGACAAATCCGTAATTATGTTGAAGGGGGCGAGGACTCATTTAACGAAGACCGTCACGGCACCGCCGTTGCAGGTATCATTGCCGCCCGTGCTAATGACGGCCTAGGCATTTACGGTATCGCACCAGAAGCTGATATTGCCATCTATAAATCCTGTTGGTACGCACAACGTGCCGATGACAAAGCCTTATGCAGTAGCTGGACGCTGGCAAAAGCCTTGGATGCGGCAATCAATTCAGGTAGCCGGATCATTAATCTCAGCCTCAGCGGCCCGCCTGACAAATTGCTCCAACAACTACTGGAAACTGCCCACCAGCGGCAGATTGTTTTGGTTGCCGCCGCTACCGAGGGCGTTGAGCCGGGTTTTCCCGCCGATTTGGATTTTGTTGTCCCCGTTCTTGCCTCCGGTCCCGATGGGAAATCTGCGCTACCTTCGTGGGCGGCATACCGCCATCCTCTGGTTGCACCAGGCATTGAAATCCTGACCACCACACCAAGGGAAGGTTATGATTTTTTGTCCGGCAGTTCCCTAGCGACCGCCCATGTCAGTGGCGCGGTGGCGTTATTGCTGCAATATCAACCCCAGCTCAAACCAGAGTCAATCAAAGCCATTTTGCAAAGCACCAGCCAAACCAGTGTACCAGGCGGCGTAAAAATCATTGATGCATGCCGGGCTTTGCTGGCTTTAGGGGCAATGGTGACTTGTCCGTGAACACTGGCCTGAGGCTTGATTCGCTTGGGAACGAGCTGAAACATCGTCCTGACCGCCAGGCCTGAGGCTTGATTTGCTATTTCTTATCCATAGTTTTTAAGGCACAATTTGGATTATAGCTATTAACCACAAATACTTAGATGAAGAATAAAATCCCATTCAAACCTGCTTGGTGGTTGCGTAACAGCCATTTACAAACTGTGTATCCGGCGTTATTGCGTCCAAAACAAGATGTGCCGGAATTGTGGCGGGAGCGGTTGCCGACACCTGACGGTGATTTTTTGGATTTAGACCATTGTGGTAAAGGGTCTGGGCCACGGGTGATTTTGCTGCATGGTTTGACGGGTAGTTCCGGTTCCGGTTACATCAAAGGCCTCCAAGTGGAATTTTTGCGGCGGGGTTGGCGCAGTGTGGTGATGAATTTTCGGGGTTGTAGTGGTGAACCAAACAACAAAGCCCGTTGTTACCATTCCGGCGAAACCGAAGACATCCAGTTGGTCTATGAAACCTTGCGCCAGCGCGAGCCGGACACGCTTTGTGCGGCGGTCGGTTTTTCCTTGGGCGGCAATGTCTTGTTGAAATGGCTGGGTGAACAGGGCGACCGCGTGGCTTTGTCGGCGGCGGTCGCGGTATCGGTACCTTTGGTGCTGAACCTGTGCGCCAGCAAACTGGATAACGGTTTTTCCAAAATCTACCGTGCCAATTTATTGAACGGACTTAAGGCTTACATGCGTTTGAAATTGGCGCATCTGGAGCGTAATGGCCACCACGTCGAAGCGGAAAAAATCCGGCAGTTGGGGGATTGTTCGAAAATAAATTCCTTCTGGCAGTATGATGATGTTGTGGTTGCCGGTTTGCACGGCTTTAAGGATGTCCATGATTATTACCAACGGGCCAGTTCCCGGCAATTTCTGAAACATATTAAAGTGCCAACGCTGATCATCCAAGCGGATGATGACCCGTTTATGACTCCGGCGGTGTTGCCTTCGGAAGATGAATTGTCCTCCCAAGTACAACTGGAAGTTACCCGTGGTGGCGGACATGTCGGTTTTGTCGCCCAGCAAAAGTTGTTCAAGCCGCATTATTATTGGTTGGAGCAACGGATTCCTGAGTTTTTGGGGCATTATTTGTGATAGTTGTTTTTCTGAAACCGAGATCGGTCACCGCAACAGCGGATACGATTTAGAACACGTTGCTTGCCTAGCCAATGGGCTAACGGTTTCCTCGCCACCAAATGACAAAGATTGCGCTGGCAACTTGAATCAACGTATCCTGTGCATCGTTTTAAAACCGCCATTGTGCATGACATGAAAAAAGAACAAATCCCATGAAGCCATACCTGGACTTACTCACTAAAATCATTACCGAAGGCCATTACAAAGCTGACCGCACTGGCACGGGGACCTTGTCAATTTTTGGCCATCAGTTGCGTTTTAATCTGCAAGAAGGCTTTCCGTTGGTGACTACCAAAAAAATCCATGTAAAGTCGATCATCCATGAATTGCTGTGGTTCTTGCAAGGTGACACCCATATCGCTTATTTGCAGGATAAGAACGTCAGTATCTGGAATGAATGGGCGGATGAAAACGGCGAATTGGGGCCGGTATACGGAAAACAATGGCGTTCCTGGCCGACGCCGACGGGTGGGTTCATCGACCAAATCAGCCAAGTCATCACGCAATTGAAAGAAACACCCAATAGCCGCCGGATCATTGTTTCGGCGTGGAATGTCGCGGATTTGCCAGACGAAAGGATTAGCCCGCAAGCCAATGTGGCGCAAGGCAAAATGGCTTTGGCCCCGTGCCATGCTTTGTTTCAGTTTTATGTTGCGGAAGGTACATTGTCATGTCAGCTTTACCAGCGCAGTTGCGACACGTTTTTGGGTTTGCCGTTTAACATTGCCAGTTATGCGTTATTAACGCATATAGTCGCGCAACAAACGGATTTGCGGGTAGGTGAGTTGATTTGGACTGGCGGCGATGTGCATTTGTACCTCAATCATTTGGAACAAGCGCAATTGCAATTATCGCGTACGCCTTACGAGTTACCGCAATTATTGATCAAACGCCGCCCCGAATCGATATTTGCCTATGGCTATGACGACTTTGAAATACAGAATTACCAAGCCCACGAAACGATCAAAGCGGCAATTTCTGTTTAGCATCTGAAGTTGAGCCGGAACGGGTTAGTTCCAACAACAGGCGCATTACGCATGGAAGCCACCACAGGGTGGTCTATCGACAGGACAGCGTTGCGGTGTGTCGTGGTGACCCGTTACCTAAGAACATTTGCTGCGCAATTGCGCCCCCAGCACCGACCAAGCGTAAAGTTGGTAGGCAAAATTAACCACTATTACGCCTGGCTATTTAAATAATCTTCATAATTGCCATTAAAATCAACGATACCGTTAGGTGTCAGCTCAATAACCCGCGTTGCCAACGAAGACACAAACTCACGGTCGTGGCTGACAAAAATTAAGGTGCCGGGATAATTTTCCAAAGCGGTGTTTAGCGATTCAATCGACTCCATATCCAAATGGTTGGTTGGCTCGTCCAGAACTAAGATGTTATTTTTTTGCAAGATAAGCTTGCCGAACAGCATCCGGCCTTGTTCGCCACCTGACAACACTTTCACCGATTTGTTAATGTCATCGTTTGAAAACAATAGCCGCCCTAAGGTGCCGCGTATGGTCTGGTCATCATCCGATTCTTTGCGCCATTGCCCCATCCATTCAATCAGCGACAAATCTTCGGCAAAATCGTCGGCATGATCTTGTGCGAAATAGCCGACTTCGGAATTTTCCGACCATTTGATGATGCCGGTATCCGGTGTCAAATCACCCACCAGGGTTTTCAGTAAAGTCGATTTACCAATACCGTTAGGGCCAATCACTGCTACGCGCTCACCGACGGCAATCATCAGCTTGAGGCCTTTGAACAAGGGTTCGCCACCGTAGCCTTTGCTCAAGCCTTCCACTTCCAGAGCCAACCGGTGTAGCTTTTTGCTTTGGTCAAAGCGGATAAACGGATTGACACGGCTGGACGGCTTTACTTCATCCAACTTGATTTTATCCAATTGCTTGGCGCGTGAGGTGGCCTGCTTAGCTTTGGAAGCGTTCGCGGAGAAGCGGCTGACGAAGGTCTGCAACTCGGCAATTTGGGCTTTTTTCTTAGCGTTGCCCGCTAACAAGCGTTCGCGCACCTCGGTGACCGCGACCATGTAATCATCGTAATTACCTGGATACACGCGCAATTCGCCGTAATCCATATCCGCCATGTGCGTGCAGACGCTGTTCAAAAAGTGGCGGTCATGCGAAATAATGACCATCGTGCAATCACGATCGTTGAGGATATTTTCCAGCCAGCGGATGGTGTTGATGTCCAAGTTGTTGGTCGGTTCGTCCAAGAGCATAATGTCAGGATTAGCGAACAAGGCTTGCGCCAACAATACCCGCAGTTTCCAACCTGGCGCGACCGCGCTCATCAGGCCTTGATGTTGTTCTACCGGGATGTCTAGTCCTAGCAAGATTTCTCCAGCGCGGGCTTCGGCAGTGTAGCCGCCAAATTCGGCAAACACCGATTCTAGTTCGGCAGCGTGCATGTAGTCGTCTTCGGTGGCTTCCAGGTTGGCGTAAATGGCATCGCGTTCGGACATCGCCGCCCACATTTCGGCATGGCCCATTAGCACCACATCCAGCACGCGATAGTCTTCATAGGCAAATTGATCCTGACGCAAATTACCCAGCCGCTCATTCGGGGTGACGCTGACATTACCCGCCGACGGCTCCAAATCGCCACTGAGGATTTTCATGAAAGTCGATTTACCGCAACCGTTCGCGCCTATCAGTCCGTAACGGTTGCCGTCGCCGAATTTGACAGAGACGTTTTCAAACAAGGGCTTAGCCCCAAATTGCATGGTGATGTTAGCTGTAGAAATCAAAAGTGTATCCCAAAGGGTTAGTTAAAAATCAAGTTTTGTAGTTTAGCGTATTGTTACGTTGGTAATTGTTGCAATATCCTTTTATTTGGTTGGGAAGAAAAAATAGCAACTGGTTTCAGATTCAACTTATTTCAACTTCAACAACAACTTGCGTAATTCTTCAAAAACCAACACCGATGCGGCAACGCCAGTGGCAATCAGCCAATCGGTGGGGGTCAATGGCGTGGTACGGAAAATGGCTTCGGCGGGTGACCACTGGATGATCAGAATTTGTAATAACAGCACGGAGACAAGGGCTAGCCAAAACCAGCGGTTGGAGAAAAAATGCTTATTGAAGGCACTAGTTTTTTCTGAGCGGGCATTAAATACGTTAAACACTTGGAACAGCACAAAGGTATTGAATGCCAATGTGCTGGCATGTGCCGCCGAACCGGTTTGCAAGCCATAATACAATACACCTAAGGTTCCGCTAGCCATCGCCAAGCCATAGCAAAACAAATTGCCTAGCCGTTGCCAAGACAATATCCGTGCATCGGGTTCACGCGGCAGGGCTTTCATGCTGTGGGTGCCGATGGGATCGACACCTAGCGACATGGCGGGCGGGCCGTCCATGATAATGTTGATCCAGAGCAATTGTACGGCGGTGAACGGCACGGGCATACCTAGCAACGGGGCGCAGGTGACTGTCAATATGGCACCGATGTTGGTGGAGAGTTGGAAGCGGATGAATTTGACCATGTTTTCGTAAATGCCCCGGCCTTCTTTGACGGCTTTGACGATGGTGGCGAAATTGTCGTCGGTCAGGATCATCGCCGCCGCTTCCTGTGCGACATCCGTGCCGGATATGCCCATCGCAATGCCCATATCCGCGCTTTTGAGGGCGGGCGCATCGTTCACACCGTCGCCAGTCATCGCAACGATATGTCCGGCTGATTTTAAGGCATTGACGATCCTGACTTTTTGATCGGGTGAGGTGCGGGCGAAAACGGAAATGCCGTTGATACAAGCTGCCAAAACATCATCATCCATCGCCGTTAATTCCGTACCGTTAATCACTTCACCCTTCATCCCCAATTCTTTGGCAATCGCAGCGGCGGTGATAGTTTGGTCGCCAGTGATCATTTTCACGGCAATCCCGGCTTGTTGACAGAGGGCGATAGCTTGTTTGGCTTCGGCTCTGGGTGGGTCCATCAGGCCGACTAAACCAACAAAAGTTAGGTTTTGCAAGTAGCCAAACAAATCTTCTGCCAAGGCGGGCTGTTCTTGTCCGTTAGCCACGGGGTTATCGGGTAGTTTTATGTGCGTGACTGCAACGCCCAGCACCCGCAATCCGGTGCTTGCCATATCAGCGTTTTGTTTCAAGATGGCTTCGGGTTGGATGATAATGGGGGTATCTTGTTCGTCCAAGGCAAATGCACACAGATTTAACAATACTTCGGGTGCACCCTTAACAAACATTGTAATTTCATGTTCTTGGCGATGGAAGGTGGCCATGAATTTATGTTCGGCATCAAAAGGGATTTCGCCGATGCGGGGAAATTGCCCATTTGCCTGTTGCTTGGTGATGCCGCCTTTTGCCGCGAGCACCAACAACGCGCCTTCCATCGGATCACCGATGATCTTGCCCTCTCGCAATTCGCTGTCATTGCACAGAACCAAGGGCAATAACAACTCTTTTAAATCCGTAGGCGTGTGTCCAGCCGCTTCCGGCTTGATGGTGCCATGGGTTTGATAGCCTTCACCACTGACTTGATAACGCTGGCCTTTATAAAACAAAGCCCTTGCCGTCATTTGGTTGACGGTCAAAGTTCCGGTTTTGTCGGTGCAAATCACAGACGTACAGCCCAAGGTTTCCACTGCCGCCAAGCGTTTGACTATCGCTTGTTGTTTAGCCATCCGGTGCATACCCAATGCCAGGGTGACCGTCACCACGGCGGGCAATCCTTCAGGGATGGCGGCAACTGCAAGGGCAATGGCAGTGAAGGCTGCTTCGGCAAGGGCTTCGCCGCGCCATAATGCACCGGCAAACACGATTGATACCACCGCCAAGGCGATCAAGGCGAGGCGTTTGCCGACACTCGCCAATTGAATTTGCAAAGGCGTTTCGCCATCTTCGGTTTGCGACAATAAGTTTGCCAGTTTGCCGATTTCCGTGTCCATACCGGTCGCCGTGACGAGCATTTCCGCCCGTCCACGGGTGACGGCGTTGTTCATGTACAGCATATTGCTGCGTTCGGCGAGCGGCACGCCCCCTATTTGGATAACCTGTTCCTGTTTGCTGGCAGGAAGCGATTCGCCCGTTAAAGAAGATTCGTCAGTTTCCAAACTTCGGGCAATCATAATCCGTCCATCGGCGGGGATTTTATTGCCTGCTTCCAAAATCACAATATCCCCAGGGACAACTTGCTCGGAGGGGATTTCAAGCGTACGACCATCGCGCCGGACTTTGGCTTGTAATGCCAGCATTTTTTTTAACGCCGACAGGGATTGTTCGGCTTGGAATTCCTGATAAAAGCCCAGCAGGGCATTGATGATAACCACCACCATGATGACGATGCCATCCACGACATCGCCAATAATCGCGGCGATGACGGCGGCGGCGATTAACACCAAGATCAGGAAACTCTTAAATTGGGAAATTAACAAATACCAAGCGGAACGCGGCGGCTTTTCCGTTAATTTATTCAGGCCATGGTGCTTTAGGCGTTTGTCCGCTTCGTTTTGGCTTAAGCCTTGTGCCAAATCCGAAAGCTGGATGTGCAGGGCTTCATCGGCAGTCAAATTATGCCAATCATGCGATTTTATGGGCTCAGGTGCCGATAGTTCATCGGGCTGAAATTTCAGCCAAGCATCCCACACCGACAGCAGCACCGATAAAATCACCGGCCCTAAAAACAAACCTATCGGCCCGAATGCGGTCAAGCCGCCAAACACGCCAAACATCACCACTAGAAAAGGCACTTGGCTGCTGCCGCTGATGACTAACGGCCGAATGACATTGTCGATGGTGCTGATGGCAAAAAAGCCCCATAGCAACAAACCCGTTCCGGCAATTAACTGGTCGTTGATCAACAGGGAAATGCCTATCGGTATCCAAACCATCATCGCGCCCATAGGCACCATCGCCAGCAAGGCGGTGACCACACCAAACAGTACCGGTGCATTCACGCCAGCCACGGCATAGCCTAAGCCAGCAACAAAGCCTTGCCCCATTGCCGCCAGCACCAAACCGTAAACCACGGCACGGGTGGTGTCGCCCGCCGCTTGTAGATAAACATTTTGGTATTCACCGAGAAAATGGATCAAGCCCCGCCGCAATTGCCTTATCGCTGCTTCACCATCACGGAAACAAAAGAAAACTGTCACCAAGGTAAAACCCAGATTCATCACATAATTCCCGATACCGCCGAGGAACTGGGCAAAATGCCCCAGCCATTGTTTTGCCGATTCAGCGATTTGGACAATTAAACCGCTACGGTCATTGTTCAAACGGTCTACCCAAGGTTGGGCATAATCCGCCAACCAGCGGATTTTTTTGATGGTATCGGGTAGCTGGTAATGTTGCTGGTTAAAGTTGGTGACCAATCCTTGGTAAGCAAATTTCACCTCATCTTGGAGCATCGCCACTAACCAGAAAACAATCAAGGAGATGGCGACAGTAATGATCGCGGTCATCAGTCCGGCACTGACCGTGGCATGGGTTTTTACCTGCCGCCGCAAGCGGATATATAAAGGCCAAGTGACGTAAGCGATAATAAACGCCCAAACAATGCTGATCAAAAATCCGCTTAACACGCGGTAACTTAAAAGCAAAAGCCCTATTAAAAAAACACTGGGAATGAGATAACGCATGGGGGTTGTGCCTAAGAAATTATTCATAGCCGTAAGTGGGGGGAGTAATATTTTCATAAAATGGTGGGCTTTTGCGCAAGGCTGCGTTGATTTTCTTCATTGCCGAAGCATAGCTGGTTATCAAAGACAAGGCGAAAAATTATGCTCGAATATATCCCTTAAGGACTAAAAATAATGAAGTTTATTAAACCCAATCGCTCGGAATTGTCGCTTATCGTGTTTAGGCGTAAGTGTATGGAGCAAACTTCAACGCCTAATTTGATGGCGAAATGTTAGGGTTTATCCAAGAAGCTGATTTCAAACTGGTATTATAACAGTTCAACTGCTTCGTATAAGCGTGGTGACTCGCATGATCCGTGACGTTAAGAATCTTGTATTTTGCGTTCCGTATTTTTGATTAGTTTTTGAGAGGCCTAATACATTTTGCCTCTAGTTTTGCGCAAAAATGCCTTATTGCCTTAAAGCGACACTGACAAAACCCTTGCATCAATTAAGTCGGCTAATTTTATGTTCAAGCGCATTCCTTGAGTATGCTGGCGATATACCCGCGTAAAATGTCAGTTAATTATTGGCTAGATAATTTAAACGCGATCTAGGTTCTGTTGACGTTTTGGTAAAAAATACCTTAATATTCTTAATGTTACAAGAATAGTAAGATGATTCGGCTAACTCCAAAGTCGTCATTCCTGCATACCTTTTGGGAATAAAGGAATTGCCGGAATTAAGCGCATGAATTTAAATAACAATATGAATTTTCGGCTAGCCACTAATTAGAATCTTTGCTTATTTCAAAAACGCTAATTTGTTGTAGACTTGAAAGAATATAAGCCCATTCTTTGTCATGTAACAGTTTCAACAAATATTATGTCCACTCCATCCTCCGCCGACAAAGATAAAACCCTACCCCAAGATGCCAAACTTACCCTTAATGAAATACTAAGGAAAATTAGTTTCCGTGCCGAAGTGTTTTACCGAGGGCAACTTTGTGACACTTGGGCTTTGGACACGTCGGGTACTGGCAATGTCAATTTTCATATCGTTTGCCACGGGGAATGTTGGTTGCATTTGCCTTCGGAACAAACCCCCACCCGATTGAAAAATGGCGATATTGTTGTTTTTCCTCATGATTCAGTTCATGTGATCGGTTCTAACCCCGAAAAACCCACTGCTTTTGGTATCCAACAAGTCAGCAAACAAGTTAATTTAGACCGTCTTCAGCCCGGTACGGGATTAATTTGTGGTTTTTTGGAAATCGATCATGCCGTGCGGCGACTTTTGCTGGGGGCTTTACCGAACTATATTGTAAACGTCTAACCCGCCCACCTACGCAAACCTGATACGACCTGTCATCCTTGCCCTTTTGGATGGGGAATACCGATGGCATTATCAATGAAGTGGATTGGGCATATTGAAGCATGGCAAGCCAGC
>Ga0247840_10006943_pt1 | contig 15992 bp, 16 predicted proteins | sample LaCruzMarch2015__FD_192404 | JGI IMG/M metagenome (GOLD analysis project Ga0247840, IMG submission 192404) | Freshwater microbial communities from meromictic Lake La Cruz, Castile-La Mancha, Spain - LaCruzMarch2015_17m | ecosystem: Environmental > Aquatic > Freshwater > Lake | place: Spain... | reverse complement strand
CGGTCTCAAGACAGTCCAGATAGCCCTCCTGCAAGCGCGGACCGGCGCCCTGGGCGTTGGCGAGCAGCCCGTGGGCGGCGTCGAACTGTCCGCGCTCCGTCAGCACCTGCGCCAGTTCGGCCCGCGCTCGGAGCGAAGGCCAAGGCCCGGCCAGCGCGGCGGAATAGATCTGTTCGGCATCCCCCCCAAACCCAGGAGCGGGCGAAACTCAAACTGAACAGGGCCAGCAGCCCCAGCGCCGCGATCACCGGGCGGAAGCGGGCGAGGGCGCCGGTCGCCGACCCGATCAGGTCCGCCGCTGCCAGGATCAACCCCAGGCTCGGCAGGTAGTTGCGATGCTCGAAGGCCAGCTCCAGTGGGATCAGTGTCGATTCCAGTCGATGGCCGGCAAAGAGGAACAGGATTTCGAAGGTCGCCAAGGGGCTTCGCCGCAGTAGCCCCAGCCCCAGCCCCAGCCCGACCGCTGACAGGTCAACCTCGCCCAGGTTCCGACGGGTCGGCACACCACCCTCGGTCAGAACACCGATGCCGGATCGGTGCATACAGGCTAAGATAGAGCACAACGAAGATTGACCGAGCCGCGGACACCGCATCGACGATCAAGTGCTCGTTCACGCGATGGTGCACTTCATCACAGTGCAGTATCGGACCAACAGTCAGGATGTGCTGCATCCGGTCAACCGTGGTCCAGCGCGTTGCCACGTGCTGTGCCGTCGATCCGGCAGCGCCGACATCGAATCACCAACGACCCGCGTTCATCGCCACCGTTCAGGAGCCCGCGTGTCCCCTAAGATCAGTGTCATCCTCCCCTGTCGAAACGAGGCGGCGTCGCTTGAAGCCCTGCTGCCGCGCATCCGGCAGGTGCTGCCCGCGGCGGAGGTTCTGGTCGTGGATGACGCCTCCGCGGACGGATCGGCGGCCGTCTGTGCCGCCAACGGCGTACACTGCATCCGCCACCCCTACCGGAAGGGCAACGGCGCTGCGATCAAATCCGGCGCACGCACAGCCGCAGGTGACATCCTGATCTTCCTGGATGCCGACGGCCAGCATGACCCCGCCGATATCCCCCGCCTGTTGAAACCTCTGGAGGACGGCTTCGACATGGTCGTCGGTGCCCGGCGTTCAGCCTCCCAGGCCAATGTGGCGCGTGGGCTTGCCAACCGGATTTACAACCAACTGGCCAGCTACATGACCGGTCAGCCGATTCTAGATCTCACCTCCGGTTTTCGGGTCGTCCGCGCCGACCTGTTCCGGGAATTCATCTACTTGCTCCCGAACGAATTCTCCTACCCGACCACCATCACCATGGCCTTCTTTCGCGCCGGGTATCATGTCGGTTATGTCCCGATTACCGCCGGCCGGCGCATCGGCAAGAGCCACATTCGCCCCCTGCAAGACGGCCTGCGCTTCCTTCTGATCATCTTCAAAATCGGCAGCCTCTACTCGCCCCTCAAGATTTTCGTGCCGGTGGCGGTGCTGTTTTTTTTGCTCGGGACTGGTTATTGGGTTTATACCTATAGTCTGGCTCTGCGGCTCTCGATTATGACCATTTTCATGCTCACCACGGCAGTCATCGTATTCCTGATCGGGCTGGTTTCGGAGCAGATTACCCAGCTCATGTATCGGCCGAACAGCCAGTACGAACCCGCGCGGAGTCGAACGCCTTGACTCGGCTGCTGATCCCGGCGGTAAAAGCCATCAGTTGGGTGCGGGATATACCGGTGTCCAGGCGCGGGCTCCTGTCCCTTTATGACTGGATCATGGCGTCCCAACCGGGGCCGGACTGTTGAGCAGATCCACCACGATCGGAAACCACGACAAGCGCCGGTGCTGTCGTCAGAGAAATCCGGATCCCGAGGCATGACTCAAGCCGACACCCTGATCATCGAGCCGGGCCTGGCCGAGCGGCACTACTGGCGGGACCTGTGGCGCTACCGCGAACTGTTCTACGTGCTGGCCTGGCGCGACATCTCCGTGCGCTACAAGCAAACCATCATCGGCGTGGCCTGGGCGCTGGTCCGGCCTTTTCTCACCATGGTGGTCTTCACCGTGGTATTCGGCCGACTCGCTGGGTTGCCCACCGAGGGCGCGGCGCCTTACGCCCTGATGGTGTTTGCCGGACTGCTGCCCTGGCAGTTCTTTTCCACGGCGCTGGCGGAATCATCCAACAGCTTGATCGACAACGCGAACCTTATCAGCAAGGTGTACTTCCCGCGACTCATCGTACCCACGGCGGCGATCGTGGTGTCGTTCATCGACTTCCTCATCAGCTTCGCCATCCTGGCCGGGCTCATGCTGTGGTACCAGTTCCTGCCCGGCTGGCAGGTCCTCACGCTGCCGCTGTTCGTCCTGATGGCCTTCCTCGCCAGCCTGGGGCCAGGGCTCTGGATCACCGCGCTCAATGTCAAGTATCGGGATTTCCGGTATATCATTCCCTTCATTGTCCAGTTCGGCCTCTACGTGTCGCCGGTGGGCTTCAGCACGTCGGTCGTACCGGAACAGTGGCGGCTGCTATACTCTGTGAATCCCGTCGTCGGAGTCATCGACGGCTTCCGCTGGGCGATCCTCGGCGGCGAGTCCACGCTCTATTTGCCCGGTTTTTTGCTCAGTTGGTGTGTGATCGTCTTCTTTCTGTGGCTCGGCATCCGTCGGTTCCGCGGTATGGAAAAGCGCTTTGCCGACCTGATTTGAGTAGAGGGTGAAACGGCATGGTGAATTGCAGGCTCGGCATCAACCGACAGGATTAGTAAAAATGCGCAAGGATCCCGTCATCACAACCCTCGCCGACGAGCTCAATCGCCGCCTCGGCACCCACCTGCGTGGGCTGTGGTTGTACGGATCCAGGGCTCGTGGCGATGCGCGCGCGACCTCCGACTATGACGTCTTGATCATCGTCGCAGCAATTCATGCCCACCTGCGCCAACCGGGATAGACCCGAGCCGAATTCAATCGATCAACCTTGCCCACATGCCCGCCATCATCGTCGAAAACCTCAGCAAGTCCTACGTGGTCGGTCACAACACCGCCCATGCGGAGCGCTATACTGCACTACGTGACGTCCTTGCACGCAACGCCCGCAACCTGGCACGCAAGACCCGCGACATGTTCTACGGGCGAGCCATCGTGCAGGGCGACGAGGTGGAAGAATTCTGGGCGCTGAAGGACGTCTCCTTCGAGGTGAAGCGCGGCGAGACCCTCGGCATCATCGGCCGCAACGGCGCCGGCAAGTCGACCTTGCTCAAGGTTCTGAGCCGGATTACCGAGCCCACCAAGGGCCGGATCACCACCCGCGGCCGCGTTGCAAGCCTGCTCGAAGTCGGTACCGGCTTCCATCCGGAGTTGACCGGGCGCGAGAACATCTTCCTCAACGGCGCGATCCTCGGCATGACGCGCGCGGAGATCAGGCGTAAGTTCGACGAGATCGTCGCCTTTGCCGAGGTGGAGACCTTTCTCGACACCCCGGTCAAGCGGTATTCTTCCGGCATGTATGTCCGCCTGGCATTTGCCGTGGCGGCGCATCTGGAGCCGGAGATCCTGGTGGTCGATGAGGTGTTGGCTGTGGGGGATGCGCAGTTTCAGAAAAAATGTTTGGGTAAGATGGATGACGTAAGCAAAGAAGGGCGGACGGTTTTATTCGTCAGTCACAATATGGCAATGATCTCAAACCTTTGTCGGAAAGGTCTGTTCTTGAATTCGGGAAAACTGGAATTTCAGGGCCAGTCAGCTGATGCGGTGATTAAATATTACCAGGCCACCAGCCGGCAAGGTGCAGCCTATGCGCGGGAATTTATGAGCGATATAGCGGAATTGCTCGGAGCTGAATTGTTTGGGGTAACTGATTTCTCTGATATCACGATCCACGACGAATTGGTGGTGCGAATGAGGTACAAGATAAAGAAAGATATTGATGGAAAATGTGTTCCAAATTTTCATTTCTTCACGGCAGATGGCAGTTACGCTTTCGTATCCAGTGCCAGTGATGTGACGAGAACGGCGCCTGGCGTTTATCATGCGGATTGCAGGATTCCGCGCCGGTTGCTCAATGAGGGGGCCTATTTTGTCGGGGTGGCGCTGACGACTTTTTTTGAGGGCGGCACCTATCAGGTCGATTTCTATGATCGGAATGCACTAACATTCAATGTAAGAGACCCGGTGGACGAACGCTCTGGCCGGTATGGTTATGCTGGTCCGGTTCCGGGTGTGGTCCGGCCTCAATTGGATTGGAGCATTGGTCAGGAGTCGTAATGAAAGCCGTCATCCTCGCTGGTGGTCTCGGAACCCGTATCTCCGAGGAAACCCACCTCAATCCTAAGCCCATGGTCAGGATCGGCGGCAAGCCTATCCTTTGGCATATTATGAGGCTCTATTCTGCCCACGGGGTGAATGAGTTCGTCATCTGCTGCGGCTACAAAGGCTATATTATCAAGGAATACTTCGCCAACTACTTCTTGCACATGTCTGACGTCACCTTCGATATGGCGAATAACCGGATGCAGGTGCACCAACAGAAGGCCGAGCCTTGGAAGGTGACCCTCGTCGATACCGGCGAGGACACGCTGACCGGCGGTCGACTGAAGCGGGTCAGCGCGTATATACGCGAGGAACATGCCTTCTGTTTTACTTATGGCGACGGACTGAGTGATGTCAACATCACGGCGCTCATCGCCTTTCATCAGGCCCATGGTAAATGGGCGACCGTTACCGCCGTGCAGCCGCCTGGTCGCTACGGTGCCATTGAGCGGTCCGGCGACCTGGTCACCGGTTTTACCGAGAAGCCGCGTGGCGACGGTGGCCTGATCAACGGTGGCTTTTTTGTTCTGTCACCAAAATGTCTTGACCTGATCGAAGGCGACGACACTAGTTGGGAAGGGCCGCCACTGGACCAGCTCGCCCAGATGGGTCAGATGATGGCCTTTGAGCACCAGGGCTTCTGGCAACCCATGGACACGCTGCGCGATAAGAATCAGCTGGAACAGCTTTGGGACAGCGGTCAGCCACCCTGGCGGCGCTGGTCGTGAACCCGTCCTACCCCGATCCCGAGTTCTGGCGCGGCAAGCGGGTGCTGCTCACTGGTCACACCGGCTTCAAGGGCGCTTGGCTTGCGCTCTGGCTAAGTCAGATGGGTGCGCGGGTCATCGGTATCGCCCTACCCCCGGTGACGACGCCGAACCTTTTCACATTGGCGGCCATCCTGTCACTTCTCGATAGCCATATGATCGACATCCGCGATCCGGCCGCGGTTGCCGTTGGTGTCGCGAACGCCGATCCGCAAATCGTGTTGCATCTCGCCGCCCAAGCCTTGGTGCGTGCCGGTTACCGCGACCCGCTCGATACCTTCGCGACCAATATCCAGGGTACCGCCAATTTGCTGGATGCCCTGCGTGCCGTGCGTCAACTGCGGGTTGTGGTCGCCGTCACTACAGATAAGGTCTATCGAGATGCCGAACACGCGCTTCCCTACCGCGAGAGCGATGCGCTGGGCGGTCACGACCCCTACAGCGCCAGCAAGGCCGCCGCGGAGTTGGTCATCGGCAGCTATCGAGACGCGTTTCTGGCAGGGCAGGGGGTTGCCGTCGCCTCGGCCCGCTCCGGCAATGTCATCGGGGGCGGGGATTGGTCGGAGGATCGCCTGATCCCGGATGCGATCCGTGCCTGGAGTGCGAATCGGCCCCTGGCCGTTCGCCGCCCGCAGGCCACCCGTCCCTGGCAGCATGTTCTTGAGCCCTTGGCCGCCTATCTGCGGCTCGCGGAGCGACTCTGGCACCAGCCTGCCCTGGCTGACGCCTACAACTTCGGTCCCCATACCCATGAGGCCGCGACCGTCCGTCAGGTGATCGCGCTCGCCCAAGCCGCTTACGGTAGCGGCACCGTCCACTGGGGCGACAGCACCGAAGGACCCTACGAGGCCGGTTGGCTTACCCTGGAGATCGCCAAGGCGCGCACCCAGCTTGGCGTCGGCCCGCGCTGGACCTTGGAGCAATCCATTGAGCGCACCCTGGCCTGGTATCGCCGTCAGGCGGACGGCGAGTCAGCCCGCGACCTGTGCGCGGCGGACATCGCCGCGTATGTCGCCACCCCATGAACCGCTTCACCCTCAGCGAGACACCCCTGTGCGGGCTCACGGTGCTCCAGCGTCACCCCATCGGCGATCAGCGCGGTTACCTGGAGCGCGTCTTCTGCGGTGACGCGCTGGCTGCCCTTCTCGGCGGCCGAGCCATTGTACAGATCAACCACACCCTGACCGCCAAGCGAGGCACGGTCCGGGGACTGCACTTTCAGTCTCCGCCCCACGCCGAGACGAAGCTCGTCAGCTGCATCAAGGGCGAGGTCTTCGACGTCGCCGTCGATCTGCGCCGCGGTTCACCGACCTTTCTGCGCTGGCACGCAGAGCGTCTGAGCGCGGAGAATCACCGGACGCTGGTCATCCCCGAGGGTTTCGCCCACGGCTTCCAGACGCTTGCGGCTGACTGCGAACTGCTTTATCTTCACACCGCCGCCTATTGTTTAGCCGCCGAAGGTGCCCTCAACGCCGTCGATTCTCGGCTCGACATCGACTGGCCACTGCCGATCGCCGAGCGTTCTGCCCGCGATCAGTCCCATCCGCTGTTGAATGATGGATTCGTTGGGGTTGACCTCGACCCGCGAGCCTCGGCGCCTGGCCGGCTGATCACGGATCGACGCGACTGATGGTGGTAAGCCCATGTCTGGATTCCGTATGAACTGCCGCCACTGCCAAACCCCGTTGCGCCACGTCTTTCTGGACCTCGGCTTTGCCCCCCCGTCCAACGCCTATCTGACGGAGGTGGACCTCTGCCGCCCGGAGCTGTATTACCCGCTCAAACTCTATGTCTGCGACCGCTGCTGGCTGGTCCAGACCGCCGACTACGCCCGTGCCGACGAGCTGTTCCGCGCGGACTACGCCTATTTTTCCTCGACCTCGTCCACCTGGCTGGCACACGCCGCCCGTTACACCGACATGATCCGCGCGCGGCTCGATCTCGGTGCGAACAGCCTGGTCATCGAGGTCGCCGCCAACGATGGCTACCTGCTGCGCAATTTCGTCGCCGCCGGCATTCCTTGTCTCGGTGTCGAGCCGACCGCCGACACCGCCGCCGCGGCGCAGGCGCAGGGCATCGCCGTGTTGCGTGAGTTCTTCGGCGCCGCGCTGGGACGGCAGTTGGCCGCCCAGGGTCGCCAGGCCGATCTCATCATCGGCAACAACGTCTACGCCCATGTGCCGGACATCAACGATTTCACTGTCGGCCTCAAGGCCGCGCTGAAACCTGGCGGCACCATCACCCTGGAATTTCCGCACCTGCTGCGCCTGATCACCGGAACTCAGTTCGACACCGTCTATCACGAGCATTTCTCTTATCTCTCGCTTTACACGGTTCAACGAATCTTCGCCGCCCAGGGACTACGCGTCTGCGATGTCGAGCAACTGCCCACCCACGGCGGCAGCCTGCGGGTCTATGGCGTGCATCGGGATGACTTGCGTTCCAAGACACCGGCTGTCCGCCAGGTACTGGATGACGAGGCGGGCGCCGGGCTGCGCGACCTTTCGGTCTATCAGGGCTTCCAGCCCCGCGCCGACTGCATCAAGGACCACCTGCTGGCCTACCTGATCGAGCAAAAGCGTGTCGGCCGCACTGTCGCCGCCTACGGCGCCGCGGCCAAGGGCAACACCCTGCTAAACTACGCTGGCATCAAGCCCGATTTGTTGCCTTTTGTGTGCGATGCGGCTCCATCCAAGCAGGGAAAGTACCTGCCCGGCAGTCACATTCCAATCCTGTCCCCCACCGTCTTGAATGAACGGTGCCCGGACGATTTGCTGATCCTGCCATGGAACATCGCCGATGAGGTTCGCTCCCAACTCAGCGACTTAGCTGCGCGAGGCACGCGGTTTGTCACCGCGGTGCCCGAATTGTGCATTCGAAAGTGAGGGTTCGGGTATCATGATCCTGCTCACTGGCGCAGGTGGCTTCGTGGGCCGACAGGTGATGCGTCATCTCCATGAGCAGGGTTACCGGTTACGCCTCGTGCTACGTTCCAGTTCGCCCGTCTTGACCCAGTTGAATCAAGAGACCGAGGTCATCGCAACGCCGGATCTTTTCCAGGCAAGGCGCGATTGGTGGCTTGATGCTTTAACCGACGTCGAGACCGTTATACACCTAGCCTGGTATGCCGAGCCCGGGAAATATCTTCATTCGGAACTGAATCTTGTATGTCTGAGCGGCAGCATCGAGTTGGCACGCGCCAGTATTCAAGCCGGCGTGCGACGCTTTGTTGGGGTCGGCACTTGCTTCGAGTACGACTTGGCGCAGGGTTTGTTGGATATACACACCCCACTCAAACCTCAGTCACTCTATGCCGCCTGCAAGGCGTCTACGTTTCAAGTGCTTAGTCAGCTGTTTCGGACTGCAGGCGCGGAGTTTGTGTGGTGCCGACTGTTTTATCTTTACGGCGAGGGCGAAGACCCACGCCGTTTGGTGCCTTACCTGCATCAAAAGCTGAGTGCAGGCGAGCTGGCGCAGTTGACCACTGGTAAGCAGATTCGCGATTTTCTCGATGTCCGTCAGGCTGGCGCCATGATCGCCGCAGCTGCGCTTAGTGATTGTCAGGGACCGGTAAATATCTGTTCTGGCGTCCCTATCACTGTCCGCCAGTTAGCAGAGCGGATCGCAGATGAGTATGGCAAGCGCGAACTTCTCCGGTTTGGTGCCCGACCCGACAATCCATTCGATCCGCCGAGCGTGGTTGGCGTACGCGGGTTACCGAAACCACGATGAATAGGAGGTGCCTTCTTGAAAGAAATAAGATTTTCAACAACGCCTGCTGCTGCATCGGTATCGATCATGACTGAGTTCGAGTACGAAGTTATCGACCGGCTGGCGGCTAACCGCAGGAATACCGAGTTGGTCGCCGCTGGGCATGCCTTCACCCAGGCATCAACGCTACCGAAATACTCATACAATTTTTTCTGGCTCGGTCGCCCGATCATTCAATACCCCCAAGATATCGTCGCGATGCAGGATCTAATCTGGCAGGTGAGGCCCGACCTCATTATCGAAACCGGCATCGCTCACGGCGGCTCGTTGATCTTCAGCGCCTCCATGCTTGCGCTGCTCGACTATTGCGACGCCGTTGAGCAGGGCACGGTGCTCGATCCTACCGCCTCGCGCCGCCGGGTTCTCGGTCTGGACATTGATATCCGCACCCACAACCGCGCCGCCATTGAAGCGCACCCCATGTCCCATCGCATCGATATGATCCAGGGCTCGTCCATCGCACCCGAGATCGTGGCGCAGGTGCACGCAATTGCGCGTGATTACTCGTGCGTGCTGCTGTGCCTGGACTCCAACCATACCCACGCCCACGTTCTCGCTGAACTTGACGCTTACGCTCCGTTGGTCACACTTGGCAGTTACTGTGTCGTCTTCGACACGATTATCGACGACCTTCCGGCGGACATGTTTCCGGACCGCCCTTGGGGACCTGGCGATAACCCCAAGACCGCGGTGCGTGAATATCTCAAGAACCATCCGGAGTTTCAGATCGACAAAGAGATGGATCACAAACTCTTGATCAGTGTGGCACCGGATGGATATTTGAAACGCGCTGCCTGATTGCGTGACATAACCAGCCGCAACGATCAGTGGCAAGTCATACTATGGAAACTATCGTCATAATTGGGGTCCCAGTATTTGATGGTGGGGTCTATATTAAAAGGGCGCTGGAATCTATTCGTTCTCAGACATTAAAAAACTTTACGGTGATTATTTCAGATAATGCTTCAACTGATGATACAGGAAAAATATGCCAATCATTATCAGAAGTGGACGGCCGCTTTGTTTATAAAAAACAGGATGTAAATATTGGTGCGTTAGGAAATTTTCAAAGTCTGCTGACATACGCAAACGCTGAATATTTTGTTTTTCTGGCTGCTGATGATTATTGGGAGCCAACATTTCTCGAACGCAATATCTCCAGGCTTGAGATCGAGAAAAGTAGTATTGCAAGCATATCAAGAGTTGATTTTCGTAAGGATGATGAGTTTATCTTGAACTCTAATGGCGATTATGAAATTTCAGGAACGATAACAGAGCGCTTACAGAAGTATTTTAGCTTTTGTTCGGATAATTCGAGATTTTATGCGGTTTATCGGCGAGCCGTCATTCAAGAGGCACTTCGTGACCCACCCAATTGTCATGCTGCGGATTGGTATATATCGGCCTTGACACTAATGAAAGGAGAGCATCTTTGTGTTGACGAGATCCTGATGCATAGAGAAATAGCGGAAGCAGATAGATATTCAAGAAGTGTGAAAGCTGATAATAGTAAGTATCTCATTGGTGAGTATTTCCCTGTTTTGCCTCTGACGTTTGCGATTTTTCACCGTTTACCTTTTGCTGTTTTTCTGAAAATACTTGGATCAATGCTGCGATTGAACAGGGACAAGCATGTGGAGTACGTGATCTTTAAGCATGGGGCGAGCTTTTATACCAGGCTTCTCGCGCGCCTGTGAGCAGGAAATGCTTATCGAAAAAAGATCGTCAATGGTTCATGGCTTTACATTGTCGCCGCTTCAGCCTCATAGGTTTATTGAAGCCAAGCGTTTGGCTAAGATGTTCGGTGTCAGCAACAGGAGTCGGGGCGCAATAAATCTATTGTGTGCGTAGGTCGGAAGCTAACGCGGCCCAGATCGAGAGCGACCAGATGAAGATACTTATCTTTTATCCGCATAACCCGGCAACTCCCCAGCATGGCTCTCACCTCCGTGCGTTACAGCAGATCAGAGAACTTGGTGAGGTCGCGAGCATTTTTTTGGCGTCGATAGAGAATATATTTGACGCGCCTTGGCCGGTTGACCTTCGTAATGTCAGGAAGAAGCTCGGCGTTGCCGAAATTGCGATTTTTGAACGTTCTCCTCTTGGTTGGGTTGATAAATTTAGAATTTATCGCTTTGCATCGAAGGTAGCGTCATTTATTGTGAAAAAGAGGCCGTGGGGATGGCAATTTATGGATCTGTTCCGGAAATTTCGGGAACATCGGCTTAAAGTGTGGTTCGCTGGTCTCGTTCGAGAACATGATGCGGATATCGTTGTTATAAATTATACCTGCTGGAGTTACCTTGCCTCAACGATCAACGCTGATATTGCCAAAGTAATAGAGCTTCATGATCTCTTGCCAATCAATGAATACTTGTTGGATCTGGTCAGGGATCGACTAATGATTTCAAAAGGGATAGTGGGGTTACGTGAAAACAAAGCAGATGTTGGTTACATAGAAAGGCTAAGTGATCTGCCTCTTCATGTGCGAAATGAGATGGCAGCCTGTTTTGATATGCTGGGAGGGTTTGATCTGTTTTGGTCAATTGCCGATCGGGAGACCTCGCTTATGCATGAAATAGATGGGCAGCTTCGTATCGATACGATACGCCCAAAGATCGATACGCCTGAGTTGGAGTGTGTCGCCGGCCCGAATGCTTTGATGCCCATCGGCCCTAATATGTTTAATACGTATTCGATACTTAAGTTTTTCAGAAATGTCGAGCCTAGCATAGACTACCCGCGTGATTTTGTAATAGAGATGACGGGGCGATCATGGTGCGATCTTAAGTACCAAGTCCCAAAGAACGTTCGCTATCTCGGGATAATGGAGAATTACGTCGAAAAACTTTGCTCGTCGCGCTTTATAATTGTACCGACCGCGGTAGGAACAGGTCAGCAAATGAAGATTTTTGAGGCGTTGAGTTACGGAATCCCCGTCGTTTGCTACAGAAGTGCAGTGCCGCAGTTTATGCGTTCGCAGCAAGCCGGGATTCTTTGTGTGGACGATGATGCGACATTTGCGGCTGCCGTTAGCCGGCTTTGGCGTGATGGGGATTTTTATACGTCTCTTGCGATCAACGCAAAGAGGTTTAAAGACCATTCCAAATCTCTTGGATATAAAAAATCGGTGGAGCGGCTCTATAGGAGCCGATATCCAGATGCATCCTAACCGTTCAGATCCCGCACGCAAGCGCTGTCCCATGAGGGAAGGGAGCAAGAGGGTCAGTGGCCGGCACCGATGGGTTCAGCCAAGGGGCTGTACGCTTACCTCGTAGGATGGTACGCTCATGATACCTGATCCGTCAAATGAGTTATTTCAAAACTACGAACGTCATTATCAGGACAGCGGCGCGGCGCGCTGGCAGGTGCCGATACCGCAAGTTAAGGAGCGACACCTTGATCGTCTGCCGCGATGGCTCGATCGCATCGACCGGCAGGCACATATCCTTGACGCGGGCTGTGCCAACGGATACATGCTGAGTCTGCTTTGGGATGCGGGATATCACCGTCTGGTGGGCGTCGAGGTGTCGCGGCAGCTCGCCACTGCTGCCCGCAATAATCTGAGCGCTCAGGTCATTGTCGAAATCTCAGATGTTCGAGCGTTTTTGGCACAGACCGCGGATGGTACCTTCGATGTGATCTTGTTTCATCATGTGTTGGAGCATATCCCTCGTGAGTATACTATTGGGTTATTAGCCGAGTTTTACCGCTGTCTCAAGCCTGATGGTTATTTGAGTATCAAGGTGCCAAACGCGTCATACCTCCTGGCGGGGAATCATTGTTTTTGTGACTTCACCCACGTGGTTCACTTCAATGAGCGATCACTTCCGCAGGTGCTCGAAGCGGCCGGTTTCGACACTCGTCAGTTGGAGTTCATTCTGCATCCGCCGAAATTATTTTGGTCCTGGCGAAAGCCGCACCGTGCGTTGCTTCGCGTATTGAACCGTGTGCGCTGGATCCTGCACCGGCTCAGTCATCAAGCCCTGTGCGCGCTGATCGATCAACAGCCCGTTCCGAAAGTGTTTGAAGCGGAGTTGGAAGCGCTTGTTCAACGCTAGCTTACCCGGTTTTCTGTGTTGGTGGAGATTGTCTATCCGGAAGACGAAACGACTGCTGGAATTCCTGGCCTTCGGCGTATTCGATACGGTGGTGCTGGCTGGTCGTCAATCCTGCCCACCGCAGGCGCTCGTGGCGGTTGTCAATCTCGAGTTGGTCGGTGACTATGTTCTCTGGCTGCCCTACGGGCAGGCATTGGCGCGGCATCTGTGTAACGAGGGTCGGAAGGTGGTGTTGGTGCTCAATGCGGCGGTCGCTCCGCTGGCGCGGCGACATTTTCCGGATTGTCTGATCGTGGCGGTCGATCGGCGACGTTTCGTGAGGGATTGGTATGAACGACGGCGGGTATTGCGCATGCTGCGTCGCCTGAACGCGGCTTCGACGTATCACATCTCATATCCGCGTGATGCGATTGTGGAGGATGCCGCGGTGCGCGCGCTGGGCGGAATGGCCTGGGGCTTCGACGCGACCTTCGCCGATCGCCCTTGGATTGACCGTTCGCTCAGTCGAAGGCTGTATCGTCGGCTGGTCCCGGCCATCGAACGCGTGCACCAGACGAGACGACACCGGGCGTTTCTGGACGCGTTAGGCGTGCCGGCGGCGTTGCTCGGCCCCGTTGTGATGTCGGCACCAGGCTTGGAGATCCCTTGTGAGTGGCCCTACATGATCGTGGCACCTGGTGCGAGTCACGGTCAGCGACGTTGGCCAGCGGAGCAATTCGTTGCCGTGGTCCACCGGATTCTGAATCAATATCAGGATTGGCGATGTCTGATCGTTGGAACTGCCGCCGAGCGGACAATAGGGGAGCAAATTGCCGCGACATTGGACGAGCGTGCGACTAACGTTGCCGGTCGCACCGATGTGCCGGGCCTGGTGGCTTTGATCGCACAGGCGCGATTGGTGTTGGGCAACGACTCAGCCGCGGTTCATATCGCCGCGGCGTCTGGTGTACCTGGAGTTGCCGTGGTGGGCGGCGGTCATTATGCCAGGTGCTTTCCCTACGATCCAGGCGAGGCTCCGGTCTTGCGCTTGCCGGTCTCGGTCGCCCAACCCATGACCTGCTTTGGCTGCGACTGGATCTGCCGTTATCGGATCCAGTCGGGCCGGCCTTTTCCCTGCATTGATGCGGTGACAGTCGATATGGTTTGGGCCGGGGTGCAGACCGCGTTGGCCGAGACAGCCGAATCTCTTTAGTGCGCCCTTGAACCTGAGGACAGGGTGCGGACGTGGAGCAGCAAAGGATCGGCGCCGTGCGCGAGCGCCCATCCCACAAGCAGAGCGCGTAGCGGCACCAGGCTGCGGTAACGCGTGGCGCGCACTAAAGCGCGGGCGGTCAGCATCATGCCATGCCCCAACAACAAACCGCTGCGGGCGATAGGACCAATCGCCAGTTTCCGCGCCAGGATCAGGTGCGCGGCCACCATGCGTGATTCGTAGAATGGCGTACCTAAACCGCTGCTGGCCGAACCCTCATGCTGTACTAATACCTGCGGCAGGTACAGCATGGCTCCCGGTTGGCGTGATAAACGGCATCCGAGTTCGACATCCTCGCCATACATGAAGAAGTCCTCGTCAAATACATTCGGCCCGATGCGCGCCGTGTTCAACAAGAGGCAGCACCCACTGGGATGCGGATCGCTTCCCGGCAGGGGGCGGGTCGAGAGCAGCCCGAACCAGCGCTGGTAGTACACCGTGCCCGAGATGCGGTCGGTCTGGTCGATCGCGGGGTAGGCCAGTCTGGCGTCGGGATGCCGCAGGAGCGCGTCGCGCAGCGCATCCAAGGCGCCGCGGAGCAGGCGGGCGTCGTTGTTGATGAGCAGTACCCAGGCGCCCGGGTGGTATTTCGCAATCCACTCCATCCCCCGATTGACGCCGGCGGCGAACCCGAGATTGGCCGGACTGATCTCAATGCTCACGCGGCGGTCCGTACCCAAGGCTGTTCGTAGCGTGCACGCGGTGACGCCGCTATCGTCGGAGTTGTCCCACACCAGCACATGAGCGGCGCCATCGTCGAGGACAGATCTCACGCAAGCGGCAGTGCGGGTCGCGTCGCGGAAGTTGAGCGTCAGTCCGAGGACCTTGGGGACCGGGGTCATGGCCGCTGGTGGGACAGTGGTGTTGAAGCAATCCGCAGGCCGGCGCTCAGACCTTGTCGCATCTGTTTCCATTGTTCCCGCCGTTGGTCGTCGAACAGGCCATGCACCACGGCGGTCAGCATCAGCTTGGCCAATGCCCAGACCTTCCACACCTGCGGGACATAGGGCCGCCGCATCAGTAGCAGCGCATTGCGGAACAGAAAAAAATGCCGCTGGGGCGAGCGTGAGGGCCAAACCCGCCAACCGAACAACCAGAACTGAATGCTCGACTGGCCCATGCGGTGATTGAACACGGCGGCGGGAACACCCCAGAGCCCAAAGCCCGCCGCCAGCAAGCGGAACGACCATTCGGTATCCACGTGATCGATAAAAAGCGCTTCATCAAGACCGCCGAGTTGAAGGAACAGATCGATCGGGACCAGTGTACCGCTGCCGTTGAGGGTGGTGCAGGTCACTCGTTTTGGCGAGCCGGGCGGTGGATAGGTCCGTTTCCAGCGCCAGCGTGCGGCTTGATGAAAACCATGCGACAGGCCGGTGTCGACATCGAGCAGGCAAGGACCGACGCCGCCGACGGGTTCGCCTTGGCGTTCAAGCGTGTCAAAGGCTTTGACCAGGGTCTGGATGCTACCCGGACGCGGCTCGCTGTCCTGGTCGAGCAGCAGTACCAGCCGGAGTCGCGGGTCATGCGCACGCGCGATGCAAACACCGCGATTGACCGCCGCGGCCAGGCCGAGATTCTGCGTGTTGCGCAGCAGTCGGGTATTAGGGGTGCGTTTCGCCAAGATTTCGATTTGTTCTAGTGTATCCGGCTGTGAGGCGTTATCGACCAGGATTTTCAGGCTTTCGGCAGGAAGCGCGGCGAGTTGTGCCCGGAGCGGACCAAGATCCGGATTGTAGGTCACTGTGATGGCGGCAACCGCGGCGAGGTCAATGTCGTTCACGATCTGATCTGATCTGCCTTGAGAGTCGATCCATCTGCCGCTCTGAGCAATAGTTGACCATAGCGCTC
>Ga0247840_10006941_pt1 | contig 15993 bp, 15 predicted proteins | sample LaCruzMarch2015__FD_192404 | JGI IMG/M metagenome (GOLD analysis project Ga0247840, IMG submission 192404) | Freshwater microbial communities from meromictic Lake La Cruz, Castile-La Mancha, Spain - LaCruzMarch2015_17m | ecosystem: Environmental > Aquatic > Freshwater > Lake | place: Spain... | reverse complement strand
CTTCAGCGTGGAGATGGGGTCCAGGGCCGAGCACGGCTCATCCATCAGGATAATTTCCGGCTCAATGGCAATGGCCCTGGCTATGCAAAGCCTCTGCTGCTGGCCGCCAGACAGGGAGGCGCCGGGCTGGTCCAGCTTGTCCTTCACCTCTTCCCAGAGCGCGGCTTTCTTCAGGCTCATCTCCACGTTGTCCTGCATGTCACTGCGGCGGCTCCAGAATCGCGTCAGGCTTATGCCGGAAGCCACGTTGCCGAAAATGGACATGGTGGGGAACACGCTTGCCTTCTGAAATACCATGCCTATGCGGCGGCGTATTGAGACCGGGTCGATACCAGGCGCATATATGTCATTGCCTTCTATCAGCACCCTGCCGCTGACCCTTCCCCCCTCCGCGACCTCGTGCATGCGGTTGAGGCAGCGGATGAAGGTAGACTTCCCGCACCCGGAAGGGCCGATGAGTGCCGTGATGGATTGTGAACCTATGCACATGTTAATATCCTGTATGGCCGACCTGTTGTTGTACCAGGCGCTTAATTCCTCCACCGTCATTATGCATTTGGCAGGCCCCCGTTTTTCTACATGTGTCTGAGCACCGGCCTGCATACCCGATAAATTTGCAGATGTAATAATATTCATGGCTGTTTTTCCTTCTCCGATATCTCCGGTCATTTACCTGTTTTCCTGCTGCTGACCAGGCGCACTACTACGTTGATACCAAGCACAAGGGTTATCAGCAGGAACGCCGCCGCCCAGGCCTGCTGCTGCCAGTCGCTGTAAGGAGAGAGTGCATAGCGGTATATCTGCAGCGGCAGTGCCCCGATCGGCTCCATGAGACCCTGTACTCCGAACGCGCTACCGAGCGCGGTAAATATCAGCGGCGCCGTTTCGCCCGCTATGCGCGCAACTGCGAGCATTATGCCCGTGACTATGCCGGTGACAGCCCCAGGAACAACCACGCCCAGGGTCATTCGCCAGCGGCTGATGCCAAGGGCCAGCGCCGCCTCGCGCTGCGAATTAGGCACAAGGCGCAGCGACTCCTCGGCCGTGCGGGCCACCACGGGTATCATAATAATGGCCAGGGCGACCCCGGCCGAGAGGGCCGAATATGAATGCAACGGGCGGACCAGTATGGCATAGGCAAAGACACCCACGATGATCGACGGCACCCCGGCCAGTATGTCTGCCGCAAAGCGGATAGTTGAAGCCGACTTCGGCCCGGCAAACTCCGCAAGGAAAATGCCGGCCATCAGGCCGACCGGCAGGGCAATGACGGATGCCAACCCCACCAATATAAGCGTGCCGTAGATATCGTCCCGCATACCGCCCCCGATCTCTCCTACCGGTTTGGAAGACTGAGTTATCAAATCCAAGCTCAAGTAAGAAATGCCCTTGAAAAGTGTGTAGCCGAGTATCAGCACAAGGAAGACTATGATTATGGCGGCGGCGCACCCGCAGAGCACCAGCATGGCCCTGTTGAGAACCTTGCGCCGGAGGTAAACTTTTTGCTCCTTCATTCCCCCGTCCCCCTGACGGAGATACTCCGCCACACCAGCAAACGGGCGATTATATTTACTACGAGCGTGATCGCGAAGAGCACAAGTGCTAGTTCAATCAGACTGCCGACATAAAGCTCCCCGGAAGCCTCGTTAAACTCACTTGCCACCTTGCTGGCTATGGTCGACCCGGGTGAAAACAGCGAAGCCGACAGTACGTAAGCGTTGCCTATGACCATGGTGACGGCCATGGTCTCGCCAAGGGCACGTGCCAAACCCAGTATCACCGCACCCACCAGCCCCGAGCGGCAGTAAGGAAGGACGGACCTTGTAATCATCTCCCAGCGGGTTGCCCCCAGCGCCAGCATGGCCTCCCTCTGGGTAAGAGGTACGGCACGCACAGCATCGCGGCTGACGGCCGTAATGATGGGCATCACCATGATGGCCAGGATAAGACCGGCAGACAGGAAACCGACACCGAAGGGGGGCCCCTCAAAAAGCGGGAGAAAACCAAGGTTACTCCCCAGCCACATCTCCACCGGGTTGCGGATAAAGGGCACCATGATGTATAGCCCCCACAGCCCAATGATAACACTCGGGATGGCAGCCAGCGTTTCGATAAGGAACGAACACGGCTTCTTCAGCCATCCAGGGGCAAGTTCGCTCAGAAAAATAGCAGAACCCAGGCTGATAGGCACAGCGATGAGCAGGCCTATGAGAGAACTGAGCAAAGTGCCGTAAATTGCCGGGAGGGCGCCGAACTCCTCATTCACAGGGTCCCACACGGTGGACGTGAGGAAGGATAGCCCGAATTTCTGAATTGCCGGCCAGGCATCGATAAAGAGCACGATGAGAAGGCCGATAAGCAGGGCGACGATCAGCAGTCCAAAGAAAAGCGTAAGCCCGGAAAAGACTCTATCGCCTACACGTACCCTGGCGGCAAACCCCCGGCCTTTTATGTCACCGGGAGGGGAAGTGCCCATTCTTTCGTCAATTTTCATGACTTCAAATCATCAAGCGCATATTATAAACTGTTCCAACAGGAAATGTGGGAAAGGCCGGCCTGGAGATCAACGGGTAATCACGGGCTTGCCATCGCTCTGTATTGAGAGGACCGCATCCTCGGCCTTCTGTACGGCCGCCGCTGACAGGGCGGCATAGTCAAGGGCCTGTGCATACTGCTGGCCATCGTGTATGGCCCACCAAAGCACTTTTGCCAGTGCCTCCGCCCTGGCTTTGTCCTTCTGGTTAGCGTACACCAGTATCCATGTCAACCCGGCGATGGGATAGGCTGACGGGTTGGAGGAGTTGGTCAGCATCACCTTGGTATCATCAGGCAGAGTTATGCCCTCAGCTGCAGCAGTTGTCGCCGCAAGGCTGGGCTCTACAAAGTTGCCGGCTGCATTCTTAAGCTGCGCCCAGGGCAGCTTATTCTGCTTTGCATAGGCGAGCTCCACATATCCAATAGAGTTGGGGATCTGCTGTACCTGCCCGGCAACACCGGCATTGCCCTGCCCACCCATGTCTCCAGGCCATTTCACAGACTTAGCATTGCCAACCCGGGTCTTCCAATCGTCGCTGACCTTGGACAGGTAATTGGTGAAGATGTAGGTGGTCCCCGACCCGTCCGAACGGAAGACTACCGCGATGGGGGCGTCAGGCAGCTTTAAACCAGGGTTAAGCGCCACTATGGCCGGGTCGTTCCACCTGGTGATCTTCTTCAGATAGATATCGGCCAGCACATCCCCACTCAGCTTGAGCTGACCGGAACCCACATCCTTGATGTTGTGGATGATGGCCACAGACCCGCTTGTCATGGGTATATGCAGTATGGGGCCGTTCTTAGTTTCCGCCTTGGTCAGCTCAGCATCAGTCATGATCCCATCGCTGGCGCCGAAATCGACCGTCCCCTCTGTTACCTGGCTGATGCCGCCACCCGACCCGATGGCCTGGTAATTCACCTTTACACCGGTAAGCTTGTTGTACTCGTCAAACCACTTGGTGTAGAGGGGCGCCGGGAAGGTTGCCCCCGCACCTGTCAGGTTGACGGGTGATGAGGGCGGTTTTACAGGTGCCGCCGGAGTCGCCGATGGCGCGCCGCATCCGGCCAATGAAACTGCAGCTGCCATAACAATGGCAAAAGCCGCCGGCCAAATCACTTTTGCTTTGAGCATTTTTTCTCCTTGCTGAATATTTTCCGGTCATTCCGCATGACCCTGCATTCAGTATAAGGAGATTGTGTAAAAGTCACTTTAATTTAATGTTAAATTTCCGTTAAATTTTCAGGCCCCGGCTGGGCACTAATGGGCAGTGTGAAAAAGAAAACCGACCCCTTGCCTTCCTCGCTCTCTGCCCAGATCTTACCCCCGTGAGCACTGATTATATGGCGTGAAATTGCCAGGCCCAAACCGCTGCCTTCATCGTCCCTGGCCCTGTTGACCTTGTAAAATCGTTCAAACACCCTCGGCAGTTCCTCACCCGGTATGCCGATTCCCGTGTCACTCACAGATACCAATATCTCGCCGCCTTTCTTTTTTACCGAGATGGTAATGCTGCCTCCCGGCGGAGTGAATTTAACAGCGTTGTATGCCAGGTTAAGAAGCACCTGCTCGATCCTGTACCGGTCTATCACCAGCGCGGGCAGGTAACCATCGATCTCGGTATTCATGGTCAGCCGTTTATTGTCCACCTGCGGCTGCAAACGTGTGGCAACCTGTTTGACCAGGTCACCGATGTGCAGAGAATTTTTACTGAGAACCGCTTCACGATGCTCCATCATCGACAGGTCAGTAAGCTCATCGGTCATACGTGTTAGCCTCTCAGCCTCAGTGTTTATCCTGTTAAGGAAATCGTTGTATGTCTCACGGTCCCGGGGCGGGTTGTTGATGAGCGTTTCGGCAATCAGCCTGATCGAGGAGATGGGGGTGCGGAACTCGTGTGAAACATTGGAGATGAAGTCCCTGCGTATCTCCTCAAGGTGGTGCTTCTCCGTGAGGTCCCTTATTATAACGATGAGGTCCTGTGTGCCGGCATCCGGACTCACCATTATGTCAAGGTACAGGTTCTTACCGCGGGTTTTAACGGATGCGGACTGTACACATCCCGTTTCCTGGCATTTCCTGACGAGCGCGTCACATTCATAGTCCCTCACAATCTCTATGAAGGTACTACCGCTGCCGCTTTCGACATGAGAGTCAAATATGCGGGCAGCGGCAGCGTTCATGTACCTGACCTCGCGGTGCCTGTCAAGTACAAAAATGCCATCTTCAACCAGTGATAACAGGTATGGGAAACCCGGTTCAGACATGCTGTCTTCCCTCAAATATAACCCTGATTCAAACTGAAAATTTGTAGCCGTACCCGCGTACCGTTACCAGTCGGACCGGCTTTTCAGGGTCTGCTTCGATTTTTTGACGTATCCACCGTATATGCACGTCAACGGTCCTGTCATTACCTATAAAATCGTAGCCCCAGACCCTGCGCAGTATCTGTTCCCTGCTCATGACCTGTCCCCTGTTTTTCATCAGCAGGGCAAGCAACTCAAATTCCTTGGGGTTCAATTCCACCTTATTTCCTTTATTCAAAACTACGTGAGTTTTCAGGTCGATCGAGATATCGCCCCCCTGCAAGAATTCCTCCCGGCCGACCGGGGCCCCTTCAGTGCTCCCGGCCATCCCGGACCGGCGTAAAGCGGCCTTGATACGGGCAAGAAGTTCAGACATATTGAAGGGCTTGGTGACGTAATCGTCTGCCCCCATCTCCAGTCCCACAACCTTATCCACTTCCCCTGTTTTCGCCGTAAGCATTATTATCGGCACCTGTGATTGTCTTCGGATTACCCTGCAAACCTCTGTGCCGCTCATGACCGGCAACATGATGTCCAAAATAACCAGATGTGGCCCGATCTTATTAAACTGGTCAAGCGCCTCTGCCCCATCGGAGGCAACGGTAACCCTGTAGCCTTCGTTCTTCAGATTGTACTCGAGCAACTTGCGCAGGCTGCCGTCATCTTCAACTACCAGTATGCTCGTTTCCATATCTTTTCCCGTGTTTAACAGTCAAAGCTGCCAACGGTCAAGCATAAAACAAACACTCGCAACATTACAAATGCTGCGAGTGTCTCAAGTGCTGCGTGGCCTATTACTCAGGCCAGGTAATCTATGAGCTTGCGGCTGCGGCTGGGGTGCCTGAGCTTGGCCAGCGCCTCTTTTTCTATCTGGCGGATCCTTTCGCGGGTCAGGCCGAACTCGTGCCCGACCTCCTTGAGGGTCAGGCCCTGCTCGTTATCCAGGCCGTAGCGCATCTCGATGATCCTGCGCTCGCGGTCGGTCAGCGAGGAGAGCACGTCCCTGAACTGCTGCCTGAGCATGCTGTGGGCAGCCTCGTCCTCGGGAGCAGGGTTGACCTCGTCCTGTATGAAGTCGCTCAACTGGCTTTCATCGTCACCGATGGGGATATCCAGCGACACCGGCTCGGCGTAGAGTATGCCCACCAGCCAGTCTATCTTGTCGGTATCGACACCCATCTCGGTGGCGATCTCGTTGCTGGTCGGCCTGCGGCCCAGCTTCTGCAACAGCTTCTGCCGGGCGTTGTTCATCTTTGTAATGGTCTCAACGGTGTGCACTGGCAGGCGGATGGTCCTCGACTGGTCCGATATGACCCTGTTGATGGCCTGCCTGATCCACCAGGTGGCGTAGGTGCTGAATTTGAACCCGCGCCTGTAATCAAATTTCTCAACGGCGCGCATGAGGCCGATATTCCCCTCCTGGATGAGGTCTGAAAGTGGCATGCCGCGCGCCCTGTATTTCTTGGCCATGCTGAGAACAAGCCTGAGGTTGGCCTTGATCATGTGCTCGGCAGACTCACGGCCGGATTTTTTAAGGGCTGTAAAATGATCGCCCAGCTTTGTGTTCACCGTCTCAAGGTACCTGGAAAATTCCGGTTTGGCCACGGCGTCTTTCAACTCGGCCACGGTCTTTACCCCGGCATAGCCGTCTATCACCTGCCAGGGGATGAGGCGCGTGACTATGGAAAGCTCGGTCAGGTCCTGCAGGGCCTCCTCTGTCTCAACATGGGAGGCTTTTGCCACGAACTGCACCGTCTCCTCGCCGATCACATCGTCGATATGGGCCCTCAGTTCGCTGGCGGTGACCTTCATGGAGAGGGTGGCCGCCGCGGCCGAGTGGTAATGCTTGAGCAGCCTGTCCAAAAGGCTGCTGTGGGCCGCCAGGCGTGCAACCAGGGCCCGCACTATATCGGCTTCGGGGGATTTCCTGGAAGCCCTGGCCGGCAACTGCTTCTCCACGTGGGAAAGATAGTTTGCCAGCTCCATGCGGCTGCTCAGTACCTTCTCGTCCCGGGAAGTGAGCAACGGCGTTTTGCTGCATTCGGCTATATACAGGCTGATCGAATCCTCGGAAAAATCCACGCCCTTCCTGTCGTCGGGATAAACTACATCCTCGATATCAGCTTTAACGAAGGTTGATTCGCCGGGTTTCTGACCGCCCTGCAGGCCTGACAACCCGAAGCCTGTACTATTCTTTTCTAATGTCTTTACATTCTGCTTGATCTTATCCATATCAATTATCTCCTTCCGCAGTCACTGACTTTACGGAACTCCATTTTTCAATAAATCCCCTTTAATAACCTCCCTTTCCCTTCAGCCAGAGAATATTAACTGAAGCCGGCCGGGTGGTAAGCGACTAAGGTCGCAAATAATAAAACGTCTAAACGGTCAAAAAGGTTGCGCTGCGGTAAATATGCGGATTGCCTGATCAGGGTAGCGGAAAAGGGGAGAGGGGTCCGCGGTCAGCTTTCCAGGGCAACAATTTCAAACGGGCACTGCAGGGCACCGGTGGCGCAGACAAGCTCGCAGTCGGTGCACCAGCCGCAATTCTCGACCTCTACTATGGCAATAATATTGTCGCTGAGCGCGAGGGCCCCGCATTTGCATACCGTAACACAAAGGCCGCACCCGTCGCACCTGGTCTGGTCAAATATGGGCATTATGGACAAAAGGCTTTGTTCCTCCGCAGAACCAGAATTTTATTTAACGTATTTTAAACTTTCACTATACCAAGTGATGTGACTTAAATCACTTCAATTCAGGCCGGCCAGCCTGTCCAGGTAGCCCCTGTCCTTGATAACGATGCGGTGCCTTTCAAGGCTGATAGCGCCGCTGTCCTCAAGGTTTTTGAGCGACCTGCCGACCACTTCCCGGGCGGTCCCTGCCATGGCCGCCATCTCGTATTGGGTCAGCCTCTGATAACCATCGGGCCCGGGCGCAGAATTCTGCAGCAGTATCTTGGCCACGCGCCCGGTTACGTTCTTGAAGGACAGGTCTTCCACAAGGGTAAGCAGCAAACGGGACTGCTCCGATATAATCCCGAGGGCATTGCTCACTACCCGCCAGTTCTTCTGCATAACGGGCAGCAGGTCCTTCCCGTGTATCCAGTATATGACCGTGTTGCCCAGGGCCTGCGCGCTATAGGGGCAGGGTCCCCCGCTGAAAACCGTCACGTCGTTGAAGGACTCTCCCGGCCTGGCAATCTTCAATATCTGTTCTTTGCCCTCGGTGGAGGTCTTGTATATCTTGACCACACCCGTGTTGACGAAATACAGGCTCTGCTGGCTGTCCCCCTCGGACACGATGGCCTGGCCCTTGATGAAGGACTTCTGGTTAAACAGGGAGGGCAGTCCCGCCAGTCGGTCATTTTCAACGCCGGCAAAGTAGCGCAGGCGGCCGATATTTTCAACCGTGATATTCATTTGATTAAACCCCGGGGCCGAAATTAACCTGATTATACCAGTACCTGCATCATTATTAAATGGCCCGCCCTCTCCCGCGGACTGTCCGGGGCTGTATAGCGTATGCAAATATTTTGACTGGAAAATACAAAAATCCTTATAATGTCCTGACCTGCAACAGGCGCGCCTGGCAAGTAAGGCGCGTCCGGGCCAAAAGCAGCGGATTATGACTCCGTGGGAACACAGGTCCTGCGGAGTCTTATTAATTAAACGATGGACATTCAGAAACAGAAAACCTCGGTAGCACTGCTGTCAGTGGTATCCAACAGCATACTTGTTATCCTCAAACTAATAACAGGCCTGCTGACGGGTTCCATCTCGGTGCTGTCAGAGGCTGCACATTCCTCAATGGACCTGATAGCCTCGGTAATCGCGTTTTTTGCCGTGCGCATCTCGGCCCGGCGGCCCGATGCGGAACATCCTTTCGGGCACGGCAAGGTAGAGGATATATCCGCCCTGGCCGAGGCGCTGCTGATCGTCATAGCCGCCGTCTGGATCATGGTGGAGGCGATCAACAAGATCATCAGCCCACAACAGCTTGAGACCCTGGACTGGGGCATCGCCGTCATGCTTCTCTCCGTAGTGGCCAATATAATCGTGTCGCACCTCCTCTTCAAGGTGGGTAAAAGGGCGGATTCACCGGCCCTTATAGCGGACGCCTGGCACCTGCGCACGGACGTCTGGACTTCGGCCGGCGTGCTGGCAGGCCTGTCAATCATCTGGGTGGGCGGCAAGCTGTGGCCCGAGGTCAACCTGTCGTGGATTGACCCGGTGGCAGCCATAATGGTAGCCATGCTTATCATGCGGGCAGCCCTCACCCTGACAATGGGGGCCATCAAAGACCTGATCGACACCAGCCCGCCAGCCCACGAACTGTACTGGCTTTCAGGTTACCTTGAGAGCTGGTACCCCACGGTGCGGTCCATCCACCGTATCCGCACCAGGAAATCGGGCGCCGCCAGGTTTATAGACCTGCACATCGTGGTGGACCCGGCCATGACGGTCAGCGATTCCCACGCAATCACCGAGAAGATGACAGCGGCGGTCAGGGAAAAATTGAGCGGCGCCGACCTGACGGTGCACATCGAACCCTGCGACGGCCTTTGCAAGAAGTCCTGCGCCAGCGGTTGTATGCTGCCCTCCGATGAAAGAAGGCGGATCCAGCAGGCAGCAGCGGCCGCCGTAAAGAGGGCCAAACAGACGATTTAATAAACGGTTTCAATATCAAATCAGGGTAACAGTGAGGTAGCAAAATGGCGGTAAGCAGGTTTTATATACCAACCAGGTTTATTATCGGCGAGGGAGGCTTTGCACAGCTGGGCAAGGAGACAGCCCGCCTGGGCAAGGTTGCACTGCTGGTAACAGGGTCGAGCAGCATGCGCTCCACGGGGACGCTGGCCAGGGCAAAGGGCGACCTCGAGGCAAACGGCGTGACCGCCATCATTTTCGACCGGGTCGAGCCCAACCCCCGCACATCCAGCATCGACGCCGCGGCGAAGATAGCACGTGATAATAAGGCAGAGGTGATCATCGGGCTGGGCGGCGGCAGCGTGATGGACGCGTCAAAGTGCATCGCCCTGGCTGCCGCGGGAGGAGAGCCTATATTTGCGTACTACGAGGGCAAGGCCAACGCCAAAATCAGGGCGCTCCCCATCGTGATCGTACCCACACTGGCGGCCAGCGGGTCCGAGGCCAACAACGGAGCGGTCATAACCAACTGGGAAACGCATGAAAAAGTGGTCGTGATGCACCCCTCGACCTACCCCGCATTGTCCATCATCGATCCGGCATTGACCTTGACCGTCCCGGCCAAAACAACTACCCAGGGAGGTGTGGACATCTTCTGCCACCTGGCAGAAGCCTATGTAACGGCCCACCAGTCTACCCTGATCAGCGACGGCCTGCGTGAATCCTGCATGCGCACCGTTGTCGAAGCGCTGCCTCGCGTCCTGGCAAGGCTGGACGACATGGAGGGGCGCTCCAACCTCACCTGGGCCAGCACTATAGCCTGCTCGCAGTTCGCCGGCCTGGGCGGCGGCACGGGTGTGATGACGCTGCACGGGATGGAGCACCCGCTGAGCGCGCTGTACGATATGGCACACGGTGACGGGCTGGCTGCACTCCTGATCGAATGGATGAAGTACACCCAGCCTGCCCGCAGTGACAGAGTGAAGAAGCTGGGGCAGAACGTATTCGGGGAAAACGACGGCATAGCCGCCACTCAAAGCTGGCTGGGCAAAATCGGCATGGACGGCAGGCTGCGCAGCCTGGGGGTGAAGGAAGCGGATTTTGAGGCTTTGGCCGGCAATGCCCTGCGGACGGCGCCCTGGCTCCAGTTCCATCCCGTCAAGCTGGACAAAGAGGCCATCGTAGCCATCTACAAGAAGTCTTTCTAACTGTTACGCGACGCAGTGAACCCGCCCGCGACGGTCGTCATTGCGAGCCCGAAGGGCGTGGCAATCTGTCCGCGGCAAGTAGATTGCTTCGTCGCTGGGCTCCTCGCAATGACGTGTTTGGGGTGTTCCTGACAATGACGTTTTTGGGGCGCTCCTGAAGGTCCGCCCCTACGTTGCTGTTACCGAGCCTACCAGTTCCCTGGCCCCGCCTTTCCATTTCTCGGCATTTTTAATGAGGGCCTCGGCGCCCTTCATCATGACGCCGCCGTTCCTCTCGGACCCGAGCATGGCCGCCAGTTCCCTGACGCGGTCCTGCCCCTCGATGGTCTCAACGGTGCTGGACGCCCTTCCCCCCTCGATGACCTTGTTCAGCTTGAAATGCATGTCGCCGAAGCAGGCTATCTGTGGCAGGTGGGTTATGCACAGCACCTGGTGGAAGGCTGCAAGGCTGGCCAGCTTGCGCCCCACGGAGTCAGCACTCCTACCGCCCACACCCATGTCTATCTCGTCGAATACAAGCGTGGGGATGGGGTCCGCTATCTTGAGCGCGCTCTTGACCGCCAGCACGATGCGGCTGGTCTCGCCGCCCGAGGCTATGGCGGACATGGGCCTGACGGGCTCACCGGGGTTTGTGGCCACCTGGAATTCCAGCCGGTCTATGCCGTCCCCGGTGTAGGCATACGCCTTGCCGCCGGCCACCGACAGCCCTTCCCCGTCCTCCCTGCGCGCAAGCATGATGTCGAACCTTGCCCACTCCAGGCCAAGGTCGGCAAGCTCGCTGTTGACCAGCCTGGCCAGCTTCTCCGCGGCGCCGCGCCGGGCAAGCGAGAGCTCCTCGGCCTTCCTGCCAGCCTCAGCCTTAAGTTCCAGCCTCTCGGCCTCCAGCCTGGCCATGGTCTCTTTACCGTTATGCAGCTCCTGCAGTTCCACCGCCGCCCTGTCCCTGAATGCCATTACGGCATCCACGCTGTTGCCGTATTTGCGTTTCAAAGCCGAAAGCGCCTCGATCCTGTTCTCTATCTGCTCCAGCTTTTCCTGGCTGTCCTCCACGTTCTCGGCATAAGACCTCAGGTCCCGCGCCGCCTCCTCCACGACAGCCAGCCCGCCCTCCAACCCCTCCGCGAACGCGGCCAAACGCGCATCGGCTGAACTTATCCCGTTCAAACAGGCCAGTACCCGGTGCATAAGGACTGAGACAGAGCTGTCGTCGCCGTAAAGCGTTGCGTAAGCATCAAGGCAGCCCCCGCTGATGGCCCCGGCCCTGCGGTAAATGTCCCGCTCCCGGTGCAACTGCTCCTCGTCCACCTCTTCCAACCCGGCGCCGTCAATCTCTTCCACCTGGTACTGGAGCAGGTCGATATAACCATCCTTTTCCCTGTGTTGCATGGAGGCGATGGCCTTCTCGCGGGCCCGCAATTCCTCGACGGCCCGCCTGACCTCCCTGCGCCTTTCCGTCAAATCACCGTATTTATCCACCAAGGCCAACTGGTTGGCGGTATCCAGCAGGGACAGGTATTCCATCTGCCCGTGTATGTCCACCAGGCTGCGGCCGATCTGCCTTAGAAGTGAAAGGGGCACCGCCCGGTTGTTGACCCTGGCTATGCTCCTGCCACCGTCCTGGAAATCGCGCGATATGAGCAGCATGCCGTTGGCCTCGGGCTCGATGCCGTTCTCCTCCAGCGTCCCCCTGACAAGGCCGAGCGTGGCCTCGGAAGGCCAGAAAATGGTCTCGATGTGGGCTGACCTGCTGCCGCTGCGGACCAAACCGGAGGGCGCCCTGGCCCCCATCAGGAGGCTGAGAGCGTCCACCAGCAGGGACTTGCCCGTGCCCTCGTCCCCGCTGATTACGTTCAACCCCGGCACGAAATGCATGGACATATCGCGGATCACAGCAAAATTCTTAATACGCAGTTCACCTAACATCGTGCGCCTCCTGTTTTCATAGCCGTTAATACACTCGTTCTACTATAATAGAGAACATTTGTTCTATTTGTCAAATTGACATGCTGTGCAGATTGCGGTTAAATACGCCAACAGCGTCCGTTTTTAAGGAGGGGGCATGGATAAAAAGGTGCACAATTTCGATTTCCTGGTCAAGGGCGCCCCGTACTCCCACATTATTGAAGCCAACGGTTTCCTTTTCGTTTCAGGCATGTTGCCCATCGATATCGAAAAGGGCGTAATGATTACGGATGATATCAAGAAAGGTACGGAACAGGCCCTGGGTAATGTTAAGCGCGCGCTCACGGCGGCCGGCAGCGGCATGCAGAAGGTGGTCAAGGCCACGGTCTACCTGCGCGACATGGCCGATTTCAACGCCATGAACGAGGTCTACCGGTCATTCTTCCCGTCCAACCCCCCGGCACGCACCTGCGTAGCGGTGAGGGAGATACCATCCAATGCACCGGTAGAGATCGACATTATCGCCCTGAAGTAAGCTTGTCAACAGGCTTAATCTCGAATAAATAAGGCCATAACTTACCCGTAACATACAGGTGACCGGTGCCAGCATCATACGCGATACCGTTGAGGACGTCGGCGGGCCTTGCGTCGTCACGCGTGCCGAGGAGACCGGACAGGTCTATCCAGCCTGTAACACGGCCGTCCTGAGGATCTATTATGGCTATGTTGTCCGTTTGCCATATATTGGCGTAGATCCTGCCATCGAAGTACTCCAATTCATTGATCCTTTCCACCGGGCCGTTGACATCATGCACGTCAATTTGACCGACCCTCTCAAAAGTCCCGGGGTCCAACAGCTGTAAAACGGAGGTGCCGTCACTCATAATGATGTGATCGCCGTCATGCGTGACGCCCCACCCCTGGGTTGAATAGGGGAATTCCCGAATTAAAGCAAGGCTATTTTTATCATATACGAAACCTTTCCCTGATTCCAGCGTCAGCTGAATAATGCTGTCCTTGTACACCGTTATGCCCTCCCCGTAATACTGCGGGGAAAGGTTGCAGACCTGCAATACCCTGCCCGTTGCCAGGTCCACCCTGCGTATCGAGGACCTGCCGTAGATACCGGTCCCCTCGAATAAAATACCATCCTCGATATCAAGGCCCTGGGTCCAGGCCCCCGGGTCATGCGGAAAGACATTGACTATCTCGTAGGTATAAACGGGAGCGCCCTGCTCAACAGCGGGCGGGGTCACGGGCGGGCCTTTTACCGTCGCGGTGATTTCCCCGGAACAGGCGGCGTTCAACGCAAGTACCAACAGGAGCAACCCTCCACACAACCCTGCCTGCCTGTTGCAGAAGTTCAGCATGCGTATTTTCCCCCGTTAGAAAACCACGTAAGGGCAGTCTCCTCGCTGTGGGCCGGGCTGCAACCGGTTCAGCTGTATTCGCAGCCCTTGAGCAGGGCAGCCTTGTTCAGTTTAAGCTGCTTGCTGTCTTTGGAGAGCATCTGGTTGAGCACCTTGATGATGCTCGACGTGGTGGCGATCTGTGTATTGGCGATAACGGCACCCAGTGCGATAAGGTTGCCCACCGACTCGTCTCCGAGTTCCTTGGCGGCCTCAACGGTGGGCACATAGACAACCTTGATGTCAGGCCGCCTGGACCGGGTTTTAACCAGTGACGTATTTACCACCAGCAGTCCGCCGGTCTTGACCGTGGGTTCCAGCATCTTCATGGCAGCCGGGTTCATGGCCACGCCGATATCCGGATGCGTGATAAAGATGGAGCCTATCCTCTCATCTGAAATATTCACGAAGCATGAGCACATGCCGCCCCTTTTTTCACCGCTGTAATAAGGCAGCCAGGTTGTATCCAGTCCCGAGTTGAAGCCGGATTCCATGAGGAGACGCCCTATGAATAGAACGCCCTGGCCGCCGAAGCCGGATATGGTTATCTCCCAGCTCAACTTTTGTCTCCCTTCCTGAGCGCGGCAACTCCCGGCATGACTTTGAATTCGCCCAGGGGAAACTGCGGTATCATGTTGGCTATCATCCAGTCCGGCGCCTGCACCGGTTCCACCTTCCAGTTGATGGGGCACATGGAAAGCACCTCGACCATGGCAAAGCCCAGGCCGGCAAGCTGCGTGCGGAAAGCCAGTTCAATGGCCTTCCCGGCCTTGCGCACGTTGGCGGGGTTGTGCACGGAGACCCTGGCGATATAGGCCGGCCCGTCCAATGTAGCCAGCATCTCGCTCATCCTGATGGGGAAACCCGACTGCTCGGCATTGCGGCCGCCGGGTGTGGATGACGTGTACATGCCCATGAGGGTGGTGGGCGCCAGCTGGCCGCCGGTCATGCCGTAGGTGGCATTGTTGGCAAAGATGATGGTGATCTTCTCCCCCCTGGCAGCGGCATGCACGATCTCGGCGGTGCCGATGGAGGCCAGGTCGCCATCTCCCTGGATGGCAAAGGGGACGAGGTCCGGCCGGCAGCGCTTGATGGCCGTGGCCACGGCCGGCGCACGCCCGTGGGGGGCCTCCATGCCGTCGACCTTGTAGTATTCGTAGGCAGTCACGGTGCAACCGATGGAGCCGATGCATATGGCCCGCTCGTGAAGGTCCAGCTCCTGCAGGGCCTCCCCGACCAGGCGCTGGATGATGCCGTGGCCGCACCCCGGGCAGAAGTGGGTAGCGCGGTCCACCATTATGTCGGGGCGGGCAAAAATCACGCTGTCGTAATCATTCATCTTTACTTTGCTCACACCTGTTACTACATCAGCAAATCAATGGCCTCAAATATGGGGTCTGCTTCCAGCGGCACACCGCCGTAGCTGTTTACCAGTTTGATCTCATTCTGGTTCCCCACCGCAATCCTGACGTCCTCCACCATCTGCCCGCCGCTCATCTCGGCCACCACGAACTTGCATCCGCGGTCCGCCAGGTCGGCCAGCGGCTGGTAGGGGAAGGGGAAGAGGGTGATGGGCCGGATGAGGCCTACGCGTAGCTTGTTGCTGCGGCCCATCGTCATGGCGCTGATGGCGGACCTGGCCGCGCTTCCGTAGGCCACCAGGATGATATCGGCGTCCTCGGTGTTGAGGGCCTCGTAACGCACCTCGTTGCGGCGCATCTTTTCAAATTTATCCAGCAGCAGCTTGATGCGCTTAGGGTGATCGATGGGATTCATCTCGAAAGAGTTGATGAGGTTCTTGGGCCTGCCTTTGGCGCCGGTTATGGCCCACTTTTTCTCGGGCAGCTTCTTTACGCGGTCACGGATGATGACCGACTCCATGACCTGGCCAAGGAAGCCGTCGGCTACGACAAGCACGGGGTTGCGGTATTTATCGGCCAGGTCAAAGGCCAGCATGGTGAGGTCCATCATCTCCTGCACGGTGGA
>Ga0247840_10006940_pt1 | contig 15996 bp, 14 predicted proteins | sample LaCruzMarch2015__FD_192404 | JGI IMG/M metagenome (GOLD analysis project Ga0247840, IMG submission 192404) | Freshwater microbial communities from meromictic Lake La Cruz, Castile-La Mancha, Spain - LaCruzMarch2015_17m | ecosystem: Environmental > Aquatic > Freshwater > Lake | place: Spain... | reverse complement strand
AGATGATAAAGTTATTTACTTCAACACAGCAGTGGAGCGCCTTTTCCCTAGATCTTCTGCTGTGATCGGAAGAGATGTACGAAATTGTCATCCTGCAGAAAGTGTCTACGTGGTTGAAGAGATCCTCAGTGCATTTAAAAACAAATCTCGACAAGAAGCGACCTTCTATATCCATATGAAAGAGAAATATATTTTAATACGATACATCGCTTTATGGAATCATAATAATGACTATCGAGGATGTCTTGAAATCACACAAGAGATCAGTAAAATCCAAGCGCTTAAAGGAGATCGTCGATTACTAGATTGGAACTAAAAAACAACTGAAGATTCAGTTGTTTTTTGAATATTTTGCATTAACCACCTCTACGATTGATGGTTCCTCGACCTATCCCATGTTTGACCATGGCATGATGACCTTTACTAACCAATCCACGAAAGACATGCTGACCTGCTGATCTTGGATCATTTTTAAGTGGGGCATAATCACCGTGATGAGTATTTATAGGCTGTGGTGAATGTCCTAATGACCCCAGTTTGTTTTTCTGAAGCATTAAGTGACCTCCTAGAACAAGTCATTAAGCCTTGTTCAATTTCAGTATAATCCTTTAAGATATCTTGTCAACTTAGCTTAATGAGCTCTATTTTCAGTCTTTTGGCAGCTGGTACAAATGCCTTCGATTTCTAAACGATGATGTAGTACCTTAAAGCCTTCAATAGACTCTTCTAGATGTATAGGACATTCTTTTAAAGGAATACTTTGATGACACACGACACATTTGACCACATGATGTCCATGACTATCTTTGAGAGCGAAATGCTTCTCTTTGGGTTGAAATTCATCACTGAGTTCAATAAGATCTGCATCTAGAAAAGATTCCACGACTCGATATAAAGTCGCCAAGGGAATTGTAGGACATAAGACTTGAACTTGAGATACACTTAGTGGACTCAGAGATTTCTCAAATACCGATAGGACTTCTAATCGAGCTGAGGTCTTCTTAAGCGAAAGTGGCCAAGTGATCATCGTCTTAACCTTCTTATTGGAAGTAGAGCTAAATAAGTCAAGACAGCCAATAAAACGACTGTACCCCCAGGTTTAGCACCCAAGTAAAACGAAAGAACCAATCCACCCACCATATAAAACAGTGAGAACAATATTGACCAAACCAAGGTCGATTTATAGCTCTTTGATAACTGTAATGCACTCGCCACAGGCAAGATCAATAGTGATGATAAAATCAAAGTCCCTACAGTCTTAGCTGCGATACTTAAGGTGACTCCTAGCATGATCATAAAGATCAAGTTAACTAATTTTACGTTGACTCCGGAATGTTGAGCTAAGTTCTCATCAAAGGTCATCGCGAAGATTTCTTTGTAGAATAAACGATAAACAACGACAACGATCAAGACTACGATCGTAATCAAAAAGACTTCTTCTTGAGATATGGCTACGATAGATCCAAATAGGAAGGCTGTAAATCGATTGGTATCTCTTACAAACGATGATAAGGTTCCTGCTAAACCGATTCCTAAAGACATCAATATCGCAATGGAAACATCTGCATAATGAGGTAGTCTTTTACGTAAGACATCGATGAGAAATACGCCTAAGAGAGCTGTTACAAGTGAACTGATCAAAGGATCTATTCCTAAGATCAAACCAATCGCTACCCCAGCTAAAGTCGTATGGGCTACCGCATCCCCTACCATAGACATGCGTCTTAACACGATGGTCTGTCCAATCAAGGGAGCCATTAAACCTACTAAGATCCCAACCCATAAGGCACGGATCATGAAGTCATAATTAAAGATGTTCATGGGTCTCTCCTAAATGGGTATGACGATGAGCCAGTTCTTCTTGGATCGATGGGGCATCCAACTGTAAGACATCGACTTCTTCTAGACAAAATATACGATCAGATACGCTTTGAGCGAGAGCTAAATCATGAGTGATCATGAGTATCGTTAATCCTTCTTCTTGAAAGGATTTGAGTAATCGAAAGAGTTCTAAAGTAAAATTCGCATCTAAGGCACTGCTTGGTTCATCTAAAAATAATACTTTTGGTTGAATACACAAAGCTTTAGCGATGAATACACGTTGACGTTGACCCCCAGATAATTCTGAGAGTTGTTTATGGATGTAGGATTCTAAACCCATCTTTTTCAGCATGGCTTTCGCACTTTCAATCTGATGAGCTTTGGGATTCTTAAATAATCCAAGAAGCGGTGTATAAGCACTGACGACGATCTCTAGTGCTGTCGCAGGAAAGCCATCGTGTTGAGAGAATTCATGTTGACCGACATAGACTCGTTCTGTTGGTTTAAGTTGATTCTTAGTCAATGGATCGATCAATGATACGGATCCTTCTTGGGGCTCAATGACTCCAGCCAATACTTTGAGTAAAGTGGTCTTGCCTGTCCCATTGTTTCCTATGAAAGTGACCCATTCTCCTTTTTTAACCTCACAGGTGAAATTCTTAAAAAGGGTCTTCCCGGGATATGCATAACTAAGATGTTTAGCGTTGAGGATGGTCATATCAATTGAGTGCTTTCTTGAGCCATTCAAGGTTCTCTCTCATTAAACTGAAGTAATCTTCATTAGAAGCGATCTGAGATGAATTTAAGCTTTCTATAGGTCGTAATACGCCTGTTAAGGCACCTGTTTCTTTAGCGATAGTCTTGGCGATGTCTGTATTGGCTTCATCTTCATATAGGATATAAGGAATCTTATAGGCTTTGACCACATCGATGATTTGAGCCATGATCGTCGCAGAAGGTTCCGCATCTGGTTCTAGACCCATGATGGGAATCATCGTTAAATTGAATTCTTGTGCCAAATAACCGAAAGCCGCATGATTGGTTACGAATTCATTACGAGTTCTATTCTTTATCGCATCTGTATACTCTGCTTTTAGTTGAATAAATTCTTGGTTATAGAGATCGTAGTTTTGTGTATAGGTTGATTCATGAGTAGGATCTAACTCAATGAGGTAATCCTTTATGATTGAAAACATACTTTGGGCGTTGGTGATACTGGTCCAGATATGAGGATCGATCTGATTTGTATTTTGATCGATCAAGGTCTCAAAACCATCACTGAGAACCAACACATCTACATCGTTAGATTTAATATTGTCATAGATGTCATTGAACCATGGTTCAAAATCATTCCCCAATATCATAATGTGTTTGGCTTCAGTCAAGATTTTCATGTCTTGTGTACTGGGTTCAAATTCATGAGGTTCCCCTCCACCTTGAGTCAAGTTGATGACACTCACCAAGTCTCCCCCTATTTTTTCAGTGAAGTCTTCTAGAATATAAAAACTCACAACGATGTGGATCTTACCATCGTCTTTGGGTTGTTGAATACATGCGTTTAATCCTATCATTAATATTAATATTAGACCTATTTTTTTCATACTTCCCCTAAATGAGAATCATTCTCATTTAAAGTATAGTCTTATTGATTAAGCTCTTCAAGAGGATTGCCTACTAAAAAGAAAAGGAATCCTAAGATTCCTTAAAGTTATAGTGTGAAATAAACAAAGCCACCACTGGATGTCGTGGTCTCTAGCCATAGACTCAGATCGATGATGAGCGGTACTCCCCCATCTAAGATATGAGCTAAGACAATACTAGGATGACTAAGATCCAAACCTGTAATCAAGACCCAATGATAAGCTTCTAGATTATGGACTTTCCCATTGTTTAGATTTAAGAAAGCAATAGGTGCATCACCACTAAGTCCAGCGACGATGAAGTCGACGACTTGAGATAAATGAGGACGATGAGTTACTTCTTTAGGGATCTCAAAAGCGTGATGTTGATGAGTTAGATTCATAGAAGCTAGATACTTTGAAAAGCCATTATAGAAACGATCTAGACGATTGATACCTCCAAATCCTGGAGTCACATATTGCCATACTCGATTCATCGTAGCTTTGGCTTCATCTAGTGTTTTAGCGCTCTTCTTAGGATCGATTTGATAAAGGGCGATCATACTCGCTGCTGTAGGGCCACAACCGGATAAACGTTGCCAAGGTTTAGAATACCATTCTTGGTTACATCCAATAAGTTCTGTACCTTCTATCTTAAGAAGATCTATGTTTTTTAATGTTAAAAGGTCGTTCATGGTTTTCCTGTTCACTTGTGATATTACAATACCATACTTCTTTCTTTTACTTAAGCGAAGTGAATTAAAGAACGTCGACAGAAAGTTGTATCTTAGGTTCTGTTACCTTACGTACGATGAACCATAAAAGAGATATTGTCACGATCGATGAGAAGATCCCAGGAGCCCATGTCCCAATCGAAGCCACTAAGAAACCACCTAAGATAGGCGTTAAGATAGAAGTCATACTTTCTAAAGAAGAACTTAAACCTAAGATACCTCCGATTTCTTCTCGAGAGACAGCTTTGGTCAAAGCACTACGTAAGACTGTATTTAAGATACCACTGGTTGCGGAAATCGGAATCAATACGATCATGAGTAAAATCAAATTAGGAGCCAAAGCCCATAAGACATAACTGATGGCTAAGATGAGACTAGATGCTTTCATCAATTGAGTCTCTGTGTATTTCTTAGTAAGTTTCCCAATGAAACCTACTTGAACGATGACCACTAAGATCCCTACATAACCTAAAACCAAGCCTGTTTGAGCCGCATTGAGATTCAAACGTTTTTGAGCGTATAAGGCAAAGATGGTTTGAAAGATCCCATGAGCGATTGAATAATAAACACGTGAATGAAGTAAAGGTCCTACGACTGGTTTATCCAGTGCTTCTTTTAAGATCTTCAATGAGAACTTTGTTTTTTCACTATGACGTAGTTTTTCTCGAGTTTCAGCACTTAATGATTCAGGCAAGATAACTGTGATCAAAACAAGGTTCATAAAGCTTAAGCTCGCCGCAAATAAGGCAGGTATTTGATAGCCCCATTGGCTTAAAAAACCTCCCATCGCTGGGCCAAAGATAAAGCCTAATCCAAAAGCAGCTCCTATCATTCCTAAGCCTTTGGCTCTGTTTTCAGGAGTTGTCACATCTGAGATATAAGATTGAGCTACGGTTATGTTTCCGCCTGTCAATCCATCAAATAAACGTGTAGCGAAGATGATAAAAATCGCCCCAGCAGGATTTAACCATAAGGTAAGTCCTAAAGTGATAAGTGCGATAAAGGTTCCCCCTACACTTAGTAATAGGATAGGCTTTCTTCCAAATCGATCGGATAAACGTCCTAGTATTGGGGTCCCAAAAACTTGTCCTATAGGATAAGTCGCTAAAAGAAGTCCCACAAAGAAAGGATTCAATCCATAATTGGCTGCGATATAAGGCATCAAAGGTAAGATTAAGCTAAAACTTAAGAGGTCTACAAAGACCACTAGGAAGACAGGTAGTAAGACACTTTTTTTCATTAAAATTCTCCTATTTAGTTTAGTAACTTAATTATTACCACACTCTTAAGAGAAACACATTGAATATGCCTATAAAAAAGGCTCACGAGTGAGCCTTAGGTTTATTTAAACAACTTTGCGATGTCTTTAGGGTCGCGTTTTCTTTGATAGAACGGCGTTAGATTGCCTTGATAGAACGGATGACGTTGAGGATAGGCCTTACCTTCCACTTGATATAAGATACCACAAGCCAATCTTTCTTCATCTAGAGCCAATTTCATCGCAGCTTCTTTGTTTGTCTTAGGATGAGCTTCATCCAGCCAGAAGGTATGAGATTTATACCACGCAAAGGTATTGACCTTATTGTAGGTAACACAAGGATGGAAGATATCGATGATGGCGTATCCATTATGAAGGATGGCAGCTTTGATCAATTCTTTTGTTTTTTCTTGATCTCCACTAAAACCTCGTGCGACGAAAGTAGCTCCCATCGCCAAAGCCAAAGCCATAGGATTAATGGGTTGATTGTAGACCCCATCGAGTTGAAGAGGCGTAACTAGACCAATTGGTGAAGTAGGTGATGCTTGACCTTTGGTTAAGCCATAGACCATATTGTTATGAACGATATGAACCAAGTGTGGATTACGACGAATGTTATGGATAAGATGGTTTCCACCTTCCCCATACATGTCTCCATCCCCACCTTCAGCGATGACAGTCAACTTTGGATTGACTGCACTGATGGCACTGGCAACTGCTAAACCACGTCCATGAAGCCCATTGAAATAACTAGCGTCGACATATTGAGGCATCTTAGCAGCTTGACCAATCCCTGAGGAGAATACCACTTGGGTAGGATCCAGTTGTAGTTCAGTCAAGGCTTTGATCAGGATGTTTCTTAAAGGAAAGTTACCACAGCCTGGGCACCACGCCATATCAATGTCGTGATTGAATTCGAAATTACTCATGAGTTGCCTCCATTTTAGCGATGAGCTCATCAATATGATAAGGTTCACCATTGTATTTTAAGATTCTTTGATTTACTTTGACCCCATAGGTCATTTGGATCAGATTCGCAAATTGCCCTGTCGCATTGTTTTCAATGACTTGGATGTTTTTAGCTTTTGAGATGATGTCTTTTAATGATTCTGGTAAAGGATAGACTTGAACGAAATGTAGATGAGTAAGATCCCACTCAGGATGTGTATCTAAAGCTTCTTCGATGACCCCATAAGTCGAGCCCCAACTGAGCACTAGATTCTCATGTTTAGAAGATCCACTGATCAAAGGTTCCATGATGTCTTTTTTCATCAAATCGAATTTATGAAGACGCTTGTCTTGCATATCAACACGCATCGTAAAGGATTCTGTAATAGCACCGGCTTCATCGTGTTCATCTGAGTCTACTTTGACATAACCTAAGCCAAATCCAGGAACACCACGAGGTGAGATACCGCTCTTATCAAAGGCATAGCGTTGATAATCACGTTTGGTTTCTACGACGAAGCTTTCTAGATACTTAGGATTGAAATCCAGAGCATCGACTTGGCTCATCGATTCTAACCAATATTGATCAGATAAGACAAAGACAGGGATCTGATACTTATCTGCCATATAAAAGGCTCTACTCATGACTTCTACCCCGTCTTCAAGTCTTCCTGGGGCAAAGATCATACGAGGGAATTCTCCATGACCTGCATATAGGACCAAATTTAGATCAGCTTGTTCAGTACGTGTAGGTAAACCTGTTGCTGGTCCAGGTCGCTGAGCGACATGTATAACAGCTGGTGTTTCTGTGATGCCAGATAAACTAACTGCTTCAGTCATCAAGGCAAAACCACCACCGGAAGTCGTGGTCAAAGCACGTGCACCAGCATACCATGCGCCTAAAACCATATTCAAGGCTGCAATCTCATCTTCAGCTTGTTCAACCAAGATCTCAAAATCTCTACTTTTATCTTCAAGTAAAGTCATAAGTGTCGTTCCTGGAGACATAGGATAGGCCGCCACATAATTGACGCCTCCCGCAACAGCTCCCATACTTAAAACATCATTCCCAGTTAAAGCTTTCTTAGGGCTAAAATGAGTAGGTTTTAGTTCTTTTGGTCGATCAGGATCTTGACGACCTAAGTCATAACCTAAATCAAAGGCTTTAAGATTACCAGTAACAATGTCTTCACCACGTTTATTGAAACGCTTGGTGATGATGGCTTTGGCGTTATCAACGGAAGCCCCGATCATTCCTGCGATGTAGCCAAACATAGCTGTGTTTTCGTACAAACGATTACCTGCTTGTTTACCTAAATCTAAAAAGGCAACTTCTTTGGTTTTATACTGAGATGGGACAGACTTTAAAAATGGGGCTTCCCCATAGATAATTGTCTGTGGAGTAAGTCTAGGCAACAAACGCTCTAACGCATGATCGTTGAATAAAAACAAGACATCGATCGTATAGCGTAATGCTTGTATGGGTTGATTCGAAACACGAATCTCGACGGAGTTATTTCCCCCTCTTACTCGGCTCATTACCTCTTTGGATGAAAACACATAGGTTTCCTGAGTTAAAGTTTCTACTAAAAATTCTTCTACGGTCTGTAAACCCTGACCTGCTTCGCCTGACAAAACAATCGAAATCGATTCTCTCATGATGCTCCTTTCAATGGATTATTTTCTGATAGACAAGAATAGACAGTCATTGTCGTTCTTATCGGTATCTTTACTTTAAATGAAGACCTCGTATCTTTCAATTCATTTACCCAACTAAAAACCTTCTTGTTTAGGGAAGGTTCTTAGTAAGGAGAGTAATATGCATCGTTAAGGGAGTTTTTGAATTTCAATACTAACTTCATTCCGCTTTAGAAATCCTGGGATAAAGGGAGGATTATACCTCGATGATTGAAGGTTTCCTAAAGGTACTAGTTCTTTTTCATTGAGCCAATTTAAGAGGGCTTGTTGCTTCTCTTGAAGTTTATAACTATTGATTGAACCAGAGAATGTTAAGGTTGCGACAAGTTTTGAAGGCACTTGTTTTAGTTTAAGATCGTTACTTCTTGGAAGAGGCAGATCTTCTAAGGCATATTGCTTAGGCATCACAAAGGCCGTGGTCATGGATTTTTCATAGATATCATTGATGACTGGAGTGGTCATGGCGATTTTTTGTGAACCTTGATTATATCCAGAGATATAGTTGAAGATCTCTGAGAAACCACTATTCCCATCCAGATGGTTTTCTTCTGTGATCGCAAGGATCATAGGATCCATCTGACGGATCTCAAAGGATCCTTTTTTTAGTAATACTGTATAAGATGCTTGTTCAATTGCCATAGGTTACCTGTAACTGAATCATAGTCCTATAAAGAAATAATTGCCATTTTTATGCCTATAAAAAAGCGGAATGAAATTCCGCTTAGCACTATTGAGAACTGATCTTGATCGTATAAGGTTCTAGTTGGATCTTAGCTTCGAAGCTTTGTACTTTTGAACTAAGATTGATGTAGGCCATATAAGTTTTGCCTTCTTCATTGTAGTTTACCACTACTCCATCTTTATGAGGATAAGTCACTGAGTTTATGGTTTTCTTCTTTAAGGCATAAGTAATATTCAATAAATCTTTTTGAGATTGATCATAGTCCGAAATAAGATCTGAGGTAAAAAGTAAAGACCCAAAGATCCGATTGACATGAGCCAAGACCTCTTTTTGAGAAGTATTCATTTGAATCTTTGTGTTTCTGAGTAAGAAGACATCTGGATCGTTTAAGAAAGCTCTATGATTGAGATGACGACGACCGATCGCATTGAGGATGGCATTCTTCGTTGATACCTTCTCACGATGAATTAGTTCAAAGTACCAAGGACCTTTCCAATCTAAACTGACATCTGGTCCTATACGACAATAATCTACCAATCCAAAAGCTGATCCTAAAGGTATACCACAACCTAAAATCAATTTATCTTTGACGCAATCTCTTATGAAATCCATGGCTTCTGCTAAACGTTGGCCTCTTGTCTTGGTTGGATGATGGCCTAATGCTGCCGCATATAGGAAGTCCAGTTTAACCAAGTCATAGCCCCATTCATTGAGTACCACATCGAAACAGGCTCTAATATAATCTTTAACTTCTTGTTTTTCTAGATCTAGACAATAGAAACCACCCCATCCGCTTCCTGCCCATTCTGGTTGACCTAGATCATCTTTTAAGATCCAATCATAATGATCTTTGACCAATTGGGAACTTCGTTGAGCGACCAAAGGTGCCATCCATAAGCCTGCCAAAGAACCTTGAGCCTTAATAGAGTCTGCGATAAACTTCATCCCTGAAGGAAATTTAACCTTGTCTACAGACATCCAATCACCTACAGCTGTTTGATACCCATCATCGATCTGAAAGATATCCATCTTTGGGGATAAAACAGAAGCAGCTTTGAGGTTATCTAATACAATAGTTTCAGATATGTTTTGATAGTAGTTGTACCAACTGGTCCAACCCATACGATCAGGTTCAGTTGCTTTCTTAGTACCAAGTAGTTCAAAGTAATGATCGAAGATGATCTCTTCTTTACCACCTTCAAACATGAGATCTAAAGAAATCGAATGATCAAGTGTTTCCCCATCCACATCTTTATTGATGATGATCTTATTTTTAGGTCCTTGGATTTCAAATCTCGTAAACCCATCTCTTTCATTCAATGAACCCATAAAAGAGAAATCTTCATTTTCCCGTACATAAGCATAGGTATAGCCATGAAAATAACCTCTTCCTTTAGGGGCTTGAAAGAATTCAAAGTCTCCATATTTAGAAAACTGATATTTATTATTGAAATTCATCGCAAAAGAACTTAGACGATCTTGTTTATCATTTATGGAATGTTCATGACTATCAGTCCATGATTGATATCCATTAAGAAATACACGATCTGTTGGATTAAATGTAGTATTGATGATCAACCCAAAACGATACAATTCTAACTTTCCTTTAGGTTCTAAAGTAATCTTTAAGCGTTGAGCTTGATGATCTTGGGTTACGACCCAAGATAATTTCAAGTCATCATTCTCATGAGCTTTTACTAAATCCAAGACTTTCGTCTCATCATTGATTCGATAAGAGAGATCTAGATGAAGCGTTTGATCGATGAGTGATTTCATCTTACTTTAAACCCTCTAGAATCTTCTTTTCATTATAGAAAAGCAAGGTAATAAGTCCTAGTAAACAGAAGACAGCCGCAAACACGGCGGTTAAACGAATACCTAATTCATTGGATCCATTGATCTCATATAGCAGTAAGGCGCTTAAAATCAACATGGACAACATTTGACCGATCTTAGACATAAAAGTTCTTGTCCCAAAAAACATACCTTCTCTTCTTACACCAGTTCTCTTCGCATCATATTCCGCAATATCTGCGATGACTGCATTAGGTAAGATCCCAAAGACAGCCATAGGAATAGAAGCTAAGGCAACCAATAGATAGGCTTGAAGCGTAGTCGAGATCGGCATCATTCCCATAAACGCTCCTGCGATATACACAAACACAAACATCACGAAGGCGCCTAATAGTAAGCTCTTCTTGCCTACTTTCTTAGCCAATAGATTGACAGGGACATAGAAGATAAAGGATCCTACGCCTAATAGAATAAACAAGGTCCCAAACATCGTATCCGGTAGTTTTAGTAAGACCGTAATATAGTAAAGCAAGGACGATTGAAACATCGTCACTGCGACCCAATACACCAAATCGGATAAAGCAAACACCGTGAATTCACGATTAGCGAAAGTAGCCTTGATGGATTCCATCATCTTCATCTCTGAAGGTACAGATTCACAATAGCGTTTTTCATCGATTGCAAAGACAGGGATCAACATAAAGACCATCGCAATCACCGATAGAATCGCAATCGCAATTCTTACCGCGACATCCGGTGTATACCCCATCCCAATAAACACGTTCCATAAAGTTGGTGCTTGAGAAGCAACTGCAGCCCCTAAGAACCAAGTCACTGAAATCAAGGTCGATAGATTCAATCTTTCTTGAGGCGTATGACCAAGTTCAGATAGTAAGGCAAAGAAAGGCGTCACATACATCGTAATGAATAAATAATACAAGGTGATGGATACGATCAAGAAGATCGCATTCCATGGGCTTTCTGAATTAAAGGGAGACCAAAACACAAGTACAGTAGATATGGCTACAGGAACCGCTGAATTTCTCATAAAAGAGATACGGCGTCCTTTTTTAGATTTACTACGATCGCTTAATGTGGCGATCCATGGATCTGTGATCGCATCCCAGAAACGACCAAACATCGTAATTGCCCCAATGATACTGACAAAGCCAAAGAATGTGATCTGTGGGATAAAAATAGATATCCCAGATTCCTGTGTTGGGATATAATAGAAAATCAAATACGATCCAATCAATCCAGATAAGAGTGACCATCCGAATTGACCTAAAGCATAAGCAATCTGTTTAGACAAAGGCAGCTTTTCTTTCATGTTTTTCTCCCTACCCTTTCGGGTTTCTTATATAGGTTCTCGCCATATCAATGACGATCTTTACTTGATCTAACTTCCCTATCAATTCATCTTCATCGATGATGTCTCCTCTTAGAGTTAACTTTTGAGCCAAACTCATCAATGTATGCGTGATTGTATAATAGAAGGCTTCTAGATCGAGATCTTTTCTAATGGATCCATCCTTTACACCATCACTTAAGGACTTCATAAACAATGATTTAGTTGAGCCTATGGTTTGGGCATAGCTCGATAAACGACTTTGATCAATGGATTGACCAACGACGAAATTATCGAAGTATTCTAAAAAACGTAAAGCTGAAGGAAGCTCAAGATACAGTTGAGGTGTAACATTAAGATAACGCATGACTTGATCTAATCCGTTTCCTTTTAGTGATGTATCTTCCTTGATGACATCAAAATAGGGATTGATTTGATTCTTCCATAAACAATTGGCTGCAGCTAAAGCCAAATCGAATTTAGTTGAGAAATAACGATAGACTGAGGCTACACCTACATCCGCTTTTTGAGCAACCATCAACATGGTGGTATTTTCTATGCCTTGGGTGCTAAATAACTCTAACGCAACTAAAACAACTTCATCGATGCGTTGTTGTTTAACCCCTTCTTTAATGAGATCCTTGTCGTTGTTTGAGATCATTTTTTTAATTGATAGTGTGACTATCACTCTTAAGTTGATTATATCACAGTGTCTCACACTGTACACATTGAATTTCGTATAAAATAAGCAGAGTTAAGCTTAGTTCATTGTGTGAGCCTAATAAATAAGCGTATAATTTTGGTGTTAAACAGGAACCAATCAACATGAACAGTATCATCGAATTCAAAGACGTTAAGAAGCATTACAAAATCGGAGAAGTTACCATTGAAGCCCTTAAAGGGGTTGATTTTACAATCAAAAAAGGTGAATTCGTGGTGATCTTAGGTGCCTCTGGTGCTGGTAAATCAACCATCCTTAATCTATTAGGAGGTATGGATACAGCGTCATATGGAGACATCATGGTTCAAGGCGAAAACATCACGAAATATAAAGATAAGAAGTTGACTCAATATCGAAGAGAAAAAATTGGCTTTGTCTTTCAATTCTACAATTTGATCTCAAACTTAACCGCTTTAGAGAATGTAGAATTCGCTTCGGCCGTTTCGAAAAATGCGTTTAGTCCAAAGGATATTTTAGCTAAGGTTGGATTGACTGATCGTGCCAACAACTTCCCTACTCAGCTTTCAGGTGGTGAGCAACAACGTGTTGCGATTGCCAGAGCCGTCGCGAAGAATCCACTTCTACTTCTATGTGATGAACCTACAGGTGCACTAGACGATGTGAGTGGACAGTCCATCCTAAATCTATTAGATGAACTTAATCGAGACCTTCACAAGACCATTGTCTTAATTACACATAATGCCCAGATCGCTCAGATGGCCAATAAAGTGATCCATGTGCGTAATGGTTTAGTAGATGAAATCCTCATCAATGAGACAAGAAAGCAAGTCTCGGAGATTGATTGGAAATGAAGCATCTTTTTCTAAGATCCTTACGAGAAGTAAAATCTACTTTAGGGCAATTTATCTCCATCATACTCATCATTGCGATAGGAAGCGCTATTTTTAGTGGACTTTTCTCAACGGTTACTCTTATTGAGTCATGGTTGAACGATTATTATACAAGTACGAACTTTGCGGATGCTTGGGTCTATGTAAAACCTGCAGATGTTGATCAGATCAAGATCTATCAAAATGATAATCCTGAGATCACGATAGAAGGTCGTGCATCTTTTCAATTGGAGTCCGTATTAAAGGGTGAATCCGTTACTTATCGTTTCTATACAAAAACTGACATCAATGGATTGATGTTGATGCAAGGAACGACCACTGTAAAAGACAATGAGATCCTTATCGATGCTTCTTTCGCAGAAACCAACCTATTAGAGCTCAATGATGAAATATCTATACTAGTAGATGATGAAGTCTATATCTACATCATCAAAGGTATCTTTCATAGCTCTGAGTTTGCCTACAAATCTAAGGACTTCTCAGAATCCATCAGTAATAAAAAAGGTTTTGGGATCATTTATGCGACACCTGAAGTTTTAAGTGAACTTAACCATCATTCTGATCTCTATAAAGATGCATTATCAGAAGCCACGATCAAATTTGATGAAGCCCAAGTTAAACTCGATGATGCCCATCAAGTATTGATCGATCAACAAGCCGATTTGGATCTTCAAAAGGCTCAGATCATAGCTGCGTATTCTGCGAATCCACTTATGATGCAACAAATCTTAGCTACATTAGTACCCTATCAAAAACTTCTAGATGATGCTAAAGCGGATTATGAGCTAGCACTATCTGATTTCCAAATCGAAAAAGCAAATGCTTTATCTGATATAGAAAACTTAACCACGGATGTCTTTGAACTTCTAATCAAAGGAAAAACACCTCAAATAGAGGCTTTTGTGATATCTCTTGAGACTCAAGATCAATATGTGAATCATCGTTTACGCAAGGATCATCCTGCCTTTACGATGCTAGATAATGTGCTATCTCCTATTAAGGTTATGACGACGATATTTCCTATTTTGTTTTTCTTAGTAGCCAGTATCATCATCTTGATTTCAATGTCTAAAACGATCGAGAATGAACGTACTCAAATCGCGATCTTTAAAGCTTTAGGCTTTAAGAAATCTACGATTAGATTAAGCTATCTATTCTATGGATGGTGGGCTGCGATCATCGGTTCTATACCTTTTGCGCTACTAGGCAATTATATGATTCCACGAATCTTAATGGCCATCTTTACGACACGTTATAGTATGCCTCCTGTTCCATTTAAGATCTATTGGTCTTATAACTTCATTGCCTTAGGCCTTTCTTTATTCTTCTCTAGTGTTGCGATTCTGTTGGCGCTAAGATCAATTCTCAAAGAGATTCCCGCTCAAGGGATGCGTCCAAAAGCACCTAAATCTACTCAACGTTCCTCATTAGAACGTTGGCCTTGGTTTTGGACTAAATTATCTTATACACAGAAATTGATCACTCGTAATATTTTGATGGGTAAAGTCAAGATCCTATTGAGTTCGATTGGGATCGTAGGCTCTATTGCCTTATTGATCACAGGGTTATCGCTTAGAAATTCTGCCTCACAGATGATCAATGGATCGATCAATACCTATAAATTCCAATACGCGATCAAGACTTCTGAAAATATGGAGATCAGTGATCTTCAATTACCAATAGACACAGAAATAATAGAAAGAACTAAGATCTTTGCGGGAGAAAGTGAAGACTTAAGTTTGATCGTTCAAGTAATTGAAACAGATGAACAATTACTGGCGATAAAAGATCACTCTGGAAAAGTAATCGAAATGAAAGATGATACTGTCATCATCACAAAAGCCATGTCCATAGTATTCGATCTTAAGGTTAATGATCGTGTAGATTTTCTTATCGATGATGTGCCCTATTCATTGATCATCACCAACATCAGTAATCAATACCTCAATAAAAGCATCTCCATAAGTTTCAATCAAGCTGAAAGCTTAGGCCTCGATATCAGTACTGATAAGTTTTATGTCTCTACCCCATCTCAAGAAATCAAACAAGCTGAAGTCGATACCTTACTAGAAGAAACAGATATCTTAGCTGTAGATACTAAAGTCAAATATCAAGATACTGCCAATGAAGTAATGAAGATGCTAAATAGTATCATTATGGTCATTGTTCTTTCTGCCTTACTTTTATCAATTACAGTCATCTATAATCTAGCTTCTATCAATATCTTTGATCGACAAAGAGAGCTCGCTACTTTAAGAGTTCTAGGATATACCGTAAGAGAAGTTGAAAATCTTGTCTACGCAGAGAATTATCTCTTAACCTTCTTAGGGGCTATTGGTGGATTACCTGCAGGAATCTATTTATCTCAAACGATCGCACGATTGGTTTCAAGTAAAGAATTCATTATGAGTGGCGAAATCAGTTCTCTTATCATCGCATTGTCACTCTTTGCGGGTTTCTTCTTTACCTTTATGACCAATCGTATCTTAAGAAGAAAGATTGTGATGATCAAATTGGTTGAA
>Ga0247840_10006936_pt1 | contig 16003 bp, 16 predicted proteins | sample LaCruzMarch2015__FD_192404 | JGI IMG/M metagenome (GOLD analysis project Ga0247840, IMG submission 192404) | Freshwater microbial communities from meromictic Lake La Cruz, Castile-La Mancha, Spain - LaCruzMarch2015_17m | ecosystem: Environmental > Aquatic > Freshwater > Lake | place: Spain... | reverse complement strand
AGGCCTCTAACTTAGCTTTGCCACCGACTTGGGCAACCGCTGCTTTACACATATCTGGGCTCATGTTGTCTAGCAAAATTAATTGTGCACCAGCTGCTACCGCCTGGCTTAATTGTTCAAGTGAATCAACCTCAACCTCAATTGGTTTACCTGGAAACTTATCTTTCAGTGCTTTAAATGCTGCTGCAATGCCACCGCTAGCAACAATGTGATTATCTTTAATCAATCCCTCTGCTGATAAAGATATACGATGGTTTGTTCCGCCACCCATCCGCACTGCAAATTTTTCAAGTGAGCGTAGTCCAGGTGTGGTCTTGCGAGAATCTCTGATTACACACTTTGTGCCAGCAACTGCTTCTACCCATTTACTTGTCGTAGTTGAGATACCACTTAAATGAGTTAAGTAATTAAGTGCTGTGCGCTCTGCAAGCAGTAATTTTCTAGTATTTCCTTGCGCAGTAATTAATACCTTTCCCGCTTCAACCTTTGCACCCTCATCAACTAAAACCTCATAATGATTAATACCGCAGTACTCGAGAACCGCTGCTGCAACATGTAAGCCAGAGACAACACCAGCTTTGCGAGCAATAAAATCAGCGGTTGAAACCTGAGATTCGGTGATGGTAGCAACTGTGGTTATATCTTCACCACCCATTAAATCCTCGGCAACTGCATCCTTAACCTGTTGAAAGATATGGTTTGGTGAAAGACCAAGTGTTTTGATGTTATCTCTTAATGAGTTCATTTGATCTGCTCCACTCTCTTATGCCAATTACCATCTGCATCAAACATCTCAATGACTCTAACCTGCCATTTGTCGGAAAGATCTGGGAAATCACTTCGCCAATGTGAGCCTCTACTTTCAGTGCGTTCTAGTGCAGATCTAACAATTGCCGTTGCTAGTAAATGTAGATTTGATGCCTCCCACGCCTCGATCCGAGGTTGGTTACTTGTTAACTTAGATAACTCCTGCAAAGTTTGCATGGTCTTGCGCAGTGATGATTCAGAGCGCATCACACCAGCACCCTCGCTCATCGCAATCTGCAGCGGAATTACTATCTTTGGATCCAACAAGGTTGTTTTACTATCCTCAACTGGTTGCTCCTGCGGTGGTAGATCTTTAGCTAGTGAATCTGCGATTCTGGCACCAAAGACCAATCCTTCTAATAATGAGTTTGAAGCTAATCGATTAGCACCATGTGCGCCGGTGCAAGCTGATTCACCACAAATGTATAGGCCAGCAATTGATGATTGACCATTTAAATCTACTCGAACACCACCAGATGCGTAATGAGATGCTGGGGCAACTGGAATCTTTTCAACTGTTGGATCAATGCCATTTGCCACACAAGATGCATAAATTGTTGGGAATCGTTTAGCAAAATCATTTATCTTTCGGGCATCCAACCAAACATGTGGTTGTCCGCTGATGCGCATCTGGTTGAAGATCTCCTTTGCGACAACATCCCTAGGTGCTAAATCTGCCTGCGGATGTTTGCCAACCATAAACTGCTCATCCTTATGATTTAACAAGATTGCACCCTCGCCGCGTACTGCTTCACTAATTAATGGTTGTTGTCCACGATTAGCTAAATCTCGCCATAAAACTGTTGGGTGAAATTGAATAAACTCAACATCTGCAACATCGGCACCTGCGCGAAGCGCCAGCGCAACACCATCGCCAGTAGAAACAGCTGGGTTTGTAGTTTGTGAGTAAACCTGACCTAAGCCACCAGTTGCAACTACAACTGCACGAGATAAGGCTCGTCCAACCCCATCTAAACTTCCTTTACCAATTACATGCAAGGTTACTCCACACACACGTCCAGTTGCACTTTTCAATGCATCAATGGCAAGTGCATGTTCAATAATTTCAATACCAGCATCCTCTTGCACCGCTGCTAACAAGGCTCGTGAAACCTCTGCACCAGTTGCATCGCCACCAGCATGCAAAATTCGGTTTCGTAAATGTCCACCCTCACGAGTTAATGCAATCTCACCAGTTTCAGATTTATCAAAAACTGCGCCGCGTGCAATTAATTTTCTAACCGCCTCTGGTCCTTCAGAAACTAAAACATCAACCGCTGCTAAATCACATAAGCCAGCGCCAGCTGCCAAGGTATCTTTTTTATGTTGATCTGGTGTGTCACCAGGACCAAGCGCTGCTGCAATTCCACCCTGTGCCCACTTAGTTGAGCCCTCATCAATTCTGGCTTTGGTAACTAATAAAACAGATAAATTATGTGAGCGAAGATTTAATGCAGTAGTTAATCCAGCAACACCAGAGCCAATCACAATTACATCAGCGGTTGTTGTCCAGCCAGGTGCGCCACTTAATAACTTCATGCATCACTTCCCATGCGCTTATTGTCGAGCAACCGCACCCCATTTACCCAACCGGCGATAATCGCCCGTCTGTATTGGGTATCACTGCCTGCTGGACCAAAATTTTGCTCATCAATTTCAGCTAGATAATCCAATTTAAATCCTGGCTCGGTTGCCAACACCTTATGCATCTCTTCTAAATTAGATTGTTGCAACGCCTTTGAAATAATTAAGGCAGATTTTCGATCAGCTTCCGTTAACCGAACATTTCTAGATGACATCGCAAGGCCATCTGGTTCGCGAATAATTGGTGCTGCAATAATCTCAATTGGCAACGCTAATCGTTGCACCATCTCTTTTATTAAGAAAAGTTGCTGAAAATCCTTTTCACCAAAGATGGCGTACTTTGGTTTAGTCAGATCAAATAATCGCTTTACAACTGTTAATACACCGGCGAAGTGACCGGCACGGGATGAACCTTCATATAAATCACCAACTGCACCAGCTGAAATCTTGGTGATCTGGGTTGGATAAACCACCTCAACAGTTGGTGCAAAGAGCGCTGTGGCTCCTGCTTGCTCTGCCAACTTCAAATCATGATCTAATGTTTTAGGGTACTTAGCTAAATCATCCTTGCTTTCAAATTGCAGGGGATTAACAAATACTGTGGTTAATACTGAATCACTTAAAGTTTTACCTAATTTAATCAGAGATTGATGTCCTGCATGTAAGGCGCCCATAGTTGGTACAAGAACCTCAAATTTTTGGCGCGCTAAATCCTGCTCAGAATTAATTAGCTCAATCATGGCTCCAGTCCTTTCCGGGTACCGGGCTAGATCAGAAGTTTAACTGGCAGATTGAATACTTGCCAATAAAGATTTAATTGAACCCTTTCCAGGTATTTCACCCGTTGGATCAATAGCAAGCCATGGCTCTAAAACAAACTCACGCGATGCAGCTAATGGATGTGGCAGCTTTAGAAAAACAGTATCGACTACTTGCTCTCCGAGCAGGATTAGATCTAAATCAATTATTCGTGGCCCCCAGCGCACATCACGCACTCGACCCATCTGATCCTCAATTGCTAGCAACTCCTTTAACAATTGCTCAGCCGGCAATGTTGATTGAGCAATTACAACCGCATTTATAAAATCATCTTGCACCGGCCCACCCACTGGTTTAGTTTCAAAGTAGGGTGAAACAATTAATTCCCCAAGCATCGCCTCTAACTTAGTAATTGCAATATCTAAATTTAATCTGCGATTTTCCAGGTTTGAACCCAGCGCAATAACCGCCTTCATCGCTTGCGCTTTATCGTGACGATTACATCATCAAATTCAATTCCTAATGGCGCCTGTGGCTTATGCACCTTTACCTTAACTTTTTCAACCAACGGAAAATCCTTTAAGACCTCAGCTGCAATTGATTCAGCAACTGTTTCAATCAAATTAACTGGTTCGGCTTGGATGTGACGGACAACTAGGGTCGCCACATCTGCGTAATTAACTGTCTTACTTAAATCATCCTTTAGCTTCTCAAGATTTAAGGAGAGCTTTACATCAACTACAAATTTTTGTCCGGTGGCTCGCTCCTCGGTATAAACACCATGAAAGCCAGTTGCGGTAATTCCGGTTATCGATATTGAATCGCTCATTTACGAAGCCTATCGATAACTGCGATCGCATCACGATGTGGTTTTACTGAGTGAGTACGCACTCCCCAGATATTTAATCGGGCTAGCTCTGCGGTTAATGCGATGCTAGCTGACTCGCGATCATCAGCATTTTTTGCATTTACTAACTCTCCTAAAAATCGCTTACGGGAGGCGCCAATTAAAATTGGATAGCCAAGTAATTGAAATCTTTCAATGTTCTGCAAGATCTGCCAATTATGTTCTGGCTCTTTAGCAAATCCAATTCCTGGATCTAAAATAATTTGTTCTGCCTGAACTCCTGCTTTAATTAACTCGGTGACTCGATCATCTAATTCATCCTTAACCTCTTTAACCACATCTTTATAGATCGCTTTGCTCTGCATATCCTTTGACTCGCCACGCCAGTGCATCACTATGTACTGCACCTTGGGATTTGCGGCGATTAATTGCGCCATCTTCTCATCAGATAAGCCACCACTAACATCATTAACATAAGTAGCACCCGCTGCAATCGCCTGCCGTGCAACCTCTGCTCTTGTTGTATCAACACTAATTACTGCGCCATCCTTTATTAACTCAGTAATAACTGGAATTACTCGCTTTAGCTCCTCAGCCTCTGTAACTCGATCCGCACCTGGTCTAGTTGATTCACCACCGACATCAATAATGTCTGCACCTTCGGCAATTAATCGGCGCCCCTGCGTTATTGCATCCTTTGGATCTAAAAACTTTCCACCATCGGCAAAGGAGTCTGGCGTTACATTTAATACGCCAAGAACTAAGGTGCGTTCCATAATTTTTTTACCTAGATTGATTAATTAATGAGATTGCTTCAGCACGGGTAGCTGGATTCATTAATTGACCTCGCACAGCAGAGGTAGTTGTTCTTGCCTGTGATTTTCTAACACCACGCATTGACATACATAGATGTTCACAATCAATAATCACAATCACACCACCTGGTTGCAGGATTTCCACCAATGCATCAGCAATTTGAGAGGTTAACCGTTCTTGAACTTGTGGCCGGCGGGCATATAAATCAACTAATCGAGCAAGCTTTGATAAGCCGGTGATGCGACCACTTTCACCAGGTATGTAACCAATATGTGCAACGCCATGAAATGGAGTTAGATGATGTTCGCAATGAGAGAAGACCTCAATCTCGCGCACAATTACTAACTCTTGATGACCAATATCAAAGGTAGTTGTTAAAACATCAGATGGTTTTTGCCACAAGCCAGCGAAGTTCTCTTTAAATGCTTTGGCTACCCGCTTTGGCGTATCTTTTAAACCATCTCGAGTTGGATCCTCACCAAGTGCTAAAAGCAATTCAGTAATAGCCTTTTCAGCACGCGCCTGATCAAACTCATTCTTAGCACCACCATCATGTGGCCCCATTGAAAGTGAGTTGATATCACTCATCAGTTGCAGGCTTTTTTGCTGCAGCTTTCTTTGCCGGTTTTTCTACCGCTTTATCAGCTGGCTTCTCAAAAACCTTCTCTTTAATCTTTGCTGGCTTTAACGCAACCGGTGGCAAGGTAGATGGCACACGTAACTTTGAACCGGTCCAAGCTGCACGCTTCTTAACCTTCTTTACCTTTTTAAATACCGCTTCAATCTCCTCTTTATTCAACGTCTCTTTCTCAAGCAGCTCATTAACTAGATCATCCAAAATATCTCGGTTGGCAACCAAAATATCAAAGGCCTCTTGGTGTGCATTCTCAATCATTAATCTAATTTCAGTATCAACAATCGCAGCAACATTCTCAGAGTAATCACGTTGATGTCCATAATCTCGGCCTAAGAATGGTTGTGAATCAGAGATTCCTAATTTAATTGCACCAAGAGTTTCAGTCATTCCATACTGAGTAACCATTGCGCGAGCTAGATTTGTCGCCTTCTCGATATCATTTGATGCACCAGTAGTTGGATCGTGGAAGATTAACTCTTCAGCAGCACGTCCACCCATTGTGTAGGCAAGTTTATCTAACATCTGATTTCTAGTTACTGCGTAACGATCCTCATCAGGTAAAACCATTGTGTACCCAAGCGCTCGGCCGCGCGGCATGATGGTGACTTTATGAACTGGATCGGTATGAGGCAGTGCATGTGCAACTAATGCGTGGCCGCCCTCGTGGTAAGCGGTAATTCTGCGCTCTTCCTCTGTCATTAACCGTGATTGTTTTTGTGGTCCAGCCATTACTCGATCAATCGCTTCATCTAAATCATTGTTACCAATTACTTTGCTTCCTTGGCGAGCTGCAAGAAGTGCTGCCTCATTTAACACATTTGCTAAATCAGCACCGGTAAATCCAGGGGTGCGCTTTGCATATGATGCAAGATCAATATTTTTTGCAATTGGTTTATTTTTTGCATGGACCGCCAAAATTGCTACTCGACCCTTTAGATCGGGACGATCTACTGGAATCTGTCGATCAAATCTGCCTGGTCGTAACAATGCTGGATCTAAAACATCTGGCCGGTTACTTGCCGCAATTAATATTACTGAGCCATTTGCCTCAAAGCCATCCATCTCGACTAATAATTGATTTAATGTTTGCTCGCGCTCATCATTTCCGCCACCTAAGCCAGCACCACGTTGGCGACCTACTGCATCAATCTCATCTATAAAGACAATAGCCGGTGAATTAGCTTTTGCTCGGGTAAACAAATCACGAACTCGAGAAGCACCAACACCAACAAACATCTCTACAAACTCAGATCCAGAGATCGAATAGAAAGGAACCTTTGCCTCGCCTGCAACTGCGCGAGCAAGTAATGTCTTACCTGTTCCTGGTGGGCCGTAAAGTAAAACTCCCTTTGGAATCTTTGCACCAATCGCTTGGTACTTCGCTGGATCAGCTAGAAAATCTTTAATCTCACGAAGTTCGGCGACCGCTTCATCAGAGCCAGCAACATCTTCAAAGGTATTTGTGGGCGTCTCTTTGGTTAACAACTTTGCCCGAGAGCGACCAAATGAAAAGACCCTGCCACCTTGACCGCCGCCCATAAACAAGAGAAGTAAAAAGATAATTAACAAAATAGGCAGAATGCTTAAAATTAAAGTAACAAAAAATGATTGTCTAGGAACCTCGACATTCCAATTTCCTGGCGGTGGATTGCTGGTTAATAACTCAATAATTAACTGCTCTTGACCAACTACATATGAGGCTTCAAGGCGTTGGGAGCCTTCAACAAATTCGCCACCCTTTAGGACAACCTTAATTTTTTGATCTCGATCAATAACAATCGCCGATTGGACCTTGTCTTGAGAGAGCTCATTTAAAATTACTGATGTATCAACAACTGTGTAATTGTTTGAGCCAGTTGAAATTTGACCAAAGATACTTACCGCAAATAAGGCGGCAATAATCCAAAATAATGGACCGCGCAAAACTCGACGTAAGGTTAATGGGGTGCTCTTCTTATTTGCACCAGCGCTTTTACCCTTGCCACTTTTTTTAAAGTTTGGCAGTTTAAAACCACTCTTCTTTTGCGCCACTGATTAATTCACTCTCTTTTAAAGTTTTACTAGCTTGCTGCTTGTGCGGGGGTTAAGAATAAAGGTGTTTTGCAAGAACGCCAATAAATGGCAGATTCCGATACTTCTCGTTGAAATCTAAGCCATAACCGACCACAAACTCACTTGGGATATCAAAGCCCACATACTTGGCATCAACCTTAACCGTTGCTGCATCTGGCTTGCGAAGAACTGTCAAAATGGAAACTGACTTAGCACCGCGAGAGTTTAAATTTTCAGTAAGCCAAGAGAGCGTTAACCCAGTATCTAAAATATCTTCAACGATTAACACCTCTCTTCCTAAAATATCAGAATCTAAATCCTTAAGGATTCTGACAACACCACTTGATTTAGTTCCGGCACCATATGAAGAGACCGCCATCCAATCCATATCAACATGACGTTGCAGATGGCGAGAGAAATCTGCCATCGCCATAATCGCACCCTTTAAAACTCCAACTAAAATTAAATCCCGACCTTCATAATCTTTTAATACCTGTGCCGCCATCTCTTTCAGGCGATTTTGAATTTGCTCCTCTGTGACAACAATCTTCTCAATATCATTACTGATTGCTGCTAGATCCACAATTTCTCCTTAATAGATAAGTATTGAATAAGTATTAACTACTTAGTGGTGAAGAGGGTAATTCTGCCTGAAATCCGTGAAAGCTTCACATTCCCGGGCAGTGCAACCTCTTTTTGCCCATGCCAATCTGAAATTAAAGCTTCTGCCTGCGCAATATGCTCCGCGCTGAGCATCCCACTGGGTGCGCCCGCTTTATAAATCGCCAATCGCAAAACACGAGTTCGAATCGCCTTAGGCAGCCGTTCAAGCTCTAAGACATCTAAATCTTTTGCATCTGCTTGCTGAAAGTATTGATTAGCAAAATCATCTAAAGCATCAGCATCATCCCGTAGTAGATCTGCGCTTCTTGCTAACGCTTGGGTAACTCCTGGGCCTAGATCACTCTCTAATTGTGGAAGTAGGTTTTTTCGAACCTTAACTCTGGCAAATCTCTGATCATCATTATGAGGATCATCCCAAATATCCAATCCTGCTTCTAAAACCGCAGCCCTTGTTTCTTCGCGAGTAATTTTAAGAAGTGGTCGAATAAAATGATTGTTAACGGTTGCCATTCCAGATAAGGATCTAGCACCCGAGCCACGAGCCAGTCCTAACAAAACAGACTCTGCTTGATCATTTAATGTGTGGGCTAATAAAAAATACTTTGGTTGATAAGCATCAATGAATTGATTAAAGATTTGGTAGCGAGCGCGCCGTGCCGATGCCTCTAGGCCATCGGTAATCTCAACATTTGCTTTTGCACTTAAAACTTCCGGAAAGCCCATCTGCTTTAATTTATTTACAGTGTCAGCTGTAATTTGGGCAGAGCCATCTTGTAAACCATGATCTACTACAACTGGAATTATTTTTGAATTGTTACCCTCTTTTAATAAAGCTGCCGCCATCGCCATTGAATCTGTGCCACCGGAGCAGCCAAACAAAATCAACTCACCAGTAAGCCAAGGCTTAACTGCTTTTCGAATCTCCCATAAGCTCACAAGGAGAAGATTAGACCCGACCTCCGTAAGGCATCATTCCCTTGATGCTATGGATAGGTGAGTAAAGCAGGCCGCGATCCTTTGAGTTCGCCTCCCACATCATTCCGCCGCCAGCGTAAATTGTGATGTGGTGAATTGTTCTAACATCTCCTTTGTAAGAGTAAAAGAGTAAATCACCAGGTACTAGCTCAGTTAACTTCACCCGTTGAGTTGCAACCCAATAAAGTGATGAGTTAAGTCGATCCCAATTTGGCCAACCAAGGCCTGCTGATCGATATGCGGCGTAAACCAAACCAGAGCAATCAAATGCATTTGGTCCTTCATCTCCCCAAACATAAGGTTTGCGCGCTTCAACCTGCTTCTTTGCAAAGGCAACAGCTTGTGCTCGCATGGCCTCAGTTGAGCGGGTAGATAATCTGCCGGTAAAACCAGTATCTGGCCAAACCCTTGATTGATTGATAACAGTTCTTGCAATACCTGCATTTGCCTCTTCAAGTAATGCAAGTTGTCGCTGTTGTTCTAAAGTTAAACGAGTCTTTTGCGCAACCGCAAGCTCTTTTGCTAATTTATCTTGAATTGCTTGTAAGCGATCTACCTCATCTTGTTGCATCGCCTTTGCAATATCAGCTTCCTTCTTCGCTGCAGCTACCTTTACCGTCGCTTTTTCCTGCTCTACCTTTGCTTGGTCTGCCGCTTTCCGAGCAGCATCAGCAACTACCTCTGCACTCTTAAATCTCTCTAGTGCATTTGAATTATTCTCGCCAAGTGCATCTAATGTACTTAAGCGATCTGCTAAATCCTGTGGTCCATCGGAGTTTAAAATTGTTTCAACATCTGTAAAACCACTTCCCATTACATAAGCATTCATCGCCATCTTTCCGATAGCTCTTCGGCCCGCACTGACTGATGCTTGCGCAGCCTCTAGGTGCTTCATTGCAATATTTGCAGCTTTAATCTTCATATTTAATTCTGCGACCGCTTGGTTATACAACTTGGTTTTTGCCACCGAAACAGCAGTCAATGTTCGAAGGGTTGTTTGGGCACTTCTTAACTTCTTGGCTGCAGCATCAGCCTCAGCCTTCTTCGCCGCCTCAATTTTCTTAGCTGCATCAATCTGCGCTTGTGTTGGCTTTGGTGTCCTTGGTGGGTTTGCAATGGCAACAGTTGGCACTAGGGATGCAATCAACGCGGCCACAATTATTTTTTTCATTAGTTAGCAACATCCCTTCGTTTAAACAAAATAGCGACAATAATCATGCTAACAAGTAAAAATCCATAACTGGTAAACAATGAGTATTGATAGGAAATCTCCTCGGTGCCGCCGAGTGCAACAGTTGAAAGTAATTGACCTGGAAAGTACCTAGCTAAATCGGTAACAAAGATTGATAACAAGCCCTCAATAATCAAGTTCCAGATAACGCCGATTGAGATTGCAGTAACTGGTGACCTAAAGAGCAGACCTAAGATCATGCCAAAGATGCCATAACCAATAGTTGCAATCGTTACATTTATAAATGTGCGAGCGATATCTATCCGAGCATCGGTAGATCCCCAACTTTGCGTTGAAATATCCTTCACGCCAGCAAATAGGTAGGAGAGTGCGAAGGTAAATAAACCTGCTGAAATCACTATAACTAGGGCAAATAACTTCATTGCCATTAACTTTCCAATCAAAACCTTCATTCTTGAAGGCTGGCGTACCAATAAATTGCGAAGCGTTCCGTAGGTGTACTCCTGCGCGGTTTGAGCAGCAAAGATACATAGAGCAACAATTCCTAGTAAGCCAGCAGCATTGCTAAAACTTAAGGATAAGCCAGTTGCTAATTCAAGAGTTTCTCGAGTGATGCGAACTCCTTCGCGACCATTTCCCTCTGGTGAATCAACTAATAAGAAAAGAAGAGAGGTTGATAAACCAGTGATAAATAAAACTGAGGCTAGGGTGGAAAGTGAGAGAGAGGCTCGCTTTAACTTAACTAACTCTGCTTTATAAACTTTAAACATCTTTACTCACCCGTCATTTCAAAGAAGGTCTCTTCTAGTGAGGCTTGAACTGGTGCTAATGATGACAAGGTAATGCCAGCCGCGAACGCTGCCTTGTTTAACTCTGCTGCAAAATTCTTCTCACCCTTTACATGAACCGCATCATCTAAAATATTTGTCTCATGTCCTAGTGATTTTGCAATCTCAGCCAACTTACTTAAATCTTTACTGTTCTCGGGCCTTGCTATCACTACTGGTTGTTGCGCAGCTAAAAGTTGAGTTGTCTTGCCAGCAAAGATCACCTTTCCTTCGCGCAGCATTACTAGGTGATCGCAGATCATCTCTAGCTCGCTTAGTAAGTGAGAGGAGACAAAGATTGTTGCGCCATCATCTGCTAGTTGTCTAAGAAGTGCACGCACCTCTTGAATACCCGCTGGATCTAACCCATTTGTTGGCTCATCTAAAATTAACAACTTTGGATTTGGAAGTAAGGCAGCTGCAATTCCTAATCTTTGTTTCATGCCTAATGAATAGGTTTTGTACTTTGAATCTCCACGATCGCCCAAGCCAACCTTTTCAAGTAAGCCTTGAACTAGATCGGTATCAAAGCCGCCAATCTTTGCTAAAACCATTAAATTTTGTTTACCGGTAAGGGCTGGATAAAAAGCTGGCCCTTCAATCATCGCTCCGACTCGTGGCAGGTAATTCTCTGGCTCTGAAATTTCCTCGCCCAATACATGTCCATCACCAGTTGTTGGAGTAATTAAACCAAGCAACATTCGAATAGTGGTTGTCTTGCCCGCACCGTTTGGACCAACAAAGCCACAAATGCTTCGCATTGGTACCGAGAAATTTGCATGCGAAACCGCTAGCCGATCACCATACTTTTTACTGAGATCTCGAACATCAATAGCGGTTTTCATTATGTGCCTATTGTCGCAGATCAACCTTGAAAAATTACTTAAGCAATACTCCAAATACAATTAATAATGAGTAAATGCTGAGAAATGTGATCGACCAGTTAAATAATCGACTGGCATCGATATCAGATTCACTCTTACTTAACCTAATTAATTGCCACTTCCAACCCACCGATAATGCTGATGCGGTAAGGATTAACCAGAGTGAAATATCTGCACTGAGTAGTACCGCAATTGATGTAATGACCATAAATGTTGAGTGAAACCACATCTGCTTAATCACTGAAATCATTGGTGCCACCACTGGCAACATTGGAAAATCCGCTGATTTATATTGATCGCGATACTTAACTGCCAGTGCCCAAAAGTGTGGTGGGGTCCAGAAAAACACAACCAAGAAAAATAAGAAGGAGGTCAAGGTTAAGGAGTTGGTTACTGCTGCCTGACCAATTAAAACTGGCATACAACCAGCGATCCCACCCCAAACAATATTTTGTGAAGTATTTTTCTTTAGCATCATGGTGTATCCAAAAACATAAAAAAGCACGGCAAAGGCGGTTAGCAAGGTTGCCAATACAGTTGTAAAAACAATAAAGGTTGAAAGGGATAAAGTAACGAGAGCAATTGCAAACCAGGTAGCGTGGCTCTTACTGATCACACCAGTTGCCACCGGCCTATCTGCAGTTCTAGCCATCAACTTATCTGATTCACTTTCCAAAATCATATTTAAAGTATTTGCCCCACCTGCAGCCAGGGTGCCACCAATTAATGTTGCAATTGTGATCTTCAGATCTGGCACACCATTACTTGCTAAAAATAAGGCTGGCACAGTTGTTACCAACAACAGCTCAACTACCCGCAACTTCATAAGCGCGATGTAATTAGCTAGCATGTTGCTAACTCTATCGGTGAAATTGATTTGCTAATTAGAAACTGTACTTGTATCCGTAGTTGTTGTGGCAGGGATAACAGGAGGTTTTGTGATACTTCCCAGCATTTTATCTATTGCACCTCTAGCCGCATCCTGACTGCCACGCGTTCTGCCAGTTTGATTAGCGATAACTACAAACACATACTCGGTCGATCCTGAGGTGGCGTAACCAGCAAGTGCAACAGTATTTTTAATTGAACCAGTCTTTGCCTTAACCAAACCAATCGCATCAGGTGCGCTCTTTTGATAACGATTTGCCAAGGTGCCAGAGATACCGCTGACCGGTAGAGAGTTATAAACCACATTTAACTTTGGTTCACTTCTGATCTTTAACAGTAATTGTGAAACTGTAGCTGCTGAGATTCTATTTTGTTGCGAGAGCCCAGAAGCATCTTCTAGATACATGCCATCGGTGTTAACACCTAACTCAGCTAACTTATTTTGAAAGACAACATTGATACCGGATTTGTTTCCCGGAAAACCATTTCTAATCGCTGCTACTTGGGCTAATTTCTGCGATAAATTGTTATCGCTATAAAGATTGGTAAATCTAATTAAGGTAGATAATTTAGGTGAGGTAATTTCAGCGATTTTCTCACCAGTAATAGTTGCTGTATCAATCTTGCCTGGATATGGCCTTGCCTTAATTGATGAGGTCTTACGCATAACCTTTCGTGCATAATTAATATCAGAGCTGCTAACACCTGAGTATTGAACGCTGATTACCCTTAAGTTGTTTCGTTGCTTTAGCGCCGCATTTAACAGTGCTGGTAGGTAGGCCCGTTTAAATCGATCGCGTGATCTAGTACTTGATGTAATCCAAGGATCATTTTCACCAACAATTATGAAGGCACCAGGACGATCACCTTGATAGATTGCTGTTTTAAAAACAGTGGATGAATCCAAGGTCATTGCAATTGCAGTCGTTGAAACCAATTTAATTACTGATGCAGGTGGCCTTAATGATTTTGAGCTTTGTTCATAGAGAACTGATTCATTGCTGGAATCAATAAAAATAACACCAGGATTGGCTAAGTACTTTGATCCTAAGTGATTAAAAAATGCATTAGGCAGTGGATCTGCAGCATTAACTGGTTGCGCTGTTAATGCCAGGATTGAAATAACTGCAATTGAAATTCTTTTGATAAGAATTCCTTGCCTAAATTTCAGATTCATCTACCTGTGCCCTTAAAGTTAAGTTATGTCGGAAAGTACTGTTGGACCTGGTGAGTTCTACCAAGTCGTTGGCGTAGGCCCACACTCTAAACCATGGCCCACAGATGAGCACTTTGATCCTGAATTATTAGAAAATGGCGATCGGCGCAACGTATTAGATAAGTATCGATATTGGAAGGTTGAGGCGATCGTCGCAGATCTCGATACCAAGCGACATGATCTACAAATTGCAATTGAGAATTGGCAACATGATTTAAATATTGGTTCAATCGTTAGAACTGCAAATGCATTTAATGTCTCAGCCGTTCACATTGTTGGTAAGCGGGATTGGAATCGGCGTGGTGCAATGGTGACTGATAAGTACTTAACGGTTCATCACCACCCAACAGTTGAAGAGTTTAAAGTTTGGTGTGATCAAAACAAGTTACCGATTATTGGAATTGATAATCTGCCAATCTCAAAGCAGATTGAAAATTATGATCTGCCTGCAAAGTGTGTGATGTTATTTGGCCAAGAGGGTGCCGGCATGAGCGATGAGGGTGTTGCTGTTTGTGAGGTTGTTTTAGCTATCTCGCAGTATGGATCAACTAGATCTATGAATGCATCCGCAGCTGGTGCAATTGCAATGTATGCCTGGGCGATGCAGCATTTAAATCCAGTAAATCATCCAAAAGCTTAAAAAGATTTAAGCCTCATCAATTACATCGGTTACCGCATCTAATCTGCGTTCAATCTCTTGTGCTTCATCATTTCGATCTAGCTTTCGAAGTACTAAAGCAATCTTTCGCTCGATATCAATGATGAACTCAAAATCCTTAAACTCAGACTCTGTAACAGTTTCAAGCACATTCTCAAGACTCATCAAACCCTCTTCATTTAGGTTTGATGCAATCTGCGCCTTTCCTAACTCAAACATCGAGTAGGTCTCGCGGCGGTGATCATGAGCGGTTACAAATACATCTAATGATTTTTGTGCTGCAATCAACGCACCCTCGGCATCGCCCAGCTCTGTTAAGCAATGCGCGATCTTTTGATCACACCTTGCAACATTAATTACCTCTTTTAATCTCTTAAATAAGGCACGAGCCTCACGGAAGGCCTCTAGTGATTTATCGTAATTTTTTAACTCTCGGTAGGCACAACCAATTAAATGTAAATCATTTGCTGCCCCTGAATCATTGCCATCAACTAGATGCTCCTGCACGCATTGATTCATGCAATCAATAGTTTTCTCATACTCCTTTGAGTTAAACCACCACTCACCCAAGGTGCAAGCAAGTTCAATCGCCATTGGCGATTTTGTCTCACGCAGCAGTTCAACCGCTTTGCTCATGGCGTTAGCAGCTTCATTCATCCGCTTTAATTGATTTAAGTTGTAACCAATTGCTGAGTAGGCCTGGGCTAATCCCTCTGTTGGTGCAACTGCACCTAAATCTGAGTAAATATCCCGCGCAGTTTCTGCGAGCGCTAGCGCTTCATCATATTGACCACGTGCATAGATACGCGCACTTAATTCATAGTAAGTATTTGCACGATCTAATCCTTCAACCTCTGGAATTCGCTCCCAAAGCATCTCTTCGGTAATTATCTCTTCCGAATTGATATCGTCCTCGTCGGCCAATTGACTCCTTACTTTTCGCTATACCTATCGCTGTGAGGTACTAGAACCCTAGCAATTTCCAGCCATCGGTGCGGGCCAATCTGGCTAGGGCGCACCTGAGAACTGCGTATAATTTCGACACGTGCGTTTCTTAAATACCCCCGCTTACGACCTTACTTATGACGATGTCTTCATGGTTCCATCGCACTCTGAAATCGCAAGCCGCATGGATGTGGATCTAAGCTCACCAAATAACGCCGGCACCACCATTCCTTTAGTCGTTGCCAACATGACCGCAATCTCTGGCCGTCGTATGGCAGAGACCGTTGCCCGC
>Ga0247840_10006931_pt1 | contig 16013 bp, 14 predicted proteins | sample LaCruzMarch2015__FD_192404 | JGI IMG/M metagenome (GOLD analysis project Ga0247840, IMG submission 192404) | Freshwater microbial communities from meromictic Lake La Cruz, Castile-La Mancha, Spain - LaCruzMarch2015_17m | ecosystem: Environmental > Aquatic > Freshwater > Lake | place: Spain... | reverse complement strand
CCAGACCAACTTTGGCCTTGAAGGATGCCGTGTACGTCTTGCGCTTCGCTTCGCCCATTCTGACATGCCCCTTTTGGTTCGACGGGAGCTTAAATCGCTGTCCGGTTTTCAGGGACCACTATAGTGCGACAGGTCCCACGGATACTCCAACACCTCCGGGTCATCGAACAACTTCAACTCACCCTGCACGCGCAGCGCCAGTTGCGGTATCCGCAAGCGCTCCCCGCGTTCGGCCGGGGTCTGGAAGTATTCGATGGCCGTGGTACGGCTGAGCTCGGCCGCTGCGACAATCGCCGCCGCCGCGGTTGGCGTCGTCACCGCGGCCTTGAGAACCTTGGTCTCTTCTTCCGTCAATGGCGTGGTGATGGTGAGCGTATTGAGCTTGCCGTCCCACACGACCTTGTCCCGGACTGGTTTGGGCACATCCTTGAGGTTCGGCTTCTCCGATAACGTAATCGCCACTGGATGCACGAACACGCGCCCGGCCCGTCCTTCCAAATCCAGCCTACCCTGTTCGTCCTTGGCCGCCTTGACGAACTCACTGACCTCGCGCCGCTCAAAGCCGGCGCCGGCCACCAGGCGGTCACGCAATGCGCCCGCGGTCTCGGCAAAGTTACGGGAGACGACGAAGGCATAGGACTGATTGAGTTCGCGGGCCGCCCGCCGGCTGGCATTGGGCTGGCGCAAGACCCGGCCGAGCAACTGTTCCACCGCCGTGGCCGAATGCAGCGAGGCCATGCTGACCAGGATATAGGCAAAGGGACAGTCCCAGCCCTCGGCCAGGGCGCGCTGGGTGATGACGAACCTGACCGGACAGGCGGGGTCGGCGATGCCCAGCTTATAGTCAGAATCGATCTGCTCCAGTCCCTTCTCCTCCCCGGTCGCCACCAGGATCTGGTCGGCAGGGATGCCGTGGTTGGTGATCAACTCCTTGCGGACGCGCTCGAAATCGAGTGTCTCCACACCGCTGCGGCGCGGCTCCGACTGGATCAGCACGATGGGCCTAACATAGGGCGCGCCGGTGTGACGCTCATCCTCGGCCAACTGGTGCAAGGCCTCCCGCCGGCCGATGGCGTCGGCCAGACATTGCTGCCAGTTCGGCTCGGTCTCCAGCACCACCGGTAACTTGATCATCTCCTCCGCCTTCAATTCGGCGGCCGAGACGCTGTGCAGGACATTGCTGGGGGTGCGCTCCAGGTCGGGCGTGGCGGTGAGTTCCAGTATCCCGCTGGGGCGTAAACGTGCCAGCATGTTGAAGGCCAGTTCGGTGCGGCTGTTGTGCGCCTCATCGACGATGATGAACGGTCGGCGCAGGCGCAGCACATTGGCCAGCGAACAGGGCCTGGTCTGGTCCGGACCTTCACCCTCGGTCAGGAGTTCATCGCGCTGGGCGGGTGACAGGTTGTCGAAGTGGTGCATCAGGGCGCCGCTGGATTGATAGACCTTGCGGCATTCCTCCTCTTCGACCTAAAAGGCCTGGCGGGTGGCCACGATGATCGTGGTCGAGGTGTCCAGCGTGGCGCGCGTCACCGCCTTGGCCTCGTCCAGGTCCATGACAGTGAGCGGGCCGGCCTCGCGCAGCGCCGTGTGATAGGGATGCAGCCGGTCCTTGAGCGCCCGCAGGGTCTGCTCGCGGATCGGCTTGCTCGGTACCAGCCAGAGGATGACACTGTGCTCGCAGCGCAGCAGGTGCGTGTTGACCAGGGCCACACTCTTGGCCGCGAGCCAGGTCTTGCCGCCGCCGGTCGGCACCCGCAGGCACAGATACGGCATGTCCAGCGGGAAACCCGCCAAGGGGTTGTAGGCCAGGGCCCGGCCCCACAGACTTTCGGTGGTGGCCGTATAGGCAAGCGCCGGTGAGGGCAACTCATGGCACGCCCTGAAATAGCTCTCCAGGCTGTCGAGCACCTGCGACTGATAGGTCTTGGGGGCGAAGGTCGTCATGGCTCAGACATCCAGCGCGTAGGGGGTTTGTTTGAAGGTGATACCCTCGCGCGCGGTGCGTGAGCCCAGGCGGTTCGCCGCCGCGTAAATGACCTTGGGACCGGCGAACCTGGGCAGCGAGTCGAAGACCGGCCCGGTGAGCACATTGCCGCCTCCCGCCGATTGGTCCTTCAGGATACCGTTGTAGAGCAGGTAGATCGCGCGTCCCTCGTGGGTGCCGATCAGGGGGCCGTCGGTCGTGCCGGTAAAGCCGGTACCGGTCTCGGCAAACCAGACGAATTCGGCGAGTTGGGCAAAGGTTACGTCGGCGCGGACCTAGCCGGTAGCATCGAAGAGCGGTTCGGCGGATAGGCGGCAGAACTGGAAGCCGCCGGCGAGGCCGTCGATGCTGTTACCCTTGGTGTTGGTGTAGCCTTGCGCAGCGCGCTTAACCCGCTCCGCGGTAACGTTGCAGGCGATCTCCGGTTCCATTTCGACCAGGATAAAACGGCGATTGCCGCCGTCATCGGCGTTTTGTTTCAAGACCGCATGGGCGGTCGTGCCGGAACCGGCGAAGCTGTCGAGGATCAGTGAATCCTTGTCTGTGGCGATTCCCAAGATGCGCTGAACGAGTCTTGTGGGTTTCGGGGTACCAAATGCAGCGCGACCGTCAAGAATATCTTTAAGTTCAATGCTGGCATCTTTCGCCGTCGCGAATTCTTCATGTCTCCACCAGGTCGTGGGCGTCAACCCCTGTGTGATCTCGTCTCGGTATTTCTTCAGCATAGGGCGGCCGGTCCCGCCGACTCCGAATGTAATGCGTTCATCGGCCAACCAGGTATGGAATTGCGCCTCGTTGCAGCGCCAATACCTTCCTGGGGGAGGTAAGAACTGCTTTCCGGTCGGGCCGGTTATAGGGAATTGTCCAGCAGAATAAGGCTTGCCAGCCGATAGGTTTTCAGCTTTCCAAGGTCCGCGTCGATCGTTGTCCGGATTCTTGAATTTTGCCACTTGTTCTGCGGTACGGTCCCACTTGCCGATCACCGCGGCATCGAATCGTTTGGCATAAATGAAAACGAAATCCGTGGTCTCGGAAATATGTTTCGCGGTTTGATTCGCCGTATAGGAGGTTTCCCAGGCCGCGATTGCGATACGATTTGCGGCACCAAAGACCTCATCCATTAGCAGTCCAAGGTTGGCGAGTTCGTCCGTTCCGATGTTCACAAAGAGAACGCCATCCTCGCGTAGTAATTCCTTCAGCAGCACCAACCGCGGATACATCATGCACAACCAGCGGTCATGCCGATCCAGCGTCTCGCCCTCCTTGCCGACCACGGCGCCGAGCCAGCGGCGGATCTCGGGGCTGTTGACGTTGTCGTTATAGACCCAGCCCTCGTTGCCGGTATTGTACGGCGGGTCGATATAGATGCACTTCACCTGCCCGGCATAGCGCGGCAGCAGGGCCTTGAGTGCGTGCAGGTTGTCGCCCTGCACGATCAGGTTGCCGCTGTCGGCGCCGCCGCAGGACAGTTCCGGCACCGGCTCCAGCAGGCGGAACGGCACCTCCCGGTGGTGTCTGACGACGGCCTCTTTGCCGATCCAGTTCAACGTGGGCATTCATATCCTCGGATGTATTCTTCCGCGCCCGCCGACGGGCCGTGCGGCAGGGTGCGATCCTGGGCCTCGATCATCGTTCCGGCCGGAACCGAGCGAACGCCCGTAGGGTCCGCTGCACGGACCGGCGGCCTCGCGGTCGGTCCCGCTTGGTAACCCGGCATCGTGCTCGGGGGCGCGGGCGTTCACCAAGAGGAACCGCGGCGGTCACGGCGTTGTCTCGTCCATTGTCGCAGAAGCAAAGACACAATAGTGGGCAGTCGCCCGCTCTTGTTGCTATCCTGATAACCATTTCTAGAACATGGCGGTAAGGCGATAAAGTGCTTGACAGGATGGTGCCGGCTCGATTAGGTTCCGATCGCCCGGATACCGGGCAAGGCCGACTGAGTTTCGCGCAAAACATCAAGCTCTGAGGAGAGGACTATGGGTACCAGCACGGCCCGCGTTTTCGACGATGCACTGGCATTGCCGGTAGAGCAGCGCCTTGAACTCGTCGATATACTGCTCGGTAGTCTGAACTCACCGATCGATCCGCACATCGAGCGTCTCTGGGCTGAAGAAGCGGAGCATCGTGTGGCTCAGATCGAATCGGGCGAAGCGACGCTGGTCGATGGCGAGGAGGCGTTCAGCAGGCTGCGCGCGAAATACGGGGTATGAGGTTTTTTCTCCACGAGGCGGCCGAAACCGAACTCGATCAAGCTGCCGCCTATTACGAGTCGTGTCGGGTAGGGCTTGGAGTCGAGTTTGCCGAAGAGGTTTACCGTGCGGTGTCGTTGGCGAGGGCCTTCCCCGATGCCGGAACGCCGTGCTCAAAGCATACACGCAGGTTGCTGGTCAGGCGGTTTCCGTTCGGGGTCATCTATCAAGTCAAGGGCCGGATGGTTCAGGTGATCGCCGTCGCTGACCTGCGACGGCAGCCGGGTTACTGGCGTGATCGCCTGATGTGAGTTGTCCAAGGCTGAAGCCTTGGACTCCAGGGTGCGGGTCGGGTGCCGACCCTACCTGACCACCGTCAACCGCGCCGCCCGCGGCCGTTCGGGCTCCGCCGGCATCGCCGGCAGGGTGCCGCGCTGGTAGCAGACGCTCACCGCCTCATTGCCGAGCAGGCGGCGCAGTTGCTTCAACAGGGCATCGCGCGGCTGCACCCGCCAGGCGTCGCCGCACAGCAGCCGCGCGCGCACCCCGGCGCGTTGATAGTCGAGGAGGATGCGCGAATCACCGCCGCGGAAGGGTTCCAGGATGGCCTTGATCTGCTCGACCAGGTCCAGATCGCAGACGGGGCCGGGGGAGGCCCCCAGGGTCAGGGCCAGGTGGTCGGCCTGTGACTCGCGCGCCTGCTCGAAGGTGCGCACGTCCTCGGCGCGGAAGGTCCAGTCGTTGCGGAAGTCGTCGAAGCTCAGGGAGCCGGTGACGGTAATCATCTGATCCGGGACCAGCAGGCTGCGCGTCGTCTCGTACAGCTCGGAGAAGACCGTCACCTCGATACGCCCGGTGCGGTCATCCAAGAGCACCGAGCACATGCGCCCGCGCTGCGTCTTGCCGGGGCGCACGCTCACCACCAGCCCGGCGATGGTGCGCCGGTCGCGCTCGCGCCGCTTGTTGTCCCAGCGGTTCTCGGCCTCCGCGGGGTCGCGCTCGGTCTCCTTCAGGCGCGCGATGCGGTTGGCGGCCCCCACCATGGCGTCGATCTCGCCGGTGTAGCGGTCGATGGGGTGGCCGGTCAGATAGAGACCCAGGGTCTCGCGTTCGCCGGACAGGCGCTGTTCGTCGTCCCAGTCCTCGCGGGTCTCCGACGCGATCTGCGGGTCCGGTGCGGCGGCGGTGGGGCCGCCGCTGTCGAGCAGGCCGCCGAACAGGTCGAATTGACCGGCCGCCTGGGTCGCGCGGTGCTGTTCGGCGAACTTGAGCGCCAGCGGCAACTGCGCCATCAGGGTGGCGCGGTTGGGGGCCAGCCCGTCGAGTGCGCCGGCGCGGATCATCCCCTCCAGCACCCGGCGGTTGGCCTTGTGCAGGTCGATGCGGCGACAGAACTCCCAGAGATCGCGGAAGGGGCCGCCGGTGCGCCGCGCCTCCAGCATGGCCTCGATCGCCCCCTCGCCGACCCCCTTGATGGCCCCCAGCCCATAGACCACGGTGTCGTCCCCGGCGATAGTGAAGCGGTATTCGGAGTGATTGACCGCCGGCGGCTTCACTTGCAACTTCATCAAGCGACACTCTTCGATGAGGGTCACCACCTTGTCGGTATTGTCCATGTCCGCGGAGAGCACCGCGGCCATGAAGGCGGCCGGGTAGTGGGTCTTGAGCCACAGGGTCTGATAGCTGACCAGGGCATAGGCGGCGCTGTGCGAATTATGGACGATGATGTCGTTGGCGACGAAATTGTGCGTGTCCGCAACCTCCAGGTCGTAGGTCATCGCCGCGCCGTCGGGCTCGATCGAGACGACTCGCTCCCAGAAAATCTCACTGTCGATCTGCGCCGGCAAGGTGTCGACGCTCTCATGGTCGGCGGGTGTCGCCTCAAGATACTGTTGCAGCGCCCCGCGTTGTAAGTCGCGCCCCATCAAGTGCGGCCCGATGAATTCGACGAAGCGCTCGGTCGCCGTGCGGCCGAGGAGATGCACGGTATAGCCGATCCGTCCGTCCTTATACGGAAAGCGCTTCTGCGTCAGTCGGCTGACGATTCCCAGACGCAGCAGGAGGTGCTGGGTCTCACAGGCCAGACGCCGCGAGGCAGTGGCCAGATAGGGCGTCATGTTGTTGCCGTCCTGACCCGCTACGTAGCCGTCACCGGACCACAGGCGGCCGAGCAGGACCGCCAGGCTTCGGTGGTCGAGCCGAAACACCGCGGCCGGGAAGTGCTTCTCGTTGGCCTTCTGGCCGACGATCCTCAGCTCGTGTTCAGGCCAGGTCTCGCGGCCCTCGACCGGCAGGCGCGAGGGTGAGGCGATCCGATCGCCGGGGGCGAGTGAACCAAGCGGTTTCCAGCCGTCGGGGGTGAGCAAGGGATGATTGTCGGTCGCGCGCAGTGACTTGCCGAGTGAGGTCGTCAGCCGTTGCACGGGCCTGATCCCGTTCTCCATGACCTGCACCACCGGGCTGCACCCCATGGTGCCGTCGGCGTGCAGGCTGGCGACGCCGGCGAGGCCGCGGCGATAGATGTCTTTGACCTCGCGCAGTTCGCCGCTCGCGGGATCGGCGACCAGGGTCTCACCGACCACACACTTGTTGAAGCCATAGCCCGCGAATTTCTCCATCAGATCGAAGATGTGCGCGGCAATCCCGCGGTCCACTCCGCGCTGCTCGGCCCCCTCCTGGAAGCCGACGCGCTGCTTGGCCATTTCCTCGGCCTTCTTCTTGCCCATGGCGCGGCGCAGCAGGTCCGCCCCGCCCAGCGAGTAGCCGGACAGGACCTGGGCGATCTGCATCACCTGCTCCTGGTAGAGGATGATGCCGTAGGTGGGCGCCAATACTGGTTCCAGGTCCGGGTGCGGATAGGCGACATCGGCGCGCCCGTGTTTGCGGTTGATGAAGTCGTCCACCATGCCGGATTGCAGCGGCCCGGGCCGAAACAGTGCGACCAGGGCCGTAATGTCGCCGAACGAGTCCGGCTGGAGCTTCTTGATCAGCTCCTTCATGCCGCGCGATTCGAGCTGGAAGACGGCGGTGGTCTCGCAGCGCTTGAGCAATGCGAAGGCGTCGGGGTCGGCCGGGTCGATCTGCTCGATTTCGATGGGCTCCAGGTCCGGCGGCCGGTGGGCGTTGATGGTCTTGAGCGCCCAGTCGATGATGGTGAGGGTGCGCAGCCCCAGGAAGTCGAACTTCACCAGGCCCACCGACTCCACGTCGTCCTTGTCGAACTGGGTGACCAGGTTGTCCCCGCCCGGCTCGCAATACAGCGGCGCGAAGTCGGTGAGGCGGGTGGGGGCTATGACCACGCCCCCGGCGTGCTTGCCGGCATTGCGGGTGCAGCCCTCGAGCTTGCGGCCCATGTCGATGAGGTTGTGGACCTCCTCGTCGTCCTCATAGGCGGCCTTGAGATCCGGGTTGTCTTCCAGCGCCTTCTCCAGCGTCATGCCGAGCTCGAAGGGGACCATCTTGGCCACCCGGTCGCAGAAGCCGTAGGGGTGGCCCATGACCCGGCCCACGTCGCGCACCACCGCCTTGGCCGCCATGGTGCCGAAGGTGATGATCTGCGACACCGCCTCGCGCCCATAGCGGTCGGCCACATAGTCGATCACCCGGTCGCGGCCCTCCATGCAGAAGTCGATGTCGAAGTCGGGCATGGAGACGCGCTCGGGGTTCAGGAAGCGCTCGAACAGGAGATCATGCTGGATGGGGTCAAGGTCCGTGATCCCGAGCGCGTAGGCGACGAGCGAGCCGGCACCGGAACCGCGCCCGGGGCCGACCGGGATGCCGTTGCGCTTGGCCCAGGCGATGAAGTCCGCCACGATCAGGAAATAGCCCGGGAAGCCCATCTGGCAGATGACCCCGAGTTCCAGGTCCAGGCGCTCGGCGTAGAGCCGGCGGCGTTCCGGTTGATCGGCGGCCGCCCGCAACAGGCCGCGTTCAAAGCGGCGCTCCAGACCCGCCGCGGACTCGGCGCGGAAGAACTGGTCCATGGTCAGTCCCGTCGGCACCGGGAAATCGGGCAGGTAGTTCTTGCCCAGTTCCAGCTCCAGGTTGCAGCGCTTGGCGATCTCCACCGAGTTCTCCAGGGCCTCCGGGCAGTCGGCGAACAGCTCGACCATCTCGGCGGGGGTGCGCAGATACTGCTCCTCGCTGAAGACGCGCGGGCGCCTGGGGTCGTCCAGGGTGCGGCCCTCGTGGATGCAGACCCGCACCTCGTGGGCCTCGAAGTCCTCGCGGGCGAGGAAGCGCACGTCGTTGGTCGCCACCACCGGCACACCCTTGGCGAGCGCGAGATCGACGCATTGCTCCACCAGTTCCGCCTCCTGCTCCCGCCCGGTGCGGATCAGCTCCAGGTAATAGCGGTCGCCGAAGACCGTGAGCCACTGGTCCAGCAGGTACTCGGCCCCCGTGCGGTTACCCGCCAGCAGGGCGGAGGCGACATCGCCCTGGGGACCGCCGGAGAGCGCGATCAGCCCGTGCGGTGCCGCCGCGATCCAGTCGCGCTCGACCTGGGGGACGCCCAGGTGCTGGCCCTCGACATAGGCGCGCGAGATCAGCCGGGTGAGATTGCCGTAGCCCTGTTTATCCTGCACCAGCAGCACCAGGCGGTGCGGCTTGTTGGGGTCCGCGGGGTTCTTCACCCACAGGTCCGCCCCCGCGATCGGCTTGATCCCGGCCCCCAGTGCCGCCTTGTAGAAGCGCACCAGGGCGAAAAAATTGCACTGATCGGTGATCGCCACGGCCGGCATCCCGGCCTTGCGCGCCGCCTTGACCAGGGGCTTGACCCCCACCAGTCCGTCGACCAGGGAGTATTCCGTGTGCAGGTGCAGGTGGATGAAGCGGGGGTCCATGGCGGGCTCGGCTGTGGTGTTGGATGGCGGGCGTCGGGGGCGGGAGTCTACCAAGTCGGCGGGGGCGGCGTGCGGGTCGCTGTGGGGATCCTGGGAGCGCCGGGCGTCCGCCCGGCGCGCCGTCCGCCCAGGCGTCAGGAATGCCGCGGCCCAGCCGCCCGCCGCCCTCCCAAGCCCCCAGCGTCGCGTGCCGCATTCAGTGCGGCGCGAGGTCAAGCCCCGAAGGGGCGCAACATACCAGCCCAGGGCAAGGCCCTGGGTGGTGCGTCGAGGGGGAACATCCCTACGCCCTGGCATCGGTGCTGTTCGACGTCCTCAACCGGGTTGCCGTGGACGCGGTGCTGGGCAAGGCTGACGCCTACGAGGTCGATCTGGCAGTCGGCCATCTGGCTCACACCCGCCCCGGCGATCTGCTCCTGATGGACCGTAACTATCCGTCTTACTGACGGGGCTGGAGGCAATCTTGACCGCGGATGCACAAACCACGCTCGACGCGAAGACCACACGCTACCCGCAGCAGGTCAACCTGGCGGTGTCCTTCAGCGCCATCAAGCATCGCACCCTGGCCGCCAGCCGATCCGGTGCCCGCGGGCGCAACCCCGAAATCGGTTAGAATGCCCTGGGGAGTCGGCCGGACAGTCGCTCTTCCCGCTCGCGGGGAGGGAGGAAAGTCCGGGCTCCACAGGGCAGGGTGCCAGGTAACGCCTGGGGGGCGCGAGCCCACGGAAAGTGCCACAGAAAATATACCGCCAGTCCTTTTCCGGCGACTGCCGGAAAAGGAAAGGTAAGGGTGAAATGGTGCGGTAAGAGCGCACCGCGCCGGTGGCAACATCGGCGGCAGGGTAAACCCCACCCGGAGCAAGACCAAATAGGGGGGCGGGCAGTCCTTGGCTGCCGTGCGCGGCCCGCGCGTGCCCCCGGGTAGGTCGCTCGAGGCGCATGGTGACATGCGTCCCAGATGAATGACTGTCCGCGACAGAACCCGGCTTACAGGCCGACTCCCCACCCACTCCCATTCCCTCGCGCCGGCGCGATTCTTGCGTTCGGCGCATCCGCCGCGCACCCTTATCCCAGGTTTCACCCGAATACCTGAATCTATCCTATTGATCGATAAAGATTTTACCTATAATCCTAGGATAATTCTCTGGTTCCCCTTTAAGTCGCTGAGCGTCAAGAAAAATCCCGCTAAAGGGTGCTTGACGATGGCGGATGGCCTGACTAATATGAACGTGGAGTGGGGGAAAGTGGAAAAAAATGGCAAAATGGGGTGCCAAGGGGGGATAAGTGTTTCGCGGGTCCGCGTACCTGAATCTGGATGCCAAGGGGCGTTTCGCGATCCCGACCAAGCAGCGCGAGCGTCTGTTGGCCGTGGGCGACACCAACCTGATCCTGACGGTGGATCGGGCGCGCTGCCTGCTGCTGTTTCCGGTCCAGACCTGGGAACTGATCGAGCGCGACCTCGCCGCCCTCCCCGCCTTCGACGACGCCGCCCGTTCGGTCCAGCGCCTTTACCTGGGCAACGCGGAAGAGCTGGAGATGGATGCCCAGGGGCGCATCCTGCTGCCCCAGCATCTGCGCGAGTTCGCCTTTTTGGATAAGCGGATCGTCCTGGTCGGACAGGGCGCCAAGTTCGAGATCTGGGACGAGCAGCGCTGGAAGGACAAGACCTTGGCAGACCTGGAAGACCATAACATCGGTCAGTTGGCGATGTCGTCCTCACTCGGCAATTTGAAGTTCTGAGCGCGCCGTGAGTGTCGCTCCCCATCGGTCAGTCCTACTGGAGGAAAGTGTGCAGGCGCTGGCGATCAACCCCAATGGGATCTATGTGGACGGCACCTTCGGCCGGGGCGGCCATGCGCGCGCCATCCTGGCGCGCCTGGGGTCCGCCGGCCGCCTGATCGCCATCGACCGGGACCCGGACGCTGTCGCCGCCGCCCGCGCCCTGGCGGCGCTCGACCCGCGCCTTACCGTCGCGGCGGCGCCGTTCGGCGCCCTGAGCACGGCCCTGCGCGGCGCCGGGGTCACTGGCCGGGTACAGGGCATCCTGCTCGACCTGGGGGTCTCCTCGCCGCAGCTCGATACCCCGGGGCGCGGCTTCAGCTTCATGGCCGATGGACCGCTCGACATGCGTATGGACCCGGGCGCCGGCGAGTCGGCCGCCGCCTGGCTGGCGCGCGCCGACGCCGACGCCATCGCCGCGGTGCTCTACGAATTCGGGGAGGAGCGGTTCGGCGGGCGCATTGCCCGCGCCGTCGTGGCGGCGCGCGCCGACTCGCCCCTGCGTACCACCCGCGCGCTGGCGGACCTGGTGGCGCGGGTGGTGCCCACCCGCGAGCCGGGCAAACACCCGGCCACCCGCACCTTCCAGGCCCTGCGCATCCAGGTCAACGACGAGTTGGGTGAGCTCAGGCGCGCGCTGGCCGCGGTGTGCGACCTGCTCGACGGCGCCGGGCGCCTGGTGGTGATCAGCTTCCATTCGCTGGAGGACCGCATCGTCAAGCGCTTCATGCGCGATGAGGCGCATGGCCCCCGGTTTCCCAAGGGGCTGCCGGTGACCGCGGCGCAGTCGTGCGGACGGCTGCGGCTGGTGGGCAAGCCGCTGCGTCCGGGGGCGGCGGAGGTGGCGGCCAACCCGCGCTCGCGCAGCGCCGTCCTGCGGGTGGCGGAGCGCCTGCCATGAATCGCGGACGGGTCGTGACGGCGCTGGTGCTGCTGCTGGCGATCACCGCCTCCGGCGTCCTGGTCGTTCACGCCAAGTATCTCACGCGGATGAGTTTCAACCAGTTGCAGGAAATCCGCGGCCAACGTGACGGACTGGACCTGGAATGGAACCACCTGCGCCTGGAGGAGGCCGCGCTCTCCACCGATGTGCGGGTCGAGCGCAAGGCGCGCGACGAGCTGGGCATGTATCTCCCCCGTGTCGGTGACGTGATGCTGATCGAAGAGGCTGACCATGAGTTCCCCTAAACGTCGGATCAGGCGGGCCGATCCCGTGCGCGCCACGCCCAATCCGCGGGTCCGGCGGGCCGTCCTGCTGTGGGGCCTGGCGGCCGCCATGGTGATGGTCGCCTCGGCCGTGTTCTACCGTCAGGTGGTAGAGACCGAGTTCCTGCGTGGGGAGGGTGAGCGTCGCTACCTGCGCCTGGGTGAGATCGCCGCGCGCCGCGGCATGATCCTGGACCGCAATGGGGAGGCCTTGGCGGTGAGTACCCCGGTCGAGACCGTCTGGGCCGATCCGCGCAAACTCGTGGCCCGCCCCGAGGTCCTGCCGGAGTTGGCCCGCAGTCTCGGGCTCAAGCCCGCGGAGCTGCGCGAGCGCGTCCGGGCCAATGCCGAACGGGGCTTCATGTATCTGAAGCGCCGGGTCAGTATCGACGAGGCCGCCGCCGTGCGCGCCCTGATCGCGGCCCGCGGTCTCGACGCGGTGGACTTCGAGAGCGAGTACCGGCGTTTCTACCCTGGGGTGGAGGTCTTCGGCCATGTCCTGGGCTTCACGGATATCGAGGACCACGGCCAGGAGGGCATGGAGGCCGCCTATGACAAGCTGCTGCGCGCCGAGCCCGGCCAGCGCCGGGTCCTGCAGGACGGGCGGCGGCGCATCGTGCAGGAGGTCGAGCAGGTGCGCCCGCCCCGGCCCGGCAAGGACCTGGTGCTGAGCCTGGACCGGCGGCTGCAGTTCCTGGCCTACCGGGAGCTCAAGGCCGCGGTGGCGGAGAACAAGGCGGTGGGCGGTACCGCGGTGGTGGTGGACGTGCGCACCGGCGAGGTGCTCGCCATGGTCAATCAGCCCGGCTACAACCCCAACGATCTCAGCGGGCGGGAGGCCGACCGGCGCCGCAATCGCGCCCTCACCGATGTGATGGAGCCCGGCTCCACGGTCAAACCGCTGGTGGTGGCGGCGGTGCTGGAGCGCGGCCTGGTGACGCCCACGACACGCATCAACACGGCCGGTCCCCTGCATGTGGGGAGCAATACCGTTCAGGACGTGCACAACTACGGCGGCCTGGACGTGACCGGCATCATTACCAAGTCCAGCAACGTAGGCGTGGTCAAGCTCGCCCAGATGATGGACTACGCCGGTCTCTGGAAGCAGTACGACGCGCTCGGCTTCGGGCGCCCGACGGGGGTGGAGTTCCCGGCCGAGTCGCGCGGCGTCCTGCGTAATTACACCCGCTGGCGGCCCTTCGACCATGCCACCATGGCCTTCGGATACAGTTTTTCGGTGACCGCGCTCCAGTTGGCCCAGGCCTACGCGATCGTGGCGGCGGACGGGGTCAAGCGCCCGGTCACCCTGATCAAGCGCGACCAGATCCCGGAGGGGACGCGCGTCATGAGCACCAAGACCGCCCGCGCCGTACGGATGATGATGGAGACCGTGGTGTCCGACAAGGGGACCGCCAAGCGCGCGGCCATCCCGGGCTATCGGGTCGGGGGCAAGACCGGTACGGCCAAGAAGGCGAGCGGCCGCCACGGCTACGCGGCCGGCCGCTACCAGGCACTCTTCGCCGGGATGGTGCCGGCCGGCAATCCGCGCCTGGTGATGGTGGTCATGATCGACGAGCCGCGCGGGGGCGCCTACTACGGCGGCGTGGTCGCCGCGCCGATCTTCGCGAAGGTCATGGAGGGGGCGCTGCGCCTCTTCAACGTGCCCCCGGATGAGCCGGCGCCGTCCATGCTGCTGGCCGGCGCGCGGGCGGTTCCATGATGTGGAGCCTGAGGCCGGTCGCCGAGCGCGTCGGGGGGCGCCTCCTGGGCGCGGACGCGCCCTTCAGCGCCGTCGTGACCGACAGCCGCGCGGACTGCACCGGGGCGCTCTTCGTGGCCCTGCGCGGTGAGCGCTTCGACGGTCACGACTATGTGGCGGGCGCCCAGGCCAAGGGCGCGGCGGCGGCCCTGGTGGACCACGCGCTGCCGCTCGACCTGCCCCAATGGGTGGTCGCGGATACCCGGCTGGCCCTGGGTTCGCTGGCCGCGGCCTGGCGCGCGCGCTTCCCGGGCCGGGTGGCCGCGATCACCGGCAGCAACGGCAAGACGACGGTCAAGGAGCTGCTCGCCGCCATCCTCTCCCAGGTCGGGCCGACCCGCGCCACCCAGGGCAACCTGAACAACGACATCGGCATGCCCCTGACCCTGCTGCGCGCCCGGGACGAGGCCTTCCTGGTGCTGGAGATGGGGGCCAACCATCCGGGTGAGATCGCCTGCATGACGGCCATCGGCCAACCGGACGCGGCGCTCATCACCAATGCCGGGCGCGCCCACCTGGAGGGCTTCGGCAGTCTGGACGCCGTGGCCCGCGCCAAGGGGGAGATCGCCCAAGGGCTGCCGCCCGACGGGGTCTTCGTAGTGCCCGGCGACTCACCCTACACCCCCCTGTGGCAGGGGCTGGCGGCCGGCCGAGCGGTGCTGACCTTTGCCCTGGATACCCCGGCCGACCTGTGGGCGGCGAGCGGTTCGATTGCGTCGCGCTGGGACGCGGACGGGTTCCGCACCGCCTTCGTGGCGAACCGGGGCGGCACCCTGCTCCCGCTGGAATTGCGCCTCGCCGGTGTCCACAACGTACGCAACGCGCTCGCCGCCGCCGCCGCCGCGCTGGCCCTGGGGGTCGGGATCGACGCGGTGCGCGCCGGTCTGCTGGCGCTGGCCCCGGTCCCCGGACGGCTCTGCCCGCGCAGCGGCGGCGGGCGGCGGATCATCGACGATACCTACAACGCCAACCCGGACTCGGTGGCCGCCGCCGTGGCGGTGCTGACTGGCCTGCCCGGGCGCCCCTGGCTGGTCCTGGGCGACCTGGGTGAGTTGGGTCCGCGCTCCCTGGACCTGCACCGCGAGGCGGGCAGCCGGGCGCGCGCCGCGGGGATTGAACGCCTGTTCTGTGTCGGCACCCGCAGCGCCGCCGCCGCGGACGCCTTCGGCCCGGGGGCGCAGCACTTCGCCGATCAGGCCGCACTCGCCGCACACCTGCGCGCCGCCATGACGCCGGACACCCTGCTCCTGATCAAGGGGTCGCGGGCGGCGCGGATGGAATTGGTGTTGAACGCTTTGTGCGGCGATGACAGTGATTAGGAGCAGATCACTAATAAGTTGAACAAGTCCATTAGAGAATGCTTTTAGCGTCGTTGTCGTAATCGAGGTTATCGTCGTGCCCCGGATTCTATCGCACCCCAGGTTGTATCGCTTCTCCGATCACGACAACGATCACGACAACGACAACGACAACGACCCACTAACCACTAACCACTAACCACTAACCACTTCCTATGCTGCTTCTACTGACCGAATGGCTGGCGCGCTTCGAGAGCGGGTTCACCGTCTTCCGCTACCTTACCCTGCGCGGGATCCTGGGGACCCTGACCGCGCTCGCCATCTCGCTCCTGGTCGGCCGGCCCATGATCCGGCGGCTGCGCGCCTACAAGATCGGCCAGACGGTGCGCGACGACGGCCCGCAGAGCCACCTGAAGAAGTCCGGCACGCCCACCATGGGCGGGGCCCTGATCCTGGTGGCGGTCGGCATCAGTACCTTGCTGTGGGCGGACCTGGACAATCGTTATGTCTGGATCGTGCTGCTGACCACCCTGGCCTTCGGCGCCGTCGGCCTGGTCGATGACTATAAGAAGCTTGTGCTGAAGAACCCACGCGGTTTGGCCGCCCGCTGGAAGTATCTGTGGCAAACGCTCTTGGGGCTCACCGCCGCAACGCTCCTCTATGTCACCGCCCAGTCCCCGACCGAGACCGCGCTCCTGGTGCCCTATCTGAAGAACGTTTCCTTCCAACTCGGCCCCTGGTTCATCCTGTTCGCCTATCTCGTCATCGTGGGCGCCAGCAATGCGGTGAACCTGACTGACGGGCTGGACGGGCTCGCCATCATGCCTACGGTCCTGGTGGCCGGGGCCCTGGCCGTCTTCGTCTACGCCGCCGGCCATGCCGAGATCGCCAACTATCTGCGCATCCCGCACATCAAGGAGGTGGGCGAACTGGTGATCTTCTGCGGCGCCCTGG
>Ga0247840_10006930_pt1 | contig 16014 bp, 12 predicted proteins | sample LaCruzMarch2015__FD_192404 | JGI IMG/M metagenome (GOLD analysis project Ga0247840, IMG submission 192404) | Freshwater microbial communities from meromictic Lake La Cruz, Castile-La Mancha, Spain - LaCruzMarch2015_17m | ecosystem: Environmental > Aquatic > Freshwater > Lake | place: Spain... | reverse complement strand
TTGGATAAAAGAGATTGTCGAAAAACTTATTTTCTTACGGGGTATCTTCCTCGCTAAACGATGGGATACATTGCTTAACAACATCATAAAATTTGAATTTTAATGGCACAAACTGAAAGTGCTCCCGGAATTGCCTCTTTGGCCTGGGGCTTGTGAAAGAGGCCGAGGCCTATTACCTCCAGAGTCTGGGCATCAAACGCCGTGTGTGGGGTGAGCGGCACGAGAAAGTAATGGCAGCTCACCACAACCTGGCAAATCTGTACATGGAAACCGGACGCATGCAGTTGGCAGAGGCCAGTGCCACTATGGCCTTGCAGATTGCTCATACAGCGTTCGGAAGTACAAGTCCTAAGTTGATCGACCCACTTGTTGCACTGGGCGCTATTCAATCGGCAAGCGGACGCGATGAGGAGGCCATGCATACCCTTCAACAAGCGTTGGTACTCCAACTCGACTCGGTCGGCGAACAGCACCCTGATTTTGCGCGCTTGCTGCACCAAACGGGTCTTTGTCGCTTTCGCACAGGGTTTTACACCGAAGCCCTAATTTATCTGCAGCAGGCAGCTGCCTTAATTACGACCTTTCCGGATACAGATCCTGCTGTGGCGTCTGATTTCATCCTCAACGAAGGTGCCTGTCTATACCGCTTGGGCGATTACCGCGCTGCCGCCGACCGCTACCGCCTTGCTTTGGGGTACGCTGCACAACCAGCGCAGCGGGCAACCGCACTGTACAACCTCAGCGTTGTCCTGCGCGAACAAGGTGAGGTGGCAGAAGCCTTGCAAGCCATTCAGGAAGCGAACAACCTCCTGATACTGGAAACATCCATCGAGGCCGATGTGCAACGACGTTTGCAGGCACACCTTCTCCTGCAGCTTGGTGCCTGCTACCACGATTGGGGAAGGCCCGACATTGCCTCCGTTTTTTACCAAAAAGCGTTCAATGCCTATGCAACCCTGAACCAAACCCAGGCTTGGCAGGCACGTACCCTCAATCGCGACGGGCTGGCACACCTCCACTTGGGGGATCATCGGGGCGCGGTCGCCCTTTTCAACCGCGCCCGGCAATATGCAGAAGCGGCAGGTGAGCCCCTTGTTGCACTCATCGCCCAGTGCAACGCAGCCGAGTCGGCTATACAAATACAACAGGTAAAAGAAAGCCTGGCTATTCTGCATCAGGCGGAGCAGGCGGTGCGCGACCAGCACCTCGGTGCAACCTATCCCTACGAGGCATTACAGGTGATGGCATTGCTTACCCGCGCCCACTTGCTTTATGCCCGCACCAGCTCGGCCCGATCAGATTGGCAAAAAACGTTTCTTTACGCCCGAACAACTGCCGAGCGCATGGCCGACCTCCGTACGCACTACCGATCGGAGGAGTCGGGTTGGGCGCTTCAGCATGCTTTGTACGATGTATTCAACACCGCAGCAGAAGCAACGCTTGCCTTGGGTAGCCCCGAAGACGCTTTGCAATGGACAGAACGAGGCAAGGCGGAAGGGTTGCGCAGGCTTGACCACAGCGCGCTTTGGCCAATGCGCAACGGACAGGGTGGCTCCGAGGACATGATCAGGCAACAGGATAGGCACATGGCTTGGGTGACGGCACGCAAACGCGTCTACGACCTGCAAGCAACACTGCTGCCAGGAGAAAATGCGCCAAAATTGGATACGTTGAAGCGTGCGTTAGCCGCCATAGAAGAAAGTCCGGAGTTTCAACAACATAGGCGTTCGTCCGATGATTACCTGGACAAGCCCCTGTCCGCAGCCCTCCTGCGCAAGCGCTTGCAGCCAAATCAGACACTGCTTGCCTATGCGTTGGTTGAGGGCAGCATGCTGGTGTTTGTCATTGACCCGGACACCCTTCGCGTACACCAATTGCAACCGGGAGAAGATTTTCAAGACCGGGTCTCGGCTTTCTCTTCCTTGTGCAGCATCAACCCGGAATGGCTTTCTGATTCAGCGCGTGAACAAGCCAAGCAGCAACTGGTCGATTTGGGTTACGACCTGTACAAACGCATCTTAGAACCCTTGCGCATTCCCGCAGGCAGGCATCTGTTGCTGGCCCCCGACGCCGGGCTCAACACCTTGCCCTTCGAGGCGCTGCTTACCGAACCCGCTACTCAACCCGCATTCAGGTTCCGCTCTCACCCTTACCTGGTGCGCCGGCACGCCGTCACCTACCTGCATTCAATCGGCCACTGGCTTCACTTGCGTGCGCGCAGCAAGGCAAAAACCCCCAATCAGGTATTGACCATGGCACCCAACTTCTTCAACCATCCTGCCGGGTTGACCCCACTGACGCACAACCGCCGCGAAGCGGAAGCCGTCAAAGCCAGCCTGGGAGGCGATTTAGTGACAGGCGATGAGGCGACCAAAGCCTATTTCCTGGAACATGCCCACCACTATCGGTACTTGTTCATGGCCACCCACGGTTACATGGAACACCGCAACCCGGAGTATTCTTTTATAGCCTTTAGCAGTACGACCGACAGCGCCGACGCTTCGCTGCTCTATCAGGTGGAGTTGGCGATGCTGCCCTTGGATGCCGATTTGGTGACGCTTAGCGCATGCCAGACCGCTGCCGGGCAGGTGTATCGGGGAGAAGGCCTCATCAGTTTGGTGCACGCTTGTCATCAGGCTGGCGCCAGGGCGGTGATGGCTTCGCTTTGGAACGTAGACGACCAGCAAACGCCGCTCCTCATACTCGGTTTCTTTGAACATTTGCGCACAGGAAAAAGCAAGGGAGAGGCGCTGCGCGCTGCCCAGGAGCACTACGTCAGGAATGAGGCCTCGCACGACAAGGCACACCCTTTCTTCTGGGCCGGATTCATCACAACGGGCGACGATCGTCCACTCGATCAATTGCCGGGCAGGTATTGGGCGCTGTGGGAGTGGGTGGTTGTGGGCCTGGCCGTATTGCTTTTCCTCGGCAGCGTTTGGTTCGTCCTGCGATACCGCCGTCGGTTTAATAGATGGCCCAGGCTGCGGTAAGTTCCATGCTGTGCCCCAGGTTCAGGAGGCGGTTGCCTACCGGGAAGCTATACCCAAGCCCCACACGAAAGCTCTTTTCGGTGTCTTTCGGGTTGATCCAGTGGTATCCGACCTCCATGTTCATCATGGTGTTGGTTCCGTAGCCTGCACCCACCCAAAATGGGTTGGACTTTCTTCTGTAGTTGCCGAAATAAGCGCGTACAGTGGCGTCAACGCTCAATGGAAAATTATTGGCTATGGAGGAATACGTCACGCCCGGAACGTAGCGCACCCACAGGGTAGGCTCAATATCTACGGGAAAGTCATCATCGTAGTTTCCAGGGCTGATGTACCAACCCAGCATGTAGTAGATGTGTGGTATGCGCTCGGTACTGAACAGGCCATCGTTTCCGCGCGAACCAGCGTTCACGGTGATGGTTTGAGGGATGGAGAGCCCCGTGTAGAACATATCGGGGTTGTCGTGGAGCGCTTTTTTTCGGTAGAAGATGCCACCGGATAAGTCGAGAAAAAAGCGGTTGAGGTTGTCCAACGTGCCAGCTTCCTGTTCTGCCTGCTTGTTGTCGAAAATCAATTTTTCAGGATCGATCTGGAACCGGATAGCGCCTAAGTTTAGTCCTACGGATAAGAATTTCCCTTTACCCATCGAGATGGTTTGGGTTAAGTTGCCATACATGCCAACGGTTGAGGTGGGCCCTGCTTTGTCTTGAAATGCAGAAACGCCCCAGCGAAGACCCGAATCTTCAATGAAATTCTCGAAACTGAGGAAGGAATAGGCAGGCGCTTCTTCCGTGCCCAGCCACTGTTGGCGATAGCTGCCACTCAACAGGATGGACGGTTGGGTTCGGAAAAAAAACACCCTGTCAATGGCTGCGGGGTTGACTGCCTGCCAGTTGTTTCGGAAAAAAACCTGGTAAGGCGTTTGTTGGGCTTGCAGGGTGACCGCTACAAGCGTCATCATGGCGATGGTACAAATTGCTTTCATATTTATGGAGGGATGTGGAAGGCTATGGTTTGCGGATGAGGAACAGGGGCAAGTCTTCGTTTTGCCCATTGGTGGTGGCACCAGGCGTTTGTTGCAGATGGGGTTGTGAGCTCAACAGCAGGTCTTTGATGCGTCGTTGCAGGAAAACATCCAGTTCGCGGATGTTGATCATCACGCCTCCTTGTTCATCGGAGGAGGTTTTGCCGGATATGGAAAGCGGTTGGCCGTCGAGCAAATGCACTGTTTGTCCGGAGATGGCCTCAAGCAGGGCCTCGGTGAACATGCCGTTTTCACCCGTAGGGTATTCGTACGATTTTTCCTGACCCGAGCTGGAGGTAAAAACGGTGAGCCCGGGTGCGCTGCTGTTGGCGCGGCGCAGGTATTCGCCCAGGGCATCGTCGGTGCCCGATTTGCCGGCGCCGCTATGACAGGCATCTACAAACACGATGCGTTTGCATTGGATTTTGCCTATGAAATCATCCAGTATCTGCTTGTAATCAATGGAGGTGGTCTTTTCCCGCGCCTCGTTGTAATTGGACGGACGGAGGCAAAAACGACCATCGCTTCGGATTAGCCCATGGGAGGAGATGAACACCATCAGGTAATCGTAGGGTTTGATGCGACGTGCATCGTCTTTGGATAAAAAACGGCTCAAAAGGTCTTCAAAAGCCGCCTCAATGGTCTGCCGGTCGGTGGTGGATGCACTCAGCAAGGTATCGATGAACACCTCGCGGAAAAAGCCATCGCGCTGCTTACCTATGGCCTGGGCAAAGTCGCGGGCGTCTTTGGACGTATACTGCAGATCGGGGTATGGCACGCCGATGGACAGCACATGCAGATCGGGCCGTTCGGGTTCGTAGACGATTACTATGGAGTCGGTCTTGTAGTCGTCTAACTGGATGTACACCACATTGCGGCCTTCGGTGAGCAATACGTCGGTGTAGAAGTTGTACTCGTAGGCACCGCCCTCCTGGATGCCGTCAGTGATGCTCCGGCTGGCCTTTTCGTCTTTGAGCTTGAGCCCGTTTTTGACCACAACGGGGTCGTTGGCACCAAGCCCTTTTTTGGCGGTGGTGACGGTGGCTTCTACCCGGTAGTTGGGATCGTTGGAGGTCACCACCCGGCTTCCGGTGTTGCGGATGTCGGGTTTGGTGAAGTTGATGCGGGTAGACGAGCCCAGCACGTCGGGAGAGGTTTTGAGGGTGTAGGGTATAGAGAGCACCGTATCCCGGTTGATCACCACGTGGAAGATCATTTCGGCACTGCCGGGTGCCAGGTTGGGCGCACCACGGACGCCAATGGTGAATTCCTGCTCCATGCCTTTGAGCAGCGGTTGCATGTACTGAACAGGGCGGAGAATGGAGAGGCCATTGTGGGGTTTGAGCAGTGTTGCCAGTACCTCACCGCGCAGGAGGATGTCGTCCAGGCCATCATTTTTAATTTTGAAGTGGATGGAGCCCTGCTCGCCGGGCGAGAGGATGCCATCGGGCTTGTCCGACTGGGGTTCCACCAGCCAGGGGGTGCCGATGAGTTTGAGCCGTAGTCCGCCTTTAGAGGCCAGGGCGATGCCATTTCGGATGCAGGCAATTCGAAAACCTGCTTTTTCCTGTTTGTTTTCACGGACATTGCCGATGACCAGGAAACTGTTGTCGAAATTTTTGATCAGCCGGAAAATGTCGAGTTCCTCTCCTTTGGACAGCGCCAGACCATCTACCTTTTTTCCCATGCGGTCGAAAATAGCCAGAATGCTCGCAGGACTTCTGTACGATTGCACTTTGATGGCCACCAGAAAGCTGTCGTAGAGCATAGGGCAGATGGCGGTGGCTTGCTCTGATCCTTCCAGTTCGTACACTTTTTTATCGGCGTTGAACGAGAGTTCGTCTACGCGCACAAACCAGGCATCGCCCACTTCCGGACCATTGTACCACAATTCTCCGGCGAGGAGCAGATTCTGGTTGAAAGTGAGGCCGGCATCGGCAATGGATTGTATCTTGCTCTTGTCCTGCGTCAGTTGCGAAGTATTGAGGGCGTCAGCGTTTTTGTTGAGGAGCATTACCCATCCCTGTTGTTGGTAAGCGATTCCTTTTTTTCGGACGTTGCCAGCGATCCATATCTTGTCGGATGCGCCACTGACCACAGCCACGGGTTGGCCTGCGCCGCCGTCGCCCATCGCGCCGCGGTCGGTGAGTCGGTTGCCGCGCACCTGCTGAACCCAGATGTCCCCGTCGGGCATCCCGGCTTTTTTACCCACAATGATGCCTGTGCTGTTGCTGTTGAGCCAGGTGAGGCAGGTGAACTCATCGTCGCCCTTTCCACCTTCGAAAGCCTGGTGGATGAGTTCGCCGTGCTCGTCCAGATGCAAAAGCCACGCCTGGCGGTCTTGTTCACTGGTTTCGCTGTAGCCGACGCAATAGAAGGAGGCGTCGTCGGCTTCGGCGATGCCGAGCAGGGCATTATCAAGTGCTGCGCTATACGTTTTTTGTTGGATGATCTCTCCGGTCATGCCATCAAGCAGGACAAAATATCCGGCTTTTTTCTTTCCAGGCATTTCGATTACGCCGACGCCTGCGAGGCGACCGTCGGGCAGGAGCTGCATGTCGTGCAATTGTACAGCGTTGGGAAAGCGGTAGTCGCGCTCCCAGTCCAGTTCAATGCGTTGGGCAGACGCCAGCAGGGGGGAGCCTGCGAACAGCAGGAAGAGCAGAAAAAAGGCGGCTTGCATGGTGGGGCAGAGTAGATCAAAGTAGTGGCGTGCAAAAATAATAAAAAGTCGCCATCCATTTTACCACGCTGCATGATTTTTTTTTCAGCGTGTGGAGGGCGACCTTAAGGGTTAGGGGTTTAGCGGCGAATGCGCACGTCTTCGGTGACGTAGGCATTGATGTGGGTGTGCGACACCAGTGCGCCGTCTTTGCCCTTGACCAACAGGCCCACGGCAGCGAAGGGCAGCAATATGGGGGCACCCAGCGCCACGCCAACGGCTGGAATGATCAGCCCGGCACCGAGCGCGGCACCTTTGTTGCTGTGGCCTTGGGCGCTCAGCGGGATGCCCGACAGCAGGATGCGCTGTCCGTCGGTGGTTTCCACGTTGATGGCCTCGATCTCCAGTGCGCCGGGACGGCCGAAGGCGCCGGGCTTGCGCACAATAGTCACCCGGGCCTGGCCGAAGAGCCCGGAGTGGAGCACAACGGCCCCTTGCGCCGTTACATTCTCGTATACGCTCAGGCTGATCAGGTCGCCCACTTCAGCGTCTTTGCTGGACAGGTCTTCGCCCAATTCCAGGGTGATGACGGTTCCCCGCTTGAGCAAAACGGTTTCCTGGAGGAGGGCGCTGTCGCCCGGTGTGGTTGCAAAAAGGGTGGCGGCAGTGAGGGTAAATAAGGCGGCAGAAAAAATGTATGCTTTCATGGCAGAAAAGTGGTGAGTTGTTAGGAGGAGTGGTGAACGATTGATTTGCCTGTTTGTGGAGGGAAACGGGCTTTGGTACCCATAATAAAACCATACTAAATTGTTTGCAGGCGCATGGGTACCGCAAGGGGTGCAGCGCCACCAACAAGCAAATCAACCGTTCAACCACTCTTTACTTCATTCATCATTCACCCACCATGAAAACATTACTCTTCCTCTCGTTCTCTTTGTTCAGCTTGATTACCCACGCCGTGTCTGCCACCCCTGCCCCGTCGAACACCGTGTCGCTGCCGGCAGGCACCCTGGTGCTCCTCGAGACCACCGAACGCGTACCCTCCGAACGCGCCACAGTGGGCAAAACCGTGCAACTGCGCGTACGCACCGACGTGGTGGCTTGCGGGAATGTGGTTATCCGCACGGGTGCCATAGCGGTAGGCCGCATCAAGCACATACGCCGCAGCAGTTACAACCTGCCCGAAATGCTGGTCATAGAAGCCACCCATGTGCAGGCCGCCGACGGCCGCCTCATTGCCCTGAACGGCACCGAGCAGTCCTTTGAAGGCCAGTACCCCAACGAAAGCATGATCGTAGAGCCCGGGCAAACGCTCAGCGCCTCGGTCATGAACAACGAAACCATTCAGCTCTGAACCCTGTAAACCCCCGCCTTTGCCATGAAAACAGGCCTCTTCACCCCGCTGCTTGGTGCACTTTTGCTCCCCCTGGGCCTATTGGCCCAGGGCCGGAGCGCAAGCGCCGAGCCCCTGCGCGTCAACCTGCCCGCCGGTACGCCCCTTGTGCTTACCGCCCCCGACATCCACCCCACCGACGCCCGGTTCTTTGTTTATGTAGCCGAATCGGTTGTGGTGGACAGCCAAACCCTGATCGCCGCCGGAACCCCCGTATCCGCAACAATACAGGCCGTAGACACCACAAACACCGACCCCACCGTGTGGTTCACCATCGAATACGTGGAAGCGACCGACGGCCGATTGGTGTTTGTCAACCCCCGCAGCTTTCCGTTGCGCGCACCCGGTGGACGGTGGACGACCCGGGTGAAAAACAATGTGACGATCATTGCTGTCAAGCCCAACCCGGCGGTGGCCCAGATGCGGTAGGCGTGTTGTAAAATTAAACATCGAATATTCCCCCCGGCATCTTTACTTTTGTACGTCAAAGCGCTGCACCCGCCGCCCGATCCTGAAAACAACCCAACGCGCCATGCCTTCCTGTATTCGCCTGCTCATTTGCCTGCTGTGCGCCGCCCCGGCGCACACCGCCCTCGCCCAGTTGACCGAGCTGCTGCCCGTGCCGGGCAGTACGTTCACCATGGGCTGTACTGCCGGCCAGCAACCCTGCGACGCGGGCACAACGGCCCCCCACCCGGTGACGGTGCGCACCTTTTACCTGTCGGCCCGCGAAGTGACGCAGGCCCAGTACGCCGCCGCCATGGGCGCTAACCCCGCCGCCAACACCGCCTGCCCCGCCTGTCCGGTGGAAAACACCAGTTGGTACGACGCCGTGCGCTGCTGCAACGCGCTGAGCACCCTCGAAGGCCGCCAAGTCTGCTACTACGCCGACAATACCCTCAGCACCCCCTTTAACGCCGCCTCCGGTACGGTGTACTGGGACACCGAAGCCGACGGCTATCGCCTGCCCACCGAGGCGGAGTGGGAGTACGCCGCCCGGGCCGGTACCGACCAGAAGTACGCGGGCAGCAACACCGCCACCGACGTGGGCTGGTTTGGGGCCAACAGCGGGGGCCAGACGCGGCCCGATACCCTGGTGCCCAATGCCCTGGGCTTTTACAACCTCAGCGGCAACGTGGAAGAATGGGTGTGGGATGCCTTCGAAAACTACCCCGCCTACGCCGAATGCGACCCCCTGGGGCCCACCGTGTTCGGGGTGAACCGCGTGCGCCGGGGCGGGCACTACGCCTCCGGGGCCGATGCCACGGTGAGCCGGCGCAGCAGCGTGTCGCCGGCGAGCAAAAGCGCTACGGGCGGTTTTCGGGTGTGCAGCAACGCGCCGGGGCTGTTTGTGTATGTGCCGGCTGGCACCTACACCATGGGCTGCACCCCCGACCAGCAGGGCCAATGCGACTCCGACGAAAACCCGGCCCACGCCGTCACCCTCTCCGCGTTTTATCTGGGCAAATACGAGGTGACGCAAGGGGAGTGGGAAGCAATGTGGGGAACCAATCCGAGCTTCTTCAACGCTTGCGGCGCCGATTGCCCGGTGGAGCAGGTCAGTTGGTACGACGCCGCCGTGTACTGCAACCGCCTCTCCGAGCAGCAGGGCCTGGAGCCTTGTTACTACAGCGACGCGGGCTTCACCTCGGTGTACGGCAAAAGCGGCAACAACTGGAGCCTGCCCAACACCGGCACGGTGTTCTGGAAAGCCGCGGCCAAAGGCTACCGGCTGCCCACCGAGGCGGAGTGGGAGTACGCGGCCCGGGGCGCCGGGGCCAACCCGCAAACGCTGTACAGCGGGAGTGATGCGATTGATTCGGTGGCGTGGTGGGATGGCAACAGCCAGGTTGGTTACTCCCCGAATTATTTTGGACGGGGCACCTGGCCCCGAGGCCAGAAAACCCCCAATGCCCTGGGTCTGTACGACATGAGCGGGAATGTGTGGGAGTGGTGCTTCGATTGGTATGATGGCGATTATTACGATTTAAGCCCGCCGGTGAATCCGTCGGGGCCGGTGTCAGGCTCCTTCCGTGTCGTACGGGGTGGCAGTTGGTTCGACGCCGCCCCCTTCGTGCGTGTAGCGGGCCGGAACGGCTACGCGCCGGGCAATCGCTACTTCTTTATCGGCTTTCGGCTCTGCAGATCGGTTTTGTAGGTTTTATTTTTTTTCATTTTTACCTTTTTAAAATTTTTTTGACCTTTGACGGCGGACGCCGCGATTTTTTTACCCATCCGCCTCAGGCGGAAATTTTTTTTTTTGAAAATGGCCTATACCATATTGACGTTACCCTTTGATGCCGCAAAGGGGGAATTTGACGAGAGCAAGCTCAGGCGGTTGCTGGATGGGGCGGATGTGAAGCGCATGCAGGAGTCGTTTTTTTGTGCTGACAGTGGTTTCCTCGCCCTGACGGGCTCGGAATGACAGGGGTTTTTTAGGGATAAAGCTGGGGTAAGTTTGGCCCCTACACCAGCAGAGGATCAAGGTTCGGTATGACTTGTGTCATTGTTGGCATCCACACCATCAATAAACGGCAGGGCGAGCCAAACGCTCACCACGGCAAAAATGACCCGTGTGCTGCGTATTCCACGCATTAGCGTTCATTGGCGGCATGCGCGGCCAAAAAGGCATGCGCGCTTTTCGGCGGCGAAGCCGCCAGGCATGCCGAGGGTGCTTTTTTTTTGCCGCGAATTAGCGCTAATTCGCGGCAAAAAACAAGGCGCTACCGATAGGATGGCTTGAAGCCCAATGTCGTCAACTTAAGGGTTTTCATGGCCTCGGAGAGGCCCAAAGTTGGTAGAAAAACCAGGCGTAATTCAATAGGGCCTCGGAGAGGCCCAACGTTTGTTCGGTGTTCACACCAGCGATTTAACGTTTGGCCTCTCCGAGGCCCCATAAATACATGCAACATATTCTTCAAACGTTGAGCCTCTCCGAGGCCTTTGGGCTTAAGTTGACGACATTGGGCTTGAAGCCATCCTGTCGGTTAACGTCGCTCTTCAAAATTTTATTCCCTTTCGGGAGATATACTCACAAATTTAGGAATGGAGACTCCATAAAACATACAAAATATATCCCGAAAGGGAGTAAGGAATGTAATATGCCACCGGTGCCTAAAAGATGGATTAAAACCGCCGCATGGATGAACCCAATATCCAATAATGCGCTTTACTTTTGTACGTCAAAGCGCTGCACCCGCCGCCCGATCCTGAAAACAACCCAACGCGCCATGCCTTCCTGTATTCGCCTGTTTATTTGCCTGCTGTGCGCCGCCCCGGCGCACACCGCCTTCGCCCAGTTGACCGAGCTGCTGCCCGTGCCCGGCGGTACATTCACCATGGGCTGTACCCCCGGCCAGCAACCTTGCGACGCGGGCACAACGGCCGCCCACCCGGTGACGGTGCGCCCCTTTTACCTGTCCGCCCGTGAAGTGACCCAGGCCCAGTACGCCGCCGCGATGGGCGCTAACCCTGCCGCCAACACCGCCTGCCCCGCCTGCCCGGTGGAAAACACCAGTTGGTACGACGCCGTGCGGTACTGCAACGCGCTGAGCACCCTCGAAGGCCGCCAGGTCTGCTACTACGCCGACAATACCCTCAGCACCCCCTTCAACGCCGCCTCCGGTACGGTGTACTGGGACACCGAAGCCGACGGCTACCGCCTGCCCACCGAGGCGGAGTGGGAGTACGCCGCCCGGGCCGGCACGGACCTGCGATACGCGGGCAGCAACACCGCCACCGACGTGGGCTGGTTTGGGGCCAACAGCGGGGGCCAGACGCGGCCCGATACCCTGGCACCCAATGCCCTGGGCCTTTACAACCTCAGCGGCAACGTGGAAGAATGGGTGTGGGACGCCTTCGAAAACTACCCCGCCTACGCCGAATGCGACCCCACAGGGCCCACCGCGTTCGGGGTGAACCGCGTGCGCCGGGGCGGGCACTACGCCTCCGGGGCCGATGGCACGGTGAGCCGGCGCAGCAGCGTGTCGCCAGCGAGTAAAAGCGCTACGGGCGGTTTTCGGGTGTGCAGCAACGCGCCGGGGCTGTTTGTGTACGTACCGGCCGGTACCTACACCATGGGCTGCACCCCCGATCAGCAAGGGCAATGCGAAGGCGACGAAAGCCCGGACCACCCCGTCACCCTCTCCGCATTTTACATGGGCAAATACGAGGTGACGCAGGGGGAGTGGTCGGCGCTGATGAGCGACATCAATCCAAGCGGAACGCCCTACTTTACTGCCTGTGGCACAGACTGCCCGGTAGAACAGGTGAGTTGGTTCGATTTGGCTGTGTACTGCAACCGCCTCTCCGAGCAGCAGGGCTTAGAGCCGTGCTATTACAGCGACGCGGGCTATATCCAGGTGTACGGCAAAAGCGGCAACAACTGGAACCTGCCCAACACGGGTACGGTGTTTTGGAAAACCACGGCCAAGGGCTACCGCCTGCCCACCGAGGCAGAGTGGGAATACGCCGCCCGGGGCGCCGGTGCGAACCCGCAGACGCGGTACAGCGGAAGCGATGATATTGATGCTGTTGCGTGGTGGGTTGGCAACAGCCAGGTCGGTTATTCTCCCAACTTTTCTGGACAGGGTACCTGGCCACGAGGCCAGAAAGTCCCCAACGCCCTAGGCCTGTACGACATGAGCGGCAACGTGTGGGAGTGGTGTTTCGACTGGTACGACAGCGACTATTACGACGTAAGCCCGCCAAGTAATCCATTGGGGCTGGCTTCCGGCTCCGTCCGTGTCGTTCGGGGTGGCAGTTGGCTCTACACCGCCTCCTTCGAGCGTGTAGCGCACCGGGGCATCGGCACGCTGGACAATCGCTACAACTATATCGGCTTTCGGCTCTGCAGATCGGCGGCCACCCCCAGCTGCACCACCCTAACCTCCCCCGCCCCCGGCGCCACCAACGTGCCCCCCACCGCCGCGCTCACCTGGCCGGCCGTGCCGGGGGCCACAGGCTATCGCCTGCGCGCAGGCACGACGCCCGGCGGGTTCGATCTGCTGACCGACGTCGACAACGGGAACACCACCACCTACACCCCTTCCGCCAACTGGCCGGCTGGCAACACGGTATACGTCATGGTGCTGCCTTACAACGCCGAAGGGCCGGCGATTGCCTGCGGGGTGAGCAGTTTTACCGTAGAACCCCCAAGCGCGCCCCCGGGCATGGAGATCATCCCCTCCGGCACCTACACCATGGGCTGCACCCCCGACCAGCAGGGCCAATGCGACTTCGACGAAAATCCGCCCCACGCCGTCACCCTCTCCGCGTTTTATCTGGGCAAGTACGAGGTGACGCAAGGGGAGTGGTCGGCGCTGATGAGCGACATCAATCCGAGCGGAACGCCTTTCTTTACCGCCTGCGGCGCCGATTGCCCGGTGGAGGGGGTCAGTTGGTACGACGCCGCCGTGTACTGCAACCGCCTCTCCGAGCAGCAGGGCCTGGAGCCTTGTTATTACAGCGACGCGGGCTTCACCTCGGTGTACGGCAAAAGCGGCAGCAACTGGAGCCTGCCCAACACCGGCACGGTGTTCTGGAAAACCGCAGCCAAAGGCTACCGCCTGCCCACCGAGGCAGAGTGGGAATACGCCGCCCGGGGCGCCGGTGCGAACCCGCAGACGCGGTATAGCGGAAGCGATGATATTGATGCTGTTGCGTGGTGGGACGGCAACAGTCTGGTTGGTTACTCCCCGAATAGTGGTGGACAGGGCACCTGGCCCCGAGGCCAGAAAACCCCCAATGCCCTGGGCCTGTACGACATGAGCGGGAATGTGTGGGAGTGGTGCTTCGATTGGTACAGCGACGGCTATTACAGCGTAAGCCCGCCGGCGAACCCAACCGGCCCGGTTAATGGTTCGAGCCGCGTGCTCCGCGGCGGCAGCTGGGTCAACTACGCCGACGGCTGCCGCGTAGCTCACCGCACTCGCAGCACGCCGGGGAACCGCGACTACAACTATGGTTTCCGCGTCGCTCGTTCCCCCCAGTGAGGTGCCATGTCCATCCGGCCATCCATTGAGCTGGAGCCGGCATTCCGGGGCGAGCAGGCCCGCAGGCGGGGGTTAAGGGAGGGAGTGGGCGACCGACCGCCCCGCCTGCAGGGGGCCTGTGAGCGGTGGAGACGGGTAGGGGGAGTGGGGGCAAAGCCCCCAAAAATTTTTTTAAACGGCGGAGATAGCGGCCGGGCGTAAAACGCAAACAGCGGCAAAAATGACCCGTTCTGCCGCGCATTCCACGCATGAGCGTTAATTCGCGCAATTCGCGAAAAAAACGGTCTCGTCTTCGGTGAGGACGCAGTTAACAACACAGGTACGCGGACAAGTTGGATCAATAGGGCGATTCTTAAGCCTCACATCAGCGCCCGGTCGATAACCGTTTGATAAAATCTGACCAAACGCATATTTTTGCAAACAAAAAAGGGTACTCCGTCATTTCCCCTTTAAACCGCTTTACGCAACCGCCTTTCCAACATGAAATACGCCCCGCTCCTCCTTCTGTCATTCCTCCTTCCGCCTGCGCTGAATGCCCAGTGCGTACAACTTTTATCTTCGGGTTCAACATCCGACCTGTACGCCGTCGCGTTTTGGGACGGTACCACGGGTTTGGCGGTGGGCGACTCCGGGGTCGTGTTGCGCACCACAAATGGCGGCAGCGCGTGGACGCGTCCAAATACCCGCACCCAACAGGCCCTGCGCGGGCTGTTCACCCTCAACAGCGGGGGCCTCAAAGCCTGGGCGGTAGGCGCTGGCGGCACCATCCGCTACTCCGCCGACGGGGGGCAGAGCTGGGTGCAGCAGCCGGCGCCGGTGCGCACTGACCTGCACGCCGTGGCCTTCAGCTCGGCAAACAACGGTTTGGCGGTGGGCGATTGCGGCGCAGTGCTCCGCACCACCAACGGCGGTGCCACCTGGACGCGGGTGGACGCCAAAACCACCGAAACCCTGTATGCCATAACTTTTCAAGCCAACACGGCCATCGCTGCGGGCGATAACGGTGTGGTATGCCGCAGTACCAACGGCGGGGCTACCTGGACGGCCACCAACCTCGGCAGCCAACCCTGGCGCAGCGCCGCAGGCACAAGCGCCACCAACTTGTGGCTTGCCGGTACCGGTGCCGACCTGCGTCGCACAACCAATGGTGGCCAAAACTGGACATCGCTTCCCATTGGCAGCACTGATTGGTACGGTTTCGACGTCAACAGCTCGGGCCAGCGAAACGTGCTGGTGGGTGCCGCAGGCAAAATATACCTCAGCCAGGATGGCGGTGTTTCCTGGGAGAATCGCTCTAATCCCGGCATAACCACCCTGCTGCGCGATGCCGTTTTTGTACCTGTCGACAGTTCTACCGCTTATGCCTGTGGTGACGGGGGCGTATTGCTGCGCGTCCGGCTGCCGCAGGCCGCCGCCGCTGCTCTTCAGGATACGCTGTGTGCAGGCGGCGCCATTGCGCTGAGCGGTGGGGGCGGGGCGCCCTACTCCTGGAGCGGCCCGGGGGGCTACACGGCTTCTGTACAGAACCCAATGCGGCCCAATGCCACCACCACCATGTCCGGGCTTTACATCCTTACCGCAACTGCTGCGCCGGGCTGCACCGACACCGCTGTGGTGAATATCAAAATAAACGCCCCGCCCACCGCGGCCGCAAGCGCGGTCAAAACCACCCTCTGCGCTGGCGAAACCCTGCAACTCAACGCTTCCGGCGGCGGCACATACTCGTGGAGTGGCCCGGGGGGCTACACAGCCTCCGGGCAGAACCCCACCCGGCCCAACGCCACGACGGCGATGACAGGTCCATACACCGTGCTGGTGACCGACGGTAACGGTTGCACCGACACCGAAGTGGTCAACATCACCGTGACCAACCCGCCCACCGCGGCCGCAAGCGCGGTCAAAACCGCCCTCTGCGCTGGCGAAACCCTTCAACTCAACGCTTCCGGCGGCGGCAC
>Ga0247840_10006925_pt1 | contig 16027 bp, 10 predicted proteins | sample LaCruzMarch2015__FD_192404 | JGI IMG/M metagenome (GOLD analysis project Ga0247840, IMG submission 192404) | Freshwater microbial communities from meromictic Lake La Cruz, Castile-La Mancha, Spain - LaCruzMarch2015_17m | ecosystem: Environmental > Aquatic > Freshwater > Lake | place: Spain... | reverse complement strand
AGAGCGGCGCTTGGCACTTGCCCGACCATCCGGAAACGGATATCCCACAAAGACGCCTCCGGGCACCCCATGACAACCCTAGAAATCGTCTTCGGAATTTTCTTCGGCGCGCTCGGGTACCTTGTCTTCCGGGCACTGCTCCTTGGTTTTTTCACCGTGGCGCCCAATGAACGTGCCGTTCTCACGAGCTTTGGAAAAGCCCGGAGGATTTCCGAGGTGACAACGGCCTCGACGCCCCTGGGTGACGATTTGCCCGAAGTTGACCGCTCCCGCTACGATTATCCCCAGCTTCAGGTCATCGGCCCCGGTGGTCCCTACTTCAGGTGGCCGTGGCAGAAAGTTCACAAAGTCAATGTGGCCATCGTCACCGCCAGCCTCGCCTACGACCCGGAAACCCCCGATGCCAACCAAAACGGGACGGTCCTGGAAGCCGTCACCCGCGATCAGCTCAACATCGGCGTAACCGGGCAAATCCGTTTTGGAGTCTCGGAGCGGAATCTCTACGCCTTTCTCTTTGGCGTGAAGAATCCCATCGCTCACGTCATGGGCTATTTCGTCTCGGTGCTTCGCGAGCGCATCGCAACATTTCAAGCCCCGGCTCCAATGCCGGAGTCCGGGCCCGCGCCGGCATCCGATCTGCGCTTTGAGGGCATTTCAATCAACGACCTGAGGAAAAACCTGAACTTGCTCAACGAGGAAATGGACCGTGAGTGCGGTTCGAGCGAGGCCCGGTACGGGATCAAGCTCGACGCCTCCCTCATTACGGGAATTGACCCGCCGCAGCAGATTGAGTCGGCGCTTGCGGCGATCAACACGGCGCACAATGAAGTGTATTCGGAGGTGAGTGTGGCGCAGGCTCTGGCCGACCAGCGCATTGAGGAATCGAAGCGGGCGGTGGAGATCCAGACGATGAATGCCGAGGCGGAGGTTGAGCCCCTGCGCTGGCTTGCCGAACAATTGCGGACCCTGCGGGCAAGCGGCCCGGGCGCCATTCCGGGATATCTGCGCAACGTCAAGCTCGACCTCTATCAACGCGCGGGACGCATTCTCCTTGCTCTCAAGCCATGACCTTCATCGCCACGGTCATCGTCACCTTTGTCGTTCTCCTGGTTGCCGTCCCGGGCCTGCTCGCCCTGAGCCGTTTTTTCTGCATCTTCGCGGTTGTTGCCGAATGCGAGGCGCAGGTTTTTCTCCTCTTTGGCAGGGTTGCCGGAGTGATCACCGAGCCCGGGCTCCACGTATTGCCGGTTACGATCGGCCCCCAGGCGCTGCTCATCCGCTTTTTCGGAAGTGTCCGCCGGGTCGATCTGCGCCTTGATCAGGAATACCTTCGCAGCCAGCCCGTGAATTCCGAAGAGGGCACTCCGATGGGTATTGGCGTTTGGTATGAAATGCGGGTGGGAGACCCCGTGAACTACCTCTTCCGCAACACCGACCCCAGGGGCTCCCTGAGAGCGAATGTCAGGAACTCAACCGTCCGTTGCCTGAGCAACATGCCCCTCGAGAGTCTCTTGGTTGACCGGCATGCGATGAGCCGCCGCGTGAGGGAAGAGGTTTTTCCCAAGTCCGATGCCTGGGGTTACTCTCTGGGCTCGGTGTATATCCGCAAGGTTCATTTCCGTGACGCGGAGATGATCGCGCAGATTGAGCAGAAGGTTGTCAACCGTCTGCGGCAGGTCACCTCCGCGATCCGGCAGGAAGGTGCCAACCAAGTGGCCATCATCAAGAGCGGTGCCGAGCGCACCGCCGCAGTCGAGTTCGCCAAGGCCGGCGCCGTGAGACCATTCATCGTCGGAAAGGCCATCCACGAAATTGCGGCGGACCCCGAAATTCTTTCAGCCGTATTCGAAATTCTCGAGACGCAGAAAATGCTTGAGGGAAACGTGGATCTGACTCTTCTGCCTGCGGATGGTGATGGCCTGCTTGCGAAGATCTTGGCGGCTGCTCCGGCCAAGGCTGGCTGAAGCAGGAGAGAAGCGGGGGAATTGGGATGCCGGATTAGGCTTTTAACCATGAAATCCGGCGCAAAAAGCGCAAAATTTTTCGAAACAATGCAAGGCTGAACGGAGCGCCGTGGTTACACGGGATGCAGCGCCCGCTTGGCAGGCTTCGCGAGCCGCAGTTTTCTATCGCCGTTGATAGCTCATTGGAGGCCAAAGCTCTGTCTTTGTTCCACCTCATTTTGCGAAGCAAAATATTTTAATCCGGCGGCGACGGCGGTTGATTCTCACCGGGTGCCAATGCCCGCACCCCCCACCCTTGGCACCGGCCCCCGCCGGATTAGTTCCTCGTAGAAGCCTTCGAGGCGGGCGACCGAACGGGATTGTTCGAAGTGGTCCCTCACGTCATGGGCTGCCGCACGCGACATCGATCCGTAGAGGCCGGGGTCCGAAGCCAGTTGAATAAGAAACGTTGCCAGAGCGTCCCGATCCCCCTCGGCGGCGAGCAGGCCGTTTTGGCCGTGGGTGACGGCTTCGGGGATGCCTCCATGACGTGTGGCGACAACCGGGAGGCCTGTGGCCATGGCCTCAAGAAGGGAATTGGGCACTCCCTCCTGATCGCCGCTGGGGGGGGTGATGCTCGGGTGGATGAAGAGGTGTGAGGAATCAAACAGGGCGGCAAGTTCGGTGCCACCCAGGAAGCCGGGAAATCCGACCGAGGTCCCCAGACCCAGCTCACCAGCCAGATTCTTCATGGCGGTGTGGAGCGGGCCCTCCCCCGCGAGAACCAGGCGGGCATTCGGGAAGACCTCACGCAGGCCGGCAAAAGCGGAGAGGGTATCAGGAAGGCCTTTCTTTTCGATAAATCGCGAGGCTTGGACGACCTGCCACGCGCCGTCGGCGGGGGGCGTGCGCTCTTTGGTGGGGAAGGCCTCCATGGGAATTCCCGTGCGGTTGATCCGGATTTTTTCCGGTTCGCAGCCCAGAGCAATGAGGCGGGAGGCCAGAGATTCGCTGCGGGCGAGGACCATCGGCAGGGTCTGGAGAAGATCCCTCAGGCGGTTGTTGTATCCCGGATCGTTGTCCCGGAGCATGATGTCCATCCCGTGGAATGAGACCACCGATGGCTTTGGCCAGTTGCGCAGGAATGGCAGCAGGTGAACGCCGGTGTGTCCAAAATAAACGTGCAGAAGGTCCGCCGAGCGGCGGCTCAGAACGCCTGCGAGCTGGTCATATTCCCCCCGGTAAAACACCGGCCTCATGCGGGCAATGTATTTTTTGTGAAAGCGGCGAAGGAAGTTGATCCGCGGCCTTGGGAGAACTTCAATGTCATCAAACGGGTAGGTCGCGGCGTTCTCCCGGCTCTTGGTCATAATGAACGTCGAGAATCGCTTCAGCCCTGTGACTTGACGATAAATGTGCAGCATCTCCTTTTTGAGGAAGGTGGTGCAATAGCTGGCGACAACCGGAGAGGGCATGTTGGTCAAATAAGAAGCGGCGGCACCGCGGATCGGCTAACCCGCCGGGATTGCGCGCCAGACCAGAAAAAGGATCAGAACGAATAGTGCCAGCAGGGACACCGCCTTGATCCTCGCAACACGCGCGCGGCGGCCGGGAGTTCCCCGGGGCCCTGGTCGCCGGACAGGGCGGCCTCTGCCGGGAGAGATCGGAGGCGAGGCGCTGCGTGCGCGGTCCCGTGCCTTCTGCTCGATCGCCTTGCGCTGTTGTTCAATGACTGCAGGCAGGGCAACCAGCCGGGCTTCGAGTTCCTGTTGTTTGCGCAGAAGCTCCGCCCGCTGTTGCTCGATTCGTCGCTCCTCTGCGGTTTGACGCGTGGTGCGAAGCGGTTTACGCGGCATCCGTCAGGGCCTTGGTGCCGAGGAAAGAGCCACCCACAACCAGCAAAGGATGGCAAAAACTCCAAGGACAAGCAGGGGCAGTGTGAAAGCGAAACCGCTTTTCAACCAGTAGGTGAAACCATGATCCTCTGTCGTCCCGTAATCCGTCTCGTAGGCACCGGAGACCGCCGCCTCCTCAGCAACTTCGGTGACCAGCTTGGCCTGGGCTTTCGTGTAGTCGGAGCGGGCGTCCTCAACCGCGCTGATCGCCTTGCTCAGTTCCTTTGGCAGTTCATTCGCACCCCAAAGCCGCGGGTTGATCGATTCGATATAGCGCAGGTGTTGGGTGAACGAATTGTAAATCGCGTTGAGTTGTTCCAAACGCCTCTGAGTCTCCTCGGTCTCGCGCTGCACCGTTCCGAGCGAGCGTGTGAGCTTGTCGATCATCTCGGAGCGACCGGATTCCAGCTCCTCCTGACGGCGCCGGAGCTCCTCGAGGCGAACCTTCTGCTTCTCGATGGTCTCGAGCTGCTGGCGCAATTTTTCGAGCTCGGTGTTTGTTTTTTGAACCTCTTCGCCGAGATCCTCAGGCGCGGAGTCCTGAAGTTCCAGGTAGGGATCGGGGTCGTTTCTATTATCCACGGAATGCTTGGTTACTTTATGTTGTAACTTCAGGCTTTACTCTTTCTCCGGAAAAAATCCAGAAGTTTCCCGTTAATCCGGCGGGAGCCGGTGGCATCGGTTGGGTGAGGGCAAGGAGTCCCGCTGAGAAATAGCAGCCAGCGCCGCCGGATTACGTTTGCGATTAAGATTACGAGGAAGAGTGGCCACCTGCCTCACCCGCTTTTGATCGCAGCCGGATGCCGGAAAGAACAACCGCGGCGCTTGCACGGGGTGCAATCAGCAGCCAATAATCCGGAATGGATATTCAGCCCGTGAGCGATCTGCTTGCCGTGAGACGCGGCAAGCTCGAAGCCCTTGCCGCCCTCAACGAGGTGCCTTACGGAGGCCGATTTGATGTGCCGGGATCGGTCGAGCAGGTCCGTGCAGTCTTTGCCGAGGCCGCCCCGGTCCGCGTGGCGGGACGGATCACGGCCCACCGCGACATGGGGAAGAGCCACTTCCTTGATCTTTCGGATTTTACCGGCCGGATCCAGATTTTCGTGCACGGCAAGGAAATCGGTGACGAGCGCATGGCAGTCTTCAAGAACCTGGATATCGGCGACTGGATCGGAGTCTCCGGCGAATTTTTCACAACGAAGTCGGGCGAAGAGAGCATCCGGGTAAAAGAATTCACGGTCCTTTCCAAATCCCTGAGACCACTGCCCGAAAAATGGCACGGTGTTCAGGATGCCGAAACGAAATACCGTCAACGCTACCTCGATCTCCTCGCCAACGGGCCATCGCGTGAGATCTTCGCCAAACGCATCCGGATCGTTCGGGAAATCCGGCGTTTTTTGGAAGACCGGGGTTTTCTGGAGGTTGAGACGCCAATGATGCAGCCGGTCGCCGGTGGCGCAGCCGCGCAGCCCTTCCAGACCCGCCACAACGCTCTCGGAATGGACTTGTACCTGAGGATTGCTCCCGAGCTTTATTTGAAGCGCCTGCTGGTGGGCGGGCTCCCGAAGGTCTTCGAACTGAACCGGAACTTCCGCAATGAGGGGCTCTCCCGGCGCCACAATCCGGAGTTCACCATGCTGGAAGCCTACTGGGCCTTCGCAGACTTCGAACTCATGGCAGGCCTCGTGGAGGAAATGGTCTGTACGGTCGCCGGGATTGTCTGTGGCACCCTGAAGATCGAGCATAAAAACGACGCCGGGGAGGTTGTTAAAACCATCAATCTGGAGCGCCCCTGGCGGCGTGCGCGGTATGCGGATTTAATCGAGGCCGCGGTGCCCGGCTGGTGGTCGCTTTCTCCGGCGGAGCGACGGGTGCGGTGTGTGGAGTTGGGGATCGATGTCTCCGCCTGCGTGGAGGACTACGAGGTCACCCAGCACGTTTTCGAGAAGCTCGTGGAGGAAAAAACGATCGACCCTCTCTTCGTAACCCACTGCCCCAAAGAACTCGTTCCGCTGGCGAAGCAGAATCCGGCGGAGCCTTCGGTCGTGGACGTCTATGAGCTTGTGATCAATGGTCAGGAAATCTCGCCCGGATATTCCGAGTTGAATGACCCGGATGTCCAGCGGCGGAGGCTGGAAGAACAAAGCGGAGGAGAGATTCAGAAAATTGACACGGAGTTTCTGCTTGCCCTCGAGTATGGCATGCCTCCCGCGGGGGGCATCGGAATCGGCATAGACCGTTTGGTCATGATGCTCACGGGCGCCGAAAGCATCCGCGATGTGATCTTCTTTCCCCACATGCGGGCCGTTGCAGAGTAGAGGGGCCGGAGGAAATTCTAGCCAAACCTTGCGGCTCGCGATAGTTGTTCACAACCCACTTTATGGCAAACGAACCCCGCAAACCCACCAGCGTCGTCACCGGCGGCGCAGGATTCCTTGGATCCCACCTCACGGACCGCCTGCTTGCCGAGGGGCACAAGGTTGTCGCCATCGACGACCTGATCACCGGCAACCTAGCCAATATCGAGCATCTTGCAGGCAACCCCGACTACCGGTTCATCCACCATGATGTCACCGATTTTATTTTTCTCCCCGGAAAAGTGGATTTCGTCTGGCATTTCGCCAGCCCCGCCAGCCCGATCGATTACCTGAATTTCCCGATCCCCACGCTCAAGGTCGGTTCGCTGGGCACCCACAACAGCCTTGGACTGGCCAAGGAAAAGGGCGCGGCGTTCCTGCTGGCTTCGACTTCCGAGTGTTATGGCGATCCTCTGATTCACCCGCAGACCGAGGACTATTGGGGAAACGTGAACCCGATCGGGCCCCGCGGAGTCTACGACGAGGCCAAGCGTTTCGCCGAAGCGATCACGATGGCCTATCACCGCTACCACAAGCTCAATACAAAGATCGTCCGCATCTTCAACACCTACGGACCGCGGATGCGGTTGAACGATGGGCGGGTGGTTCCGGCATTTATCGGGCAGGCCCTTTCCGGTTCGCCGGTGACTATTTTCGGTGATGGAGCTCAAACACGCAGCTTTTGTTACGTCTCGGACCTGATCGACGGCATCTTCCGCCTGATGATGGCGGACTACCACGAACCGGTGAATATCGGGAACCCCCGCGAAATGACGATCCTTGAGTTCGCACGCGAGATCCTCCGGATCACCGGATCGCAATGTCCTATTGAGCACAAGCCCCTGCCTGTCGATGACCCGAAAGTCCGGCAACCCGACATCACCCTTGCCAGGAAGCTTCTTGGATGGGAGCCCAAGGTGGATTTTGACGAGGGGATCCGGCTTACCATCGATTTTTTCCGTTCCCGAATTGCCGGTTAGCCGAGGTTTATTATTGTCGCAAAGTCTTTACCCCGCTAATAAATGGCACCCATGTCCTCCTTGAAACCGCTCGTATCTGTCGCGGCGTTCGTCATGCTCGCCAGCCTTCCCCTGGCAGCCCAGCAGGGAGCAGCCCCTCCTCCCAATACAGAGTTCACGATTACCAAGATCGAAACGGCGTTCCAGACGTCTCCCGGCACTTCGGGCAGCGGCTATGACAAGCGGGTGCGCGATGCGGGCCAGTGGCTGGAGGTCGAAGTTACTTTTAATTGGCAACCCCGGGTGCAGGAGCCCAAATACCTCGATGATCTCACGATCAGTTATTTTGTGCTCCTGAAAAATCCGTCGAAGGAGTCACCTGCAGGAACTCTGCTCGCCGGCAAGGTTGAGCACATCAACGTGGCTCAGGGAAAGGACCTGAAGTCCGTGATGTATGTTTCGCCCAGGTCCTTGCAGAGGCTGTTCGACGGCAAAATCCCGGTGAATGTCAAACAAACCGTGGCGGGTGCGGGGGCTGAGATTCTGCTGGGAGGAGCGGTCGTTGCAGGGTTTGCCACGGACGGCCGCGGGGCCGACAAGGCCAGGCCCTGGGCATGGTGGGATGCGGAAATGTTTAAAGAGAAAAAATCCGGCCTACTTCTCAACAAGCTGGAGACCCCGTTCGCACCGCTTGCGTGGGACTATCATGAGGAGATCAAATCAACACCCGCAGCCCGATAAGCAGTTCCAACCGCTTTTTTGACTTTCAATGGCTTCCTCGCCCCGCTTCTTCGCTCTCAACCTCGGCATGCAGACCGTGGGAATGGCGGAGTTCCGTGTCGCTTCAGGAGGGGGGCTTACCCTCCATGCCTGGAAGTCTCTCGAGCTGATCGTTGATCCGGCAGCCGACGCGACCCGCGCAGCCCAAATCGAATCCGCCGTCATCGAGTTGCGCTCGGCTCTCGGGCTTTCAGCCAAGGAATCCGCCTCGGTCACCCTTCCCTCCCAATCGGTGTTTTCGCGGTTCGTCAAACTGCCTGGAGCAAGCGCCCACGACGTCACGGAAATCATCGCCTTCGAAGCTCAGCAGAACGTGCCATTTCCCATCGATGAGGTTGTTTGGGACTATCAGATCATGGGGGAGGTCCGTGGAGGCAGTTGGGATGTGGCCCTCGTTGCAATCAAGGCGGATCAACTTGGCGAGATGGTTTCCGCTGTTGTCCGGGGAGGGGTCAAGCCGCACACTGTGGATGCCTCGCCCGTGGCCATCTATAATGCGTTCCGGTACAATTATTCCGAGGTCACCGGGTGCTCACTCATCGTCGACGTCGGAGCCCGTACGACCAACCTGATTTTTGTGGAAGGTCAGAGGTTGTTCAGCCGCACGATTCCCGTCGGTGGAAACTCGATCAGTGCCGCAGTCGCCAAGGAATTCAAGCAGGACATCACCCTCGCCGAGCGGCTGAAAATCGAAAAGGGCTTCGTCGGGCTCGGCGGAGCCTATGAGGAGCCCGAGGACGCCACGGTCGCCAAAATTTCCAAGGTTGTGCGGAGCACAATGACCCGCCTGCACGCTGAGATCGCCCGATCGATCAGCTTTTACCGCCAGTCCCAGGGGGGCGGGGCTCCCGTGCGGGCGTACTTGAGCGGAGGCTCGGTCGGAATGTCCTACATGTTGGAATTCTTTGGCGAGAAGCTGCAGGTTCCCATCGAGCACTTTAATGCGTTGCGCAACGTGACCGCGGGTTCGTCGGAGGTCGCTGCGGAAGTTGCAGGCAAGGCGCACCTTCTGGGAGATCTTGTGGGAGGGGCTTTGCGTTCGGTGGGTGGATGCCCGATCGAGATCAATTTGCGGCCGGCCCACCTCGTCAAGGAGCAGGAACTTGCCAAGCGCAAGCCGTATCTGGTTCTGGCCGCCGCCTGCCTGCTCGCGGCTCTTGGTGTCTGGTACGGGTATTTTCTCAAAGCAGGGGAGATCGCTGCAGCAAAGCTCGCCGAGGTAAACTCACTGGCATCCGGTCTGGAAGGGTTCGCGACGAAGATCGATGCGGTGGCCGCGGAGAAAAAGCAGATCGAAGCCGAGGCCGCTCCCTTGCTGGTTGCCATTGCGGACCGTTCGGCGTGGTCGGCCATCCTCGACGAATTGGGCCGCCATTTACCGCCCCGCTATATCTGGATCACAAGGCTGGCACCGCTTTCGGGAGATACGGTGGTCGGAGGCGAGGCCAAAGGGCAGAGGGCGGGTGCCGCTCCCTCCCGCCCGGGCGAGCAGGCGGCCGCCGCAAATGCCATCACTGCAATTGAAATCAGCGGCCTCTACCTTTCCAATCCGCCGAACGAAAGTGAGGCCCGGATTATCGACAAGTTTGTTGAACAGCTCCAAAAGTCGCCTCTCTTCAAGATTGAGCCCACCGCCAAAATTGTGACCCAGCGCACAACTCCCGATGGGCAGAGCTGGGCCTACGGCTACACAATCAACCTGCCATTGGCACGTCCAATTCCTCTGAAATGAACTGGCTCAAGGAAAATCCTTTTGTCTCCGCGCTGGTTGTGATCCTTGCGGCAGGGTGCGGAGCGATTGGGTTCCTGCTCTCAGGTGCCATGGCCACCTACTCCGACACCCAGGCGGCGTACACCCAGGCGGTTCAGAAGCTTCACGGCCTGCAAAACAAAGCTCCGTTTCCCGATGACGCCAACCTCAAGAAGGCCTCCGAACTCCGCGACGAATTCCGCGCGAACCTTGATTCCCTGCGCTCCAAACTCTCCGAGCTTCAGACACCCGTCATCCCCTCGGTCACGCCCCAGCAATTTCAGGATGATCTGCGCGCCGCAGTGAACGACCTCACCGAGCGTGCGAAGACCGCCGGAGTTGGGCTGCCCGAAGGCTTTTACCTCGGTTTCGACGACTATAGAGCCACCCCTCCCACCGACAAAGCCGCTCCCGCCCTGGCGCGTCAGCTTGCCCAATTGGTCCAAGTCGTGGGTGGTCTCATTGGCCAGAACCCTGAGAATCCAGTTGTGCGTTCCATCGATTCGTTCAGCCGCGAACGGTTGGGGGAGGAAGGGGGGCAGCCTGCCGAGGCGGCCGCTCCCTCGCGCCGCGGAAATGCAGCCGCGGGTGCAACGGCCCCCGGTTCCATCGTCAAGATGCCGTTCACTGTTGGTTTCACTTCCGAGCAGGGAAAATTTCGAATCGCTCTGAACACCCTCCTTAAATTTCCACAGTTCCTGGTAATCCGAACGCTACTCATCGAAAATTCGAACCCTGCCGGGCCCCCGATCGCCGCCACCGAGAACCCCGAGGCAGCCAATCAGACATCAGCCATTTTCCTCGCCTCACCCGATAATCCTTCCGCTTCATTGAATGTTTTGCTTGGGCGGGAACTCGTCAAAGTTCAGGCCAGAATGGAGATTTTCGACTTTAAATTCCCCATCGCCGAAAAACCGGAAGTGCCACCCGCTGCCAATTGACAATGGACTGGATTAAACAAAATTACGACAAGGCGGCTCTTCTGGCTGGAGCCCTGCTGGCTTTGGTGTGTGCGGGCCTTGTCATCTCGATGGTGCTGGCTTTTCCTGAGACCTTTGCCGGGAGAGACAGTCCCAAACCCCGAGACAATACCGTCGTGCCTCCGGAGACGGAGAAAATCGTTGCAGCGATGGCGGTCCTTGCAAAACCGACCGAATGGGGGATCCACCCGGGATCGCTCTTCGTATCGCGTCCGTACGTTCTCAAGGAGGGGGCACTCGTCGATCCTCTCGAAGAAGGGGCCGCCCTCCACCCTCCGATCCCCAATTCCTGGCTCATTAAATACGAGTTGGATTACGCCGACAGCGGCGTCAAGAATCACGACCCCGACAACGATGGATTCACCAATCTCGATGAATTCCTTGCCGGTACCGACCCCACGACCAAGGACTCCACCCCGCCCTACCACACCAAGCTCCGCCTGGAAAAGTTCATTGCCGTCCCCTTCCGGCTCGTCTTTACCGGCACCCCGGATGAGGGCCAGACCTTCACCATCAACGCCAAAGATCTCCGCAGCCGCACCCAGTTCCGCCAGCTCGGAGACATGATCGAAGGCTCCCCCTACAAGATCATCAGCTTTGAGAAAAAGTCCGAAGTCCGCGACGAGATCGAGCGGAATATCTCCGAACTCCTCATCGAAAATACCACAACCGGTCAAAAGCTCGTTCTCGTTGCCAACAAAGAGGCCAACGACCCCACCTCGTTCGCTGAATTTCTCTACCTGCTCGACAGCTCCCGCTTTAAAGTGAAGAAGGACGACACATTCTCTCTGCCCTCCGAACCCGACAAAAAGTACAAACTGGTTGACATCAGTGAGCAAGAAGCTGTAATCGAAGGAGTTGATGGAGGGGACCAATTCAAAATCCCCAAATTTAAAGACTAAATGCTGCCCGTGATGACCAAAACTGCCCCGGCATCCGTCGGAGGGAGGCGGAAGTGCTCCCCCCGAAGCCGACTTATTCACACCCTTGTTGCATACTGTGAACAAGGGCTTCGCCAACCGTTGAGCCCGATTGTTTGCGCAACAATCCTGGTCTTCTTATCCCAATCCATGGGCGCGGCACAGATCCCCGGGGTTCAAGGCATGACAGAGCGTGAAATCCGTCGGCAGGAAGTCATGGCCGGGGAGGCCAGGAAGGCCGTGGACAAGGGAGCCCAGGCAATGGCCCAACAGGACTTCGAGTCCGCTTTCGCATACTACAAAAGTGCTGTTGACATCCTTCCCGCTGGCGGAGAAGCAACTGCCGCGGTTCGATCGCAAGCTCTGGAAGGCTTCGGGGAGGCCTCGGTCAGCCTTGCAAGGCAGAGAATTTCCGAAGGCCGCCTTCAGGACGCTTCCACCACCGTGAACTTGGTTTTGGAGGACCGTTATCTGCCCGGGTATGCACCGGCCCTCAAACTGCGCTCTCAGCTTGCCGATCCCCAGAGGTTTACCACGGCACTCACCCCTCAGTTCATCTCCAACGTCGAGGAGGTCAAGCAACTGCTCCTTGAGGCACAGGGCTTTTATGATTCCGGGCGCTTCGATCTCGCATTCAAGCGCTATGAACAGGTCCTGAATATCGACCGTTTCAACATCGCCGCCCGGCGCGGGATGGAGAATGTCAATAACCAGCGGAGCCAATACGCCTCGGTTGCCTACAGCGAAACACGGGGATCGATGCTCAAGGATGTTGCAGAAGCATGGGAACTCCCCATCAAGCGCTTCGATACCCAGGCCTCCACAATCATCGAACAGCCGGAAATTGACACCCGCGGCACGGCCAGCATCAACCGCAAGCTCGACGAGATCATCATCCCCCGGGTCGAATTCCGCGACGCCACCATCCGCGAGGCTCTCGAGTATATCCGTCAAAAAGCCGCCGCATTGGACACCTCCGAGACGGACCCCTCCCGCAAGGGAATCAACCTTGTTCTGAAGCTCGCCCCCGGCTCCATCGAGGAAGGGGTTCAGATCAACCTGACCCTCACGGACATTCCTCTTCGCGAGGCCATTAACTACGTTGTCAGCACGGCGAACATGAAGACGAAGGTGGAACCCTTCGCGGTTGTGATTGTTCCCGCATCGGAGCCCACGGACATTCTCATCACGAAGGAGTATAAAGTGGCTCCCGGTTTTATCACCAACATGCCTGCTTCAGACTCGGGAGCCAGCGCTCCGGGTTCCGTATCGAGTGTGGCTCCCGGTTCCCAGTCCTCGATTGCCGCCCGCTCCGGTGCCCGCGAATATCTTGAGAGCCGGGGCGTTTCCTTCCCAACCGGTGCCAGTGCGGTCTTCCTTCCGAGCTCCAGCAAGCTCATCGTCAAAAATACCCAGGGCAACCTCGATGTCATCGATGCCCTCGTCGAAACCACAGGAACCACCCCTCCCAGCCAGATTGAGATCGAGGCAAAATTCCTGGAGGTCACCCAGAACAACCTTGAGGAATTGGGCTTCGATTGGCTTATGGGCCAGTTTTCTCTTCCATTCGGCACAGGCACCTACGGCAGCGGTGGAACGACCCCGGGGGGAATCCCGATTCCCGGGGGAATTACGAATCCCGCAACCGGTGCGACAACGGGAAGCTCTGCCTGGCCTTTGCTGAATCCCAACAACGCACCGGTCGGTGCCTCTGGATCTTCCCAGGGCCCCATCACATCCGGGAACCGCTCGGGAACCCGCGCGATCAGTGTGAATGCCATCGATGCGCTGCTCTTTGCAACTCCGCTCGGACCGGCACCTGCCGTGCTCGCTGTCGCAGGCATTTTCACAAATCCCCAGTTTCAAGTTGTTATGCGCGCTCTGAGCCAACACAAGGGAGTGGATCTTGTCAGTGCCCCGAAGGTTACCACCAAGAGCGGACTGCGGGCGACGATCGAAATTGTGCGCGAGTTTCGCTACCCCTCGGAGTATGACCTGCCGCAGGTCTCCTCCTCCACGGGAAGCATTTACACGCCCGTCGTTCCCACCAGCCCGACCGCCTTCGAGACAAAAAATGTGGGTATCACGCTCGAGGTCCAGCCTACCGTGGGACCGGATGGATTCAGCATCGATATGATTCTGGCCCCGAGGGTTGTGGAGTTTGAAGGGTTTATCAATTACGGGAGCCCGGTGAATGTCTCTGTTGCCGGCGTGCTGGCTATTTTTGAGGATGCCGTAATCCTTGGTCCGACAGCGACCATCGAGGCAACACCGAACATCATCAACCGGCCGGTCTTCTCGACGAGGGAGGTTTCCACCGAGGTCACAGTTTACGACGGTCAGACGGTTGTTCTTGGCGGCCTGCTTCGCGAGGATGTCCAAAAGGTCCAGGACAAGGTTCCAATTCTCGGGGACATTCCGCTTGCCGGGAGACTGTTCCGGACATCGGCCGACCAGCACATCAAGCGCAACCTGATCATGTTTGTCACCGCCAGTCTTTTGGATCCTGCCGGCCAGCCCCTGATCAAGATCGACGAGGAATCCGAGGAAATCGGCGGACCTTCCGCATTGGCGGTTGAACAGGAGTCGATCGCCGGAGACCCGATGTCCATTCCCCTGCCCCAATAGCCCGAGATGAGTACCACCCATTGTTATTTTCAATCCGCGCTTCCGCGGGCACTTCATACCGCCCGGGTTCTCCTAACCCTGACAGTCGGCTTGCCTTTTGTGATTTCGACTTCGAGTGCTCAGAATGTTTCCGGCATCTCCGACCGGGAAATTGTCAGGCGGCAGGAGTCCGTTGTGCAGGCAGATGCTCTGGTTTCGAGATCGGACCAAGCCATGGCGCGGGGTGACTACGAAACCGCTTACGTGAGCCTTCTTGATGCGTTGGAGTTGATTCCCGAGGGGCCCGCGGCCTCCAAGGTTCGCGCCCCGGTGATCGCCAAGTTTTCCAAAGCCTCGCTCGGCTATGCCAACAAATTGATCGAAGATGGCCGCTACGCGGACGCAGAGCGTGTCGCAAAGACGATCCTTCTTCCACAATTTGACCCCGAGAACCGCGATGCCGTGCGCTTGCTTTCCCGTCTTGAGCAACCCGACACTTTTAACAAGACCGTAACGCCCGGGTTCGCTGCCGACCGCGAGCAGGTCACGAAGTTGTTGGGCGAGGCGAAGGCGTTTTACGGAGCAGGGCGGCTCGATCTTGCCAGCAGACGCTATGAGCAGGCCTTGCTCCTCGACCCCTATAATTCCGCAGCCCGGATGGGCATGGAAGAAATCGTTAAACAACAAACAACCTACTACTCGAGCGCCTACAACGAAACGCGGAGCCGCATGCTCTGGCTTGCAGATCGCGCCTGGGAACGCCCGCTCAACCGGAACCTCACCCCGAGATCAACGGATGTCGGCTCCGGCAGTCGCACCGATGTCCGGGGGACTGAAGCGATTACCGCCAAACTCAACCGGATCATCATTCCCAAAATCGAGCTGAATGACACATCCGTTCGGGATGCGGTGGACTTTCTCAAGCAGCGCAGTCGCGATCTGGACAGGCCGGATGACGGATCTCCGGGACAAGGCGTTAACATTGTTTTAAAGCTCGCTCAATCGCCTGTTCCGGGGGCCACTCCTGCGGACCCCCTTGCCACACCGCCTGCGGAAGGAACCCCGGCGGAAGGGGGAGGGGGCACAGCCGACACCCGGATTACGATGTCGCTCTCGAATGTTCCCCTCATCGAAGCCCTCCGGTACCTCACCGATCTCGCCCAGCTCAAATATAAAATCGAGCCATTTGCCGTTTCCATCGTTCCGGTTTCTGAGAATACGACCGATCTCGTTACGAAAGAATACAAGGTTCCGCCCGGGTTCATCCCGGCTTCGACAGGGGCTGATGCTGGCGGGTTCACGTCTCCCGCTGCTGGACCATCGGACAGCCTTGGTGCCCCCCGCATCACAGGACGGGCTGACGCAAAATCCTATCTCGAATCCCAGCAGATTCCCTTTCCCGAAGGCGCGTTCGCCCAATATGTGCCCGCAGGCAGCAAGTTGATTGTGCGGAACACCCCGGATGCTCTGGATCTCATCGACTATTTGGTGGACGCCGCCAGCGGCTTCCAGCCAAAGCAGGTCGAGATCGAATCGAAGTTCATCGAGATCAGCCAAAACAACCTGGAGGAATTGGGCTTCGACTGGTTGCTCGGTCCGCTATCCATCGGAAACGGCGTCTATGGAGCCGGTGGCACCGAGGGATTCGGTCAGGCCATTGCCCCCTCGACCTTTCCCTTTGGAAATGTCGGGACCAATCCTGTGACCGGAGGGATGCGCTCCGGGGCGGGCACCGGACCCAATGCAGCGGTTACCGCAAACAGCATCGATGCTCTCATTGCTGGTATCCCCCAAGGAGCCTTTGCTGCCGCCCCAGGCATCTTCGGGATCGCTGGC
>Ga0247840_10006920_pt1 | contig 16030 bp, 15 predicted proteins | sample LaCruzMarch2015__FD_192404 | JGI IMG/M metagenome (GOLD analysis project Ga0247840, IMG submission 192404) | Freshwater microbial communities from meromictic Lake La Cruz, Castile-La Mancha, Spain - LaCruzMarch2015_17m | ecosystem: Environmental > Aquatic > Freshwater > Lake | place: Spain... | reverse complement strand
ACCTAAGGCAACCTCAACAAACCATCAGCAACTATGTCAGATCCGATCCAGCTCGCTTACGGGATGAGCTCAGGATTTTCTCCTCGTGGGTCGCGCGACAATTCGATTGATTAGCCGGGGCGTGAACGCGGCATAAATCGCAGCCCCAACCCAATGATCATCAACCGTCACCTCGGGGATTTCACCGAAAGCAAGAAGTCTCCTTACTTTTGGAAGCTACAGATCAGCTTCTGGGTGGCCTACACGCTGCTGCAGGGAATCTTGGTGTGGGTGCTGACAGCTGCCGGTATCATCCTCCGCGGGGCAGAAGTATTGCTCCTTCAGTTGATCCTCCTCAAGTCAGCCTACGGGTTCCTGGTCACAACGTCTCTTCGCCCCCTGCTAATCCGGATTCATTCGAGGAAGTGGTATCCTCCAAAAATAGCCGCGGTGCTTCTCGGTCTTTCACTCTCTTACATCGCAGTAGAAATTTTGCTTTTTACGCAGATTCCGTTCCTGCGAGAGCACTTCAACTCACTCACCGGGAATCTTTCGATCGGAACCAGCGTGATGGTTCTGGGCTTCTATCTGGATTTCTTCTTTTTTGCCCTTTGGGTCGGATTCTATTTTTCGGGATCGCTCTTTTTTGACTCTCTTGAGCTGAGCAGTCGCCAGCAGAAAAGCGAACTCGAACTTCTGAGATACCAAGTGCAGCCGCACTTCCTCTTCAATGCACTCTCCGCCGTCATGGCGGTGAGCGATGACAAAGAGAAAGTGGAGGAGCTGACCCAGTCCCTCGCCGACTACCTTCGCTTCTCCCTGCGCAAGAGGAATGACGACTACTCGCCTCTCGGTGAGGAGTTGGACGCCATGGAGAACTATCTTCAGGTGGAGAAAATCCGCTTCGAGGAGAAGCTGCGGTTCCAGATCGATGCGGACGAGGAAGCGCGTGTGTTCGTGGTGCCAAGGCAACTGGTCCAACCCCTCCTCGAAAACGCGATCAAGTATGGCCAGCAGACAAGCCCCATGCCTCTCTCGATCCGCATCGAAGCGCAGCTCACCGGGGATCGCCTCCATCTCACGGTCGAGAATACGGGATCGTGGGTGGAGCCCTCGGCATCGTCAGGGATGGGCATCGGGATCAGCAACCTCCGACGACGTCTCCAGTTGCTCTATGGTGACCGGGCTAACCTGACCCACGAGCACTCGCCACAGCGGGTACAGTCGATGGTGACCCTCCCGGTCACGAAGCCATGAGCAGAAACTCCGAACAGCCCAGACCTCCACGCCTGCGCGCTATTCTGGTCGATGACGAGTCACCCTCGCGAATCCATCTGGCCAAGCGCCTCGAGGCTCATCCCGAGGTGGAGATCGTGGGCCAGGCGGAAGACGTTTCCTCTGCTTTCGATTTAGTCTCCTCGGAGAGACCCGATGTGATTTTTCTCGATATCCAGATGCCGAAAGAGAACGGCTTCGCCCTCCTCCCGAAGCTCGAAGCGGTTGAACCCCAACCGGCCGTCGTCTTTGTCACCGCCTTTGACGAGTATGCGATCAGGGCCTTCGAGGCCAATGCCCTCGACTACCTGACCAAGCCGGTCAGCGCCGATCGGCTCGCCAAGACGATCCTGCGTCTGAACAAGCAGCTCGGCCCGGCAAAAGGAGCCGCAAGCGAAAGCATCTCTCCCCCACCCACCGAAACAGCAAAACGTCTCGAGTCCGAAGACCTCGTCCTGCTGCGGGAGAGATCACTCTCCATGATGGTGAAGGCAAGGGAGATTGCCGCCATCGAGTCGCAGGGCGACTACACCAGGATCTTCCTGAGTGAAGAAAAGATCCTCATGATGAAACAGCCTCTCTCGCGCTGGGAGAGCCAGTTGCCCGCCGAACTTTTTACCAAAGTGAGCCGCAGTCTGCTCGTGAACAGAAAATCCGTGGCCAAGATGGAGAGGAAAAACCTACTCAGCTGGGACCTCTACCTTGAGGGAACGAAGGCGCCGATCACCCTCAGCAATCTGGAGAGCAAACGACTCAGGCAACTGATCTCTTAAGCGTGAAAAGAGATTTGAGTGTTTGTCGTTGAGAGAGGGAGCGAGGCGAAGAGGGCCGATGCCCGGCGGATCCGCAAAATCGGTCTTCGTCGAAGAGTTGCCGGCCAGCGAAAAGCAGCGCCGCGCGAAACTCAGGCAGCCCGCTCCGCTCAATTTTTGCGCGGTAACTTGGTCAGGTCGAAATCGGGTGGCGGCGGGCAGTCGGGATTGATCCACTGGATCACCGCGGCCCAGCCCTTGCTTTCCTCATCGTGCGGAAGGTAACCGCGGATGGCCGCGACCACCTCCCATCCGTCATGGAGATGCGCGGTCAGCACCGGATCGGTCACCTCGGCTTTTTTGACTTTTGCGATGTAGTCCACCGGTTCCAGCGCGTCGGCCAAACGGCCATAGCCCGGCATGCGGCTACCGCCGACCATGCGCCAGAGCGCCTTGTGCGCGACCAGTTCCCGCGTGGCCAAGGTGAGCGCCTTGCCCAAGCCGTGATGTTGGTGCTCGGGATGCACAAAGAGATCGGCCCCGTAGAGCGTGTGAGCCTCGGGGTCGTGATCGGCAAAGCTGCCGCCGGCGGTGAGTTCGTCCCAGGAGTCGTCGAGATGAAAGTGGATCATCCAAATGATGAGGGTGAAATGCGCCCCGGCCACCGCTCCCGATTCCTCGTGGATGACGACAAACTGTCCCTCGGGAAACAGCCGGTGGTGCGCCGCCAATTCCTCCGCCGTATAAGGCCGCTCCGTCGGATAAACACGCCGGCAGATCTCCGCGATCTCGGCGTAATCATCCTCGTTCATCAACCGGATCGAGTATCCCTCGGGAAGGTGGCGGCGTGCTTCATCCATAATGGATGATTTCCCTACCACCGATCTTCTCGCCTGACCAGACGAGCTTGAGATGCCCGGCGAAAAATCGCCCGCACTTGATTCCAAAGAAATCGTCGCTGCTCAGAAAACGCGCGGTTCCCCCTCGCGCAGAAAACAAACCCGCTCGAGCAATCCCGCCGACCCAGCACACTCGATCAGCCGCGAAGGCGGCTCCCAGGCCGGTTCGTAGCTGAGCCGGAAAGTCCCGTAGTGCATCGGCACAAATGTCTGCGCACCCAACTCGACAAACGCCCGCAGCGCTTCTTCCGGCGTCATATGCACCTCGCGCCCGCTCGGCGGATCATAAGCACCGATCGGCAAAAGCGCGACGTCCACCGGCACACGTTTCCCGATCTCGGCAAAGCCCGGAAAATACGCGCTATCCCCGCAATGAAAAATCGAGCGCCCCTCCACCTCGATGATAAAGCCGCCGAAGCCCCGGTGCGAATCGGCCAGCATCCGCGCCCCCCAATGGTGCGCCGGAGTCATCGTCACCTTGACCGGACCAAGTTGCATCGACTCCCAGACCTCCAACTCATGCACGCGGTCGAAGCCCAACCCGTGCACCAAACGCCCGACATTCCGCGGCACCACGATCGGTTGCTCCGCCGCCACTTTGCGCAGGGTCCGCTTGTCGAGATGATCAAAATGCGCGTGCGTGATCAGCACCGCGTCGATGTCCGGCAAGGCGTGCAGCTCCAAGCCCGGTTCGCGCATCCGTTTGATCACCTTCAACCACCGCGCCCAATTCGGGTCGATGAGCAAGTTCACCCCCGGCGCCTGGATCAAGAATGACGCATGGCCGATCCAGGTCAGTGCGACCTGCCCTGACTTCAGCTCCGGAAACTCCGGGCTGCGCCGCTCCCCCGTGCGCCGCTCGAACAAGCTCGGCCAGACCACCTCCGAAAGAAAATTGCGACGGTGCCATCCCACGCGCGGTTTCAGCCCGACATGATGCTCCGGCTTGGTCCGCCGCAACTGCGGCAAAATCCGTTTCTTGGCGCGCTCGGGCTTGTCTGGGTTCTCGGCAGGACTCACTTTGTCGAACATTCCTATGCCCTCCCCGGCCAAAACAGAACTCCGCCGCCGCATGCGGGCCGAGCTTGCCCGGATGACTCCCGCCGCTTGTGCGGCCGCCTCGGAAAGCATCCGCACGAGTATCCCATCACTGCCCAACTGGCAAGCGGCGCACACCATTGCCGCCTACGCCGCTTTGCCCTCGGAGCCCGACCTGCGGCCTTTCGCCTGGCGGTCGCATCACCGGGTCCTTCTGCCGCGCGTGACCGCCCACGATATCACTTTTTACCACGTCTCCTCCCCCGAGGACCTGATTCCGGGTTCATTCGGTGTCCTGGAGCCCGACCCGAAAAAATGCCCGCCCGCCGACCCCGCCAGCGCGGCCGTTATTTTTGTCCCCGGCGTCGCCTTCACCGCGGAGGGTGCGCGCCTCGGCCGCGGACGCGGCTACTACGACCGCCTTCTCAGCGTCCTCCCGGCGGACATCCAGCGCATCGGCGTCTGTTTCTCCTGCCAACTGGTCGACACGATCCCCCAGGAACCCCACGACGAAGGCGTGGACCTCGTGCTCAGTTCGCCAGCTTGACCCCGAACGAGACCAGCACCGCGAAGACCACGCACCACGGCACCACGCCGAGCGCAATCGCCCCCGCAATCCGCGGCGCCTTTTCCCCCACCGCCAAGGCAATCACCGCCGTGGCCTGCGGCCCGATGGTCACCGGGGCGAGCAAACAAAGCCCGAGCAGCCCGCCGCGCCGCCAAATCCTCCAGACCAACTTTGTTTCATCCTTCTCCACCGGAATGCGCAACTTCCGCACCAGCCACCCCCGCAGAGGTGCCCCCGCGACCAAAATCGCCGCCCCACCCGCCACATAACCCATTCCCGCCGCCAGCGCCGCCCACCAAACACCCGCACCCGCTGCCGTCGCCGCCGGAATGGACGCGATAAAATAAACAAACCCCAAACCAAAAGCGGTGGAAAGTCCTGTCCAACTCATAATTACAGCATCTTACCCGATTCCCGCAAAATTCCACCCCTCTAACGCCGCCGCTATAACTCCACTCAAGTTTCAAACTCAAGTCTCCGCCCTCTCCATCGCCCTCTTTGCCCCCGGCATCCTCCGCGGCTTCCATCTTTCCCCGCACCCGGTAAACTTCCGTCACTCCGCATGGACCCGAAAGCCGCCGCCACCGACCTCGCCCGCCGCCTGCAAGAAGCCGGGCACACCGCTTATTTTGCCGGCGGGTGCGTGCGTGACGAACTCCTCGGGCTCCACCCCCACGACTATGACATTGCCACCTCGGCCAACCCGGCCGAAGTGCAAACACTTTTTCCCCACACCCAAGCCGTCGGCGCCCACTTCGGCGTCATCCTCGTCATGGAGCACGCCCATGCCTTCGAGGTGGCCACCTTCCGTTCCGACCACGAGTACCTCGATGGACGCCGACCCGAGATGGTCACATTTTCAACCCCGCAAGAGGACGCCACCCGCCGCGACTTCACCATCAACGGCATGTTCCACGACCCGGTGGCGGACAAATTTATCGACTTCGTCGGCGGCCAAGCCGACCTCCAATCCCGCACCCTCCGCGCCATCGGCGATCCCGTCGCGCGCTTCCGCGAGGACAAACTCCGCCTCCTCCGCGCCATCCGCTTCGCCGCCCGCTTCGACTACGAAATCGAACCCCTCACGTGGGATGCCATCCGCGCCCACGCCGCCGACCTCCACGCGGTCAGTGCCGAACGCATCCGCGAGGAACTGGTCAAAATCCTCGCCCACCCGCACCGCGTCCGCGGCTTCGACCTGCTCAACGAGAGCGGACTGCTTAAAGAAATCCTCCCCGAAATCGAGGCTCTCAAAGGTTGCGAGCAGCCCCCGCAATTCCACCCCGAAGGCGACGTCTTCGTCCACACCCGCGCCATGCTCGCCCTCCTGCCGCCCGACACCCATGCCAGTGTCGCCCTCGCCGTCCTCTTCCACGACATCGGCAAGCCCCCCACCTTCCGCTACCACGCCGACGAAGACCGCATCCGTTTCAGTGGACACGACCGCGTCGGGGCTGCCATGACCGAAAAAGTGATGGAACGCCTCCGCTTTTCCCGCCACGACATTGACCGCGTCACCGAAGCGGTCCGCCAGCACATGGTTTTCAAGGATGTGCAAAACATGCGCACCGCAAAATTGAAACGCTTCATGGCCCGCGAAGGTTTTGCCGAAGAACTCGAACTCCACCGCGTCGACTGTCAGAGCAGCCACGGCGCCCTCGACAACTACGATTTTCTCAAAGCCAAAGCCGAGGAATTCGCCAACGAACCCCTCATCCCGCCCCCGCTCCTCACCGGCCGCGACCTCATCGCCTTGGGTTGGAAGCCCGGCCCCCAATTCGGCCCCATCCTCGAAACGATCCAAACCGCCCAACTCGAAGGCACCCTTACTACTCCCGAGGAAGCCCTCGTCTGGCTCAAACAAAACCACCCCCTCTGAGCCGAGCGAAAGCGAGACAGCCCCTAGGCAAATCTCAAATTTCAAATCTGAAATCCTCCCACCCAACCATGCCCTCTCTCCAAGCAACCGCCGCCCTCCTCGAGCAATCCCTCCGCACCCGCCGGGACCTTCTCGGCCGCCGGAGCACCGGCGTCACCCGCGAGTCCCTCGACCGCCTGAGCCGGACGCCCGCGCCATTATCTCAAATTTCAAATCTGAAATGTGAAGTGCCTCGCGGAACGCAGTTCGACGCGCTCCGCGAGGCCGTGAGCGTCTGCCGAAAGTGCGAAAACCTCGCCGCCTCCCGCACCCAAACGGTCTTTGGCAGTGGCAACCCGCAGGCCGACCTCATGTTTGTCGGCGAAGCCCCCGGGGTCGATGAAGACCGGCAAGGCGAACCCTTCGTCGGCCGCGCCGGGGAACTCCTGACCAAAATTATCCACGCCATGGGCCTGACCCGCGACGACATCTACATCGCCAACGTCCTCAAATGCCGCCCCGACACCGCACCCGGCGCCTCCGGCAACCGCCCGCCCGAACCACTCGAAATGCAACGCTGCCTCCCCTACCTCCGCGAACAAATTGCCCTCATCCAACCACGCATCCTCGTCGCGCTCGGCAAAACCGCCATGGCAGGACTCACCGGGCGCGATGAAGCCATGGGCGCGATGCGCGGCCGTTGGTTCACCTTCGAAAATATCCCGCTCCTCGCGACCTACCATCCATCCTACCTCCTGCGCAACGACTCCAACGCGGAGAAACGCAAAGTGTGGGAAGACATGCTCCTTGTCATGGAAAAGCTCGGGATGCCCGTTTCAGAAAAACAGCGCGGCTTTTTCCGCTCCGCGTCGTAAAAATCCCGCCGCATGCTTTCCGCTTTCGGCTACAACCTCGGCACGCACTTTTTCCGCCTCGTCCTCTCGCCCTTCACCCGCCGCCGCGTCATCGGCCTCGACAACGTCCCGCCCAACGGACCCGCCATCCTCGCCCCGAACCACATCAGCCATTTCGATCCACCCCTCATCGGCATCACGGCCAACCGCCAAGTCGACTGGATGGCCATGGAGGAACTCTTCCAGAATCGTCTCCTGGCCGGCCTGCTCCGCTGGATCGGATCCTTCCCGGTGGGCCGGGGGAAAATGGACTACACCGCCGTCCGCACCGCCATCGATCGTCTCAAACGCGGCCGCATGGTCGGCGTCTTTCCCGAAGGCGGTCTGCGCACCGGCCCGCAATCGGTCCTCGAGGGAGCCCCGCTCAAACCCGGGGTGGCCGCCCTCGCCCAGATGACCCAAGCCCCCGTCATCCCGTGCGCCGTCATCGGCACCGACGCCCTCTACAATCCGAGACGCTGGCTGCCCGTCGGCCGCAGCTCCGTCTGGATCGTCTTCGGCCGACCCCTACCCCCTCCCCCCGCGACCGGTGACAAGGCCGCGGCGCGCGATGCTTTCGAAAAAACCTTGGGCGAAAATATCCGCGCCCTCTACGCCTCCACCGTGCAGACGGAAAATATCCCGGCCGAATGCCTCCCGCAGACCCCGCAAAAGCGCAAAGGCCGGGAATAAGACGGTCTGCACTATGACATTCCTCCGTCGTCCCTGGGCCCGCGTCACCGACACCACGACCTGCGCCCTCTTGAACCTCGGCCAGTGGCGCCATCGCCATGAGACCACGACACGCGAAAATCTCGAAACCTATCTCGCCGCCTGTGCGCCCCTCGATCGCGATGCTTTTTATTCGGCCCCGCCGCTCGAGCCAATTGAAAAATCTGACACCCTGCTTGCCTGGCCCACCCCGCACCCCAGCGGCCTGGATGACAACGACCGCGCGTCGGCCTGGCTCCAACTTTGCCCCCGCGGATACGCCGCACCGACCGTCCTCATCCTCCACGCCCTCATGTCGGTCAACGACACCGGCTACCGCCGCCTCGCCACCAAATTCAACGCTCTCGGCTGGAACGCCGCCTTCCTTTACCTCCCGTTCCACTACGCCCGCCGTCCGCGTGGCTATCTCAACGGCGAACTCGCCATCACCTCCGACCTCATCCGCAATAGCGAAGGACTGCGCCAAGCGGTGAGCGAACTCCGCCAACTTATGTCATGGCTCCGCGCCCGCGGCTGCCGCGAGTTCGGCCTTTACGGCACAAGCTACGGAGCGTGGGCCGGAGCCCTTCTCGCCTCCCTCGAGGATGACATCTCGTTCATCGCCCTTCTCCAGCCCATCACCGACACCGAACATGCCATCTGGCAAAGCCCGGCCGGAGCCACCATCCGCCATCTTCTGCGCCGCCATGGCATCGACGCCGCCATGACCAACCGCCACGCGCATCTTACCTCCCCGCTGCACACCCGACCCGCCACCCGCCCCGAACGCATCATCCTGAGCATGGGCGCCTACGACCGCATCGCGCCGCCCGACCGGGTGCAGGCCCTCGCCGAGGCTTGGAACGGCGCCCGCCTGATCAGTAGCCCGCAAGGCCACTTCGGCTATGTCGCCGCCCGCGAAATGTTTACCGCCGTGCGCGAAATCATCGCCTGACCCCGCGCCTTCTCAAATCTGAAATTTCAAATCTCAAATCCTCCCAGCACCGCCCGTGCCTTCTCAAATCTGAAATTTTAAATCTCCAATCCTCCCAGCGGCGCCCCTGACCTTGTGTCAGGCGATCGCCGAAGGCATCTTCCTCTCATGCTTGCCGTCGTCACCACCGGACCCGCTTCCGCCCCGATTGATGAAGTGCGCCGCATGACCAACTCGGCCACCGGCGAAATCGGCGCGCTCCTCGCCGAAGCCCTCGCCGCCCGCGGCTTCCAAACCCTCCTCTTCCGCGCCCGCGGCGCCACACACACCCACGTCCCAAGCGGCGCGCTCCTCCACGAATTCGCCACCAACCACGACCTCGTCCGCGCCCTCGAAGCACTGGCCGAAACCCGCGCCGCCGACGTCCGCGCCGTTTTCCACGCCGCGGCCCTCTCCGACTACGACCTCAGGGCCGTGCGCGGGCCGGACGGCTCCCTCCTCGGTTCGCCCAAAATCCCCGGCAACCTCCCGCAACTCCACCTCCTTCTCGAGCCCGCGGCCAAAGTCCTTCCGCTCCTCCGCGGATGGTTTCCCCACGCTTGGATCGTGGGCTGGAAATACGAACTGGCCGGCACCCGCGAAGACGCCGTGACAAACGCCCGTGCCCCGCTCAAGAAAAGCCATAGCGATGCCACCGTGCTCAACGGGGCGGCTTACGGACCCGGTTTTGGCCTGCTCGAAGGCTTCCAATCTCCCCTCCACCATCCCAACAAGCGCGAATTGGCTCAAATTCTCGCCTCGCGGGCCGAGACCTTCGCGAAGTCCGATAAATAAAGGCCTCGCGGGAGCCAGGCCCGCAAATAAGTCGCCAAAAAGCAACTTTCAGACCCGTATGCATCCGCATAACCTGTTGCGGCACAAATAATAAAAATTTCTCGCCCCTGCCCGAAAAAAACTCTTTTCGCCCCCCAGCGATTGTGGCTTTATAGGACGACTCGCCCACATATGGTGGTGTCGGGTCTGCCGGTGATCTCCCCCAAGGGTTGACTGGTTGGCGCAAAACTCCTCCCTCTACGAGACAAGATTCTATGATCGCAACAAAATCATCCTTCCGTTCCAAAACACGCAAATCGACCACCTCGCGCACGGCACCTGCTCGCGGCACCAAGCCGGTCACCGCCGGCCGCCCCCGCATCACCGACCCCAAGTCCAAGGGCCTCAAATTCGAGCAGCGTTTCCACACCCAAGCCGGCTCGCCCTTCGACCACGTGGAGTGGGACAAGCGCACGGCGGAGATCAATGACGACTCCGGCAAGGTCATCTTCAAACAAGAAAACGTGGAAGTCCCCCGCAGTTGGAGTCCGCTCGCCACCAAAATCGCCGTCTCGAAATATTTTTACGGTGACGTTTCCAATGGCACCGATCCGCACAAAGGCGGGCGCGAGTCCTCCATCCGCCAGCTCATCCACCGCGTCACCCGCACCATCACCGACTTCGGCAAAGCCGACGGTTACTTCGCCGACGAGGCCAGCGCCGAGGCCTTCTACAACGACCTCACCTGGCTCTGCCTCCACCAGCACGGCGCCTTCAACAGCCCCGTCTGGTTCAACGTCGGCCTCGCCCAGCAATACGGCATCGGCCAGGACGCCGGTCAGGGCAACTACTATTACAATCGCCTCAGCGGCGAAGCCGAGCGCGCCCCCACGCAATACGAATATCCCCAAGCCAGCGCGTGCTTCATCCAGTCCGTCGAGGACAACATGGAAAGCATCCTCGACCTCGCGAAGAGCGAGGCCATGCTTTTCAAATACGGCAGCGGCACGGGCAGCGACCTCTCCACCCTGCGCTCGACCCGCGAAAAACTGAGCGGCGGCGGCAAACCGAGCGGCCCGCTTTCCTTCCTCAAAGTCTACGACCAAGTGGCCAGTGTGGTCAAAAGCGGCGGCAAAACCCGCCGCGCCGCCAAGATGAACACGCTCAAGGATTGGCACCCCGACATCGAAGAATTCATCGAAGCCAAAATGCGCGAGGAGCGCAAAGCCTGGGCCCTCATCGAGCAAGGTTATGACGGCTCGTTCAACGGCGAAGCCTACGGCTCGGTCATGTATCAGAACGAGAACCTGACCGTCCGCGTGACCGATGAATTCATGGACGCCGCCCTCAAGGGCAGCGAATGGACCACGGTCCGCGTGACCGACGGCAAGCCCTGCGAGAAAAAAGACGCCCGCCACCTCCTGCGCAAAATCGCCGAAGGCACGCACGTCTGCGGCGATCCCGGCATGCAGTTCGAGACGACCATCCAAAAGTGGCACACCTGCAAAGGCACCGCCCAGCAGAACTCGACCAACCCGTGCTCCGAGTACCTCTTCCTCGACAACACGGCCTGCAACCTTGCCTCGCTCAACCTCATGAAGTTCAAGCGCGAAGACAACACCTTCGACGTCGAGAAATTCAAAGCCGCCGTGCGCATCTACATCACCGCACAGGAAATCCTCGTCGACAACGCCAGTTACCCGACCAAGCACATCGCGGAAAACAGCCACATCTTCCGCACCCTCGGTCTCGGCTATGCCAACCTCGGCGCGCTCATCATGAGCTACGGCCACGGCTACGAGAGCCCCGAGGGCCGCGCCCTCGCCGGTTCGATCACCGCCATCATGACCGGCCATGCCTACGAGCAGAGCGCCCGCATCTCCGGCATCACCGGGCCCTTCCCGGGCTACGAAGACTCCCGGGCCAGCGGCGTGAAACAGACCGTCGCCCCCGACAACGTGGACGCCATGCTTGAGGTCATCCAACTCCACCGTGACGCGGTCGAGGAAATCCAAGCCTCCGATGAGTTCGGGTATCTTCTCAACGAGGCCCGCCAAGTCTGGGACGCCGCCCTGCAACTCGGCAAAAAACAAGGCTACCGCAACGCCCAAGTCACCGTGCTCGCCCCGACCGGAACCATCGGGTTCCTCATGGACTGCGACACGACCGGCATCGAACCCGACATCGCCTTGGTCAAATACAAGCTCCTCGCAGGCGGCGGCATGCTCAAAATCGTCAACCAGACCGTCCGCCCCGCCCTGCAAAAGCTCGGCTACCGCGAGACAGAGATCGAAGCGATCATCGCCCACATCGACAAATACGACACGATCGAAGACGTCGAAGAGGAGGGCCAGACGATCACCAGCGGACTCCGCGCCGAACACACCAGCGTCTTTGATTGCGCCTTCAAGCCCATGCGCGGAGAGCGCAGCCTCAGTTACCACGCGCACATCCACATGATGGCCGCCGCCCAGCCGTTTCTCTCCGGGGCCATCTCCAAGACGGTCAACCTGCCCGAGCACGCCACGATCGACGACATCGTCGACACCTACGTGGACGGTTGGAAGCTCGGCCTCAAAGCCATTGCCATCTACCGCGACGGCTCCAAGCGCTCCGCGCCGGTCGTCACCGACAAGAAAAAGCACGGCACCGGCAATGCCGAGCTCGAGGCCGAACTCTCGACCAAGAACGAACTCGAGGAGCGCATCATCGAACTGGAAAACGATCTCGGTTCCCTGCGGGCCAAGCTCGACCAACCGTCGCGCCACCGCCTGCCGGACACCCGCGTCGCGCTCAACCACAAGTTCGACATTGCCGGCCACGAAGGCTACGTCACCGTCGGTCTCTTCGAGAACGGCCAACCCGGCGAACTCTTCATCCAAATGGCCAAAGAGGGCAGCACGATCGGCGGCCTCATGGACACCGTGGCGACCCTCACCTCGATCTCGCTGCAATACGGCGTCCCGCTCGAGAGCCTGGTTAAGAAGTTCGCCTTCCAGCGTTTCGAACCCAGCGGATTCACCAAGAACCCAGACATCCGCAACGCCAGCAGCATCACCGACTACGTGTTCCGCTGGCTCGGTTGCCAATTCATCAAAGGCTACAAAGAAGCCACCTCGCCCAACCGCAACCAACCGGAACTTCCCATGAAGGAAATCCCGGAAATGGAACGCCGTGCGGTCAACCGCCCGGTCACCGACCTCCCGCGCACCGGCGAGCGTGAGATCATCGACGTCATCACCCAGACCCAAAACAGCGAAGGCACCCCGGTGGCCATGGCCGGCACCGCGACCCACGCCGAACGCATCCAAGGCGCCCTCGGCACCATGTTCATGGACACCACCTGCTCCCACTGCGGCAGCAACAAAGTGATCCGCGCCGGGGCCTGCGGCGTCTGCACCGAGTGCGGCACGAGCCAAGGCTGCAGCTAAAACCATTGTGTCGCGCGAATTTCGCGCACCAAACCGAGGCCCGGAGAGGAAACTCTCCGGGTCTTTTGCTTTCAGAGCGCCGCGCCCCTGACCTCACGTCAGCGGATCGCAACAGGCCCACCCCTCAGAACGCCGCCCCTGACCTTGTCTCAGGGGAGCGCAACAGGCTCCGGGCAAATCCGAAATCTCCAATCTCCAACCCGCCATCCTCTCACCTTCTGAAATCCAAAATTTCAAATCTTAAATCCCCAAGCTTGCACCCGCACCCCACTTCAGCCACGTTACCTCATCATTACTGGCCCGTGGTGTAATGGTAACACAGCGGCCTTTGGAGCCGTTATTCATGGTTCGAGTCCATGCGGGCCAGCCAACTTCAGGATCGAGTGTCCATGGCCATCACCATTCGCCCTCTCCTCCCCGCCGACCTCCCCCGGCTCTCTCCGCTCTTCGGCGCCTACCTTGACTTCTACGGCGTTCCGCGGGCGCTGGAGACGGAAAACAACTTTCTCGCCCAGCGCCTCGGGGCCGATGACTCCACTTGCCTGGGCGCTTTCGCGGGCGGGGAACTGGCTGGGTTTGCCCTCTGCCATCACACCCACAACTCCCTGCGCCTCGCTCCCGCGTGGATTCTCCACGACTTGTTTGTCTCACCCGCCCACCGGCGTCATGGGGTGGCCGAATCCCTCCTCGACGCGGTGCACGCACGCGCGGCGGCCGCTGGGGCTTGCGAGGTGGTCCTGAGCACCGCACACCAAAACACCGCCGCCCAAGCCCTCTACGCCAAGCGCGGTTACCGGGAGGACACCGACTTCCGGGTTTACGTGCGCGACCTGCGGTCATGACCAAGGACGAAATCCGCGCCATGGCGCAGCAACTGGGATTCGACCTCTGCGGATTCGCGCAGGCCGGACCGGCACCGCATGCCGAGGCGCTGGGCGCGTGGTTGGACGACGGACGGCAAGCCAACATGGAATGGATGAGGCGCACCGAGGAGGACCGCGGCGATCCGCGGAGAGTCCTCGCCGGGGCCGAGTCGGTCATTGTCCTGGCCACGAATTATCTCCGCGACGGCACCCCGGCAAGCGGGACGGGCCGCATCGCCCGCTACGCCTGGAGCGACGATTACCACGAGGTGATCGCCCCGCGCCTCGAAACCCTCGCCGCGCGCCTCGCGCAGGCTGGAGGACGGCAGCGGTGCTTTGTCGACAGCGGGCCGGTCCTCGAACGCGACTGGGCCGCAGCCTGCGGCGTGTCCTGGCATGGCAAGAGCACGATGGGGATCCATCCGGAACTGGGGACCTGGTTCTTTCTCTCGATCATTCTCACCACCCTCGAATTCGCGCCCGATCCTCCCCTGCCCGACCGCTGCGGACGCTGCACCCGCTGCCTGGATGCCTGTCCCACCCAGGCCATCACCGCGCCTTATCAGCTCGATGCCCGCCGCTGTATCTCCTTCCTCACCATCGAGAACAAGGGGCCCATTCCCGAGGAATTCCGCGAGGCGATGGGCGACCGTATTTTCGGCTGTGACGATTGCCTCGACGCCTGCCCGTGGAACCGCTTCGCCCGGACTTCGCGCGATGCCGCCCTGCAATCGCGCGCCGACCTGCTGGCCAAGCCCCTGCGTGAATTCCTCGCGCTCGACGACCGGCAGTTCAAGGACCTCTTCCGCGACTCGCCCATCCTCAGGGCCAAACGGCGCGGATTCCTCCGCAATGTCTGCGTGGCGCTGGGTAATGTGGGCACGGCGGACGATCTCCCCGCCCTGCAAAAGGCGGCGCAAGATAGCGAGCCTCTGATCCGTGAACACGCGGCTTGGTCGATCAGCCGTATCTCCGCCCGGCAAAATCTTCCCCCGCGGCCAGCGCCGGCAGCCACAGCCGAGCCCCCGGCTTAATTCTCCTCGTCGTCCGCTTCGTCCGGTTCCGCGCTGTCGTCTTCCGGCTCGATTTCCATCGGCTTAAAACGCCGCTTGCGTTTGTTGGCCGGCAGCGGGCTCAAGACCATGTTGATCGCGCGGCCCACCAATTTGGGCTCCATGTCGACGTGGCCCATCGTGGCGAGGTCTTCTTTGACCCGCAGCACGACAGCCATGCCGAGTTCCTGGTGCGCCATCTGGCGGCCGCGGAACTGAAGTTGCACCTTCAGCTTGTTGCCCTTGTCGAGGAACTCCTCGGCGTGGCGAATTTTCGTCATGTAATCGTGGCTGTCGATGTTGACCCGGAATTTGACCTCTTTGACTTTGCCGGCATGAGACTTTTTGTCCTTTTCCTGCTTGGCCAGCTCGTAACGATATTTGCCGAAGTCGACGATGCGGCAGACGGGCGGGTTGGCATTGGCTGCCACCTCGACCAGATCGAGCCCCAGCTCCTCCGCCCTGCGCAGCGCATCGGGCAATTTCAACACCCCGAGTTGCTCGTTGGTCGCGCCGTTGATGACGCGCACCTCGCGGGCGCGGATGCGATGATTGACCCGGATGGCGGGCGGCTGGGGTGCGCGTGAAAAAGCGGGGCGAGGCATTGATGGTAATCCCGTGAGCGTGCGGGATGTCAGGAGTGACTACAGGACTCGTTCACTGATTTCTGTTTTGATGCGCTCAACGAAACTTTCGATGGGGTGGGCACCTTCGTCGCCCGCTTTTCGGCTCCTTACCGAAACTTGCCGCGACTCGGCTTCCTTCCCGCCAACGACAATCATGTAAGGCACTTTCTCGACCTGAGCAAGACGAATCTTGGCCCCAAGTTTATCCTGCGAGGTATCCACGCCGACGCGCACCCCGGCTTTGCGCATTTCCGCGGCCACTTCCTGAGCATAGTCCGCCACCTTTTCCGAAACCGGAAGCACCCGCGCTTGCTCGGGCGCCAGCCACACGGGGAAGG
>Ga0247840_10006918_pt1 | contig 16033 bp, 14 predicted proteins | sample LaCruzMarch2015__FD_192404 | JGI IMG/M metagenome (GOLD analysis project Ga0247840, IMG submission 192404) | Freshwater microbial communities from meromictic Lake La Cruz, Castile-La Mancha, Spain - LaCruzMarch2015_17m | ecosystem: Environmental > Aquatic > Freshwater > Lake | place: Spain... | reverse complement strand
ATTGGATTATTTGTTGAATAATTAGCTATTGGAGTATTCAATGTTATACTAGAACTTATTCTTTGTGTTGTTATATCTTCTATATTATATAAAAATGCATTCCCAGTTCCACCATTAGCTTCTGATGCTCCAGTATAATTAATATTTAGTCTTGATTTGTTAAATCCTCCACTTCCTACATCTCTTCTATTATTATAAGCTGAACCATCACTACCCAATCTCATTGCATATTGTGTTAATGTAGCTAATTGATAATTGCTAAAAGATGCAGTATTTCCTGCAAATGTAGCTGTTGCTAATAATGATTGTGAACTGTTTCCAAAAGTTCCATTCATAGAATATAAATATGCCTTTGTTGCAGTGCATCCAGCATCTTTTGTAATATTTATTAAAATCAAATCATATTTTGTAAAGAATTGTGCTCCTCTATATCCCGACATAACATCATCATTTGTATAAGAGATATTTGTATAATCTTTTGCTATTGTTCCACTCCAAGTTGCCCATTCTTCAATTTCTCTCCCCTGACTAGTTATATACCATTCAACAGAACGAGTTGGCTTCTTCTCACCCACTAATTTCAATGTATAACTTCCAGACGGCATAACTTCATAGTTGTAAGGTAACCAAGTTTCATCATATTCTGTATGTGTTCCTGTTATTTTATTAGAACAATCTTGACTCATTGTGCCGTTAACATTTAATCCAGCATCTGAACATACCCAAGTATAATCATTAACTTCTTTAGCTTTAGAACTTTCTAATAAATAAAACTGATAACTTCTTATTGGTTGGTCTACTCTTGAACCATCTTCTTTTATTGTTTCGAATCTTACCCCATCTACAAGTTTAGTATCCTTGTAGATGATTATATCTTTTCTAGCTTCACAAGTTTCTCCGCAAGTGTATGTATTAGATTTTAATGTTATATCTTCAATTTTATCCCATAATACAATATCATTGATTGTTGCCTTACCCAAATCAACTTTATCATCAAAGATGTAAACATTATTCCAACTTGCACCTGCCTTATCTTCAAGAGGTGTAGTTGGGAGTTTTAGGTCTTCTGCATAGACGAGGCTAAGAAGAAGTATTCCGAAGAGGAATGTTAAGAGAAGTTTAGATTTCATTTGCTTTCATCTCTGGGTCGCGGTTTAGATTAATAAACATAACTCCGAATCCAATTAATCCTACTACTGCTATAATATATGGTAAATTTAAGATTATGAATGCAGAACCGCTTTGTTGTGCTAATTGGGAAGATAAAATACTATTACCTAATAATGATTCAAAAGTATTAGAAATATATATCGAAGCTATTACTCCAAATATAACAAACAATAAATGAACAGCCATTAATATCGGATGCTTTCTAACATAATAATTTTCTATAATGGAAGATACCATAAGCATTATAATTAATATAAAAGAAATATAGTTTAAACCAGTCATCGCATTATTAATTGGTGATATTGTTTTTTCAGTAGCAGCAGTTAAATTTACTATATTAGTATCTAAATTAATATGCAACATTGTAGTATTCAATATATTAAAAAAATAAACCCATCCTGCTAAAAATACAACTATTACTATCGAAGCTACAACTATACTTATTATTGCAAGAACATTTCCTTTTTTATTTATCATCTTTCTTCCTTGTTTTACTTGTTAATTCTCTAACCACATTTTGCCAGTTCTCTGTTTTTGTCATCATTCTTGTAGCTTCTCTAACTCCTATATCTCTTGCTCTTACTGTTTCTAAGTCTTTCATCATTCTAACTTTCCAAATTTTATCTATTTCATTTAAAAAGTTTTCATCAACTCTTGCCATTATTCCGTGTTTATTAGCATCTGTCATCTTACTGGTATACCTCTTTCTAAATCTTTTTGAACTTGTTTATCAGCCAACCATACAGTAATAGTAAAAAAGAATATTAAAGGAAACAAAACTAAAGTTCCAGATAACATAATAAAATATAGAATATTAAAAAATTGTCCAACATCTGTAAGCATTAAAAATCCTATAGAAATATTTCTAGCCATTGCCACTAAAAATAAAACTTCTAAATAAACAAAAACTAATAAAACTACTTTAACATATTTTAAATTATTTATACTTATAACAGAATCATCTTCTGCTCTAGTATTTCTAAATGGTATTTTTGTAACTCCAACTATTGTAAATCCTAATATTAAAAATCCTATAATTAAACTAAAAATATAAACTATTGCCTGTGCAATAGTAACCTCTTGACCAGAACCATTCATTATAAAATCATAATCTACTGATACACTTTCTCCATCTGGATTTGCTAATGTTGTAATAATATATTTTCCTAGAACATTTTCGGGTGGGCAATATGTATAATTAAAGTTTATTCCATTTCTTGTTGACATTAATTCACTAGGATTTATTGTTGTAGAATTAGGCATTTGTATTTTAGTAATATTAACAAATGTGCAGTTAGAACAAGATTGTGGTAGATTAATACAACTTCCAGATTGAAATGGACCAATTGATTGAACTTCTGCAGAACAAATGTTTATAGTTAGAAGAATTAAAAATGCAAATATAAAAAGAGATTTTTTCACCATCTTATCTTTTATAATACTTAAGTTGGTTTATATATTTTACTATTGTTTACACTTTATACTAAACACAATTAGAAGGTCGATACCAAGGAAGTTTTGTATTATAATATCCCATTTTTTTGTAAGCACAAGTATTAACTCCACTTGTCGCAGCAGGTGCAGTTCCATTCGTAGTCGGATAGTTCCCAACATAGAATCTTCTGTTTTCATTTACTGTGTTTCCACCAGTATCTTCGCAGTAAATAGTTATATCATGATAAACTTCATAACCTATTGTGTAAAGGTTTGTAGGGCTTGTGTAAACACTATTTCCACCGCCATCAATAGAATAATATGTTTTGTTAACTAAAATATTATCTGTGCATGTTGTTGTTAATGGAACTATGGTGTTGTAGTAGGTTATATTTGCTGGGCTTGTTATTGTTAAAACTGGTGGTGTAGCCTCAGGTATTAAACTAAATACCTCACTTCTTGCTGTGCTTGATGTTCCTAAAACATCATAACATTTAACTTCAACTTTATAATTTCCATTTGCTACTGCTAAATTATCCCAACTATAATTTAAGTTTAATGAATTATTCTCTATGATACTTAAATTGTAAGTATTGTCTGTATTTATCAAAGTAATATTGTAATAAGAAATTTGATAGTTACTTGGAGAATAACATTGTGTGTAATTTATATTCATTAAACCTTTTTCATAAGTTAAGTTTTGTGGGTTTAATACACCTAAACCAGATGGTGCTATTGTTCCTCCGCCTATTGCTTGTGATGTTGCAGGACTGCAAGTTTGTAAACCTAATGTATCACTTGCACAAGCATAGGTATGTAAAGTTGTAGCACTTCCAAACTGATGTAAATGTCCGTCAATGTTTATTGAATTATTAAATACCCAAGTTGAAGGGTTAGATGCTTTCTTAATGTAATTACTTCTTACTGAACCATCACTATACCAAACATCCCAAGTGCTTCCAGTATTACCTCTTACTATAAAATAACCTATCTGGGTTATTATTGAGAAGTTTGTAAAAGGTAAAACCATGTGACAAGATTGATTAAGATGACAATGGTCATAAGTATTATTTTTTAATGTATAAAAGTTTAAGCAATTTGCATTAGTTGCTGGATTGCTACTTGTATCCCAGTTGTTATTACAATAGTATGCTCTTAAGCCACCAGTTCCACTTGAACGATTTGCCATCAATTCAAAGAAACCTAATTGTCTAACTGAACTAATATTAAAGTATTGTATTGAAACAAACTCATTATTGCTTGTTAAACTAAAACTCTTATGAACAAGATTATCTTCGGATATTGGTCCTACATTATAAGTTCCAGATAAATATTCATTATCTAACAAGTTCCAAGTATATTTATTTGAAATGTTAGTTGGAGAGTTTTTAGCAAAATATCCAGAATATGCTGTTCCATTCTGATAATACATAATATTATCTGTATCATTTGTTTTATAATATAAATCTAAAGCATCTAATGTTCCATCATCAGATATATTATATGTAAAGTTAACTCCTTGCTTTCCGAATACATTTGAAAAGTTTAATGGAAATGGAACTTGATTATTAAATGTTACATTAGGTGCGGTATTTGTTGTTATATTATAACTTATAACATAAGGTGAAACTTCTGATGAGTTAGTATAAAGGTTTGTTCTGTATTGTGCAAACTTTGCAAAGCCTGTTTGTGTTATCGAATTATCATTCAATAAACTTTCTGTTGACCATGCACTCCAATCAGTAATATGTGAACTTCCAAGTTGATATAAACTTAAAATCTCCTCGGCTGAAAGAGAACGATTGTAGATGCGGACTTCATCGATATTTCCTCTAAAATATCTTGAAGAACTGGAGTCATACCCAATCAAAATTTGTGTATTTTGGTTAAAACTTGTCCCCGTCTTTGCTGTTTCTCCAGATAATGCCCCATCAACATATAATCTTGTTTTATTACTATACACATCCCAAGTTTCAACAACATGATGCCAAGTATTTAGGGGATATGTTATTGAATTTGAGCCCTGTGTATCTAAAGCCATACAACTAAAACTACCTGCTGTAGCTCCTACATCTAAACCAAAAATAGCCGTTGATGAACCTCTACTAAAAACTATTCCATCATAAGCATCCGCACCATTACCTTGCATAACCCAGGCAGATATTGTTATTCCAGAACTACCATTAATCATAACTGCATTGCTTGTAGTTATAACATCATTAGTATCATCAAAGAAAACACCATTCCCAACCATTCCTGAAGTAGAATTACTTACCGCTTCAGTATAAGTTCCATTATTCCTTCCTGTTTCATCAATCACTAAACTTGCATTATCGTTATTAAAACTCCAGAAAGAAACAAGTCCAGTATCAGAAATATTATAAGTATTCGCAGTTCTTGTTTGTATCGTAACATTTGTTTTTGCTTTTTGGCTTAATCCGCTTTTGTAAAGTTCTTGTATTTCATTAAACGATAAAGATTTATTATACATTATAACTTCATTAATAGTCATATTCAACGAGGGGATTGTTGGATTTAGTATTGTTTCAAAATCTATTCCACCATTTATTCCCGTTCCACCAAATACATTACTTCCAACATATACCCCATTAAGATAACCTGTTGTACCTGTATCATTTATTATAAAAGTAATGTAGTTCCATTTATTTAATAAAGTTGGATAATTTATTACTGAAACATTTGTCCCAGCATCTCTATAAACCATTTGTCCTGTTCCTGAGAAATATAAGCTTTTTCGTAAGGAATTACTTCTTCCAATTAAAGTTGCACTTACTGTTGGTAAACTTTGAGGATTCGTCCAAAAAGATAATGTAACATTTACTCCAGAAGTATCTTTATTTGGAACATCAACATATTGATTTATACTAAACTTTAATGCTTTACTGCTTAATCCAGAAGCATTTAATGCTCCATTGGGGGTTGTTAAACCAGTCATATCGTCTAAAGAATAATATGCAACAAGATTTTCATTTGAAGTATTAATACTATTATCTGCATTTACTAAATTACTTCTAGTTGAAGTAGTATCTGCTATTGAGAAATTAATATTGAATTGTGCTGAAACATTATTATAAAATACCGCCGAATCATAAGTTTGACTTCCAAGTTTTAGATATTTTCCAGAAACATTTGTTTGATTTGCGTAAAGGTTTGCAATGTCATCAGGTTCAAGAGGGTAAGAATAAATAACAAAATCATTAATAGTCCCATTCATATTATAAACACCATTATAAGCTGAACCGATTCTGCTTGTTCTAGTATTAGCATCAAAGCTACCACAATGAGTTACACTTGTTGTATCAGCTCCAGCCATTTCAACTCCATTAGCATAAATTCTCAAACTACCTGTTGCTCCCCCCGAAACATCATTAGGATTACAAACACCACAAAAATAAGTCATGTTTCCAGTTATCGTGTTAGTTGTTGCAGTTGCAGTTCCTCCAGAAGTTGCAGTTGCAAAAGTCATTTTTCGGGCATAATTTGCTACACTATTAACTCCTTCTAAATCATATACATAATCATAATTATTTGCGTTAATATTAGAAAAATTAAGCCAAGCACACCAGGACATACCTTTTGCCATTTGTGCATTGGTATAAATATTATTTCCTAAATCTATCCCTTGAGAAACTCCATCAAAATTATATGTTCCAAGCCCATCGTGTCCGCCCGTTAATTGGAATGTTGGTTGTTGGATTTTATCAAAGTTTATTAAGTTTCCATCATATTTTCCATTTCTACTTGTTGTATTTAGTCCACGTTGATTATCAAAGTCTAAATACATAACTAAATCTGCATCAGTTTCTAAACCAGAACTCCTTAGTCCTGCTGATTGATTATTGTAAATATATGATGCTTCTAAATCAGTCAATGTTCTATTGAAATACATTACTTCATCGATTCCACCTGTATAATATCCGGCTCCAGCAGTACTTTGTGTTCCAATCCAAAAATTGTCAGTTGTTGTTGACCAACCAGAACCAGCTAATATTGTAGAATTTGAAGCCGAACCATTAATGTAAGTGGTTATGTTTTTATCAGTACCATTATAAGTAATAATAACATTAACCCAAGAATTAGGTGCAAGATTTGCTTTTGAATTAAAGTATGCTGCCTGTCCAACTGAGTATAATCCTATAGCATTTGTTCTGTAAATTGAGAAAAAATTTCCATAAGAGAATATTTGCGGATAACCTGTTGCTTGTGTTGCAGTATATATCCAATAACTAACTGTTCTGCTGCTATTAGCAGCCTGAACATAGGTTTGATTTGATTTAACATAATCATTCACACCATCAAATCTTAAACTTCCATTTATAACACTCAAGTTTCTCGGATTTGTCCAAGGATTATAGCTTCTTCCAAAATTATTATAAATAGAACCATCGGGATAATAGGTATTCAAATCTCCTATTAAATAATTTATAGTATCCATACTATCATTCTTATCCAGAGGATAATAAAGCACACTTGCAACATTTCTTATTCCATTATTGCCTGCTTCTGTTTTATTAAACGTTCCTGATGTTGTTGTGCTAATAACTTCAACAAGTGCTGGGTCTGTATCTGTGATAGTTCCTGTATAATTTATAACATAAGTATAAGCTGGTGTAGGTTTTATTCCTAATATAGATTTAAAGAAGTTCTCAATAGTCCACCATACACCTTTCTCGTCGATAATCATAACTTGTCTGGTTACATTATTCTTTTGTAAGAACTTTGTATCATCAAACTTTGAACCTTTACATTCTGATTTGAATTGGTTATAGGTTATGCAGACCGGGTCTATTATTTCGTCTGGATTAAAATCTGTTTTGATATAATAGCTTGATAAAGCTAATGGCTTTTTATCTTTGTTTTCTATATAGAAAGAATTAGAATCGCTTACGAGATTATATATTTTACCATCTAGGCTTGGTGTTATTGTGTAGCCTTTGTAGGTTATGGCTGTTGAGCTTGATGTTAAATCAACTGAAGAAACTAATGGGAGTATTAATAATAAAGATATTACTAAAACTAAATTTAAGTTTTTTTTTTCCATATTACATTAGTCTGCGTGGGTCTAGCATTCCGTATTTTTTCTTTTGAATAGGATTAAACATTGGTTGCCCTAGGTTTTCAGTTTGGCTAACCATTGTAACTTTATTTAATCCTTCAGCTTCTTTCCCTCCAATGCTTCTATGGTATGTAGCATCTACTAAATCTACTATAATTTTTACAACCATTGGAAAATGTTTTTTCTTTTCTGGAGTATCTAATCCAAATTTCTCAGCGTTAATATAAATAAAATCTACTATCTCAATTGAAAAACTTTCCATTATTTTATTTATTTCATCTTCTGTGTAATTAGAAAGTGTAATTGATTTATTAATATATGAAGATAAAATATTCATAATTTCGTTTATACCATACTCATTAAATAGTTGATCTTCTTTTTTAGGATTAGCATAAAATAATTCACCTCTATCATTTCTAGTTGGAACTTGTTTTCTTAATAGTCTTTCTATTCTAGCTAATTCTTTTTCTGGGTCAAGTCTCCACTTTACCATATTGTTATCTTCATCGTTATTATTAAATAATGTAGAAGCTTGCTGCATTGTCGCAACATTTTTATTAGAATTAGCTATCTGTGCTTGCATATCTAGAAATTGTAATTTTTCGTTATCGTCCATTTAATCACACTCTATATTATTATACGCTTTTATTAGCTTATAAACTTTTCTTTTTAGCATTTTACATTGACATGGCGTAATCTACCATTGATTGTCCGACTTTTCCACCTGATTTTTTAATTTGAGCAACTCTTTTAGCTGCTGTTATTTTAGAAACTTCTTGAGGTGTATCTAATCTATTTCTAGATTTTTCTATAAAAACTAAAGGAGTAGAAATCTTTTGTCCTTTTCTAACTTTAAATTCTCTAAACTTATTTGCATTAACATTATAATATCCTTTTGGAATATTAGCAGGAGCTTGTGAAGGTTTTCCTTTTACTGGTTCTATCTTAAAGCGAGCCGCCAATGAAGTATCACTCGCGTATGAACCCATGTCAAGGGCAGATTGTTTTGTTAATGGTTTTGTATTGGCTTTTACTACTTGTCTTTTAGTTTCCCCTTTTATTGCTGGCTGGATAACTTTTACGTTGTAGGCTTGCTGCTTTTCTCTACTTCTTATTTTTTCAGAATCACTTATTCTTAATTTCAATGGAGGGGAACTTTCTGTTGGTAATTTAAATATAAAAGGAACAATAGGTAAAATAGATTTTGGAATTTCTCTTTGTATTGTTTTTTGTGTAATTTTTTGTAATTCCTTTTGCATAGTTCTTTCTATTTCTTTCTGAACTTCTTTATTAATAGTTTTACTTACTTCCCGTGGAACTTCTTTATTAATGGTTTTTTCTGTTAACTTTTCAATACTTCTATTAATAGATTTATTTACTTCATTAGTCATTGTCTTTTGTTCAGATGCCATAATGGTTTTAACTAATTGAATTTCTCGTAATGCAAAAAGGCTTCCTGACGTTTTGCTAATTGTTTTAGAATATTCAGGTTGTATATCTGATTTTAAATTCTCTATAGCTTTAGAATAAGAAGGCTTTGGTTTTTCCATTATTGAAGCAGCTTGAATTTTCATTTGTGACAATTGCTTACGTAATTCAACAAACGTATCTATTTTTTTTTGTTGTAATTGTAAATTAGAATTTGTTTTAGATAAAGATGCAATATTTTCGTCAACAATAATTTTTTCTCCGTTGACATCATATTTTATAAATGGTTCTTTGTAATCTTTAATTCTAGTTATATCTCTCAAAAAGATTGAATCCCCACGTTTTCCTCTTTCTTTACCAATAATTTCTCCATATAATGTTTTCTCTTTCATATCTTCTGATAATTTAGTTTCACTTAATATGCTCTCTTTTTTTATTCCAATCCTTTCTATTTCAGAACCTCTTGTTATAATATCAAATCTTTCTTCTTTAGGAATTAAAACATATTTTTTTTCTGCAAATTTAAATATTTTTCCTGTATCTTTTATAAGTTTAGGCATTTTTAATTCTTGTTTTTCAAAGATAGGCTCTATTTTATATCCAGTTTTTGTTTTTGTTATCTTTGTTAATCCGGCGGTCTCTAATTGGGCAGAACTATATATAAAATCGTTGGATAATAATTTTTCAGCTATCATAACTTCTTTGTTATCAATATTTACTTTTAAAGATGTTGGTATCCCAGTTTCTTTTTCAAATAGTAGTTTTAATAGCTCTTGATATTGTTCTGGTAATTTATCAGCTTGTTGTAAAGATATATCATCAGACTTTCCAATTATTCTTCCAATAATTTTCTGGTTAGGTCTAGTTGATTTAGTATATTCAAAAGTTGCTAACATTTCTTTATCTTTAATTATAAATTTAGAAATAAGCTCGTCATATCGGGTTTTGCTTACTTCTGCAATTTGTCTTTGCCATGGTGATATTTTTTCTGGGTCAATTATAAATTGTCGCATAAATTTATTTATTCTTGTATCATATTCTATCAATCTAGGTTTATATTCTGCATATATAGTAAATTTTCCTATAGAAACTTTTTCGGATATTGGTTGAACATTTGTTATTGCAAATTTAATATCTTTGGGTTTTAGTTTTACTATATCAATAGGTTCATTTAATCTTTTTGCTACTATTCCTGCCGTTCCTAATGCTGCAAATCCCAAACCGATTAATGCTTGTCCTTTTCCTAAATTATCTTCTGCTTTAGAATATTGATATAAAGATGTTCCTGCTATTACAGATGTTGTTGTTTTAGGTAATACTTTATATGCAAGAGAACCCATTTTAAATCCAGCAACAGTTATAAGAGTTTCTCCAATAGTTGCTGGAATAAAACTTATGGCTCCTTCTTCTATTTGTTTTAATAATGTTGGTTGTTTTGTTATTTCTATTTTTTCATAAGCCTTTTGTCTAATTTGATATAAATTTACTTCAGGAACAGATACTCCTGTTATTAATGAAAAAATAGATTGTTTTCCTCCTATTGATATTTGTTTATTCATAATTTCAATAAAAGAGGGTAGATATTTTCTACTATCAATAAAAGATTCTATTTTAGAAAGAGAAGGCAGCGGAGTTATAGCTTGGTAATAACTTGGGGTAATTGCTTCTTTAAATTCTTGAATATTAATAGGCTTAGTTATTTCATCTGTTATGGGTATTTTATTTTCTTTAATATATTTTACTATGTCGGGTATAAATTCTCCAGATGGAGTAGCATACGCAACATAATATAAATTACTTGGAGTTTCTTTAGCTGAAATTAAAATTAATTCTCCTGTTATATTATGTCTATAAACTTTTTCGGGTATAACTTTTTGTAATCTATCATATTCTTCTTTGATTGCTTTTTGTTCCTCTTCAACCTTAGAAATATATGTTGGTAACATTCCTTCGCTCTTCATCTTTTGATATGCTGGCAAAGTTAATCCTAAACTTGCTGCAACAATTGGTTCATCGGCTATTGTTTGCTTATTTTCTATTCTGATAGTTGCCCGTCGTTTTATACTAGCCCGTACTAAGTTAGCTGCTTGCTCTGAAAGTTTATTAGAATAACCAGAGAAATAGTTTTTAACTAATGTTATTTTATCTTGTCCAAGTTGTCCCTGAATTGCTTGTAGTGTTTTCTGAGCTTCATATATATCATCTTCCTTTCCTTCTATAAAAGCTAAATCAATTTGTGTCTTATCTCTAATAGCAATAGCTTTGCTCATTTCTATGGCTTTATTTGCGGTGTCAATTCTGTCTTGATATATCTGGGCTTGTGATTGTAATTTAGATTGAGCTTCTGAATATGCTTGATCTACATATTGTGGTTCTGCTTGTTCTGGATTAAACTTCGCTAATTCTTTTTGATAATCTGTATATTCCTGTTTAGATTCTGATTCTTGTTTTTCTAATTGTTTTATAGAAGACTTGGCTTGTTCATATTGTTGTATCTTCCCAGTAGATACTCTTGTCATAAACTTTCTTTCTGGTTGTCCCTGTGATAATAATCTCTTTGCTTCTTGCTTTTGTAATTCTATAGACTCTAAACCGATTTTATATTTTTTAATAGCGTCTTGCTCAGCATCATATCTCTTTTGTATTTCTAATGCTTTTTGTTTAGAAACTTCCTGTTGTGCTATATCTTGTTTTTGTTGTAACTGAGAAACATTTAAACCGAATTTTTTTTCTATGGCCATAGCATAGATATTAATACCTTTGTATGTTTATATATTTTACTAATAGATAAGTTTATAAATAAGAAAAATAACATTAGGTTATATGAAGATACAAATAGATATACCAGACGATTTAAACAAACAAATTGCAATTTATTCTATAGAAAATGATTTAAATGATAAAAGAAAAGCTATTATCGAATTATTATATAAACAGATGGAATTAAAAAAATGAGTGATATCCCTTCATACGGAGAAAGTGAAACCGGAAATTGGAATGTCAATAGAGAATATATACAAATTTTAGCAGAGCACTTTCATTATATTAAAATGTATAAAGAAATAGCAAAATTTGGAACATCAACAATGTTTGACGATTTAAATATGATGTTTCAAAAAAATTATAATGATTATGTAATTACAACAAGATTAAAAGCATTAGAAAGATTATTATATAGAATGAAAGAACTTTTAACAGATACAATATTTGCAATTGATGACAAAACGAAATATGAAGAATATTTAAAAGATTTAACGTTCTTTCAAGAGGAATCTTTACCACATGTTAAAACAACATTTCAAAATGGTAACAAAGTTATAATTGGAATAAATGACAAGTTGTTTAATTCTATATATTCTAAAATAGACGAGATTGATAGAAACATAAAAACCCCAATGAACAGGAACGATTTGTTATTCTATTTTAAAGAAAAGTTTGACCCAAAAAAATATAAAGATAGTATTAAAGAATCATTTACAGAAGGTGGATAAAAATGAGAGGAGTTATTTGGACATTAAAAGAATTATCAGAATTGATGGATGCTAGACGTAATAATGAATTTGATGTAAATGTTTTAGTTACTGGTGGAACAGGTTTAGGAAAGTCAACATTCATACAAAAACTTTTATCTAAGTTTTCTGATTTTAATCCGCACAAGCATCAAACATATTCTAGAACTGAAACAATTTCTTTACTCAGAGATTGCAAAAAATCATTTTGTTGGAATGACGAATTGATTTCTTCTGGGTATAAAAGAATGCACTATGAAAAAGAACAAATAGATTTAATTCAAACGTTAACAAAATATAGATGTAATTATAATATTTTCGTTGGGGCTCTTCCTGTTTTTTTTACATTAGATAAAGAGTTATTAAAATTATTTGCTATTAACGTTGATGTTATCAAAAGAGGAGTTGCAGTTATTCATATGAGGAAAGAGGGAAGAAGATACACAGATGACCCGTGGGATACAAAGATAAATGCAAAGCTGGAAGAAAAATGGAGTGCAATTAGACAGAAGAATCCTAATTTTGAAATACAATATAATAAATATACAACATTCGTAGGTTACATATATTGGAACCCGTTAACTGACCAACAAAAATTAGAATATGAAAAAATAAGGGATGAAAAGAAAAAGTTATTAGAAGATAATAAAGAAGGGGGAATTGTTGAAAAGAGCTTCTATGAAAGTTTACTTGAGTTGATAGAAAAAAAACAAGTCAATGAAGATGCATTGAAAAGTATTTGTTTACTACAAGGGAAACAATATAAGACAGTTAGACTAAAACTAAATCAAATGTTAGAAGCTAAAGGAATTAAGGAGAGACTGGCGGATATAATGGGGACAAAAAAGCCAAAGTTTGACCCAATAAAGAATGATAACATTTTAAAAGAATTAAGTGATATATAAGTTATGCACTAAGGTGACCTAAGTGCAAGGATGAAAGCAGCATCTTTGTGCACTAAGGTGACCTAAGTGCAAAGCATATACATGAACTAATACTTAAATGTTTTAAAGAGATAACTATATAAAGATAGAAATGTCCCGTAGTATGTAATGGACATTACCAACACCAGACAAAACAATCCCGGAACATCATTATTAATATGATAAAAATAGATTACAACTTCCAAGAAGCTCTACTAAGTTACCTTACTATTAAAAAACTTAGTAAGAAGACAATTGATAAGTATAGAATGTTCTACAACAAGCTTACTAAAGATACTAACCAATTGAATCAGGCAGCTATAGATAAGTTCTTATCAGAGAACCAAAGTAATCCGGCAAGGTCTATGCTAAAGAACTTACTAAAGGCATTACTTAGATGGGAGATACCCCAAGAAACTAAAGTAGAAATATCATTGTTAGACATTCCACAGATAACAGGTAAAAGAGAACACTCATCTCCTAAATATATAAAGAAAGAAGATATTGAAAAGCTAACTAATGAAATAAATCTGTGGGTTCCTAGAGATAGTGAAAGGATTAAACTAATGATACTAACCCAATTCTATGCAGGGTTAAGAGTAAATGAGTTGGTAAGTATAAGCTATAACTCACTAAACAAGCAGGAGTATGAATTGAATAAAGATAAACAATTTCAAACTCTTAGTATCTCTTCGGATAGTGCAAAGTTCGGTAAAGAAAGAAAAGCATATATTCCGACAATACTATATAAAAGAATACTACTATGGCTAAAGGAACAAATATCAAATAGTAAAAAGGTATTCGAATTAGATAAACCTATGTGGGGTATAAACAAGAATAGATACTGTGAGCTACTTAGGGATGAATCTAAAAAGATACTAGGAAAATCATATAACTCTCATTCACTTAGACATGGCAGAGGAACAGATTTAATAAAGGGAGAACATAAGCCAATAGAATTTGTTAAGAAGTATCTAGGCCACTCTGACATTAAGTCAACACAGATATATGTTCATTTAGAAGATAAAGATATAAAAGATGAATTAGAAAAATGATATTCTAATTTAGTTTCCCAATAACAGTTATAACCCAACACTTATAAGTTAACCAAAACATAGTTATAGCAATAATAAACATTGCTGAACTATAGATAAAAGTATAAGTAAAATAATCTATTATTACTTTGTATAAACTAACTCCGGTAAAACCTGAGTATATAGTAAGATATATAGAACTTAATGCCCATAGTATTCTATCAATAATTTTCATATTATTTAACAATATTTATACTATTTAAATTTAACTCTAAGCCTTCTGATTGCTTATATCCTGTTGTATCTTGCCACCAGGAGCTTCTATTGAATCCATAATAGAATTTAGGGTTCTCTGGTATCTGGCATGTGCATTGAATATTTTGGTCATTTCCTTGATATATTTTATTAGCCCCATAGATCAACGGGTTAGCCACGCATTTAGAACTCTCTCGTTGTATTATAACACAAAAGACAATCAAAGAAACTATAAGAGCTAATAAGATTAAAGGTTCTAGATTCCTCATAAACTTCCAAAAGTTAAAATTATTTTTTTGTTCCGTTGTATTTTGCATAGTATTCTTCTCCTCTGTCTAAAGCGAATTTAATATAAGCCATTAGAATTAAAGATATTGCAACAACTATAAGCGCATATCCCCATATTTTTTCTGCTATTGCTGCCATGACTCCGATAAGAATCATAATGATTCCTATAAAGGCTTCAATATAAACTATCTTAGAAATCTTATATTCGTGCATATCTAATATGCTTCTAAATTTATACATATCGTTTTTCATATTAAAAGGGTGGCTGGGCGAGTAAGGGCTCTTCTGAATACGGCAAGCTGACCGACCTTATTTTATCCAGCCTATTATTTGATTCCATTTATAGCCTCATCGAAATCATCTTTTATTTTTTTATGAGTTTGAGGGTCAGCAGATTTTTGGATAATAGATGACCTATTAGAATCTTTTATCTGCTGACTTTTATATTCCTTTGCTTTTTGTTCTCTAATAAACTCATCAGACTTTGCTAATGCTGATGGTATTTTAGCTATCCCGCCAAACAATGTAGAAAAGAATTTTTTAGTTCCATTTTCTATCTTAGAAGTAGTCTTTAATAATAGTGGATGTTCTTTTCTAAACTCTGAACGTTTAACTTCCAATTGCATAGCTTTAATTTCTTTATCTAATTTTTCAAATTCCTTTGTTTGGTTAAAATCAGTTTTAAGCTTTTCTAACTCTAACCGCTTTTCTTCTAATTCCTTTTGAGTTATCATTTTATACTTTTGCAATATTTTTAGTTAATATTGTATTATTGTCATAGACCTGGAGGCATATGGCGTTCAACTGCACTACTATCTTCTCCAATATCTTGTTTTGATTCTCTAGCAATTCTAATTGGCTCATCCGGTATATCTCGTTCTTCTTCAAGCTCTCCAGGTATGCCTGGTTCTTGTA
>Ga0247840_10006917_pt1 | contig 16033 bp, 11 predicted proteins | sample LaCruzMarch2015__FD_192404 | JGI IMG/M metagenome (GOLD analysis project Ga0247840, IMG submission 192404) | Freshwater microbial communities from meromictic Lake La Cruz, Castile-La Mancha, Spain - LaCruzMarch2015_17m | ecosystem: Environmental > Aquatic > Freshwater > Lake | place: Spain... | reverse complement strand
TGCCGTAGGGGTCGATCGAGCCCTCCGGGGTGGTGCGGATCGGGAACTTGAAGCGCTTCATGGTCCCGTTGCGGAACTTGATGGTCCACATGATGGAATCAGTGCCGCGCAGGGGCTGCACGGAGGCACCCATGGGCACGACGTCGGCGTAATGACGGCACTCGATCGCCTGCTGCGGGCAGATCTTGACGCAGGAATAGCATTCCCAGCACTGCTCGGGCTCTTGGTTGAACGCCTTCATGGCGTGGCCGGTCTCGGAGCCGTCCTGGTCCAGCTTCATCAGGTCGTGAGGGCAGATATACATGCAGGCGGTCTTGTCCTGTCCCTTGCAACCGTCGCACTTGTCGGTACGCACAAACGTGGGCATCGCGATAAATCTCCAAACAGTTCACTGCGGTGATGTGCCGCCATCGGGGGTCAAGGCGCGGGGCGAGGCGCCGGCAGCACGGGAAGACGCTCCACTGAAAACCGCCGCGCCGCTGCACGCCCGCGGTGTTCAACCCAGTCCGCACCGCGCATCCCGGCCGAGAGCGGCTCGGCGCCGACGATGCCCGGCGGGCTGACTCGCGTTCTGCCCCTGGCGTCCGACTGATTCCGACGATGGGTTCCGACGATGATGCCGAGGGAGTCCGGACGACGCGAGTGCGGCAGAGTAGTGACAGGTCCATGTCACTGTCAAAACAGTATTTCGGTTTGCTTTGATAAATTCGCTTTATTAGCAGATTCCGGAATCCTTGAAGTGATGGAGGGGGGCACATGCGCCAGGGTTTGCGGCGTCGCGGTCGATTTGGTCCTGGGGCCTTGAGCACGGTTCCGGCCAGGCGGCATCTACGGCGGGAACGACGATCGAGGCCGGCACGCGGGCCTCGCCGGGGGCCTTGATCATCGTTCCGGCCGGCCGCGGACGGTCCGCACAGCGGACCCTACGGTAACACCGTGACCTGTAGGGTCCGCTGCGCGGACCGGCGACCGTGCCGATCGCGCGGTGGCCGGGTTTATGATCAAGGCCGCAAAGCCGATGTACCCCTGCGCCAGATTGCATGGAAATTCGGCCCCCCCCAGCGAGTCGGTGCGTCAACGCATCGCCGCCGCCGCGACCCTGCTGCACTGGTCCGAGCGTATCCTGACCGCCGACAGCTTGGAGGCCGTGTTGCACTAGCAGCCCGCCGGACTTTAAGCGATTTCCGAAGAAGACGCTATCAAGAATCAAGCACCGTAGGAGCCCGCTTGCGGGCGACGTGACCTGCCGGAATCGCGTCATTGTGCCCCCACCCGTCGCCCACAAGCGGGCTCCTACGGGTTGGATTTTTCGCGGAAATCACCTTACGCCGGACAGCAGCGCGGTGACGGCCTGGGGATCGGCGAGGCCGGCGAGGAGGGTCTGGACGACCAGGATGTCCTCGGCGTCGAGTCCGGCGGTCAGGGTGTCGGGGCGGCGCTCGCCGGCGAGGAGGCGCTCGATGGCGCCGACCAGGCCGCCCCAGCCGTGCTCGGACAGGCCCTTGAGCGGTGCGGCCAGTTGCTCGCGCAGCAGCGGCTCGGCGGCGGCGGCGAACACGGCCAGGATCAGCGGGGCATGACGGGCCAGCAGGGCCCGGGCGTCCTCGGCAGCGCCCGAGCGGCCCTGGTCGTCGGCGTCCGGCGGGTCAGTCAGGTCGCGGATGGAATCGGGGTCGCGGAGGCCTTCGAGGATGGTTTGGACGATCAACCCATCCTCGTAGCCTAGCGGTTCGCAGAGCACATCGGCGTCGCGCTCGCCGTCCAGGATGCGGCGGATGGCGGCGACCAGATTGGCCCAGCCATGCTCGATCATCGGCCCCAGCGCCTGCTCCAGCCCGGCGCGGTGTTGCGGCTGGGCGACCGACTCGACCACCGCGGCGATCAACGGACCAAATCGGCGCAGCGCATGGCGGCTGCCGGCGAATCCGCGAAAGGCCGCGCGCTCCTCCCGGCGATAGCGGGCGGCGGACTGGCTGTCGCCCTGAGATTCGGCGATGGCGGCCAGGAGGCCGTAGCTCGCCCAGATCTTCGCCGCGGCCGGGTCCAGTGTCCTGCGCAGGGCCAGCGACTCCTCGGCCAGTACGCGGGCCTCGTCCAACCGGTCCGGGAGTCCCCGCAGCAAACTGGCGAGGTTGTTTAGCGTGCTGGAGAGCTCGCCCGGCTCGGCCGATTCGCGCCCGACCGTCAGCGCCTTGCGGTACCAGCCCTCGGCCTCCTGCGGTTTGCCCCTGGTCATGAACATCTGAGCGAGCTGGTCCCAGGTTTTGGCGGCACCTGCACTGTTGCCGCTGGCCTCTGTGAGCTCGGCCGCAGCCCGATAGGCCCGCTCGGCCGGCTCCCAATGTTTGGCAGCCGCGTAGACTATCCCGAGCTGATGCCAGATCACCGCCTCGCTCTGCGGCTCGCCCAGCTGCTGGAAGGCGGAGAGTGCCTCCCGGTAGCGCCGCTCGGCCTCGCCCAGGTCGCGCTGGCGGTAGGCCAGCGTGCCGAGTTGGCCCTCGGCGACCGCAGCGTTTCGTAGATCGCCGACCTCTCGGAAGATCGCGCGTGCGGACTCGTAGGCGGCTTGGGCCTGCGCATAGTCGCCCCGGTCGCTGAGCACATCCGCCAGCTCGCCATACAAGGCGCCCAGCTCCTGCTTAACCTGATCCCCCGGCTCCAGAGTCCCGGCCTCGGCGATGGCCTGGCGAAGCGCGGACTCGGCCTCAGCCGCTCTACGTTGAAGCTGCCGGCAGTGGCCCAGCCGATGCAGTGTCACACATCGTTGGTAGCTCGGCGACTCGGGGAGCCCGGCCAGGACCTCATCGAAGACCAGCGCGGCATCGGCCAGCCGTCCGGCCTGCAGGAGCGCCTCGCCCTGACCGCTGCGGGCCAGATACCAGTCGTTAGAGCCCGATTCCCCGGCGAGCGACCCGGCGCGGGCGGTCAGTTCGGCACTGTCGCGGGTCAAACCGAAGAAATCGAGAAACCGCGTCAGACGGTCGACGAACGCGACCGCACCAGGCGCACCGCAGTCCAACGACTGGCTCGCCGCAGCCAACAGATTGGGCAGGACCAGCCGGGCGATGGCCCGGGCGGCATGGGGGTTCTTGGAGTCCTGCTGATACAGATCGCGGGCAAGCCCTGCGTGATAGCCCCGAAACCGCTCCCCGAGCCGCACCTGCTCGTCCGGCCCCAACCGCACCCAGAGCACCGGTGCCAGGGTCGGATGGAATCGCACATAGTGCGGATTGACACCGGCGACCGGCTCGACCTGGATCAGCCCGGTCGAGACCAGTGCGGACTTCAGGACCGACCAGGGCTCGGGCGCGATCTCCGTCACGGCGAGCAGGCCGTCCTCGAAAGTCCCGCCCCGGAAGACCCCGAGCCTGGGCAGGAGCGCGCTGGAGTCGGCATCCAGCCGCTCTAAAGACAGGTTGAGCGAGGCGACCAGCGGGCCGTCTCCGGCCGCCAGCAGCGCCTCGAGCCGTTCCGCGACCCGCCGGATGGGGTCGCGCTTGAGCGACTCGGCGAGCAGCCCGATCGAGAGCGGATGGAAATCGACCCGCTCGAAGAGCGCGGTGAGAGCATCCCGGCCGAGCGGGGGCTCCGCGGGCGCCAGCGACGACTGGCGCAGGATGGACTGATACCAGGCCAGCGCGTCCCAGGGTGCCAGACCCCTGAGCTGCAGATAGCGGCAACGGCGGTCGCCGTCGGTGGGGAATCCGGGATGAGCCAACTCCGGGGTGCGGGTGGTGATCAGACAGCGGCCGGCACCGGACTCGGACCAACCCTGCGCCGCGGCGAGCAGCGCATCGAGCCGGGTGCGGTCCGGCCGATCGGTGCCGGACTGACCGGGCGCGGGCGCGATCAATGACTCCAGGTTGTCCAGGATCAGCAGGGTGGGCACCCGCGCGAGCGCGGCGGCGGCGGCGCTCGCGTCGAGCAGCGACTCGCCCAGGACCTGCGCCAGGCTGCTCACCGCCCAGCCCACCGGGTCGACGCCCTGAAAGTCCGCATAGCCCACCAGACAGACCCGCTCGAACAGACCGGTGGCGCGCAGCCAGCGGCCGGCCTCCTGCGCCAGCGTGGTCTTGCCCTGACCGCCAAAGCCGCAGATGACCAAGCGGCGGGTGCCGGCGACATAGGCGCGCTCAATGTCCCAGAGTTCGCGCGAGCGGCCCCAAAAGCCGGCGGGCTGGACCGGGGGCAGATTGTCGGCGGCGGGCACCGCGGCCGGGTCCGACCGGGCGGCGGCGGGCTGGGTGAGCAGCGCGGCGTCGTCGCCGGTGCGGTAGAGGGTGGGCAGAAACCAGTCCTGGAGCTTGAGTTCCGTCCAGCCGGTGCCGCGTCTGCGCTCCCCGCGGACCGGGTGCGCATAGAGTTCGCGCCGGGCATTCTCCAGCGCGGTGCCGAGCGGGCGGCCGCGGCCCAGTTCACGGTACAGATGGCCGAAGAGCGCGCGGGTGGTCTCGACCAGCACCGAATGGGTCATGGCCAGCACATTGGGGATGCCGGCGCGGGTGAGCCGGGCGGCGACGCTGCCCAGGGGGTCGTCGCCGCCGAGCTTGGCGGACTGGCAGGCCGAGAGAATCACCAGCGGGACGCGCTGCTGGTTGAGCATGTCGCCCAGCAGCGCGGCCGGGACCAGATGCTCGCGGCCGTCGTCCTGCTCGAACAGCAGATAGCCCTGGTGGGCGCCGGTCGCGCAGTCGCCGGCCCGCGCCATGGCGGCGTGCAGCCGCGCGGGGAGCGCGCCGGCGGCCCGCTCGCTCAGATGTCCGTCCGGGTCGTAGACGCCGTGACCGTCGAAATGCGCGGGTTGGCGAGAAAGAGCCAGGTCCCCTCGGGGTGGCGCAGCAGTTCCCAGGGCTGGGCCAGGACTGCCGGGTGACCGCTGTCGATGCTGAGCAGCCGGCCGGGCTCGGCGCCACGTGCGAACCGCTGGTAGAGATCGGCGGCTTCATAGCTTTGCTTGAAGACCGCATCGAACAGCGCGCGGCCCCAGTGCCGGGGTGCGCCGATCCTTTTTGCAGGGCGTACGTGTGGGTGCTCGGGACGCGGGTCCACAAGGCAGGGACAATCAAAGCGGATGAGCGGGGGAATTGCAAGGGTGCGGTCCAGGCTGTCTGAGCGGTTGCGGATCGAGCGTTTTCGGATAGCATTGGCAATATGATCCTGGTCTTGGATACCGATGTCTGCCATGACTGTCACCAGCAACTACGCCCTGCGGCTTCAGAAGTCCCTGCTCGAGGAGGTCAGGCGCATTGCCGCCGAGGAGGGTACGTCCATCAATCAGTTCATCAACGTCGCCGTGGCCGAGAAGGCCGCGGCCCTGCGCACCGAGGCGTACTTCCGCGCGCGTGCGCAACAGGCGGATCTGGCCGAATTCGACCGTATCCTGGCGAAGGCGGGAAGCGAGGAACCGCGTGCCGGAGATGAGCTGCCCGTCGGCCCGCCCGGTCGATAGTCGGCGTGGTCTTGGGCGTGGTCGCGCGTCCCGTGCATTCGTTCCGACCGGTCCGCCCGATGACGATAAACCCGCGGTGCGGCTCGCGCCCGCGGGCAATTGACGCGCCTGGCCGCGGGTGGGGGGCGCGTCACCGTCGCGTCAGGTCGAGCGGCGGATAGCCGAGGCACTCGCCGAGCACCACCCGGCTCCGGCTGTGCGGCAAGGAACGCGGGCGACAGACGCCGCTCGGCGAACAGCAGGTTCTCATGCGCCGCGTGATCCAGGATGATCCGCGGCGTGCGATGCTTCGGTCATGCTTTAAAGGTCTTCATGCGACGGCCCGAGGGCCACGATCGGTCCACGCCGGGCGGCGATCAGCGCGGCGGCGGCACCGGCCGGTTGGGGGCCAAGGCTTCAGAGGCCGCTGGTCCGCACAGCGGACCCTACGGATCTTGGACTCCAAACCATCAATCATCCTGATTCACCGACCACAAACCCTATGCGCCTGCCCCGCGTCTACCTGGACCACCCGCTTGATCCCGGCTCCGAACTCCGTCTCCCGGACGGACCCGCGCGCCACCTGACCGCGGTGCTGCGCCTGGGCCCCGGCGAACCGCTCCTGTGCTTCAACGGCGACGGCCGTGACCGCGCCGCCCGAATCGCGGCCATGGGGCGCCAGGGGGTGACCCTGGCGATCGGCGCAGCCGGCGATTCGGAACCGCTGCCCGTCCTGGAGATCCGGTTGGCCCTGGGTATCTCGCGCGGCGAACGCATGGATTTCGCCATCCAGAAAGCGGTGGAACTGGGTGTCCTTGGCATCCAGCCCCTGTTCACCGAACGCAGCATGGTGCAACTGCGCGACGCGCGACTGGACCGTCGGCTGGGGCATTGGCAGGGCATCCTGATCGGCGCCTGTGAACAGTCCGGACGGCGGCGGCTGCCTGTCCTGGAGCCCGCCCGACTGTTCGCGGATTGGCTCGCCACGCCCCTTCAGGGCGTGCTGCTGCTCGACCCGCGGGCGCCCCGGTCACTGGCACAACGGGACGCTCCGACCGGTCCCGTCACCCTCCTGGTTGGACCCGAAGGGGGCTTGAGTGCGACCGAACGCGCGCGGGCGGCAGCCCAGGGTATCGAGGGTGTGCGCCTCGGCCCCCGCATCCTGCGCGCCGAGACGGCGCCATTGGCGGCCATCGCGGTTCTGCAGGCGTTGTGGGGGGATTTGCGGGACGGATAGGGACCGATTGCGCGCTGACGCGATTGTCGTTGTTGTCTAACTGACGGGGCGGGGCGACTGAAGTCGCCCCTACAGTCCCTGCGGCCCCTGCCGATCTGGCAGGTAGACTGTCTATTCCCGGCAATCGTCCTAGCCGGACAAGGGCCGCCCAGGCGTGAGGTCGACCGGCTAAAGCCTCGGCCTCCAATTTCCTTGCGGTCGGAACGATGATCACGGCATCCGATTCCCCCGGTTCACAGCATCCCCAAGGTCCGCGGCAGCCAGAGTGACAGACTCGGCCAATAGGTGATGAGCATCAGGAAGATCAGCATAGTGAACAGCCAGGGGAAGCAGGCGATGGTGGTCTCGGTCATCCCCAATCGCGAGATGCCGCTCGCCACATAAAGATTGAGCCCTACCGGCGGAGTGATCATGCCGATCTCCATGTTCACCACGACCATCACCCCGAAATGGATCGGGTCGATCCCCAGTGCCATAGCCACCGGAAAGAGCACCGGCGCGGTGATCAGGATGATGGAGGTCGGCTCCATGATATTGCCGGCCAGAAGCAGCAGGACGTTGACCGCCAACAGGAAACCGATCGGCCCAAGCCCGGAGTCCACCAGCCATTGAGCGAGTTCCTGGGGGATGTTCTCGTAGGTCAGGAGATAGGAGAACAGGACGGCATTGGTGATGATGTAAAGCAGCATCGCCGACATGTTGGCCGAGTCCAGCAGCACCCTGGGCACCCGCTTGAGCGGCATGTCCTTGTAGACGAAAACGGCAATCACGAAGGCATAGACGGCGCTCACTGCCGCGGCCTCGGTGGGGGTGAAGGCACCGCTATAGATGCCGCCCATCACCAGCACGATGAGCAGCAGCCCCCAGACCGATTTGCGGAAGGCGCGCCAACGGGTTCTCCAGTCGGCCCGCTTGAGACGCGGATAATTATTACGACGGGCAATCCACCAGGTGGTGACGCCGAGCATGAGCGCCAGCACGAAACCGGGGACGATTCCGGCGATGAAGAGCGCGCCAACCGAGCTGTTGGTGGAGACCGCGTACATCACCATGACGATTGATGGCGGGATCAGGATACCCAGCCCACCGGCAGAGGCAATGGTGCCGACGCCGAAGCGCATTGGAAAGCCCTGCTTCACCATGGCCGGAATCAGGATAGACCCGATCGCCGCGACCGTGGCGGGAGAGGACCCGGAGACCGCGGCGAATAGTGCGCAGGCAAAGACCGCCGATAGCCCGAGTCCGCCGTGGTAGTGACCCACCATGCTGGAAGCGAAATTGATCATGCGCCTGGCCACACCCCCGTGGGTCAGGAAATTCCCCGCCAGAATGAAGAACGGGATCGCCATGATCTCGAATTTTTCGATGCCGGTGAAAAGCTTGAGCCCCACCGACTCGATCGGGACCGAGGTCATGGTAAAGAGATAGGTCAGCACGGTGAGACCCAGCGCGATGGACACCGGCATGCCGGTCAGCATCATGCCGAGCAGGAGACCGAAGATGATCAGCGCGGTCATGACCGATCCTCCCCGCTCTTGCGCGCACCGCCCTCATGCTGTTCATGCGGGTCGCCGGGCGGATGATGCTCCAGGTGCCCGCCGTGCATGTGTTCACGCTCTTCGGCAAGGGTAATGGCCTCGCCGAGGTAGACCGGCTCCTGTCGCCCGGCCGCCTGGGCCTGTTCCACTTCCTCCTCCAGCCCCTCGACATAGGCGTGTTCATGGCGCGGCAGTTCACCGGTCCGGTAGAAGGACCAGGCCACCTCCAGGAAGCGGAAACACATCAGATAGGAACCCAAGGGAATCGCCAGATAAACGATCCACACCGGCAGTTCCAGGTCCGGGGAGGTGGCATCGGTATGGGACAGATGCCAAACGAAATTGACCCCGAAGCTGCCGACCAAACCGGTAAACAAGGCGCCGGCCAGGAGTCCGAACAAGACGAATTTGGAGCGCAGTCCTTCGCGCAGATTATTGATGAGCACATCCACGCCGACGTGAATGCCGGTGCGCACCCCATAGGCCGCTCCGAACTTGGCCATCCACACGAACATGTAGATGCACAGTTCCTGGGCCCAGCTCAGGTTGATGCGAAAAAGCCAGTCATAGACGGCATCCCAGCCCCAGGCGTTCGACAAGTCCATGCTGTAGCGATGCAGCACCGCGGTAAAGATGAGCAGTGTCGCGGCGCCGATGAGAAAGGTGATCAGCCACTCTTCCAAGTGGTCCAGGATTCTGAGCATGGTGTCCCCCCGAGTGGTCAGCCACTATCGGTGGATTCGGCGCCGACTGACCCAATGATCGATTCGAGCACCGGGACGCGCGCCTGATCCACCCTAACTCACGACGCTGAAAGCGGCCTTGATCATGGTTCCGGCCAGCGGGGGACGGTCCGCACAGCGGACCCTACGGCCGCACCGTGACCGGTAGGGTCCGCTATGCGGACCGACAACCGTGCCGATCCCAGAGTGGCCGGGTGTGTGACCAAGGCCCTTAAAGCTTGCTGATATCGCTGCCGGTCGCCTGATAGATCGACTGGATCAGGTCTTTGCCGACGCGGTCCTCCATCTGCCGGTGCACCGGGGCCAAGCGCTGCTTCCACTCCGTTTTCTGCTCAGGCGTGAGTTCGATGATCTCGCTCTTGCCGCTGGCCTTCACCTTGGCGAGTGCGTCGATGTTCTCCTGTTTCGCAATCTCATTGGCATAGACGGTCGCCTCCGCCATCGCCTCGTCCAAGGCCGTACGCACATCCGCGGGCAGACCATCCCAGAAGGCTTTATTGACGATGACCGCATAGCCGAGATAGCCGTGATCCGAGTTGGTGACGAACTTCTGGACCTCGAACATTTTTTGAGTATAGAGGTTGGACGGCGGGTTCTCGGTTCCGTCCACCACGCCGGTCTGGAGTGCCTGATAGACCTCGGAAAAGGCCATCACCTGCGGATTGGCGCCTAAGGCGCGCATCTGGGCATCCAGCACCTTGGAGGACTGGATACGCATCTTGAGTCCACGGAAGTCCTTGGGGTCCTTGAGCGGCTTGTTGGCGCTCATCACCTTGAAGCCGTTATCCCAGAAGGCCAGGCCCAGCACCCCCTTGTCGGCCAGTTTGCCGAGGAGTTCCTTGCCGATCGGACCCTCGGTCACCTGATGCAACTGATCGTAGCCGTCGAAGATGTAGGGCAGGTCGAAGACCTCGAACTCCTTGACGCCCAACGGGCCGAACTTGGCCAGTGATGGCGCCAACATCTGCACGGCACCCAGTTGCAGGGCCTCCATTTCCTCCTTGTCTTTGTACAGCGTGCTATTGGGGTAAACGGTCACTTCCACCCGGCCCTGGGTCTTCTCTTGGGCCAGTTGGGCGAAACGTTCGGCCGCTTTGCCTTTCGGGGTATCGGCAGCCACCACGTGACTGAACTTGATGGCGATGGGCTCCTCGGCCTGAACGGCCAAGACACAGAGCAGTAACAAGAGTCCAAACAGCAGCGAAGCGGATTTCATGGCGGGTACTCTCCATCGGTCGGGGGGTCAGTCGTGGGTCACGCGTCACATCGCGCCGGGCTTGGCGGTCGGCGGAGTTTGAACCAGACGGCCCCACTTGACTAGTGTCCCGGAGACTAGCACGTGGAAAATACTGAAATCCTGGCGCGCGCGGACAGCCGGCAGCCCCAGCGGAACATGCCGAGGTCAAACCAACGCGCTAGGTCGCGCGCCGAGTGCCCGTCGCATGCTTGGGATTCTGCTCCTCTTCCTGAACCGCCTGGTAGGCATCATTGACCCGATCGCGCAGTTCCTTGCCGGGCTTGAAGTGCGGAACATGCTTACCGGCGAGCGCGACTGAATCGCCGGTCTTGGGATTACGCCCAATGCGCGGCGGACGGTAATGCAGTGAGAAACTGCCGAATCCGCGAATTTCGATGCGCTCGCCCGTGGCCAGGGCGCCGCTCATCCGGTCGATGACCCTGCGTACCGCTTCCTCCACGTCCTTATAGGGAAGATGGTCCTGCGCGGCGGCCAGAACGTCGATCAACTCCGATTTCGTCATTGTCTTGATTCCTGAGAGGGATTGGAGCGGGGGGCCGCATGGCCCCCCGACAATGGCTTAGTACCCCAGAGGCGACGGTCAGTCGCGCTGCGCCTCTTCCATCTGCTCTCTGATCAGATCGCCCAAGGTGGTCGCGCCGCCGGTGGTTTCACGGGAATAGCCCTTGATCGCCGCCTGCTCCTCGTCCTGATCCTTCGCCTTGATGGACAGTGAGATGGTGCGGTTCTTGCGGTCCACACCCAGGAACTTGGCCTCGACTTCCTCGCCGAGTTTGAGCACGGCGCGCGCATCCTCGACGCGATCACGGGAGATCTCCGAGGCGCGCAGGTAACCCTCCACGCCGTCACCCAGGGCCACGGTGGCACCCTTGGCATCGATCTCGGTGATGGTCCCGTTCACGAAACTGCCCTTTTCATGCAGTGCCACGAAGCTGGAGAACGGATCGCGATCGAGCTGTTTCACACCCAGCGAGATACGCTCCCGCTCCGGGTCAACCGACAGCACCACGGTCTCCAGTTCGTCGCCCTTCTTGTAGCGGCGCAGCGCCTGCTCGCCGGGCTCATCCCAAGAGATGTCCGACAGATGGACCAAGCCGTCGATCCCGCCGTCCAGCCCGATGAAGATGCCGAAGTCGGTGATCGACTTGATCTTCCCGGAGACGTGATCGCCCTTCTTGTGGGTGACGCCGAACTCGTCCCAGGGGTTCATGGCGCACTGCTTGATGCCCAGCGAGATGCGGCGGCGCTCCTCGTCGATATCCAGCACCATGACCTCCACCTCGTCGCCCAGATTGACGACCTTGCTGGGGTGGATGTTCTTGTTGGTCCAGTCCATCTCGGAGACGTGCACCAGGCCCTCGACGCCTTCCTCGATCTCCACGAAACAGCCGTAATCGGCAATGTTGGTGACCTTGCCGAAGACCCGAGTGCTCTCGGGATAGCGGCGCGAGATATTGACCCAGGGGTCCTCGCCCATCTGCTTCAGGCCCAGGGAGACGCGTTGGCGATCACGGTCGAACTTGAGGACCTTGACCTGAATCTCCTGGCCGATTTCAACCACCTCATTGGGGTGCTTGACGCGACGCCAGGCCATGTCAGTGATGTGCAGCAGGCCGTCGATGCCGCCCAAGTCCAGGAAGGCGCCGTAGTCGGTCAGATTCTTGACCACGCCGGTGACTTCCATGCCCTCTTCCAGGTTCTTCAGGAGCTGGTCGCGCTCGGCGCTGTACTCTTCCTCCACGACCGCGCGGCGGGAGACCACCACGTTGTTGCGCTTGCGGTCGAGCTTGATGACCTTGAACTCTTGCTCCTTGCCTTCCAGATACGCGGTATCGCGCACCGGACGCACGTCGACCAACGAGCCGGGGAGGAAGGCGCGCACGGTTCCCAGTTCGACCGTAAAGCCGCCCTTAACCTTGCCGTTGATCAGGCCCTTGACGGTATCGCCCGCCTCGAAGGCCTTCTCCAGGAAGTCCCACGCCGCGAAGCGCTTGGCTTTTTCACGCGACAGACGGGTCACGCCGAAACCGTCCTCGACGGCGTCCAGCGCCACCAGCACCTCGTCGCCGACGGCGACTTCAAGCTGGCCGTCGGGACCCAGGAACTGGCTCTTGGGGATGACGCCCTCGGACTTGAGTCCGGCGTTGATCACCACGCTGTCGTTGGTGATTTCCATCACGATGCCGGTGACGATGGCACCCGGCTGGAGTTGGGTCGTGGCTAGACTTTGTTCGAATAGATCAGCAAAACTTTCGGTCATGGGAACCTGTATACCTGGAGAGGCACGCTGTCCCGCTCCGTCCGGTGCGGGGGGGAAGTGGGTAAAACACAAGGCCGGCACCTGCTGTGCCGGCCGTTCCGGTGGTGTCCCGACGCAGGCCGGGACACCGCGAGCATGCGGCCGAGCGACTCGGCTGCACGCTCAATGGACCTGATCCGGGAAGACGCGCCTCACCTCTTCAAGGATCAGATCGAAAACAGTATTGATGGACAAGGCGGTGGAATCGACCATCAGCGCCCCCGCCGCCGGTCGCAAGGGTGCAACGGGGCGATTGCGGTCACGGGTATCCCGTTCGCGGATGTCCACGGCAAGGTCGGCAAGATTAGCACTCAATCCTTTGCCTATCAACTGTTTATATCGGCGCGCGGCGCGCTCCTCGGCACTGGCATCGAGAAACACCTTCAGTGGCGCCTGCGGGAACACCACGGTCCCCATGTCGCGCCCGTCCGCCACCAACCCGGGGCCGCGGGCTTGGCGCCGCTGCCAGTCGAGCAAGGCCGCCCGCACGGCCGGGTGTGCGGCCACCCGCGAGGCCGCCATGCCGGCGGTCTCGGTGCGGATCGCGTCACCCAGGTCCTCGCCGTCCAGCAGCACCCGCCCATCCGCGAAGGTCACACCAAGCTGCGCGGCCAACGCGGCCAGGGCCGCCGCATCCTCCAGATCGATCGCGCGTCGACCGGCGGCCAGACCCAACACCCGATAGAGGGCCCCACTGTCCAGGCAATGCCAGCCCAGATGGTGCGCCAGGCGCACGGCCAGGGTGCCCTTGCCGGTTCCGGAGGGCCCGTCGATGGTGATGATCGGGGTCATACTGAATACCCCCCGTCCTGTTCCTCGATCCCGAGCCCGACCGCTGCCGCCAGCCCGGCAAACCCCGGAAAGGAGGTCTCCACGTTGGCGCAGTCGCGGACCTCGAGCGGACCGGCCGCACGCAGTCCGGCGATGGCAAAGGCCATGGCGATGCGGTGATCGGCGTGCGCCTCCACGCTCCCGGCACCGATCCGGCCGCCGACGATGCGAATGCCGTCCGGACGCGGCTCGACGGCGATGCCGAGCCGGGTCAGGCCGTCCGCCATCACCGCAATGCGGTCGCTTTCTTTGACGCGCAGTTCCTCGGCCCCGGTCAGGATGGTCTCGCCCTGGGCGCAGGCCGCGGCGATGAACAGGGCGGGAAACTCATCAATGGCATAGGGCACCTGATCCACCGGGATGCGGATGCCGTGCAGCGGCGCCGCGCGCACCCGCAAGTCCGCCACCGGCTCGCCGCCGACCGTGCGCGCGTCCAGCAGTTCGATGTCGGCGCCCATGGCGCGCAGAATCGTGATCACGCCAATGCGGGTTGGATTGACGCCAACCCCCGTCAGCAGCAAGTCCGAGCCGGGCGCGATGCTGGCTCCCACCAGAAAGAAGGCGGCCGACGAGATGTCCGCCGGGACCTGGAGCCGGCAGCCGGTGAGCCGGCCGCCGCCGGTGAGACACACCCGCGCGCCGCTGCGCCGGACACTGTAGCCGAAACCGCTCAGCATCCGCTCCGTGTGGTCGCGGGTCGGGGCCGGCTCGCTCACGCAGGTCTCGCCCTGCGCGTAGAGCCCGGCCAGGAGCAAACTGGACTTGACCTGCGCACTCGCCACCGGCATCGGATAGGTGATCCCGTGCAACCGCGGAACTGGCGTGATCGTCAACGGCGCGGTGCCCGCGGCTGTTGCCAGAATGTTCGCCCCCATCAACCCCAAGGGATCAGTCACCCGACGCATCGGCCGGCGCGACAGCGACGCATCACCGCCCAGCACCGTGGTGAACGCCTGTCCGGCCAGGAGCCCAGCCAACAAGCGCATAGAGGTGCCCGAATTGCCCATGTCCAAGGGTCCGTCCGGCGCCGCCAGGCCGTGCAGGCCCACGCCCTGCACCCGCACCCGCCCCGCGTCCGGCCCTTCGATGGCCACTCCCATGCGCCGGAAGGCGCCCAAGGTGGCGAGCGCATCGGCGCCTTCCAGGAACCCTTCGATGCAGGTCTCACCATCCGCGATGGCGGCAAGCATGATCGACCGATGGGAGATCGACTTGTCGCCCGGAACTTGCAGGCGCCCGCTCAGGCCCGTCCCAGTCGCGCCGGGCGTGACCAGAAAACGTCGGTCGGTCTCAGCATTCACAGGCACTCCGATGCCGCCGCAGCGGGCGTCGAGGAAAAGCGGGCGATGATAGACCGGTAACAACGAGGGGTAAACCACTGTCGACAGCGTCAGGGCATCTTGGCGACTCCCCGCCGCGGTCGCCCTGTGGCGTTGTTGCGGTCAGCGCCTGGACTTGCGCCGGGACACGACACCACCGGCGAGACCGATGCCGAGGAGAGCTAAGGTTGTCGGCACAGGGACAAGGCCGGTGATCAAAATGTTGTCGATACCGACCGCCGAGGAATTGAGCGCGGCATCTTCGCGGAGACTGAAGCGAATCTGATCGACGCCGGCCGTGAGCAGATCGCTGAGCGCCGTGCCGGTCAGCGTCAGGCTGAACGTGCCACGCGTCGTGCTGACGACGCCTGGTCGATCAGGTGTCAGGGACGTCGCCGAGCCCTGCAGGTAATCGTAAATAGTCAACCCGGCCAAAAACTCGACACTGAACAGATCTGAACTGGGGTTGCTGGGGTTGTTGGTATCGAACACCCAGTCGTAACCGATCGTCAGCGAGGTCAGGTCGCTCGGGAGGTTCAGCGCGAAGCTGACAGTCGAGGTGCCGGTGTTGGATTGGCTGATATTCCCCTCCAAGTCTCCGACCATCATGAAGCTACTGCTGAAGAACTGATCGAACGTCACGAGCCCGTCAGCCCCGTTGCTGGCGTCCGTGGAAGGACGAATGTTGACCCAAGTGTTGGACGCGGGCGTGCTGATTACCGAGGCGCCCACGAGCCCGTCTTCGAAATCTCTGGTGAGAATGTCAACGGCCGACGCGCCTGCCGACATTGGTAGCCCCATGAGGAGACTGAGGGCGATCACCGAGGTGTTACCGTTCGCCTTCATTCGGGCCGTCCTGTGTCCAATGCTAGGGGTTTACATAGCGCGCGTTGATTCGCCATGAAGTCTAGTTTCTTGAACCGGATTTGCCAAGCGCGACAGGGACCGAGAATGTACCGACTGACGCAACCAGCCGGTGACACGAGGTTCCGGCAATCGGAGCCACAAACCAGCCGCCGTGTCGCATTCCATCGTCCTGCGCCGCGACGCGGCTACCGAGTACCAACGTCAGCGACGCCGGTGCCGACTCCTGCGATCGGCTGCTGTCACTTAGACTTTCCCTTGTCTGGACGATGAATTATTCTGGCGCCCCGGCCCAAACCTCCGCGGAGACAGGCCCGCAACCCGGCAAGCTGGATAGTTGGGTCGCTCGCGGCACGCACCGCGATCACCTCTTCCGATCACAACCGTCGAGAAGGCAGAAGATGTTATGTTCAACAAACTCGCTGAAAGTCTAAAACCGTCGCAGAGTCACAGCCTCGCCAACGCGTTCCGACGTCTCGGCTGGACCGGCTTCTGGGTCCAGGTCGTCATGGGCGC
>Ga0247840_10006914_pt1 | contig 16041 bp, 18 predicted proteins | sample LaCruzMarch2015__FD_192404 | JGI IMG/M metagenome (GOLD analysis project Ga0247840, IMG submission 192404) | Freshwater microbial communities from meromictic Lake La Cruz, Castile-La Mancha, Spain - LaCruzMarch2015_17m | ecosystem: Environmental > Aquatic > Freshwater > Lake | place: Spain... | reverse complement strand
GCCAGCAGGCCCTCAGAGGCAGAGGCAAAAAAGAAAAGAATTGCCAGCCAGCCAGAAATCTCCGACCAATGCCCCGTCAGCCAGCCCTGCAGAGTTTTAACAATTTAACGGAAATAAAAATTTCCCCATCCGGGAAGATAACACCGACATTTTTCAGCGTTTTTTCAACACAAAGCGTGGACGAGATGTAACAAAGGCGAAAATCCTTGGGCAAATGACAAAGACGTTTGACGAGTGCCTTTTGGAGAAAGCCGAGCATGCGACACAGATCATTAAAGACGAGTTACGCGGCAACATGCACAAGATGGAAGACAGCCTGAATGGCGTTTTACGCAGCCGCCGGGATCACAAGGAAAACTTGGTCAGCGGCCAAACTGATCGAGATGTTGAAAGACAGAATATCGAAGAAGAAATTAAAATACTTGAGGAAGGGTTCGCACAAGTTGAGACCTTAAAAAGATATGTCCACATACCAAAAACCACAGCACCGTAATATGTCATTAGAAAAAGGAATTTTACTTTTACTCATCTTCGGAATCGTCTTTTATTTCTTGAGGCGACGCCACCATCCGCTCTGCGGTTCGTTTAGTCCCCCGCTCAAGGAGGATTACCGCGAATTCTGGAATGTGCTTGAGGCGTCGATTGCCGATTATAGGGAGAAGATGCTTCCATACATCATTAACCAGCAGATTATAGCGGGACATTACCCCCAACATATTCTGTCATCGCTGGAAGATCGGTATGGAAAGTCTGGAGGGAGCCCGTGGCTTTCCCTTCCCCAAGAGTGGCAGGGGCGATCCGCTTTTGGCATTCGTGCATGGATGGAATATCGGAACCTGCCTTTTGATGAATCTATGCCGGCACTACATCAACTAGAGATTCTCCTAGAGAGAGAGGCAGCATCAGAGGCCAACGCTATTTTGGAGTCTGCTATAAAAACATAGTGATACGTTACTTTGATTGACATGTTGATATGACCACACTACCAGGCTGGATCGGCGTTGACCTTGACGGGACGCTGGCGGAATTCATCGGGGACATGTCGTTTATCGGTGAGCCGGTGATGCCGATGCTGAACCGGGTGAAGAGCTGGATCGCGAGTGGCCGCGAGGTTCGGATTTTCACCGCTCGCGCAAGCGACGAGGCGAGTTGCGTTCAAATCCGCCTCTGGCTGAATAAGGTGGGGCTCCCGGAGCTCGCCATCACCGACCGGAAAGATTTCGCAATGGTTTCCCTCTGGGATGACCGAGCGGTGCAGGTGATTCGCAATACCGGTGAGGTTCTCATGCCAAAATACGACATGCGGGAATACACCGAAACCTATCAAGAAAGGTGGCGGGAGAAAGGGCTCACTTGGGAGCAGATTCGCGCCGGGCTGGATGATCCGCAACTTCCACCAGCCTGCGTGAAGTTCCGCGAGGAAATGGAGCGCAATGGCTGAGAAGTTTTATTTCGAATATCGTGGAGAGGTCGAGGGGCTGGTATCATCTTCAATCCTCGAAGCCGTCGGCAAAGCGGGGATTCTTCCTCATTCCACGCCGGTTCACATTGTTGGGGGCAGTCAATGGAATACGCTCGAATCGTTGTTTCCCATCGCGCTGCCGGGTGTTATCCAGTCACCCGCTCGGCCAACGGAACGAGTGGGGCACATCTTTGCACGGCATCTGAAACCATCCGAGGACTTCTATTGCTCGCCGCGAATTTCCGAGGCGCATCTCAACTAGGTGAAGGCCGAGTATTTCAAGTGCCCAGACGACGAATCCGTTCTCGCGGTTTACGATTCCACAAAGATGTTCAAGAATGCGGGGAACGGGTTCACGCTGACCTCGAAACGGATTGCATGGAAAAACTTTCTTGGAGAGTCGGGCAGCATGGAATACGGACACATCCCCGGTCCGCTCGCTATCAACGGACTGTCCCTTCAACTAGAGGAGGGGTCGAAATCCAGTGCCTGCCGAGCATCGGCAAGGTCAATGGGCTGCTGGGCTTTTTACAGCAAGCGGCAAAGTCCGAAGGTGCCCCTGTGGAGATTCAGGGTGAGGAAAGCGATTTCGACCCCGACGAATTCCTGGCCGTCCACTACAACGAGATTAACGCGCTCGTCGGCATGGACTCCGTCAAGAACGATCTCATTGAACTCACGAACCTGATGAAAATCAACATTGCCCGCAAGGCACAGGGGATGAAGATTCCGAAAATCTCGCTGCACATGGTTTTCTGCGGGAGTCCTGGAACCGGCAAAACGACCATCGCGCGGATTATCGGCAAGATTTATCGCAGCCTGGGTGTTTTGAGCAAGGGGCACTGCGTTGAAATTGATCGCGCCGGACTTGTGGCCGAGTATGTCGGGCAGACGGCCCCGAAGACTCTTGCCGTTCTGGAAAAAGCGCGTGGCGGAGTGCTTTTCATTGATGAGGCATACACGCTCACCCCGGCGGACTCGGGAAAAGACTTCGGCCAGGAGTCGGTGGACACAATCCTGAAATTCATGGAAGACCACCGCGACGAGATCGTCGTCATTGTCGCCGGCTACCAGGCGGAGATTTCGCGGTTCATCAACTCCAACCCCGGTCTTCAATCGAGATTCAACAAATATTTCTATTTCCAGGACTACACGCCCGACGAATTGCTGGAGATCTACCAGAGAATCTGCCGGGCATCGGATTACATTCCGGCCGAGACGGCGGTCGAAACCATTTATGGGAGATTGAATGCCGCGTATCAGCAACGTGACCACACGTTCGGAAACGCTCGCCTTGTCCGCAATGTTTTTGAAAAGTCCCTGTCTTTGCAGGCAAACCGTCTCATGCGCGACCGGACCAGCGACCGCGCCTCCCTCGGTAAGATTATGGCGGCGGACATCCCGGAGTTTTGACCCGATGGGAAATTATCAGAATCATCCACAGGGAAGATTCGCACTGGTGGTCCCATATTTTCAATGCGCTCCAAGAATGAGCCATCGTCTTATGTCATGTTCTCTCCGGCCTGATATTTCTGGCATAGGACAGTATTTGACCTGCCAGCCTTGCGATCATCTGCGGCAATGAAACCCATACCCGTCAAAAAGAAAACACTGAAGTTGGCCGCCCGGCTTGAGGAACATGTCCGGGCGCTCACGGACCTCGGCGAGCGGAGCACGCGTTGTCCGGAGGCGCTCGAAGCCGCAGCCGTTTTCATTGAAAACAGTTTTCAGGCGCTCGGCTACTCGCCGGTTCGCCAGATATTCGAGGCGGACGGGATTTCCTGCTCGAACATCGAGGCCCCGATGATCGAGTTCCGCACCGACCGGCCCCATATTCTCGTGGGTGCTCACTACGACTCCGCCGAGGGGACGCCGGGAGCCGATGACAACGCTTCGGCCGTGGCGTTATTGATCGAACTCGCGAACCGATTCAGCAAGACGCCCGAACTTCCCGTCCGCTTTGTCGCATTCGTGAACGAGGAGCCGCCGTATTTTGATACGCGGCAGATGGGAAGTCGGCGTTTTGCCGCCCGTGCGGACAAGGACGCCGACAACATTCTGGGAATGGTCTGCCTGGAAAGCCTCGGCATTTTCACCCGCGAACCGGGATCCCAATTGATGCCCGCGACATCTTCGAAATTATTGAGTTTTCTACCTGAGTCGCTCGATCTGACTGTCGGGAATTTTGTCGCGGTGATCGGCGACAACACATCTTGCGATTTCTGCCAGACCTTTGCGACCCACATGAGATGTGGCATGCGCGGAGTGCCCCTGCTCTACGGAACGATGCCGGACATGGATGTTTCCGACCACCTGGCATTCTGGAGGCGGGGGATTCCTGCTGTGATGGTCACGGACACCGCGATGCTGCGCAACCAGCACTACCACAAACCGACCGACACCCCCGAGAAACTGAACTACCCCGGGATGACCGAGGTCCTGCGCGGAATTGAAAGCGCAATTCGGGGGATGTGCGGTAAAGAACGCCGCAAGCAAATCAATCCCGCAGGAAAAAGGCGTAGGTCTTGCGCTCGGTGGCGGTCATTGGGTGCAGCCCGTGTTTGAGCATGATCCGTTCCGATTCCTGAACAGACATCGTGCCACGCACTGGCTTGACATCCACAAAGCGCGGGTCAGTGCGCGAGGAAGTCAGCGAGGTAGCTTTCGGCATTTTCTGTGCAATCGCGGATGGCATAATCAAAGGCTTCTGCAAACTCAATATCGTCCATCCACCGTTTGAAACGCAAGCCCTGATTCACCCCAAGGATGTCCCGGTGTGGCGTTCCGTGCGCCGTGTCATACCGTGTGATGTCACGCCATTTCCCGGATATGAACGCCACCAAGACAACCGCAAACTCTACCATCAGGCCTTTCGAAGTCGTCCGCCGGACGATCAGCGCGAAATCTCCGAAAGCTACTGTCCATTCCTTTTCCGGCATGGGCAAACTCTACGCAGACTTGCGCGACAGGGAAATGCCATTCTCCGGCGTTTCGATGGTGGCTGCATCCGGCAGATGATGCCGCGACAGATGGGTGAGGCTCGGCCCGAACCAAAATATTACGGCACACACGGTTCGCCCTCCCGGGACGGGGATTCACTCCGGGTGGATGCAGTCCTCGCTGATGAGGAAGGATGGGTCGGGGAAGCCGGTTGGGATGCCGGGGGATGTGACGGGTTCGTGCGCGGCGTTTTTGGCGGCGACTTGCTGGTTGAGCGCGAGGAGCCGGGCGAGGAGGTCGGCCTCCGGGCGAAATCCGTAGGCGGCGAGGACGGCGGCATCGAGGGCGGCGTGGGCGTCTTTGAGCGGGTTCGCGCCGGGGAGTTCGAGCGTGCGGTAGAGGGCGCGCAGTCCGCCTTTCAACTTCGGCAGGGCCTCCGTGCGGATGCGGCGGACTTCCCGCCCGGCGGCGGCGACGGCGGCGACGGATTTCGCGTCCGGGCTCTGCGGCCAGGGGAATGTGTCGAAGACGGATTCGGCGCTGTAGCGAAATCGCTCGGTGAGTTTTCCGCATTTGGTGACGAACCAAAGCCAGTGAGTGTGAGCCTGAAGAATGCCGAAGCTGTAATCATCGGAGAATCCGAAGACTTGGATGAGATTGCTCGGGCGAAACTGACGGGAAATAAACAGGAATACCGGACGCTTGGTGACATATGCACACGCAAGGTATCGAGGCAGGGGCTTGATGACAGAGAGCATTTCGGGCCGACCGAAACCGAGTTGCCACCATCGGGAAAGAAAGGCTTTGTGGTGCGGACGGAGTTTGCCGTCGGCGTCTTTGCCTGCTTCCGCTTTTTTCTGTCGGTCGGGAAGGACGTGTTCCTGCACCCAGGCAAAAGCACCGGAGCAGGCGGCTGCGTTGAGCTGGTCCATCTGCTCGAAATCAAGAACAAATCGCTGGCCGGCACCGCCCAGAGTGAGCACCTCCACCCCGTTCAGATACGGGTGGATGATTTCCGCCGAACGTGGATCACGTCTGACAATTTCTGCGCGCTGCTCTGCGGTAAGGAGGAATCCCTGGTGACCGAGCATCTGTCCGTTGAAGCACCGCTGTGGCTTGGTGTTGCAAAGCAATGGGCCCGCAACGCTCACGTCCGTCTGGTCGCTCAGTGCCGAGTTGATCCTCTCCACATCGCGAAATCCGAGTTCGTATTCCTTCGCGGCATTCTTCCCATGTTTTTTCCACTGGGCTTTCATCGAGGCCGTCGGTTCGGTTTTGAACCAGAGCCGCCGGTTTTTCGGCAGGAGCGCGGGGTCTTGGGTTTTGACCCAGTTGGCAATGGAGACGTGGACATTGGCCTCGCCGCTCCACGGCTGGTTGTCCACCGCTTCGATGATCGTGCCGTCGGCGGCCACACGGTCTAGGCCGCCGATGCGGGAGGCGTTGTTGCGGATATTCTGGGTGCCGACGAGTCCGGCACGTCCGGCGAGCGGATCGGCGGCGGTGCAGGCGGGCAGGTGGTCGTGGGTGCGACGGATCCAATAGACGCAGAAGTCGGCCATGCCCGGCACCTCGGGGTAGAGCTTGCGAAGCGCTTTGACGTAGTCCGGGCCGAACTGAGGCTTGAGGAGCTTCGCGCCGATGAACGGCGGGTTGCCGATGATCACGTCCGCACGCGGCCAGAGGGCACGGGTGCTCGCACCGTCTGGACCTGTCGAAACAAGAGCATCGGCTGCTCGGAAATTGTGATCGAGGTTGTCGAGCGGGAGGGCTCGTTCGGAAATGTGCAGTTCGTCGATCGCGAGCTTGCGGGCGATCATCATGGTGACTTTCGCGATTTCGACGGCGAAGGGGTTGATGTCGATGCCGTAGAAATTTTGCGCGCTCAGGTAGCTCATCGCGATCTGCCCCGGCTCGGCGCGGCTGGGAAACTCGTTGTTGATGCGCTCGATGATCCGGGCTTCGAGCCGCTTGAGCTCGCGGTAGGCGATGTAGAGAAAGTTCCCGCTGCCGCAAGCGGGATCGAGCACGCGGAATTCGTGGAGGCGTTCGCGGAGCTCGCCCAAGCGCCGGAGGGTTTTCGCGTTTTCGATTTCCTCGCGCCAGGGGGCGATGATCGTCGGGCCGACGATTTTCATGATGTCGGCGGGGTGGGTGAAATGCGCGCCGGTCGCCCGGCGTTCGTCGCGCGTGCCCTCGATCGAGCCGTCGTCCAGCGAATGCTCGAAGAGGGTGCCGAAGATTTCCGGCTGGACCATTTTCCAATCGAATTTCGCGGCCTCGCGGAGCTGGACGAGTTCGAGGTCCTGGAGTTCGAGCCGGGCGGGTTGCGCGAAGAGCCCGCCGTTGAAATACGAGACGCCTTTGAACCGCCCGCCGGTCGGGGCGGGCGATGTGTTCATGGCCTCGAACAGGCCACCCAGAAGATCGTAGCTGTCGGCGGGCGAAGTGATCTCGTCGAGAAGCTGGGTGACGAAGTATTTCGGCAGGAGGGCGATGTCTTCCGCAAAAAGCGAAACCAGCATCTGGAGGATGAACCGCTGCGCGGTCGGCTGTTCCACGCCCCGGCGACGGAATTTTTTGAAGCAATCCGCCAGGCAATCGGCGGCTTCGCGGGTGACGGCGACGCGGTCGTTGTCGAACGCCGGCTTCGGCTGACCGGGGAACAGGAAGGCCAGCGGGCCGAAATGCTCGGGCAACGCGGCAAGCGTTACCCGGCCGACCGGCGAGTCCATCTGCGTCTCGAAGTCGTAGATGTGGAACTCGTCGAAATTGCAAAGGATGACGTAGCGCGGGCGTCCGGGAACGAGGCGTGTCCAGTAGTCGAATGCCTGGCGGTAGTGCTTCGAGAGATCCGCCCCGCGTTTTTTCATTTCGATGAGGACGACCGGCTTCCACACGTAATCGGCGAAGCTGGTCCCGCCGCCGTCCTCTCCGGCTTTGCGGATGCGGCATTCCGCCTCGCCACCGACGTCAAGCGAACCCGGATGCCCGAACGCCTGAAACAGCCGGTCGAGAAAGATTTGTGCCTGGCCTTTTTCGTCGCCGGTTATGTGGGCGGCGGCCCATGAAACAAAGGCCGATAACTGGGAAGCTCTTTCACTCATCTGGTCGAGGCCGGATCATGCCAGATTTTTCGCCGGATACGAGAAACATTGCACGAAACCAAAAGGACGCCAAGCCTTGGCTGGCGAAGCTCAAGAAGACGGGGGAGCCGTTGCTCCTGCTTTCCGACGCGGAAGCGTATGAGGAGCGAAGTGCCGGGCCGATCCCAGCCAATACGTCCCTCGTCGACCTGGGGAAGCTTCTGCCCAAGCGCGACATCATCGTCGGCGATCCCGATGACCTCGTCCATATCGACTGGTCCTCCGAATGGCGTCCGTGATCCAAGCGATCATCTGCGCAAGCGCCCGTGTGGCGGGCGCGGTGCTGCTGACAAGGACGCCAACATCCTTGCAAACGAGCCAGTTGCTTTCTGGGATCACCAGCCCGCCGGGCTCGGGTGAAAGCAGGCGCTTGTTCTTCGGAACTGATATCATGCCGAAAAATTCAGTGAGGAACCCCGGATATTCGGTTCATCCGCAAAAAGTATGCTTATTCTCCTTTTGACCTACAGAAGGGATGAAACAATGGTCAAGCCGCCTGCAGCGGGTGAGGAGTCGTATTCTTTGACCCACTGATGAAAGAAATATTTCTGCCGCCAATGGGCGGCAGAGGAAGCGGGAACCGGCTGCGCCGGTTCGGGCGGTCCTGCGGGCAGCATCGATTCTCCAAGCCGGCTTAGGAGATCGCATCTGGCCTCAGGACCAAGATCACAAGGTGCTCTTCGCCTCCCCTTCTCAATACCCCAAGCCCGCGCAGAGGGCATCTGTCGGGGCCATTGCCCAGGCATCCATTTCCCATATTAGTGGTTTAAAACTCCGTTTATAATCCCGCCGCAGGCGGCTCAATGCATTGCCTGTCCTTCTTCTATGCGGAAGAACCGGATATTCGGCGCTCGGCCAGGCTACCGTGACCGGAAAGGCGTGCGTCCCGCGTAGCGGATGTGGACAACCCTCACGGTGTCGCCCACGACACGGTAGAAGACGCAATACTTGGCAACGGGCATCATCCGCAGAGAGGGAGAATACCGCCAGGGGGGATAGCGCTCGGGAAAATCCGCCAAGGAATCCATCGCATCCAAAATTCGGCGGAGATAATTGTCGGCAGTTGTGTCGCTGCCGGAGGCCAACGTGACCTCGCTGCGCACCAGCCGAAGATCGCCCGCGATTCGGAAGGCGTGAGAAATCCGGCAGGTCACAAGCCGAGTTTTTCGGCTAACTGCCCCGTGGTCAGGCACTCTCCCCGTTCGAATTCCGCATCGGCCTCGGCGACGGCACGCTTGATGTCCCCGACCTCATCCGGCGTGAAATCCCCGGCCAGTTGCTCCCCCAAACTCGTAAAGAGAACGGATTTGTCCTCCCGCGAAAGCTCATTCGCCATCTCCAAGACATCATGCACGCTCATTGTAGAAGTGTGCACCATTTATCCGACCGATGCAAGCCGTTCAGCCGTTCTTCAAACTTGAGGGAGGGATGCCCGGGGTCGCGTTTCCACAGGGCGTATTTCTCACGGGCGAGCCTCTTTTGCTGGGGAGCACACGCGTCCCGCGTGTCCGGGTTGGCGTCCCGCCGACACGATTTTCCGGCGAGGACGCCGGAAACCACACCCGGGACGGGTATGCTCCCCGGAAAGATGCGATTCGCACGCGTGTTTTCATGCGTTCGCCCTGCCGGGGGTCCAGACCGGTATTGCTGCCCGCCCCAGTTCGGGCTACAGTCGGTCAAAATCCCGTTCAGCGCGCGGTTTTCGATGAGGGAATTCTTGTTCATATCATGCCGAAAAAATCAGTGAGGAACCCCGGCTATTCGGCGCTCGGCCCGTATCGCGCCTCGTTTGCGCACGGCGTGCCGACGCTGGTTTTTCACAAGCTGGGGCCGCTTCCGCAAGGCGTGAACATGAAGAGCTTGTATGTTGATGCAAGACTTTTTGCGTGCTCCCAGCGGGCGCATCTGCGATAAGAGCGGTCGTCACCGCCACCCTCATCACCGCGTATCGAGGGGAGTTCATCAAAGTCCGCTTCACCCCGCTCCCCGGAGAAATCCACGTCCGCTATCCGCTGGTCGAGAAATTCATGGATGACCTCGCCGAAATCCTCCTTGCATGAAAAGCGAATCTTTTATTGGTAGGACACCCGTTGACCTACCTCCCGTGCGAGGATGACCGCGATGAACAACCAATCCAACGCGGAATATCTGCATGAACCTGAAAGACACATTCCTGAAAACCGTCGCCTCCCAAGGGGGCGAGATGCTCCAAAACCAACGCGACGAACTGCTGGCCGAGGCCGAAGTGCGGATGCGCAAGATCGCCGCCGAGCTCGCCGAACGCATCCGGTTCTCCCTGCTCATCGCCGCATCCATCATCACCGGAGGCTTGCTTGTCCTCGCGGCAAGCATCATCCTCGCTCGATGAGTGCGCCCTGCAAAAACGCCACCGCCAAGGGGCCGGACCAACCCGCAGGCACCCCCATGCCCCCTCTCAAAAAAACCCTCCCCGGCACATTCGCCCTCGCCCTCGTATTTCCGAACCCCGTCACAATCCCCCTCTTCCTCGGCGTCCTCGGATGGGAGCTTTACCGGCGGACACGGCCGGGATATGACAAAAATAGCGAGTAGAAAAATGCACCTCATTCACGTTCATGGTTTCAGCGAGCCGAGAGATGTCTCGATTTATACAGAGGCATACTTGGCTAGTTTGAAACCGCTCTTCGACGGCATTGATATTGAGGAGTTCAAATGGGGGACTGAGACGAGCCCGACAAAACTCGCTCAGGGCTACGCAGAGGACATGCGCAGGACAACCGAAGTTGCGGGGTTGCTTGCGGCCAAAGTCGAAAAAATCGCCGGGCCGGTTATCCTGTCCGGTTTCAGCCTCGGCGGTGCCATCGTTCTGAAATGCTTGAAGAAAATCAAATCCCTAGAGCATTTGTCAGGCGTCGTCATTCTTGGTGCCGCAATTGACGCGGAGTTTGCTCCTCCATCCTTCCGTCAAAACAAGACTTGTCTTCGGCTGAATTATTTTTCGAGTGTTTACGATTTAACCCTGCGTGTTGGCCATTACAGTGCAACAGGGAAGAATGCGGCAGGAACGAAAGGGCTTATTCACCCCAATGGTTTTCAGAATCTGAAAACCCGGTGTTCACATACATCTCAAAACCCTCTGGCCGAATCTTCTTACGTTCGGCTCATCCCCGCGATCTCGACGCTCCTCGCATGGCAACATGGAATTCGGCGGCCAGGCGAGGCGCACAAACCGTGGCAGGGACCTCTCGCCATCGGGAAGGGAAACGATTGGGACGACATATACCAATTTAATGGCCACATTATCCAGCAGCACTGGTGGTCTAGGAAATATCGTGCAATTGAGGATGGCAGCGTCCATCGCGAAATCTGCTGGTCCGACGAACTCTGGCCGGTTTTGGATTGTGTTGACCAATCTTAGAAATGCCATGAACTCAAATAACATAAGACTAATGGCAGGCAGAAAACGCCCTCGACTTTGCAAACCGATCCATAGAAAATGACAAACATGCCTGATCCCTCTTATAGCGACGCATTGACCGCATTGATTTTAAAAATATTTGCCCGATACAATTTCCCATCGATTTCCGACCAGTTTTGCCCGGTCCCTGAAAAACTCAAAGCACGAGTCGGGTTTGTTGGAGATTTTTCATCGGGCAAATCGACCCTGATCAACGCCATGCTCGGGAAAAAACTGCTGCCTTCGCGCATCGACCCGACAACGGCTACTATTATCACCGTGGAAGCGGTGGAAGACCTCGAGTCGCCCGAGAGGTTTACTGTTGAATCCGACGGTCAAGTGACTCCCGTGAGCGCAGAAATGTTCTCGGAAATCGCGACAGGACAAAAAGAAGGCGCGCTTATATTAAATGTGCCTCCAAACCCCACAATGGTTCCGGGTCTCCAGTTGATCGATTCGCCGGGACTGAACTCACTCGTTGGCGGCCACTCAGAAGCCACTCTGGCACAACTTTCTCTTTTGGACGGGTTGGTTATCTGCTTGAGCATGGCCCTTGGGGCAGTCCCTGCGAGCATTCTTGACTTTCTAAAACGCGAGGAGATTCGTGAGCTGAAGCAGAGGATTCTTTTCGTTCTGACATTTTCAGATGAAAAACCTGACGAAAGCGCCGACAAGATTAGGGATGCCATAGAAGCCCAGCTCAAAGAAGCCTTCCAGCCATCTGATGCTCTGAAAATCGTTCTGACAAATGCCCCGGCATCGTTGAACGGCGAACCGCAGCAACTGGCAGAATATCTTTCGACATTCAGATCCGCGTTCATTGACCAGAGAAAAGCCCTTCTTGCCGAGCGCTACAAAAAGCATCTGATGGAAATCGGAGGGCTTTTGATAACTGCACTGCACACATATCTGGAAGGCTTGGATTTCAACCCTGCGGATTTTGAGAAAAAGGAATCTGACCTGCTCCTTCAGATTGAGGCAATCAAACAAGCCCGCACAAGGGAAAATCAGAGATTGGAAGAATGGTATCTGGCGTTCCGTAAGGCATTGGCTGACGAGGCCGCGATGTTTGCACCACGATTTGCAAATGCTGAAGTAAATGAACTCGCGGAAGCGTATGCTGAACTGGATTCCGCTTTCAAGAGAGTAGCAGAAAACCACCTCAAGAAATACTCCCCTGGCCAGACACTTGATTTGGGACCGATTCCCAAAGCCCAGGCATCAGCACTTTTAGAGCAACTCAAGGCCACTGCAAAATACGTGGACGGGGCTGTAACCTTGACAACTTTGGCGGTTACCGCAGTCGTGACCGCCGGGGCGGGAGCAAGCGCAGTGGCTGCTGGAGAAGCCGGCGGGGCTGCTGCTGCGACATCAGCGATGGCCAAACAGACCGTCAAGAATGCTGCACAGCAGGCCTCTAAGTCCGTTTTCAGGGAAGCTCTTGTGAAGGTGGCAATGGTAATCAAGCAGATCAACCCCTTGGAGTTGGTTGGCGACTTTGTTAAACGCCAATGGAATGATCAAGAACTTGCAAAACAATTGCCTCAGATAGCCGGGCACCTGGCTGATTCCATTTTGCTCGACCTTCAGTCACACCTTGAACAATCGTGCTTTGGGCCACTCGCTACCCAGTTGGCGGCTACAGAGGACGGCTTGCGTGAGACACGTGCAGCGCGAGAACTCTCTGTCCAGGAACTACAAACGAAACGGGCCGGAGCCCAAAAGGATTTGCAAGACCTTGTCCCTGCACTGAGGCAGACGTCATGACGGCACATGAGCAATTGGGATATAAAAGCGCTAATCATTAATCTCAAGGCTGAATGCGCAGCCTTGAAACGACTTACACTCCTAACGAAGGATGAAGCTCCTCCAGAAGTTACGGGATATTTGCATCAAATGGCAAAGCAATCAAACGACCTCGTGACCAGACTAATCAAAAGTGAGGAGGGGTCACTACCAATAACGGTAGCAGTTGTCGGCGATTTCAGCGCGGGAAAGAGCAGTTTTATCAACCACTTTCTCCAAGACGGTTCGATCTGTCCTGAAGACGTGAGCCCGACAACTTCCGTCGTCACTAGATTCATGTATGGGTCGGAAGAAAGAGTAACTATTCATTCATCCGGGAAAAAGCGGCGCAAAATCGGCCACGAGGATTATGTGCGCCGCGTAAAGGAACAACCAAAAGACTCCACGATAAACCAAAATGTGCGGTTCACATTTGAAATGCCTAACGATGCGCTCAGGGGACTTGAACTGCTGGACACACCCGGCTTGAACAACCCGAAAAACCCAAACGATGATAATGTTGCTGAGAGCATTATGGCGGAGTCGGATGCATTTATTTGCCTGATTGATGGTAATTTGGGTGAAATTCCGCAGTCTGCCTTCAAGACGCTGGAGCGCCTAAAGTCTAAAGCGCCGGATTCAACAATTCTGCTGCTGATAAATAAAGCCGACACAAAATCGCCTCCAGCAATTCTGAGAATTAAGAACACCTTCAAAGCTAAAAACGGAAATCTTTTTGATGGCCACATTTTAACCTATTCGACAAAGGAAGACAGGCACGACATAGATACTCGCCACGATATCACATCACTGCTGGCAGATCTCCGCAACCACGCCACAAAAAAGAAATGTGCATCGTTAGGTCGATCTGTTAAACGTCACTACGATACACGATTGACTGCTGGCGCAAAGATCGAAGCCATTTTAGACATTAAGACTGCTGAAATTGAGTGCGAAGCCCGGCATCGTGATGAACGACTCGAAAAGGTTGGTTCATGCTACCGTGAATTCTCTCAACAGGCCTGCCGCCAATTCATTGATGAACTTGGTGATGCGTTAAGATGTAGCTTGGTTGTAGAAGAGGTTCCAAACAGCGGCTGGTTTTGGAATGATGGTTGCGTCATATACAAACCAAAGACACTCATGGAGAAAATCAAATCATCACGCATATTTCAAAGCCTCAATGAGGAGACGAACCGGATTCTTCGACCTTTGCTTGGAAAGGTGAACTGGGACGCTTTTTCCGGTGAACGAGAGGCTTGTGCATATGCGGCCGATAAAGCTGTTGCACTTATGGCGTGCGTTGGCGGGCGCTTTTACTCAGTAGAAAGTGCAGCCGAACGGTTGCAAAGCGATTATGATAACAATTCGGAAACGATATTTGACGCAGCTTTCAAGCCACTGTTGGATGCTCTTGTGAGAATCTGGACTGAAACTCGTGGCCATTATGACGAGCAGACCAGTGCGATTCGCGCATCCTCTGCTGATTTCGCACGTGCGACGAAAAGACTTCGCAGTGTCCACCAGCAAGGAATGACCCTTTTCAAGTAACGATTTTCGAAAATGAAAACATTTAACGAGTTCGAAGCCGCGCGCAGCCATTTACTTAATGCCTACGACCGATTGATCTCATCCGGGATACTGCCAATCGAGAAAACTGGAGTTAGTCAGGTGGAAGAGCGGCGATCCGATCTTATGTCAGGTCGTTTTATTTTGGCAGTTTGTGGACGCATTAAGGCTGGAAAGTCAACTCTGGTGAATTCACTTCTCTTCCAAGCACCTGTTCTCCCGACCGACGATACGCCGCATACGGCGAAGAACACCCTCATAGAATTCGGGGCAACAGAATCCTTCAGGGTAACCTTCTATAACAGCCAAGAATGGGCTCTTTTAAATGCGGAAATGGCGCAAAACACCACTGAGGTTGCCCAAAAATTCCGCGATGAGGTTGAGGCGGTTGCGAATGAGGGTATCTACAAGGACGAGTGCGTTCGCCCAACGGCTCTAACGAGGAAGCACGATAGTCTTGCCCTCCTACATGAATATGTTACCCCTGTAACAAAAGGCGGAAAATTTACGCCCTTTGTTAAAGAGGTCACTGTATTTTATCCGCATCCCTGGCTTCGTTCGGTCACCGTTGCCGATACACCAGGCGTGGATGATCCATATAAATTCAGAGAGGATCAAACCAAGCGGTTTGTCACCCAGGCGGGCTCGATCCTGTATGTGACCTATGCGGGACAGGCGATGGCGAAGCAGGATTTTGATTTTTTGAACGAATACCTTCTTCATGTCCCGAAACAGAAGCGGGTGATTGCGGTAAACAAAATTGACGTCCTCGACGGGGGCAGAGAAGAGCTTGAGGCGTATTTAGACGTGTTATCAACACATCCTGAACCATCAATCCGGGAAGTCTTTGGCACCCGAGGTTCGATAGCCTTCGTATGTTCCTTGGCGGGATTGATTTCGCAAATGGAGTCCTCGGGCCTTCCATTATCCGATGATTTGCGTTGGTACAGGGATAAACTTGACAGGGCTGGCCTACTCAGTGCAAAGGCGAACGGGATTGATGCCTTGAGGTCGATGGTCGAGGAGCGTTTGGTAACACTGAAGGGCAAGGATTTCGTCGATGGCCATACCGCCTTTCTCGACGCACTGCTGGAGCGGAAGCGTCGCTTCATCAATAACCTCATGACGGCTGCCAATGCCCGACTTAAGGATCTGGGGAAAACTCAAGAGGAGCTTAAACGTCAGATAGCGGATATTGAAATGGAGTTATTGTTGCTGCAAAGCGATTTCGAGCAACAAAAGAAGCGAACAAACCGGGTTGTGGAGCAGTGCTTTACAGCTCTTCTGACCGACTTCCAGAAGCTGGGGGCTACGATTTTGGAAAAGACCAGGGCGGATCTAGACTGCGTTGATAACATTGATGTTCTCCCAGTGAAGGCAGCTTGGTTTTTTACGCGGTATTTTGATGAGAAGACCCATGAACTAAAGCAGGTAATGGACAAATGCATATTTCAAGTGGAACAGTGCATTAAGGATTTTTCCGTAAAGATAAAGGGGAAATGGACGAAATGGGAATCAGCTCCCGCTCTCGACGACATGCTCGACTATTCGGCGTTCTCCGCCATCAAGGAACTGCGCGACAAGACAAGGGAGATTGCCGAGGTGCAGGGGTTGGAGAAAATCCGGGAGGAAGGGAATTTTTTTCCGTTAGAATTTAAAAAATGAAGTAGTGCTGGTTGACCGGGCGGCGCTTTCGCGCCGCC
>Ga0247840_10006911_pt1 | contig 16049 bp, 19 predicted proteins | sample LaCruzMarch2015__FD_192404 | JGI IMG/M metagenome (GOLD analysis project Ga0247840, IMG submission 192404) | Freshwater microbial communities from meromictic Lake La Cruz, Castile-La Mancha, Spain - LaCruzMarch2015_17m | ecosystem: Environmental > Aquatic > Freshwater > Lake | place: Spain... | reverse complement strand
ATTTTCCTATGTTACTAAAAAACGCAACTTTGTCTCCACCAGTATCAAAAATGATTTTTTTATTATCAAACTCAAGTAAGCAAGAAAAGCCAAACCCATGTTGCAAGCCTAAAACAGCTAGACTATTATCATAAATTATGGTAATTTTGATATTATCCATCGCAACCTTCAGTAAATATATTGAATTGTAATTCTACAAATTACTAAATTAAACACCACCACCGATAACAAATAAACCTAATCCCAACGACTGACCATTCGAATAAATCGTTACAGTTTGTGGAGTATTAAAACTACCACCGGTATTATTAATTGTAAAGGTACAACTTTGTGATGAACCGCTAGCGTTATCACATTTGGCAATGGTTGAGGTATAACCATCTAAGGTATTTAAGCTTAATTGACCAGCATACGAACCAGTACCCGTATAAACAATATTTACACTACATTTACCATTGGTAGTTATGCCTTTACAGCCCTCAACGGTTGATTGGGTAATCGTGAATTTATTACTACTTGAACCAATTGAAGCACTCGCATTTTGAGTATCACTCGCGCCACCGCTACCAAATGAACCACAGGCCGCTAACGACAACGTTGCTAATGAAATTAATATTTTCTTCATGAATGTACTCCTAAAAATTAAACAGAATAGAAAAATAACTTATACTATAAAAAATTGCATACTCTATCTCAAGACTAATCATTTAGCGTAAGAATCCCCTATTATACTCAACAACAAGGTTAAAATAAGGATTGCTCTTCAATCTATCTTACAGAATCGGTTAGAATTCGTTAAATTAATCAAAATTCTTAATTAAATTTTGTAACTCATCAATTTTAACTAACAGTTCGGCCTCATCTTGATTTTTAACCGCTTTAGTTAAACACATTTGCATATGTCTTTTTAAAATACTTAACTCAACGCTTTTGGTGGCTGAACGCGCGGCTTTTAATTGTTGCAAGATTTCAACGCAATAGCGTCCATCTTCAATCATCTTTTTCACACCCTCAAGCTGCCCGATCGCGCGATTAATTTTCCCGATTTCACTAATGTGATTAGGATTCTTTGTGGTCTCTTCCAATTTATTCCCCTTTATTTTTTAAGCTGACGATCCGATTAGCGGACATAATTTTGAATTAAACATTTAATGCCTACTTGGCTAAGTAATTCATGCTCCGTCACCAAATTCCACTCGCTAAAATCAAATTTAGGAAACCATGCACACGGATTCGCCACCGCAACATCAACCCAAGTTAAATGCAAAATATTGGCAAACTCGATTGCTTGTTTAAAGATTTCGCCACCACCAATAATACACAACTCAGCGACATCTTGATTAGCGGCAATTGCCGCCGTTAGGCTTTGGTACGTTGTTACACCTGGATGGCTAAAATTACTTCGGCTAATCACAATATTTTTACGCCCAGGTAAAACCCGTCCAATTGATTCGAAAGTCTTACGCCCCATGATGATAGGCTTACCCAGCGTAACTTGCTTAAAGTAAGCTAAATCTTCAGGAATATGCCACGGCAATTTATTTTCAGTGCCAATCACATACTCGGAATTTAAGGCAACCACTAAACTAATTTTATTGCTAATTTTCATTTGCTACAATCCTCATTAGACGGCAATCGGTGCTTTAATTGATGGATGTGGATCATAGTTAGTTAATTCAAAATCACTATATTCAAAATCAAAGATGCAGTGAATATCTGGATTAATTTTCATCTGCGGCAATGGACGAAATTCACGGCTTAATTGCAAATCAACTTGCTCAACATGATTTGAATAAATATGAACATCACCGAAACTATGAATAAATTCACCAAGTTCTAAATTGCAAACTTGCGCAATCATCATCGTCAATAAAGCGTAACTCGCAATATTAAATGGCACGCCTAAAAACACGTCCGCCGAACGTTGATATAATTGGCACGACAATTTGCCATCATTCACGTAAAATTGAAATAAGCTATGACACGGCATTAACGCCATTTTATCGAGCTCTCCAACATTCCAAGCTGAAACAATTAGCCGACGTGAGTTTGGATTAACTTTAATCTCTTCAATTAAATTACTAATTTGATCGATAACTTCACCATTAGCACCCTGCCAACTGCGCCACTGTTTACCATAGACAGGACCTAGTTCACCATTGGCATCTGCCCACTCATTCCAAATTGACACACCATTTTCAACTAAATATTTAACATTAGTTTCACCACGCAAAAACCACAGTAACTCATGAATAATTGACTTTAAATGAACTTTCTTGGTGGTGATCAAAGGAAATCCAGCGGCTAAATCAAAACGCATTTGATAACCAAAACTAGAGATTGTACCTGTTCCAGTACGATCGCCTTTAAAGTGTCCAGTTTTTAAAACATGACGTAATAAATCGTGATATTGTTGCATTAGTGCTAACTCCTTTACTGAGCTAATAATTCAAATATTTTAGCGGTAGTTGGTAATAATGGCGACACTGTAGTTTTAGGATCAAGCGTTGACCAATATAATTCTTGCCCCTCACAGGCAGTTAATTCACCACTCCAGCTTTCAATTACAATTAAGGCTAATTTGGCTAAACCATGCGGATATTGATGCTCTAAATCACCAATTTGCGTCATCGCGGCTAATTCCACCCAAATCCCAAGCTCTTCGCTTAATTCACGTTGCAGAGCTTGAAAAGCATTTTCCCCGGCTTCTAATTTACCACCAGGAAATTCCCAATAACCCGCTAGAACCTTACCAGCTGAACGTGAGGCTAATAAAACTTGCTGGGTTGCAGGATTACGGATAATCCCTAAACAAGCGTTAATTACCGCTGACACTTGGTGAACTTTCATCAAACTGATTGCGGGCGAATAATAACATAAAAGTTAATCCCGATGGATGATCAATATTCATATCGCTAAATGGCATATAGCTCTTAGTTTTATAATTTTGATTCGGAATTACCGTCAAACTTAATGCGCTCGAACCTTGTGCCGCCATTGCTGCATACGCCGTTTCCGAATTTAAACGCGTAACATTTGAATCATACTCGAGAGTTAAAAAGTTAATTGGAGTAGTTGCGCGCCAATTATAAATATCCGCCGCTTCAACTTGATCAATAAATTGTGGATTTTTTAATAATTGCACATTGGTCAACGGTAGAATTGAATTATCACTATTTGAATAACCCGTTTCACTGGCAGCATTATAAATTAATTTATATTTAACAATTTCTGCGGCTGGAGATTGTAATAATCCAGCTAAATTGTACGCAGTACCTTTAATTTCACAATCTTTGCAGACACCAAAATCTTCACTAAAAACAGCACTTTCATTATCATTTAAATGAAAATGTGCGTATGAATTGAGAACATTTGCCACAAAGCCTGGTTTAGTAAATGAAGCAATCCGTGCATCGGCTACATAATACGGTGCTTGCTCAACTTTACTTGCGCTATTATCCAATAAGAATGGCAAGGTTACTTTGGATAAATTATAAGCACCTTCCATGGGAACAGTTTTAATTAAACTGTAGCCATGCGTAGCCAAATAACCTTTATTATCTTGCAGGATTTTAGCCGCCCACAACGCATATGCACCACCTTCAGAATAACCGCTAATATAGAGCGGAATTTGATTATTCACCAACTTATATTTTAAATTGGGTTGAATTTTCTTTAACAAATCCAGCATATAAATTCCGCTTAACGCATTTACTTCAGGATAAATTACATAAGGGTGTACTGCAGATTCATCGGCACCCATCCCCAAATAATCTGGCATCACCACCGCATAACCATCACTGGCTAAGGTGCTCGCCATAGTTTTACTGAGCTTAAATTCGTCTTTAGCAAAATTAGATGGAATATTGGTTTTATTTAACACCGTGAAATGATAAAACAGCACCACCCCTTTTAAGGGCTCGCTACCTTGCGGAATTAAAATCGCACCTGAGACTGGATGCGCTTGCTTATCCATACCCAGCGAGGTATAAATCACCCGATGAGCGTCAATTTGATTAAACGATTGCCCAATTAAGCCAGATTCTTGTTTAAGATCAACGCCAGTATATTGTTTAATATTTTTCAAATTATATTTACAATTGAACCAAAATAAATCTTCGCAGACTTTATCACGATAATATTTATGCAACTCATCTGGCTGATAACTAAGTATTTGCGACTCACTAATCAATTGACCAAAACTCTCACTCAAATTAACTTTTGCATACGATGAAGGTGCAATATATTGACTCAAATCTATGGGGTGTAAATTTGAATTAGCGCTTTGAGTTACCGTTGCAGATTCAGCAGCAAAAGCCAAACTAGCCGAACTTAATGAAAGAATCAGCAGTAATTTTTTAATCGACATCGGTTACTTACTCCAAATTTTCTTATATTTATCTAATAACTGCTCATCACTTTCAACTTTAGCTGGATCTAAATCAATACACGCAACAGGACACACGATTTGACATTGTGGCTCATCGTAATGACCGATACATTGGGTGCATAAATCTGGATTGATTTCATAAATTTCAGCACCTTGTGAAATGGCTTTATTTGGACATTCTGGTTCACAAACATCGCAATTGATGCATTCTTCGGTAATAAATAATGACATGGCTATTCCTTTAAATTTAACAGCGCATAATTAACGCTGCCAGCTTGACTATGTTTTAAAATATTAAATTGACTTAAATCTGGTTTATTTTGGTGATATTCAATATAAATTACGCCATCGTCGGCTAAATGTGGGCTAATTAAACCCAAACTTTGCTCGAGTAAAGCGCTATTATAAGGCGGATCAAGAAAAATCACATCAAATTTAAGCGAATTTTTGGCTAAAAAGCGCTGCGCCTCAGAATTAATTATTTGACAATTTTCCGCCCTGAGCAATTGAACATTGCTAATTAATTGTTGCGCAACTTGTGAAGATTTTTCGACCATAGTTACAGATTGAGCATTCCGCGAAATAGCTTCAAAGCCCAGCGAACCACTGCCAGCAAATAGATCTAGGCAAGTCTGCCCAGTTAAATCTTGTCCCAACCAATTAAACAGCGTTTCTTTAACCCGATCCAAGGTTGGGCGTAACCCATCCGCATCAAGAACGGTTAATTGGCGCGAGCGGTGCGTGCCACCAATAATACGTATTTTTCCCATAGCGTATTTTTCTACTTAAATCGTGTTAGATCTTGCCAATTGCTTGCAAAACCCATTTTGTTTAGATTTATCAACAAATGCTTATTATCAACATTAAACCACATTTATTCTCTCCCAAAACGAATATTTTTTGCCATGCTTGGTTTGCAACGCAGCTAAATACTCGCCATTGTTTGGAAAATCTTGCCAATCAATAACTTGATAACCATAATCCATAGCTAGTTTAAGATCGCTCACGGCATAGTTATAATATTTACTTTTGGCGGCAACAAGCACATCCTCAACCAATTCACGGCGAATTACGGTTGCGGCAAGAGCCTGAGCATTTATTGCAAGAGTTTTAGATAATTTACGCAACATACTAACATTTACCAAACGACTTAGTTGTTCATGTTGTTGCAACATAAAATCACCAAGTAACTTATATTCTTGAATTTCATCTAGAAACAAAACCACTAAATCTAGCCGCGGATTTTTGTTTATAACTTTCATGGCTTCTTGACGATAGTTATCTTTATCGAAATCAGCTGATTTTTTCATGAAGTCACAATAATACTTAGCTTCTAAAGTGCGTAAAAAAGTCTTCCAACGAACTTCTTGAGCAGGCTGTAATTGCCCATCTTCAAGGAAGGCTTGAATTAATAAATTTTGTCTTTCACGATACAGACTATCATTCGCGATATTTTCTGGAATATATTTCAAAATCCAGTCAATCGCAGAAGTAAAATCTAGCTCATAAATATAGAGCGTAGCAAGCCGTAAAATATGTTTCACACTATAATTATTACTCTGATTGATTGCATCCGCCAATTTGGCTGGATTATGTTGTAAACCAATCACGTACAAAAAAGTTTCAGGTTCTTGAATAAAGTATTTCTCTAATAAAACTAAGCCGCGAGTTCCTAAGGCCAATTTGCAGCACTCAATAATCTCTATCTTTAAATAACCGTTATTAAAATAATAATCACCAACTTGCTGGGCTAATTGTTCTAAATTGCGCTGTTCGCAAGGTACACAAAGCCACGCTTTGCCATAAGCAGAAAAACACGCTTCTAAAAACTCCATGGCACAACCGCTGGAGTCATCTTTAGCTTGACATAAAGCCTCAAAGTCACCTATCACGACTTGCAATAACTCAATTGATTCATGCGGTAAATCTAATGCCATTTTTTGTAATGGTTCTAAAACATTTAATGTCAAACTATCAAAAAATTCAATCGCATCATAATAATCATGAAATTTTTTACGGCGCTTGTAACCTGCATAGGTTTTTTTTATCTGTTTCATGCGTTCTTTGCTATCTAGTAAATAATTTTGTTGAATATATTCACCAACCTCAACAAAAGTTGTCGCAACATCATTAAGCATAAACATCAACTCTTGCTGAGTTTTCCCAGATAATTTAGATAATAAATCTAATTCTAATTTTTTTACCATGTTCTTTATCTCACAAAATTGATTTTTGCTCTTGCCACTTTTCTAGCATGTATTTAAGATTATCGTAATATCCCCATCCCATATCTCGAGATTCTTTCACTATATCCTCAAGACGAGTCAAAAATTTATCTGGGTAACTATTTGAACTCATTAATTTCAATATGCTCTCAAACATTGACTCCATACTATTATAAAAACTCTCATCAATATCGCCAAAGGCTTGAGTAAATTGGGTTCCACGTTCGACATAGTAAATCATCAAATCCATCGTGTCCTCGATATTTCCCGTCGCTTTCTTATAATCACTAATCGCTTTTTTTGCCGTTTTTAAACTCAATTGATGACTTTTTAGCCATGGTGCTTCAGTACTGATACTCCGCGAGATAATTTCGCGATATTTTTCAAGAATATTATCATCATTGACAACTTTTGCTTCAATAAAGCGTTTGTTATCCGTGGATAACGAATAAAGTGCTGAAACCATCTCTAATAACTGCACTTGGTTATATTGAGTCAATTCTCGTTTAATCTCAGACCATAATACTTTTTTATCTTTGGTTTTTGCTTTTGTTACCATAGTTATATTACCTCATTACTTATTACATTATTTTAACGGTTCAATTTTTAATGAATCATGCCCAGATATAGAAATGAGCCAATCATATTGTTTACTAAGCGCTAACATTTGATCAATATGAAAATCACAATCTAGGCACCAATAGATTCGTTCACTTTTGAATTTAACTTGTTCAAAAAATTCTTTATTCATTAAGCACCTATAAGATGAAATGCGCAGAAATTCTTGATATACATCAAATAAATAAACGTTAGCATCATCTGTTTTAACTCGCAAGATATAATTATTTTCAGGAGTTACTTCGATAAATTTCATAATTGATTATTCTAAAATATCTTGTGGAATATCCATACAATGCAATGGAAAGTCGTGCATATCATCCCAATACAATAATTCACCACGAAATTTTACTTGTTTAAAATAAGCTAACTCTTGCAGCTTTTTAGTAAATGGGGCATGAAAGTATTGTTTTAAATCAAATAGATAATTTTTACCATTGCTTAATGTTATGTCAATTGTAAAATCATCCATAATCTTGATAGCTTTAATAGTTATTCATCCTTAAGAACAAAATCTTCAAATCCCTCATATTTATGAAATGCTAATAAATAAATACTAGTTAGCGTATTTGTTTTATACTCTTTCAAATCTGCAATGACTGTATTCTTTACAACTTCATCTGCAATTGAATCTACGACATCTTTGATAACGAGCGGCAATACTAAACATAATTTTTTAAACGCTGTTTTATCTCCAGTAATAATTTCATAAAATTTATCAATTGAAACTCTTCTAATATTTTCATGTTTCATTTCCACCTTATCAACCGTAGTCTCCCAAGCAGTATTTTGGCTCTTTTTAGCAATAACTTCAACCAGCATACAGACTGCGGCAGGATTATTAAGAATTACGTTCTGCATCCGCATATAGGTTTTTTGTGACGCACTTGAATTCATTGTATTATGTTTATTTTTCATTTCAACATAAATATTAAGAGATTCATTAACTATATCAAATCCTTCTTTTGGCACTGACCAGACGTTACCACCAATATATTTAAAAATATTCTGATGAAAATAGCCTATTCCATTTGTGTTAGTTTTATCCAATTGGCGAATTATTTCAGAATTAATTATTTCCTCAATAGACCGTTTGTAAACTATTTTGTCAAATGTTAATTTAATTGGATCTACTAAATTCTTATTAAATTTCTTTAAGTCCATCGATGCTGAATAAACTGCGACGGCTTCTTCTACATGTTTAAATAAATCAATATCAGAAATAAAATTCAGGTTGTACTTGTGTTGTAACGTTGGCATTAGTTAATTCTCCGTTATATTTATGATATGAATCTAAGTATTGTATTATAGACAACCCTATGTTTTTAGCCAAATTAACAGGAACAGCGTTTCCTATTTGTTTATATTGATTCGATAACCCACCTTGAAATACCCATGAATCAGGGAATGTTTGAATTCTCGCATATTCTCTAACTGTAAAAGGTCTAGTCTCATCAGGATGGCAACGCTCGGTTTGTTTTTGAGCTGGGCTACAAGTTAAAGTAAGACTAGCCTCGTCCCATGAAATCCGTCTAGCCATACCAGTTTTACCACCACCAAGGTGATAACTTCCTGCCATGTATTCTCTCGCAATATCATCAGGTAAATTTCTCCAGCAACCGCCAGGAGGAACCAGTTCTAATATTTTTCGTTTATGCTCAGGATATTTAGCACCTTCTGAAATTGGTACATCTTGCAAAACATCACGTAAAACTAATTTATGTTTAGATGGTGAAGGATATTTGTACACATTTGGTAAATCTTTTCGTATTCCAATCATAACCAGTCTTTCACGTTTCTGTGCAACATCATAATTATTAGCATTTAAAATTTTATAATTAATATTATATCCAATTTCATCAAATACTTTTAAAATAATCTTTAGCGTTCTACCGTTATCGTGCGTACTTAAACCTTTCACATTTTCGGCAAGAAAGACTTTCGGGCTTAATTTTTTAATAATTTCCGCAAACTCAAAAAACAATGTACCACGAGTATCATTTAGACCTAATCCTGCACCAGCATAAGAAAAAGGCTGACATGGAAATCCACCGCTAACCAAATCCACTGACTCTTCTACTGAAATATAATCACGAAGATTCTGATTGAAATCAATAATATTTACATTATAAATTGGCCAGTTAGGTTTATTAAATTTTAGTGTGTTACTTGCATGTTTATCTAATTCCACTAACCCAATGGCTTCAAATCCTGCTTCATGTAATCCTAAAGCAAGACCACCTGCACCAGCAAACAACTCTAAAACTTTATATTTGGTATCTTTCATTTATTACATATCTTCCGTTATGAACATAAAATCATTAAATGATGGCTTTGCTAATCTTTGTAATTTAACACCATTATCGCGGCAGTATTGCTGTAAATATATTAACTTTTGACTATTTTCCATACAGTCAAAACCCCACCCTAAAATTATTGACTCTGGAACAGGCATTAAAATAAACCGATCCTCGTCTAAAACTTTATATTGTGAATGTTCATTAAATTTAGCGTTATATACTTTTTGAACATCATTATTTACTTCAGGAAATTGAGATCTCATTCTTTCCTTATACTTACTTACTAATATTCTATATTCTCTCTCATGATTCCAAACTTCATTCTTAGTTGACAAAAACTCATCAATTTTAGCGCCTCTTAATGATTTATTTCCAGATGAATTATCAATAATATCCATTGATAATGCCGAGATATTATAATCAGATGGCTTATATATCACTTCTTTTAGTGTGCCTAAATTAAATGAATTAAAAGAACTTTGTTTATACACAATACATAACCCTTTACCTGAATCTCCATAGTATCCCCACATCGGTAAACTTTGATAGGATACTGGATTGCACCTAGAAAGGCAAATCATTTGATGACTATGTAGAATTGCTTTAATATCTTCAGCAAATCCAGTGAAGATACTTTTATATTTTTCATCAATATTCATTAAAGAAGTACCGTATTCATAAGCACTTACTAGATTATTATAATTTGAATGATACCTAGATATGCCATGATATTTTTTTATATATTTATCAGATGACAAATCAAAAACTTTAGAAATATCATCAGGAAAAATAACTTTAGCATCAAAAGGATCATTAAATTCACTAGAAAAAGCCGCTCTTAGTTTACCCTTAATAATGCTATCTAAATATTCAATCTTGGTGAATTTTACTAATAAATCACACATTTCTAATCATTCTTAAAATTATAGTTATCACAATTATTTATAAAATATTCAAAACAAATTTTAATATTGCTCCTAAATATTCGATTGCTCCATTTACAGGAATACTAATGTTTGATTTTAGCAAAAGCTTGCTTAATAAAATCTGGGTTATACTGCCGATTAAATTCTGGCAGCGCATTAAGTAAAACCGCGCCATATTGTTTCAACGCAATTCGATTATCGCAAATCGTTACCTGTCCATAATCTTTTTCATTACGAATTAAGCGCCCCACCGCCTGAATCAATTTAATACAGGTTTCAGGCAAGGATACATCCATAAAATAATTGCCTTTCTCGGCTTTAACCCAATATTCGCGCACCATATTTTGCGGATCTTTATGCGTATCAAAAGGTAATTTGGTCACAATTACGTGCATGCAATATTTGCTCGGCAAATCCACCCCTTCGGCAAATGAATTTAGCCCGAAAATAATACTCGGTTTAACGCCATCAATCGTTTCTTTATGTTCACTAATTAATTTTTGATTGCTACTAAATTCAGTTTGCAACAACACACGATTTTGTAATTTTACGGGTAATTGTTTAAAGGTTTCAATTAGTTGTTGACGATTGAAAAACAACACCAAGCTACCGTAAGCATCCGTGTAATTCAAAATTTGGCTTAAATATAGCGAAAGTTCTTTTTGAAAAATTTCACGGGTGGTAAATTCTGGTGCTGAACGAAATTGTGGGATAACTAATTGACTATGTTCGGGATAATTAAAACTAGTTGCCAGTTTTTTGGTTTTTACATTCGGTAATAAATTTAGTCCGAGTTGGAATTTGACATAATCAAAGCGTTCACCAATTGCCAGCGTAGCTGAGGTTAAACATGCCGCGTACACGGTTTTCCAAAGTTTATTCACTAGCACATTTCCGACATGGGTAACCCCCGCGGTAATCAAATATTCTTCATTGCCATTGAATAATTTTTGTTCGACCCAACGCGCATTGGCATTATAACGTGAATTATCCTGATTAATCAGATAATTAGCCGTAGTTGCAATACTTTCAACGCTGGAAAAATAAAAGCCCAACTTGAGTAAATTAGCCTCACTAACGTAATCTGCGGCATTCTTGATTTTTTCTTTTAGTTTATCTTGAATTTTACCCATACCAGCTTGTAAATCACCTGAACTAAGCGCAATTTCCATAAAAATATCTTTGATATCTTGCGTAATTGCCGTATTCAAATAATCATTCAGAATAAATACGCCGTTATCAAAAACGTTGCGATTGAGACGAATTAATTGATAAAGTTTATCGAGAGCAAAAGCTAATTCATCGGCTTTCAATACCAATTCATCACATAGCGGAATATTGTCCAAAATATAGCTATTGGTGGCGGGATTAGCAATTAATTTCGCAGTATTATTAACTAAGCCAATACTTTGCTTAAGCTCAAATTGCCCCATAAAACCGCTAATTGCATAGCCTGGAAAATTATGTGCCTCATCTACGCACAAGAAATAATCAGCTGGTTTCCACGGTAAAACCGTACCACCACCATTATCCAAGTCCGCCATTAAGAGACTATGATTGGTTACAATTACGTCACAACTTTTTTGAAATTCGCGATTTTGATAAAATGGACACTCCGAATTATCTTTTTGATTAAACGAGCATTGATAACCCAAACATTGATGTTTATCAATTGTAATTAAAGGTTTTAGCTTACTTTCAATTTGAATCGGTGCATTATCTAAATCGCCATCCCATTTGCGTTTGTTGAACTCTTTGGCAATTTGCTGCAATTTATCATTAGTTTTATCAACCTGTGCAATCATATCCACACCTGCATCGGCTAAACTAGTTTCCAGTTGATACGGACACAAATAATTACTCCGTCCTTTGGCTAAACCATAAATAAAACGCTCACCGCTATGTTTAATAAATTGCGGTAAATCTTTATTATATAACTGCCCTTGGAGGGTTTTGGTTGCCGTTGAAATGACAAATTTTTTATCAGAACGTCGAGCGTTCACGATCCCCGCCAAAATATAAGCCAAACTTTTCCCAGTTCCAGTGGGCGCTTCAATTAGGCAAATATTATGACCATCTTTGAGTTCATCTTCAACGCTACTAAAGCACTCATCGATCACTTCAACCATTTCGAGTTGTGACTCACGAGTTTGAAAATTGGGAATATTGGCGGTAATTTCTTGATAGGTTTGTTGGATTGTCATATGGTATGTGGCCTAAATTAGTATGGAGCAGGAAAACCGTATTTTAACATATTCTAAGTTTTTGCACGCCAATCAGATTAAGCTCTGGCGAGTACGCGTCACGCTGAACTGAAAAAATATCACTTATTTCTTTTATCGAATAACCTTTATTACTTAACAGTATCGCATGTGCACGAGTTCGTGGTCGGCAGTTAGCGTGGTTTAATAATGCGACAAAGAACGCAGCTGTAAAAAACCACTCAACAAGAGTGGCTTTAGATTATAGTTTAATTGAACAGATTTAACAAATCCGTGGTAATTGTTCACCACTTAGCCAATCGACGCGACGAATTCCACCAAAAGTGGTGGTCATGGTGACATAATTTTCGCTCAAGCTTTCGACTTCTGCAATCACACTCGCATCTTTACCTAACGGATGTTTACGCATTATTTCAACAATTTTTTCAGCATCTTCAGCTGCACACATAATTAAAACTTTACCTTCATTGGCAACGTGCAACGGATCTAAACCCAACAACTCGCAAATACCTTTAACATTATCATGCACCAAAATATTTTGCTCATTCAAATTAATTCCCAAGGTATAAAAATTTGCCCACTCATTAATCGTTGCCGATAAACCACCCCGGGTTGGATCGCGCATACAGCGCACCGCTGGGTTAATTGCCAACATATCCTGAATTAAACCATTTAGCGCAGCACAATCAGAAGCGATATCGGTAGCAAAATCTAGCCCCTGACGCTTAGACATAATTGCCATACCATGATCAGCAATTGAACCATTAATAATGATTTTATCACCAACTTTGAATTTAGCTTCAACATTAACCGCCGCATCAATAACACCAATACCACTAGTATTAATGAAAATCCCATCCCCTTTGCCACGTTCAACAACTTTGGTATCACCTGTGACGATTTTAACCTTTGCCTCACGAGCAGCTTTAGCCATTGATTGCACAATCGTGCGTAAGTCGGCTAATGGAAAACCTTCCTCGATAATAAAACCAACCGAAATATATAACGGCGTTGCGCCTGATACGGCTAAATCATTAACCGTACCATTAATCGCAATTGAACCAATATCGCCACCATTAAAAAACAATGGCGACACAACATAGCTATCAGTAGAAAAAGCCAATTTACCATTTAACTGCGGCAAAATCGCTTGATCTGATTGTTGCGCCAAAAATTCATTATCAAATTCTTTCAAGATCAACTGATTTAACAATTGATACATTGCTCGCCCACCTGCGCCGATAGTTAAATCGACATTTTCTTTAAAATTAAGTTTCATGATTATTTAATTACTCCATATTGATAACTTGCCGCACACGCACCCTCACTCGATACCATACAAGCGCCCATCGGATGTTCAGGGGTACAGGCTTTGCCAAATAACTTACACTCGTGCGGTTCTTTTAAACCACGCAAAATTTGCGGACACTCACAAGCCTTAACATCATCACTATCAAATTCAGGAATATCAAAGGCAACTTCAGCATTAAATTCGGCATATTCGTCACGGATTTTCAACCCGCTCGCAGGAATATCCCCCAGACCGCGCCAACTAAATTGATCGCGTACTTCAAGCACTTGAGCAATCATCTGTTGTGCCATCATGTTTCCAGTAGTCGTTACTGCACGCGAATATTGATTAACGATTGCAACTTTACTTTCATTAATCAACTCAACCAAAAATAAAATTGATTGAATCACATCTAAAGGCTCAAATCCTGCAATTACAATCGGTTTTTGATAATCATCCGAAACTTTCTTATACGCATCCGAACCAATTACAATACTTACATGTGATGGACCAATAAACCCATCAATTTTAACTTCTGCATTATGCAAAATTGCTGCCATCGCAACTGGTGTTAAAACATGATTACAAAATACCTTGAAGTTAGTTAAGCCTAAGCGTTTAGCTTCCAAAATTGCATGTGCCGTTGGCGGTGTTGTTGTTTCAAAACCAATCGCAAAAAAGACTACCGTTTTACTTGGATTCAATTTAGCTATTTGTAATGCATCTGCCACCGAATAAATAATTCGCACATCCGCACCGCGCGCTTTAGCTTTAATTAAACTGTCTTGCTTATCCCCTGGTACACGAATCATGTCCGCATACGAACACAAAATCACCTCAGCTTGACTCGCCAACCAAATTGCTTGATCAATCCGTGGAATTGGTAACACGCAAACTGGGCAACCAGGCCCATGAATTAATTTAATATTTTTTGGCAATAGTTGATTGAGCGCATAACGGTGAATGGCATGGGTGTGCCCACCACAAAACTCCATCAAGCGATATTGAGCCTCTGGTCGCACCGCGGCATGAATCTGCGCAAAGAGTTTTTTGGCGACCGCAGAATTACGAAATTCGTCAATATACTTCATTTTAAACTTTCCTCTTGATAACGCTCTTCATCCAGTAATTCTTCAAAATACGCCAAAGTTTTTTTGGCATCTTCTTCATCCAATTTACTCAGCGCATAACCGACGTGCACGATCACATAATCACCAGCTTGAACTTCTTCTTGCAATAAAGATAATGAAATTTCTTTTTCAACTCCCGATAAAGAAGTTAAGGCCATTTGATTGTCAAGTAATTTAACAATCTGCGTAGGTATAGCTAAACACATTTACTTTTCTCCATTAATTTAAGTTGTGCACCATACCAAGCCTGCCCAAAGCTGATGCATTCATCATTCATTGGCATTTGATAAGGTACTAATAATTCAATTCCTAAACGAGGCAACTGTTCACTTAACATTGCCAACAGATGACGACTTTGCCAACAACCACCCGAAATGGCAACCTGACGAATTCCATTTAGTGAACAGTGATAAATAATCCATTTTTCAATTAAGGCTGCAATACTACCATAAAATACATTTACCGCCCGATTGATATCCTTTTCAACCAGACCAATTTTATAGATTCGATTAATTAATAAATTAAAATCGGGTTGACCTTGTTTATTTAAACGCACAAAATCATGCTCAACTACAGGCTTACTAACTAAACTTTCCAAAACCATTGCAGCATGCGCTTCATAATTCGCCAGCGTAACAATATTCAAGAGTCCAGCTACTAACGAAAAAAAGCGCCCAAATGCCCGCGAGACACCAAATTGCTGACTCTCAATTAATTTACCTAAAATTGCAGCTTGCGGCTGACTTGCGAGATGTTCGGGAAGAGCTAAGTTATTTTCTACACAATATGCTAAAGCAATCCGCCATGGTTCGCGTTCCGCAATATCACCACCAGGCACACATAAAGGCACGAGATGCGAGACTACTTCAAATTGCAAATTAGCTCGCGTACATTTAATTAATTCACCACCCCACGCCTCACCATTTAAACCGTAACCATAACCATCT
>Ga0247840_10006903_pt1 | contig 16059 bp, 15 predicted proteins | sample LaCruzMarch2015__FD_192404 | JGI IMG/M metagenome (GOLD analysis project Ga0247840, IMG submission 192404) | Freshwater microbial communities from meromictic Lake La Cruz, Castile-La Mancha, Spain - LaCruzMarch2015_17m | ecosystem: Environmental > Aquatic > Freshwater > Lake | place: Spain... | reverse complement strand
GTGGTAAATCCCTCGCGCAGCGGTTTGTGTGACATGGCGGGATCGCGACTCAGATGGCGCAGGCCTGGCTGCTTTGGGGCGCAAAAAGTCGATCTGTCGCGGCCAGTGTTTCGCGGCCGATGTCCTGCATGGCGAGAGTGAAGGAGAAGAAATGGATGACCTCGTCGAGTCGGTAACGGCGGCTGGTTTTGCTGCGCCGCAGTTCTGCGAGGGCCTCGTCCAGGTTTGCGAGCGCTTGGTTCAAGGCGGGTACGTCCGGAGGGCGTGCAAGTTTGGGCGCCGCAGCCACGTTATCAGCCAGGGACTTGAACGCGGTCTGCGTGGCTGTGGCCAACGCGGCCAAAGGCGCAGCGAGGATATGCCGGAAACCTTCGGCGTCGTGCTTTTCGGCCGCGTGGTGCATGGTCACGACCGATTCGAAGACCCGGTCGGCGAAGTTGAGCACGAGGTCAAGCGAGGCGTTGTCCGAGGTCATGGTCATAGATTCGTTGCGCGCCTCGCTCAGGAGTCGGCGGTTGGTTTCGTGTTGCTTTTCAATACGTTTTTTGAGGTTGGACACGGCCTCGGGGTCGAGCTGGCTTTGCATGTAGCCCCCGAAGACCGTGGCATAGAGCCCGGCAATGTCTTCCAGGCCGCGTGCCACATGCTGGCGGAGCAAGTCTGTGGCGCGCGCGGGCAAGACAAAAAACGACACGAGCATGGCTACGGCCACGCCCAGGCTGATTTCCAGAAAGCGGGTGAGTCCGAGCAGAACTAAATTGTCCTGGGCGCCGCCCGCCAGGACGACGACGAGCGCGGTGATGCCGGCGTTCCGGAAACTTTCGTGTAGTTTGGTGAGATACGAGCAGATCAGGGCGTTGATAAGCAACGCGGCGCACAGTCCGGCCATGGAATGCCCCAGTATCGAGACTGAGAGCACGCCCATCGCAGCGCCCATGGCCGTGCCCAGGAAGCGTAACCACCCCGCAGCCAAGGACCCGCCTAGATTCGTCTGCATGACCAGCAAGGTGGAGATGACTGCCCAATACCCCTGCTTGAGTTCCAGGGTATGGGCAATGACAAACGTGACGAGCACGGCCACGGCAGTACGCATGGCGTGGCGCGCCTGCTTGCGGTCCAATTTGGGGAGCAGCGCGCTGAATCTGCTACGCGGCGGCGTGGCGGCTTGGTCGTTCTCCGTCATGTCTGTCCCCTCTATGCTCTATGTTCGCGCAGCGCTATTTCGGCCAGCGCGTTGACCACGCTCGCTGCCAAGGCCGAGCCGCCTTTGCGCCCCTGTATCGTAACGTAGGGCGCCGGCGCCTGAGCCATGAGCAGTTCCTTGGACTCGGCGGCGTTCACGAACCCGACCGGCATAGCTATGAGGAGCGCGGGCGGTTCGACTCCGGGCTGGGCAAGGATGTCCAGGAGCGCGAGCAGGGCCGTGGGCGCGTTGCCGATGACCACGATCGCGCCGGCCAGCTTCGTCCGTGCGAGTTCCACGGCCGCGGCGGCGCGCGTCGAGCCTTTCTGCGCCGCCAGGTCGGCAACCGCAGGATCGGCGAGCAGGCAGGCGACGCGGGCGCCGAACGGATCGAGCCGGCGCGTTGGAATGCCGGCGCGGGCCATTTCCGTATCCGTGTAGATGCTGGCGCCGCGCGAGAGCGCCGCGACGCCGGCCGCGACCGCGTCGGGGTGCAGTCTGGCGAGACGCAGCAATTCGAAGTCCGCGCTGGTGTGGATCATACGCCGGACGATTTCCCAGGCCGGGCCTACAAAGGGCCGCGGTTCAGGGACCTCGGCGTCGATGATGGCGAAAGAGCGCGCCTCGATGGCCGCGGGCGTGGCGTAGGGTTGCAGGGCGATGTCGGCTGGGTTCATGGTCTGGTTGGGCTCTCGGGTGTTAGGATTGTGCGTCGATACATGCCGCGACAAATGCCGCGGCGGCCTCGGGGGTGGCGCCGAAATGGAGGTGGACGTAGGAACCGAGGGTATTGTGGCGCATGAACCCCTCGGGCGCGTCGAGCCACCCTTTCCTGTCGCGAAGTTTGTATACGGCGCGCGTCGCGGCGTCCAGACCCGCAGCAGACGGCGCCAGGTGCGAATAGTGGAATTCGTGCCCCCGCAGTCTTGTCCCGGCCGGTCCGAGCGGGGATTGTTCCTGAATGACGACCTCGCGGTAGCCGAGCGCGCTGAGGCGCCGGTCCATGCGGCAGCGGAAATCGAAGACTCCTGTGAGTGGAAAAAATTCATTGGCGTCGTTTTCCACGCCCTGCATGAGGTACATGAACCCACCGCATTCAGCATAGACGGGTTTGCCACTGCGGCTAAAATCCAGGACGGCGGCGCGGAGCGTGTGGTTGGCTGCGAGTGCGGGGGCGTAGAGTTCGGGGTAGCCGCCGCCGAGGTAGAGACCGTCGAGCGCTTGCGGGAGCGCGCTGTCGGCGAGTGGTGAAAAGGGCACGAGGGTCGCGCCGGCGCGCTCGAGGCAGCGCAGGTTTTCCGGATAATAGAAGCAGAAGGCCCTGTCCGTGGCCAGGCCGATGCGTACGGGCCGACCGGGGAGGCGCGGCTGGGGTAGTTCTGAGGTTGGGGGGAGCGCGAGCGCGGGGAGACTTTGCAGGAGCCTGTCGAGGTCGAGGCCGCGTTCGATCCAGTCAGCGAGGCGTTCGAGCATGCCCGCGTCGAGCGGGCTGTCCGCGGCGGTCACCAATCCCAGGTGGCGCGAGGGCAGTTCGATGCCAGGTTCACGATCCAGAAAGCCCAGGACCTCGACGGAGCTGCTAACGCGCATGGCCTCGGCGAGCAGTTCGCGGTGGTTTGGGCTGCCGACGCGATTGAAGATCACGCCGGCCAGGTTCAGGTCCGGGTCGAAACCGGCGTAGCCCTGAACCAGGGCCGCGGCCGAGCGGGCCATGGCGCGGCAGTCCACGACGAGCGCCACAGGCGCGCCGAGCCACTTGGCAATTTGGGCTGTGGAGCCCTCTTCGGTCTGTCCAGAGGCGCCGTCGAAGAGGCCCATCACGCCCTCGATCACCGCGATGTCCGCACCGGCCAGCGCGCTTTGAAAAGTACGTAGCACGCCGTCGCGGCCCATCATCCAGCCGTCCAGGTTTTGTGATATTTGCCCGGCGGCAAGGGTGTGCAGACTGGGGTCAATGAAGTCCGGGCCAACCTTGTAGGGGTGCACCACAAGCCCGCGACGGCGGAACGCGGCCATCAGGCCCAGGGCCACCGAGGTCTTGCCGCTGCCGCTGTGCGTGCCGGCGATAGTGAGGGCTTTGAGCATGTTACATCCTGTCGATAAAAGAGGTCTTGATCGATGCCCTGTGTTCAGGATACATGCGGGCCGAATCCCACTTGATCGAGGTTCGACCATGCCGACCGCGTTGTCCCAAGAGAAAAAACTCGCGCTGAAAGATTTTCGGCGTATTCCCGGCGTAGGCCCAGCCATAGCCGAAGACCTCTGGAACATTGGGTATCGCTCGGTTGCTGGACTGGCCGGCCTGGACCCCGAGGTCTTGTACCAGGCTCTCTGCTGTTTCCAGGGCCAGACTGTGGACCGTTGCTGTCTCTACGTATTTCGCTGCGCGGTGTATTTTGCCTCACACGAAGTCCACGACCCCGAATTGCTCAAATGGTGGAATTGGAAAGACACGGCGGTAAGCCGAGCGTGACGAAAGATCACTAGTCATAAAGAAAAGTCCTGGGGGAAGAAACTTTTACCCTTTTAGTGTGTTGCTTGAACGAAGAAGGGAGTCGAAAGGCCAAGGACGATCTTTCATTTATCAGGATGTGCCCCTGCACATGGAAACTACCTAGCGCTGTAGCCAAGTTGCGAGAGCCGCTCGCGCCATCTTTCTTCGTCAGCTGCGGTGAAGGGGCTTGGGGTGCAGACCCCGCTCATGGGAATGTGCTCGTGTTCTTCGAGCCAGCGAATAATGGCGCTATAACTTTCTTCGACTGTTTCACCGTCGGTGTGCAGGTGCATTTCAGGCGCTTTGGGTAATTCATAGGGATCTGAAACCCCAGTAAAATGCTCTATCTGTCCAGCTAAGGCCTTCTTGTACAGGCCCTTGACGTCGCGCTTGATGACCACGTCCAGGCTCGAATCGCAAAAAACCTCAATGTATTTGTCTATCAACCGCCGATTTTGGTCGCGCGTATCTGCGTAAGGCGCAATAGCAGCGACCACGCAGTTCACCCCGTTCTTGTTCAGCAAATGAGAGACAAAGCCGATGCGTCGGACGTTGATATCGCGATCATGCTTGGAGAAGCTTAATTCTTGGCTGAAAATAGAACGAATGATATCGCCGTCGAGCAGCTCGGCCTTGAGCCCGCGCCGGCGAATTTCGTAATAAACGGCCTGAGAGAGCGTGGTCTTGCCTGCACCCGAAAGGCCAGTGAACCAAACGGTAAACCCCATGAAATGCCTTCCTTCTTTAATCAAAAAAAAATTTTACTACACTGCCGCCCGCATAATGTCAAAAGTTGCAAAAACAGGCAAGAAGCCCTGCTTGCCAGCCGTCCGCTCTTGGCCTATGTTTCAATGCGAAATGCTTCAGTCGAATCAGGGAGGAGACAAGACGGATGCCAAATCCCGACGCCACGCACCAGGATTCCACCCCCGACAGCCTCGAAGCCAGGAAGCTGTTTGCTGCAGCCCTGCTCCGGCTCAAGGAGCGAGACTTTGGCGCGGCTCTCCCGCTGCTGGCGCGCGCCGCCAAGCTGCAACAGCACTATCCCGAAGTGTACAAAGCCATGTCTCTGGCCTTTCTGGCCCAGGACGATCGGCCGCGCGGACTCAAAGCCCTGCGCCTGGCAGCTGAATCCTTTCTCGTGGTCGGACGTTCGTCCGAGGCCGTGGAAACCGTCCGCAAACTCCAGGCCCTCGATCCCGCCGCCGCCAATCCGATCCTGCATATGGCCAACGCGTTCCTGGCCAAAGGCCGCGCCGACAAGGCAGAAACGCTCTACAAGCTCGTCCTCGAAACCGGCGCCAAGCCAGACGCGGCCAAGGCCGCCGAAGCCCTGAAACGCTGCCATCCCTTGCCCCCGGACGAAGAGGTCCTAGGCTCTGACGCCCAGTTCATGGAAGAGATCGTTCTGGCCGAATCGCAGGCGCCTGAAGAAAGCCCACAATCTGAGGAGGTCCCCCGGCAAGACTTTGTCGAAAAGCGAAGCTCGCTCCGGCTCGCACTCTTCGACTTCTCCCTGCGACTGGCCAAACGAAAAACTTTGCATGCTGTCGCCAATCTCTCTTTGTTCGGGATTGATTTTTCGACGAATGACGAATCTTTTTCTCGCGACGAAGTGTTGGTTTTCGACCTCTTGACGCTCGACAGTGTGAAAATCAAAAAACTCAAAGTGCGAATCCGGCACGTGACGCAAGGGGCTGCGGGCGGTGTTTTTTTGGACCTCACTGCCAAACAGACCAAGCAGCTCCAAAAACTGTGCGACGCCGCCCAGGCAGACAACAGAGAAGAAGTCTCTATCTCCGCGCTCAAAGGGGATGCAACCCTTAACCTGAAAGTGGGAACCTGGTGACCCCGCCGCGCCGCGCCCGGCCCTATGAGCTCGTCATTTTTGATTTCGACGGCACGCTCGCAGACACTGGCCCGACCATCGTCTGGTGCGTACAGAAAACATTTCGCGACTTTGGCGCACCTCTGCCGACGCCGGAACGGATTATGGCTGCTGTTGGCTTGCCGCTCGACCAGATGTTGGCCGGCATGCATCCAGCCCTGCCTGAATCCGAGTTGCTGGGCTGGGTAGCGGCCTATCGTTCCAGCTATCTTGTCCCTGGCGCGCCGCGGGCTGCGCTGTATCCCGGCGTGTCCGATCTGCTCGCAGCGGCGCGCGAGCATGCGATTTGCATGCTCGTGGCCAGCAACAAGGCCGAACACATCTTGCGGGCGTCGACTGCGGCCCTGGGGCTTACCTCGTATTTCGATCTGATCCTGGGCGACCTGCCCAAAACGCCGCGCAAGCCCGAATACGCTCTCTACGCAGAGCGTATCCAGCCCTGTTTTCCCGATATCCGGCCAGAGCGCATTCTGGTTGTCGGCGATGCTTGGCCAGACATGGCCTTTGCCGCAGCTATCGGCGCCGACTCCTGCTACGCGCGCTACGGGTTCGGGAACCCCGGCCCAGCCACTTCCCCAACGCACATCATCGACGGTCTTCCCGAACTCGCGCCACTGCTCGGTCTGTTGTAGTCCCTACGTTGAGGACGGTGGAACCTGGCTGTTTGCCCGGCGGTAGCCTTCGAGTAGGCCGAAGCAACCAGCGAGCATGACATCCCCGCCCGGCGCGGGGAACGCGCAGCCGCTGCCTGCAAAAAGACCACGCCGCGGGCCTATGACATACAGCGGTTCGAAGCCGCGCGCGGCCAAAGGCAGATCGAGCGTCAGGCAGCCGTGGCCGCCTTGGTTCCAGACGGTGGCGCAATCCACTGCCCCGCGTCGGAATGCCTTGAGGTCGGCCAGGAGCGCGTCAAGCGTAAGAGCGCCGGTGTGCTGCTCGTAGACCCCCCAAATCTTGTCCTCGAAAAGCAGAAACCCCAAGGTGTGGCTGTTTCCGGCGTTGACCAGGCAGATGCCTCGTTCGCGCTGCGCCACGGCCAACGCGCTGTCGAAGAGGCCAGAGAGTACGGCGGCAGCGCCGGTATCCGCCACCAGGCCGCCGCCAATAGCCTGTTGCAAGGCTGCCAGCCGCGTGAGTTCGGCCGGCGGCGTCGCATAGAGCAATGACTCGGGCCTGCCGAGCCGCTCAGCCAGGAGTCGTTTCCAGATCTCAAACCGGCCAGCGCGGTTCCCCCCCGCAGGGTGGAAGCCGTGGTCCTGGGCCGCAGCCACGATCAGATCCGGATAGGATAGCCCGGCCAGAGCGAGAAAGGCGCGCCAGAACCCGGGGTCGAAATCTGCAAGCGGCGTCAGGGCCGAATGCGGTGGTCGGCGCTCGGACAGCCTGAGGCCAAGCCCGGCCAACCGCGTCAGGTTGTCGGCCAGGGCCAGGCCCGCGGCCGGATGAGCCGAGACCGGTACTCCCGCTTCGAGCGCTTCGAGTACCGCGGCTTTGAACCCGCCGCCCATGAGCGTTCCGACCAGATGCACGCCCACGCCGCGTCCCGCGAGCTCGCGGATGCGCGTCGCGACGAGTCGCTCGGGCGAGGGTAGGACGAACTTGGGGCAATTCTCGATCGGTCCCGTGTCGGTATAATACAAAGCGTCCTGGGTTCCGCTCCCGATGTCCAGAAACAAGATGTTCATGTTTTTTCCTCGTCGCGTTTGCTCGGGCCGTGCGCCAGCGTCTAAGAGGGCGCTGTTCGCAGAATATTTATCTCGACCTAGGTTTTTCGAGTTGACAGTGGATAAAACGTCAAATAATGAATAGTTGCCTGCGCTAAACTTACGTACCCTTATGGCAATGGAGGTTCAATGTCTTTAACGTTTTCATGCGACGGCGAAAGCATTGTCCTCGACCTTGACCAGGTAGATCGGTCTACTGCCTTGAAATGTTGGTTGGCGTACAATGGCATAAGCGTTGCCTCGCTCGCACAAAAGCTCGATGTACATCCTTCGACGATCAGCCGCGCAATTAACGGCGAGCGCGAAAGTCTTGATATCATAGCTCGACTGATCGAGGCCGGCATTCCCGCTGATCTTCTGGAGCGGCCATGAACCCCGTTCTGTTCTCCACCTGTATTTTTCGATCCGTCGCCCCATCGATGCGAACATTCCCCCTTTTCATTGGGTCAATTTTTTGCCATACTCAACGCCAGGAAGACAACGCGTCACATACAGGCAACGTGCATGGTGAAGTTCTTATTGGATCTGGGCCAGGTGGACAGGGAAACCGCGCTACGGACCTGGCTTGTTTACCACAAATTCGACGTGAAGACCCTGGCTGTCCAGTTCGGCGTGCACCGCGGAGCGATTTCGCGCGTTATCACCGGCGAGAGGCCCTCGCGCAGCTTGATCGAGCTGCTGATCAAACACGGCGTCCCGGCAGCTTTGCTCCCCGAACTAGGCCCCGGGCCTGGCCGGCCTCCGCGTTTCTGACAAAACCCTCGCTCCCTCGCATTATTCTTTTGCTTTTATAACCGATCAAGAGTAATATCTACCCATTGTTGCTCATTTATTGACCAAAAAATTGACAACTCATTGCCATTTATGAAGCATTTTCTCGATCTCTCCAAGCTCGCCCGGCCCACTGCCCTGAGGGTTTGGATGCTCTACAACAAGATCACGGCCACCAGGCTGTCGAAGGATCTCAGCGTAGACCCTTCGTTTATCTGCCGCGTGCTTTCGGGAGAAAAAAATTCCGAACGCGTCGCAGCCTGTCTGCTCAAGATGGGGGCTCCAAAAGCCTTGCTGCCCCGGAAGGTGAAAAGACCTGCATCCAGCCGCAGGAAGAATAAACGAGCGCTGGAGCTGCCTGAAACTGATCCGAGCTAAGGCGCCAATCTGGCTGCCAAACGACTCACAAGGCTCAGGGCAAAGGACTTGCCGGCACGGACTGCGCCGCGTTCGCTTCGCCCTGTGGGGCTAGAGACGCGTTGCGGCACGGGCAACAGCCCGCGACCACGGCCAACCACAGCGCTACCCCCATCGCCAGCGTAACTTTCCATACCATTTTTCGCATACTCAACTCTCCAGAAAGGCCTTGAAGGCCACAATTGTGGCGTAAAGGTCTGCCTTGCTGCAAATCTCAAAAGGGCTGTGCATGGACAAGACCGGCGGGCCAAAATCGATTACGTCCATGCCATATGCAGCCAAATATTTAGCCACCGTGCCGCCGCCGCCCAAATCCACGCGGCCGAGTTCCGCCATCTGCCAGGGCGCTCCGGCCTTGGCGAGGAGTTGGCGCAGCCAGCCCACGTATTCGGGATGGGCGTCGTTGGCGCCGACCTTGCCGCGATGGCCGGTAAATTTGCAAAAACAAGGGCCGTAGCCGATGAGCGCGGCGTTCAGTTTCTCGTGCAGATCCTGAAAGTCCGGATCGAGCGCGCCGTGTACGTCCGCGGACAAGGCCTTGGTGTTCAAAAGCACGCTGCTTTTGCGCGTCTGGGGCTCCCAGGCCGCGAGCAGATCGTCAACACAGTACTCTAAAAACAAGGACTTGGCGCCGGTCGAGCCCTCCGAACCTATCTCTTCCTTGTCCCAGAAGACCATGATTTGCGTATGAGCGGCCGGGCCGCTGGCCAGCAGGGCCTTGAGCCCAGCATAGACACAGACGCGGTCGTCGTGCCCGTAGCCGCCGATAAGCCCGCGGTCCAGGCCAACGAAGCGCGCCGGCCCAGCCGGCACGGCCTGCAACTCAGCGCTGAACAAGTCCTCTTCCACGATCCCGTACTTGGCGTGCAGCAGCTCAAGGACATGCGCCTTGATCTTCTTCTCGGCCTTGCCCTTCTTCTTCGAGTCGTTTTGCTTCGAGTCTTCCTCGGCCGAAGGAAGCGGGACGTGGCCGAAAATGATATTCAATTTCTCGGCCTCAAAGGCCTTGGTGACTGTCTTTTCCACCTGCTCGTACGCCAGGTGGGGCAGAAGGTCGGGGATGGTAAAGACCGGGTCGGACGGATCCTCGCCCAAGCACACGTGCACGAGCTCCCCGTCCTTTTTCACGACCACGCCGTGCAGCGCCAAGGGCCGCGCTAGCCATTGGTATTTGCGGATGCCGCCGTAATAGTGCGTCTTGGCCTGACTGACCCCGCACTCTTCGTAAAACGGATGTTGCTTGAGATCGATCCGCGGAGTGTCGACGTGCGCGCAGATCATGCGCAGCCCTTGGGCCAGCGGCTGGCTACCGCGCCGGGCAATGAGGATCGCCTTGTCACGTATGACGCGAAACACCTTGTCACCGGTAAAATCCTCCTGATAGCCAGCCGCGAGCAGCCGCTCGCGCACGTAGGCCACGGTCTCGCGCTCGGTCTTGCACTGCGAGAGGAAATCCACGTACAGGTTTGCCGTTTCGTCCATGGCCTTGCGCTGGGCCGGGGACGAGTAGATCTCCCAACAACTTTTTGGCTTATATTCGAGTTCTTTCTTGGGCATGGTTCACCTTCAAGGAGTATTCGTTGTTGTGGCCGCGGCCGCCTGGCCCAGGGCCGCGACGACCAGCCCGTATTCGCTGGGGTCCAGGGTTCTGACGTCGAGGCAAAAGGCGTTCTCCTCGATGCGGCCCACGAGCGGCGGATCGGTCGCGAGCAGCGCCGTTCTCAGCGCGTCCGGGCTCAGACCCGCGCCGCTGGCGTCGAGCCGGACCAACCCGGTCGGAATGTCGCGCTCAGGGAACGCGCCCCCGCCCACGCGCGAGGCGCCCGGCGTCACGCGCGCCGCGTACGAAGTGGCCAAAGTGCGGCGGATGAGTCCGGCCAGCCGTCGCGCGTTGCGCATCAGCTCCTTGGGCTCGGCGGTGATCATGCGCAGCGTGGGGATGCGGCGGCGTGCCTGCTCAGGGTCTAGATAGAGCCTGAGCGTGGCCTCGAGCGCGGCCAAGGTCATTTTGTCGATACGCAGCGCGCGGTTGAGCGGATTGCGCTTGATGCGGTCCACGTACTCCTTGCGCCCCACGATGATCCCAGCCTGCGGTCCGCCCAGGACCTTGTCCCCGCTGAAGGTGACCACATCTGCGCCAGCGGCCGTGGCCTCCTGCACCGTGGGCTCGCGCCCCAGCCCCAGGGCCGAGAAGTCGGAAAAATTCCCGCTGCCTAAGTCCTCGATGACCGGCAGGCCGTGTTTACGGCCCAAGGCTACGAGCTCGGGCAGCTCGACCTCGCTCGTGAAGCCGATGATGCGATAGTTTGAGGTGTGGACCTTGAGCAGGGCCGCGGTCTGTTCATTGATGGCATTCTCATAGTCGCGCAAATGCGTGCGGTTCGTGGCGCCGACCTCGCGCAGCAGCGCGCCGCTCTTGGTCATGACCTCGGGGATGCGGAATGAGCCGCCGATCTCCACCAACTGCCCGCGCGAGACAATGACCTCGCGGCCCTTGGCCAGAGTGTCCAGCGCGAGCAGCACGGCCGCAGCGTTGTTGTTCACCACCAGCGCGGCCTCGGCGCCGCACACTGCGCAGAGCAAGGGCTCCACATGGCTGTACCGACTGCCCCGGCCGCCCGTCGCCAGGTCGAATTCGAGGTTGGAATAATATCTGTTCGCCTCGGCCACAGCGGCCACGGCCTCCTCGCACAAGAGCGAGCGGCCGAGATTGGTGTGCACGACCACGCCCGTGGCATTGAGCACGCGCCGGAAATGCGGTTTGGATTTGACGCGCACCCAGGCCAGCAGCCGCGGCCGTAGGGCAGCAAGGCCGAGCTGCTCGGGCCGGTCAAAGGCGCCGGCGCGAATTTCCTCGCGGCAGAGGTCCAGAAAACCGTTCACCAGATCGCGAACCAGCAGCCGCGGCAAGCCAGCAAACTCAGCCTCGGCCTCGATCTCGCGCAACACCGCGTCCATAGCCGGCAAGGCCCGAAACAAGTTCGTCACGCATCCCTCTCTTTGCGTTCGCCGGATAAAATCGTTAGAGTTAGAGTAGAGCGAAGAAACGTCCTGGGGGAGGAACTATCTGGCACAGCTTGGCTGTATAAGAGCCTCTAACGCTTCGCTCTCGATGCCCGTACGGCTCGCAGAGCCTCGCCAACGGTCAGTCGGGCTTTTCAAGCGTAAGAGGCTCTAAAAAAGTTCCTCCCCCAGCCCCTTTAAAGTTTACTTATGAGCTATAGATTGTACGTCGCGTTGTAATGTTAATTATTTTTTCATTTGTCATTTCGCGAGATGATCTCTAATGCCCTGTAATATTATACTTCTTCAGCTTATACTGCAACAAGCTCTTGGACACGCCCAAGAGTTCGGCGGCTTTGACTTGGACAAACTCGCTCTTGACCAGGGCGCGGCGGATGAGCGCGGCCTCGATCTTGTCCAGGGTGTCGGCCAGGTCTAAGCGCAGCGGTAACAGATCGACCGCGCTCTTGAACTGCGTTGCCTCGTCGCGGATCTCGGGCGGCAGGTCGTTGACCAGAATCGTGTCCGAGGAGGCCAGCACCACGCAGCGCTCGATCACGTTCTCCAACTGCCGCACATTGCCCGGCCACTCGTAGCCGACCAGAAAATCCATGGCCTCGGCCGCAAACACCTTGGGCTCGAAACGATTTTCCTGCGAGAACTTCTTCAGAAAATGGTTGGCCAGGAGCGGAATGTCCTCACGCCGCTCGCGTAGTGGCGGCAAATGGATCTGCACAACGTTCAAACGATAGTAGAGGTCTTCGCGGAACAGCCCAGCCTCCACGGCCTTGCGCAGGTCTTTGTTCGTGGCCGTGACCATGCGGATATCCACCTCGACCTCCTTGGACCCGCCCACGCGCTCGAAACGCCGTTCCTGAATCACGCGCAACAGCTTGACCTGAATCTCGGGCGAGAGTTCGCCGATCTCGTCGAGAAAGAGCGTGCCCTCGTGGGCCAGCTCGAAACGACCGCGCTTCTGGGCCACCGCGCCGGTGAACGAACCCTTCTCATGCCCGAACAGCTCGCTCTCTAGCACGCCAGAATTGAAAGCCATGCAGTTGACCGAAATGAACGGCCCGTTCTTGCGCGGGGAGGCGAAATGGATGGCCCGGGCAACGAGTTCCTTGCCTGTGCCAGATTCACCGGTAATGAACACGGTCGAACGCGAGGGCGCGGCGCGGTCCACCATTTCAAGCACGGCATGGATGTTTTTGCTCCTGCCGATGATCTGGTGCAGGCCGTAGCGTTCTTCAAGGTTTTCATGAAGCAGCCGGTATTGGCGACGCACCTTGGCGAGCTGCATGGCCTTGTCTGACGAGAGCAGGAGCTCGTCGTTGGAAAAGGGCTTGGTAATGTAGTCGAAGGCGCCGAGTTTCATGGCCTCGACCGCGGCTTCGATTGAGCCGTAAGCTGTCATGATCAAGACCGGGATGTGGGGGAAATTGCGTTTGACGTGGTCGAGTACGCCCTGGCCGGTGATCTTGGGCATTTTCATGTCCGTAATGACCACGTCCACCTCGGATTCGTCGAGGTAGGCAAGGCCCATTTCCGGGTCGTTGATGGCCGTGACGTTGTAGCCCGCGTCGGTGAGCAGGGTCTCCAGCACGAGCAGATAGTTTGGTTCGTCGTCGAGAACCAGGAAGTTCGCAGACATAGTAGTTAACCGTGATCGCCCAGTTGTAGGGGGTGAACGAGTTTTGGGAAGTTCAGACAGACCATGGCGCCGCGTTCCGGGCCGTTGGCCAGTTCGAGGTGGCCCTGGTGGCTTTTGATAATGCTGTTGGTGATGGCAAGTCCGAGGCCGGTGCCGCTTTCCTTGGTGGTGAAAAAAGGATCGAGCAGTTTGTCCTTGACCGCGTCGTCGATGCCCGGGCCTGAATCCCAGAAACATATGCTCACGCGGTCTTCAGTCTTTTCGGAGAGCAAGGTGAGCTTGCCGGCCGCGCCGTCTAAGGCCTGGATGGCGTTGACTACGACGTTGTAAATGGCGCGGTAGAGGTAATCCTTGTCGCCCAGGATCATGAGATCGCTTGCGTAGAGCCGTTCGATTTCTATGTTGTGCTTGGAGAATTCGCTGTCGAGGAAGGCCAGGGCCTGGTCCAAGACCTTGGCCAAGTCCACTGGATCCTGCTTGAGCTGTTTGGGCCGCGCGTAGTCGAGAAAGTCGCCGACCGTCTGAGAAAGCCGTTTGGCTTCGTCGAAGATGGCTTTGAGGATCCGCGCTTGCAGGTCTTCTTTGCCTGCGTTTCTCTTCAGCAGAAGTTCGGCGCTGCTGCGAATGATTCCCAGCGGATTGCGGATCTCGTGCGCTATCGATGCGACCATGCGGCCCATGCTCGCGAGCTTTTCATTTTCGTGCAGTTCGCGTTCCAGCCGGTCGCGCTCGGCCAGACGCACGACGTTGATGCGGTCAGCGCGGCGAATGATCACGAACAAGACCAGTGAGAGCACGAACGAACTGACCAGCGTGGTGATAATGATCAGCCATTGGAAGCGGACCACTGTTTTGTAGTCCGCCGTGATGTCCTGCGCCATCTCCAGCACACCCATGATCGGATTTTCTTCGTCATTGCCAGGAATCAGGCCGCGTTCGGCGCGCAGCGGGAAGACGGTTTCAAGGATCACGCTGCCTGGCTTGATCTCCCAATTGAAGATGGCCCAGAAGGGGTGAATGGAGCTCACGATCGTGAAGCTATGATCTCCAGACAAGGCGCGCTGCACGCGTTCGCCTGAGAGTCCTTCCTGCCCGACCACCTCTTTGTTCGTGGAGAAGGAAACCACGCGTTCGTGGTCGTAGATGCGGATTTCGCGCATGTGCAGCCCGTGGGTGCTCCATTGCACGACTTGTTCCAGCCGTCGATACTGGTCAGGCATCTTGAGTTCGATGTAGCCCATGCCCAGGATAGTCGGAAGCGTAAAGCGCCGGAATATCTGCTGGTTCAAATTCTCGGCCAGAAGCAGAGCGAACTCCTTCTGCTTTTCGAGAAGAGTCTGCCGCGCCACATTGGAAATGACGATGGATAAAAAAAGACCCGAACAGACAATCAGTATCAGCGAACTCCAAGACAGGAACTTCGCAAACCCAAAGGTCTGTGCCGGGTCTTTGTTATTATTTTGCGTCAATGCCTAAAACTCCTGGCCTGCGCCGGCCTTGGCCAGGAAGGCTGCGAGATCGGCGCTTTCCGCGCCGTAACCGGCCGCCCCGAGCTTGGACTTGGCCAGCCGCTTGCTGAGTTCGACTGCGGGTTGATCGACGGGGTTGATTTCGAGTAGCCAGCCCGTGATGAGCGTCGTGGCCATGAGCAGGCCCATGAGCCGCCCGGCGTTCTCCAGTGTGACGCTGCCGATGCGCAGTTCGACTATGGGCGTCTGGGTTTTGGCCAGGGCCATTTGTGTGCCCAGGGCCTCGGCCTGAAGCAGATCGCCGAAATGCTTGCCTTTCAGGTAGCTCCATATTTCGGGGAGCTCGGCCGGAAAGGCCGGACCGGCCGCGAGCGAGGGACTGGACAGGAACAGGCAGCCCTTGTCGCGCGGTCCGTCCAGAAACATCTGCTGCAGAGAATGCTGGTCGGTGACGCCGACTGCGGGCAGGGGCATCGAGCCCTTGCCGCCCTTGCCCAGGCTTTCGGCCCAGAGCTGGCTAAACCAGGCGCCGAAGCAGGCCCAAGCCGGGATGTAAGTGAAAAAAATGAGCTGCGAATAGCCCTTGGCCATCAGCGCGCAGTTCCAGGCCGCAAGCTTGAAGGCCGGGTGCGCGGCCAGGGTTACGCCGTTCAGATCCGGGGAAAGAAGCGCTCTGTTGGCGTCGAGCGCGCCTTGCACAAGCGCGGCCGCGTCGAGCCCCAAAAAGGTAGCCGGCGCAAGGCCAACGGCCGAGAGCACGGAGTAGCGACCGCCAAGGAAGTCTGGCACGGGCAGGGTCTTGAAGCTAAAGGCGTCGGCCTGTTGCCGCAGAAAGCCCTTGGCCACGTCGGTGATACAGAACACGTGCTCGGACCATTTCTCGCCGCAGTGCTTTTTCAGCCACTGCACGGCCAGGATGTATTGGCTCAGGGTTTCGATGGTGTCGCCCGACTTGCTGACCACCACAAGCAGAGTTTTTTCGGCCGGGAGCTTGGCGAACCAGGCTTCAAGGGTGGCCGCATCCACGTTGTCCGCGATCCAAAGCCAGGGGCCGCTGTGGCCGGGCTGATCTTGTTGAGGAAAAAAGGCTTTTTGCAGGGCGCGCGCGCCCAGGGCCGAGCCGCCGATGCCGAGCAACAACAGGTGCTCGAAACGGCCAAAATATTCCTTGCATCCCGCAAGCTCGGTTTTGAGCGCAGGCCAGAAAGGCATGTTCAAGCAAGGAAGTTTCCCGCCTTGGACTTCGGTTTTCAGGTGTTCGGCCACAGCCGCAGCGCGCGGCCCGTAGCTCTCGATGTCTGGTTGCGTAACGCGGCCTGACACAGCGTTCGACCATTCAAGCAGGTTCTTTGCCATGGCTTCCCCCTTGCCTTGTTATATTACTGGGAGCGGAAAATGGTTAACATTTTCCTGGTCCCAGTTATAAGGACGGCCACGCCAACGGCGGGGCCTCGCG
>Ga0247840_10006897_pt1 | contig 16067 bp, 21 predicted proteins | sample LaCruzMarch2015__FD_192404 | JGI IMG/M metagenome (GOLD analysis project Ga0247840, IMG submission 192404) | Freshwater microbial communities from meromictic Lake La Cruz, Castile-La Mancha, Spain - LaCruzMarch2015_17m | ecosystem: Environmental > Aquatic > Freshwater > Lake | place: Spain... | reverse complement strand
AAAGAACAATGCAGATGGCGCGTTCGTGTTGATCCTGCGCCAGAGACCGGAAGAAGAAGTCAATTGGCAGGCGCTGGCCGCGGGGGGATGAAGGTTCCAGGAGTTGCAGCGTGCCGTTCAGGAAGGCCATGTCGCGGTTGGGCGGGATGATATAGGCGCAGTTCGGCTTTACCTCCATCCCATCCTCGACCTCGAAGACCTGCATGCGCGTGTATCGTCGAATCAAGTCGGTGAGGATGCTCTTGTGGTCCGGTGCCAGGTGCTGCACCAAGACAAAGGCCATGCCCGGATCGGTGTCGGCGGGCATACCGGAGAAGAAGGCCTCGAATGCGGCAAGTCCTCCGGCGGATGCGCCGATGCCGACGATGGGGAAAGACTGCTGTGGAACTGCCTCTTGAGTAACTGTTTCTGATCCAGCCGGATTAGCCTCTTCTGAAAGTAAAGGTGGCTCAACTGGTTCGATAGACGGAACCTGAATCTGCTGCTTTTGAATGCTTTTTCCCTTTTTGTTCATGGCGGCCCCCTATGAACGATGGCTCATATCGACGCTATGTCAGCTAACGACAAAACTAAATATTTACCCTTAAATGTCAAAATATTACCTATGAAGTCTTCATGTAGGATAGACTGATTTTGGAAAGGAACGTAGCACGGCGGCCACAGAAGCTCTGCCGGCGGTACCGGGTCAGAGAGTACACTCTCGCAGGCGTGTTTGCACGATATTGTTTTGTGAATACAACAAGTTAGGATGACGGGGGGGGGGGGGTAGTGACTGCCGCTGTGTGGAGGAGGCCTATTCAAGCAACCAGTCTTATTATGGATTCCCTCAAACATTCACCCACCTCAAGATATCCAAAGATGAAAATAATGAGAATCAGAACCGTCCGTTTACGCTTTAATTTAATCAGTACTCTACTCCCAGCATTAGCCTGTTTTTTAGAGCCGGCCGTGGTGATGAACTGGTCTAACGACAAAGCTCAGCCGTGCGAGCTACGTGCATTGACTGAAACGCCTTGTTGGGCTCCATATGTAGACCAGGGTCTGATCTTCTTTAGCGATGAGCTAAGAGTGCGCTCTGCAACCTCAGTATCATGGGCTACCTGTGAGCGCAACCAATAGCCATTGGATAGACCAAAGAACCGACACAACCGTAGATCGGTATCAGCCGTGATCGAACGCTTACCTGCAACAATCTCACTTATCTGCTGAGAGGGAACGCCAATTTCCTTGGCCAAACGATACTGGCTAAGAACCATAGGTTTTAGAAACTCTTCCAAGAGGATCTCGCCGGGAGTAATAGGTTCGGGCTTGTTCATAATAGACTCTCCTCAGTGGTAATCAACGATTTCCACATTTTCTGCACCTACATCCGTCCAACGAAAGCAGACACGCCATTGATCGTTGATACGAATGCTGTATTGGCCGGAACGATCACCCTTGAGTGCTTCAAGGTGATTGCCGGGTGGTACCATCAAATCACCAAGTCGACCAGCGATCTCGAGCTGTCTAAGCTTACGCCGTGCAACCTTGGCAATATGCACGAACTGTATTACACGTTGGCCTTTTGAGAGCGCTTCGGTGTATTCACATTTGAATGATCATGTTGCCATATAGTAACGCATCTCGTGAATAACGTCAAGCGTTATTATCGTGGCGTTGTCATTCCATCCATTCTGACAATTACCTGTTGAAATCATGCATTTTCTTCAAGGGCAACGTTTCATTGAGTACAGGAAGGACCCCTCAACTCCGATCATCCTCCCAAAATGCCGCCTTTCATCCCGTACTCGTTCATACACCGTGAAAACCAAAATAGCAACTTTGTATTTGTAGCTGTTTTTCTCTCTGCTGCCGAAAATCGATCGCTCAGGCTGATCGGCGCTATATCCACCGACATCATCCTCTCAAAGAACAAGCTGATCCTCAATTTCGATTGACATGCGCCTCAATATGATCATATCATCCACAATAAATCAAGAAAATTAACCGTCTAAAGGAGACAACACATCATGAACAAATCCGACCTAGCCGCAGCCCTTGCCGCGAAAGAAAACCTTACCGAACAGCAGGCTAAAGACACCGTCAATCTGATCTTTGCCGGCTTTACGGATACGCTGAAAAAGGGCGACAGGATTGAGATAAGGGGGTTTGCCAGTTTTTCTGTAAAGGCATACAAGGCTTACGCAGGAAGGAATCCAAAGACAGGAGTGATCATCGATGTTGGCCCGAAGAAGTTACCCTTTTTTAAGGTTGGCAAAGAGCTGAAGGGAATGGTGAACGGCTCGAAGGGCTAGGGCAGTAACAACGGATGCGTTAAAAAAGACGGAAGGCCAGCCCAGGATTATTTAGCAATTCTAGTGTCATTGAAGACGAATGCTTTTAATCCAAGACTGACCTTCCGAATGTTTTTTGAAAAAGAATTTGCTGCCGAACCTCGCCGGTACCAACCATCATGATTTTCCTATAGGGGAAATTGTAATGGAAAATCGGCAAAAGCTTCTGAAAACCATCAATCTGAAGCTGACCAAGATGCTGGCCCCGGTAACAAACCTGAACAGGCACCCATATGCGAAATGAAAACTTCATTTTCTGAAATTTCATCACCTACCCATCCAATCTGCAGAATGTAAAGAATCGCTGTCGTGATCATCCCCCCGACTCGCGCCGCTGAAGAACCATATGGATAAGGAAAAGAACAGGAACTGAATTTTCTATCTGCGAAAGGTGCATAGGGAAGAGGAGCACGAAATGTATCAACGACCCTTTGGGCATATTTACTGAAGGGCATGAGCTGACTGATTATATCTTACGCTGATCAATATGTTTTGGTTGAGACTTTACGGCGTTGGGATTTTTTACATAATATTTCCGGAAATTTTGATACTTCCCAAGTACTTTTGAATTCGGCAAAAGCTTCTGGGTGTCGTCGCTGTAAAGCTGACCACTATGGCGGTCCCGGTAACATACCTTTGCTGGCACCCTATGCCGGAATCAAAATGTCTCTTTCGGAAAATTCTTTAACCCTTCAGCACTGCCAGTTACTCCCAAATATACGATCCATCCAGATCTCGTCTGGCCCTGCCTTGCTTTTCAGCGTCCCTGACGATTAGATCGATCTGCTGTTTGGACAATCCAAATTTCTCTTTCAGCGAGGAGATTGAAATTCCCGGCGAGATCTGCCTGACAGGTTCAGCGGCTTCCACTTTGCTAACCGATGTATCTTCACTCCTAATCAATTGGCCCAGCGTGTTGAAATATTTCCGAGCCGGTGGCCGCTTCACTTTCGGTGCCTGTGAAACTTCACTAATGCCCTGTTGCGTTGCAGTCGCTGTTGTAGAGGGGGACTCGATTACGTCAGGAATCTTTATCGCTTCGGTGGCTTGAGGTTCAATCGTTTCAACCCATAATACTGGCTTCTCTTCTGATTTTGCAGCTACTGATCGTTTTGTCTTTATGATTCCAAGACTTTCGGTCAGCAGTTCCTCGATCATATCAAAATTGGATTGAATGAATGACTCTGAACCGTTGAGCTCGATTTCCTTTGTCGCCTGATTGAATTTAATGCTGTTCATATTGCCTCTGTTCTTTCCTTTCCATAGTTTTATTGAATCGTTAGCCTGTATCGTACCCGCAAAATTCCCTGCCTTGGTATATAGGGGCAAGAGTTCTTTTCAAACGCTCTGGTTTTCATCTGAAGTGATCATGCTATCGGATGATGACGCCGTGTGCCTTTGATTCAACCGGGGCGTATTATGTGCATCCATTTCACAATGTCAATGAAAAGATTGTTTTCGATATTGGCATCTTGTTTTGGAAATAGAATCACGCCGACTCTTGCCGGTGAAGACCATCATGATTTTCCATATGGGAAAATGGAATGCTGAGATTCGGCTCGAGCTGATGGATGCCGTCAATCTGAAACTTGACAGTATGGCGGGACAGGTAACACACCTACGCTGGGGCTTTAGTCACGTTACCATCACCATCAAGGCCCAATTCCTCTTGGTGGCCACCGGGTCTTTCATCCTTCTTCAAATGCTCCCTCAGCGCTGGCACCAAATAAACGTCGCCAATATCAAACCGCTTCAGCGTGTCTGTAATGATTTCAATCTTTCTGCCTATCAATGCCTTGGAGTGAAGGATGATCATATGCTGATCGTTGATTCGACAATAGCTGCCAAAGGTTGATGGATCTTCACTTTTCACGGATTCGTACTGGACCTGGATATTCAGTCTGCCTGCGAGATCTTCAAGCTGGCCCAGAAGCTCTTCACGGATCATACCTGACCTCTATTTCTGGTTCTCAATTCTCTCCCGAAGGGCAATCAGCAGCGTCGTCAAATCCTTCTCCTCCAGCGTCAGCAGAAAATTCATATCCCGGTCTGTCTGCAGCAGCTTCAGCAGCTTTTCCAGAAGTTTTGCCTTCGTCAGATCGCTCATAGACTCTCGCCGGTATCAAAAAAATGGGAATCCAGCTCAGCCAAGGAACTCTTGCCGATGAATATCAATCGGCGCATAATGAATACAAGATTGGTTGGAATTTATCAACCACTGAATACAGAAAGCGAATACTGACCCGGACTCCCTATGAGAAAGCCTCCAGCGACAAAGGGAGGCCACTGAAAAAACTCAAACAAGAAAAATCGGCGGAACCCTCTTGTGAAGGATCACGCCGATATCGCTAGAAGACAGCACAAGCCGCTTCCCGAAGGATCACCCTGCCGTTGCTTTGAAAAGTGAATTTCAGAGCATCAGGACAAGATTTTTCTTCAGAATAGACAGCCTGCTTCGTCTTCGGATTGTAGTCGGCAAAGACGTCAGACAAGATTACGAGATTCCCCTTTACAGGAGTGTAAATGATGAAATCGATTGCCATCCTGTTGCCAACGACCGATTTGACTCTGACGAACCCTTGGTTGCTGGAAAGACCGTGGTTGCCGATAATATCACCAGCGAATGCCGCCGAAGACACCATTAGCAGCGTAAAGATTGCGATAGTGAAAATTGTCTTCTTCATCTTAAGCCTCCTTTAGTTGTTTGATATCCTTATTATTTCTATATAAAGGAAGCGAATATCAGAATTCAAAGGCAGCGCTATTTGGTGTCTCGCTCAAGTTCTGTTGCGGATATGCCGATAATAGTATCAGACAGGCAAGATTCTGCGATGTGCGTATTGAGTCTATTCTACTGGATGTTAACGTTAAATTGATCACAGTGTCTTCGTGGTGATTATCACCCTCATAGACCAGATCTTAAATGATGGACTCCAGTTAAAGGACAAGACGGCATAGGTGGATTCCTTGTCAGCCCCTCTTAAGAACGGGATTCTTCGAGGGGCTTTTGTTTTATGGGCGACTCTTGCCGCTGATCAGCATCATGACCATAAAAATGCTCACTCCCCCATTTTCCCCCGGGTAAAATGAAAAAGGAAAATCAATCTCTGAAACGGCGCGATCTGCTTGGATGGGCTGAAAGCACTACTGTCATTGAGATTGGACAACAGGTGGAGGTAACTTTATCCCGGTAAAAAAAGATGATCAGGGGGCAGGACCTGAACATGAATTTTCAAGATTCTCTTCGTCAGTTCCTGCTATGCTCACCAATAGGCAGCACATCCCCCGTCATCTGGGTCCAACCTGCCGATCTTCAAATAGGCTTGAACTTGTCAAGGAAACAGCAGCAGAAATCAGCATCATCAGAATCTTCAGAATTATAAACTGAATCTTGCCGCTGCAGAAGATCAAACAAGGTTGGCAATTGAGGGCATCGTTTTTTATTTTGAATTCGTCTTCCGTATGACGAATGATGGAGCTATATTTCCAAACGGCAAACGGTGTTGATAATTAGTCCCCCAATATATAGTTAAGTAATATTAAAGACATGAAAATAAGGGAAGGGTTCGCATTTCTGGGGGATACGGCGCGAGCTGGGTGTGATAGCGGATTATTATGCAGGTGAGTGATTTGGACTTATGTTGGAGAAGGGTGAGATCAAGGCGCGATAGTAAAACGACAGAACCTACGAGTCAGCGAAAGTCAAAATCTTAACGACCAATGAATACTGTTTATTCGCATGATCAACACTCTTCATAACCATTTTGTAAAGAAGTGTAGCGGACCATCACCGCTAGATGGTGTTCCGAGAAACAGCAAAAAATCGCTTCCATTGGAGCTGCCTTCTTATTCAGAAAGTCAGGGACTGACTTTACCGCGATCTTAGCCGCTTCATCAATGGGGAAACGGTAAGCACCGGTGCTTATCGCAGGGAACGCAATAGTTCTAACACCGTTTTCGTGTGCGACCTCCAGGCACCGTCGATAACAGTCAGCCAGAAGTACTTTCTCTTCAGATTTGCCACCGTGCCAGATGGGTCCGACCGTGTGAATGACGTACTTGGCAGGCAACCTGTACCCTTTGGTGATTTTAGCGTCACCAGTGTTGCACCCACCGAGTGTTCGACATTCTGCCAATAACTCCGACCCTGCTGCACGATGAATGGCCCCGTCAACTCCGCCGCCGCCCAAGAGGGATGCATTAGCAGCGTTGACAATAGCGTCAATCCGGAGAGTAGTGATATCTGCCTGTATTGCTTTCATTTCCGCGTTTCTCCATTATCACACTTCAGTTTCTTTGAGCGTAAAAATGATGCCGCGAGACTATCGTGCCATGAATTCTAATGTTTCACTGGCGCATGGGCCTTTCTTCCATGAACCTTCTCATACGCCTGACAGAAAGGACAGATACGGTTTTCAATAGTTTTGACAAACATGAAGACCACTCCCTGCTGCTTTCTTCTGGCGTGGCGACATAGCGGACAGCTTTCGCAGACCTTGGCCATGCTTCTGTCTCTATCTGTTATCGGAAGTCTTTCCATGAATGCTCATCCTTTGAATCTTGCCGCTTGGAGATATGGGTAAAGCAATATCGTAAAAAAGTCAAAGGAAAGCTTCTCAGAATAAAACACCATAATTCCAGAAAAAATGATCAGCAGAAAAGAAAACAAATAAAAAAGGCCGAACATACTCATTCAAAGTATATCCGGCCATGGTATTGATTTTCAGCGGCGCGAGCTTTTATTTCTGATCCAACCTTCCGACCAGATGATACATCAATACGGCTGCAACTGTAGAAACATTGAGTGAGTTGACCATCCCGGACAGTGGCAGGTGAACAACGACGTCGGACAACGCAACGATCTCCTGACTTACGCCTCTGTCTTCGCGTCCCAGCACTAGGCAGACCGGAAATTGATAATCTGCATGCCGGTAATCGATACTGGTCGTGGCTATCTCGGCTGTGACGATTGAAATTCCTTTAGCTTTCAGTTCTGAAATCACCTCAACAGCGTCTTCACGGTGTTCCCAGTCTACCCAGTTTTCCGAACCTAATGAACCTTTCCGGACCTTCTTGCTGGGCGGTAATGCTGCATCGCCACAGATGAAGACTTTCTCCACCATGATAGCATCAGCCAGCCGGATGATTGTGCCCACGTTATGAGCGCTCTTCACGTTGTCCAGAAGTAGATAGATTGTGTTCCTTTTCAGTTTACGGAATTCCTCCCTTGAGACCTTGCCGATGCGGATTTCGTCCTTGGTCAATTGCCTTTTTTCGATCTCTGTTTTTTCCATTTAACACCTCCGTTAAGTTTGATTTCCTTCAATATTTCTATACTTAACGGATGATAATCAGAAATAAGGCTTATAGATTCCTATTGAAGATTCTGGTAATATTTCCCGCATCAATGTAAAATGCTCTATCGGTTGGGGCATAAATGATGAAAGTCGCTAATCTACGCAAATCCGTAACGGTCGAACTTCTTTCGCTGAGAGAGTATCTTGCCGAGCTTTGCCGTCCGTGGAAACTATTCAGCCTTGCCGTCGGAATGGCATGGCTACTCTATGGCGCCTATAACTACGGGATTTCTGATTGGGACGTTGGAATTAGCCTCATCATGGGAGGACTCACATACCTGTGTGCACCCAGGAGCGTCAGAATTATCCTGTATCACCTGCAGTACCGCCCTCGCTTTTGGGTTCTTTGGATTATATCGGCTTTGTTGGTGGCTTGGTTTGTCGTCGATGGGGTGTACGTTTTCTATCATACGGCCATGGGCAATCAAATGCTTCGGATTGAAAATTTCTATGCGTCATCAGCATTATATTTCTTGGCGGGAGCTATCTGGCTCTACTCGGGATCACTTCGTGATTTAGTCTCAAATCTTAGGGCATTGTTCCGAAACCAACCTGGTGTAGGACAATCCATGTCTCGCAGGAAAATTGTTTCCAGAATTCTGGTCATTATCCTTCTCGGCGTTTTCTCTTACATTGCATGGCCATTTATCGTTGGTGGCTCACGCATGGAATCCTTTTGCAACTCTTTGACCAACGGTTTGTCCTTCAAAGAGGTGGAAAAATTAGCGACCCCAAAAGGGTATCGCATGACGCGATTGTCGAATGACCAACAATCATTAGTGCATGAACCGAGGTCTATGGGCAGATTCTTATGCGTCCTTAAGTTTCGTGATGATAGGCTGATCTCTGCAAAGTACGAGAATAATGACTAATTGGGTAAGTGGTAGAAAATCATACGATCACATAAAGCCAAGCTCGAGCCGCATCTGCAGAAATATTCAATCCAGGAATCCGCTACATTATCATTGATTTATTCTGATAATTTCGGTAAGCTCAGTTAACCTTTTGATTTCTGACGATTCAAAGGAGGTAAGCTGCCATGTCAAATGTTGCCAATATTGCCCTTACAGCACTCAATGCCTTCGACAAAAAAGCATCGATTATTTCCAATAATATTGTGAATGCAAATACGGACGGATTCAAGAAAAGCCTTGCTGTGGCAGAGGAGGGGCAGAACTCCGGAGTCAATGTTTCCTCAGAGCAGGTGAATACACCGGGCGACATTGTGACCATTGAAGGGGTAGGTCGTGAGACTTCCAACGTGAATCTTGAGGAAGAACTTGTCACTCTCATGATAAACAAGAACAATTACGATGCCAATATCAAGACGGCTAGAGCCAGCGATGAAATGCAGAAAACTTTCCTCGATATTGTGGCGTAGAGAAATGCCGCGCCTTACAAATCCTCCATCACAACCAGCTCGCGCCGATAGAAAAATCGTTAACCGCCATGATGATGATAGGGAAGGATCTCTCTGGATTTTCTATTTGCAATGGCGGCAAGATTCGGGTACGGTTTTATGAGGTGGTGTAGCTTGAAGAAAACGATTGAGTTTAATGGCAAATGACACGACACGGCGCGAGCATCAAAATGGAGGAAGCAAAATGGAAGAAACAAGAGAAGAACAGGGCAAAAAGTATGCGAAACTGGTTGCAAAGGCATGGAGTGATGAAGCTTTCAAGGAGAGGCTCTTGTCAGATTCTCGTGCGGTATTGGAGGCCGAGGGCATCAGTGTGCCTCCAGGGGTTGATGTCAAGGTGCTGGAGCAGACGGATACGCAGCTCTTTGTTGTGATTCCGAAAATGCCCGCAGGTCTTGTCACAGGTGCCATAGAAGAAAGATTAGCACCTTCGGCATGTCCAATATGCTGTACCATGTCAGTTGTTTTAGGGTAGTCGATTGATAAAAAAACACGTCTGAAAAACATGGTCCCGGAGACGGAATACCTTTGAATCATAAAGGTATGGGTTGCAATACGATCCGGGCATATCAGGACTCAAGTCGGTCAAAGACCGGTAACAACCTCACAGCCGCGAAAAAGGGATTCCGCTGATTGCAGAGAAAGGAAAAGTCATCATGAAAAAGATTCTGGTTGTGGTTTGCATGGTATTGTTTTTGGGGAGCATTGTTTCTGTAGAGTATGCAGCGGCGGATCGCATCGTAAACAACAATGACGGTACGGTAACGGACACGCAAACAGGCCTGATGTGGGCGGATCATGACAACGGGTCTAATATTAACTGGTTTAACGCCAAGAGCTATTGTGAGGGATATAGCGGAGGTGGGAAATCCGGCTGGCGAATGCCGACGCAGGATGAGCTGGCGCAACTGGATAGCAGCCGCGCCTATGGACCTGTGATCAGGCGAACCGGTTACAATGTTTGGGCCTCGGAAACACGCGGTTCCGAGGCTGCCTTCCTCTGTTTCAGTAATGGCCTACGGTTCTGGAGTCCCCAGTCCTACGTCGACGGCAGCCTCCGGGCTCTTCCGGTACGTTCTGGCAAATAGATTATTTGGTCATTTGGTTCATTGATCATTTTCTTTTATCGGGTACATAATGGAGCCCTGATCGCTACACCTCAGTTCAATTTCAAACCCAATCCCGTATGGGTAGATGCTATGTCGTCTTTGCTATCGCGCTTTGATCTCTCAAATTTTTCACGGCAATAAGATCAACCACCGGCATAGAAATCCGTTATCATTGCCGACTCGCACCGATTGAAAATACGGTAACCGCTGTAATCATAACAGGAAAGATCTCATTGGATTTTTTATTGCAATGGCGGCAAGATTCGGGTACGGTTCAGATAGAGGTGACGTCGGTCTTGATAGCTTTTTGAAATGCTTGCTTGATAACTTTCATCAATTATGCAAGATTACAAATGGATATAACCCATTCGTTTCGATTGATCCATGCTAATATTAGGGTTATCGAAGGAGTGTAGTGTGACTATAAATGTAGGGATTATGTGTTTCTCTCCAACAAATACAACAAGAAAAATCTGTAACGCTATAGCTTTGGGAATGGGATCAGAAGATCCGATAGTGCTAGACATGACTCTTCCAGATACACGAGCGAATATTATTTCTAATTCGAATACAGCTACGAAAGATATGGATCACTTAATCGTAGGCACACCAGTTTATGCCGGAAAACTTCCACGTCAAACTATAGACTATCTCAGAGCTTTTGGCTTAACTGGACAAAAATGCACTGCGATTGTTGTATACGGCAATCGGGATTACGGAGTTGCTCTTTACAACATGGTAGAAATACTTTCACAAAATGGTTTCACTGTCGTCGCTGCCGGTGCGTTTATCGGCCAACATTCATATTCAGACATAGTTCCTGTTGCAGTGGGGCGACCGGATAAATCAGATATAGATAAGGCAAGAAAGTTTGGAACAAAGATATTGAGCGCATCCAAGCCTTTGAGTCTTAAAGATGTTCCAGTTCAGCTTGACAAAGTCTCCAAGTCTGACAAATACCCATCGCTCAAACCATTTCACCATGAAAAACATTGCGTTCAATGTGGAAAATGTGCAAAGGCCTGTCCTCTTGGTTTACTGTTGTCTGAGACAGGAGGTTATATAAATCATGCGGCAAAGAAGCAGTGTATAGGATGCATGGCATGTGTCAGAAGTTGCAAGCAAAAAGCAATGGTTGCGAAAACTAATCCAATAGTAAAAATGGTTATGAATAGGATTCTCAGACAAGCATCTAAAGAAAGAAAAGAACCGTTTATCATTATCTGAAGTGTTTTTAAAGAACATTGGTATTCGTGGCGCAAGGAACAATTATGATTAAACTCAGCCCCTCTAATCACGAAGTAAACCAGTTCAAAGATAATGATTTGGTCTGTTATTGCTTCCAATATACGAAAGTACAGATTGAGAGAGATTACGTTGACAATGGCCACTCAACGATTCTTGAAAGGATTACACTTGAAAAGAAAACTGGTGGATGTGATTGCGCTCAGAAAAATCCCAAAGAACGTTGATGTTTGTCTGATGTCCACCAGGTGGTGGAAGGAATAACAAAGAAAAATACTGTATAACGATGCGTCAACTCGAACTGGTATGAAAGATGCATGGCGTGAAACTCATATCTTTAAGGTTTGTCATGAATAACGACTATCGATATATGGATCATCAATGAAGCTCTTGCCGCTGAAAATCAGTATCATGGCGGGATATACATGATTGAGGATGTCCGGTTATTGTTTTCATCCTTAGTGATCAATACTTCCAAAAGCCACGATATTTTATTGGGGGATGATTATCGGCGAGATTCGGGAACAATTTGATATTGAAAACATTTTGTTGACATATCGTGAGTATTTCCGTAGAGAAAATTTCCAAGCGGCAAGATTCATTGGAGAGAACGTAAGGACGAGATGCTTGTGAACTGGTAAAAATCAAAAAACAGGAGGTGGTAGCATGAACAAAAGGGAATTGATCGACGAAGTGGCAAAGGTTACGTGCAGCAAGAAAGAGGCAGGACTGGCGGTAGATGCAACACTGGCGGCAATCAAGAAAGTACTCAAGAAAGGTGGTACTGTCCAGTTGATCGGATTCGGCACATTTAGTGTCACCAAGAGAAAAGCCCGCACAGGTAGGAATCCGCAGACAGGTGCGGCCCTTAAAATAGCCGCCAAAAAGGTCCCTGTATTCAAAGCTGGGAAGGGCCTGAAAGACGCAGTCAAATAGAGTGACAATGAGCCGCCCCATTCTCTAACGGGATGGCTCATTTTTGAAATCATGTTTTGCAAATGGAGGACATTATGGCAGAGAGATCGCGTGTCAAGTTCAATCCAGTAACGAAAGAGATGGAAATTGAGGGATCGGAATCATTTGTAACGGCCACTTTAGATAAGCTTCAGGCAATGCTGTCCGGTACTGCGGCGAAGAAAGTTGCCGTCAAGAAGGAACGTCCCTCTATAAAAACACCGAAAGTGCCCAAGACGGGAACGACAAGAGGTCCTCTGTCAAAACTTGTCTTGACCCTTATCCAGAGTAGCACAGAGGGAATTTCGATGGCTGAGTTGAAGGAGAAGACAGGCATGAAAGAGAGCCAGCTCTGGCCAATCATTTCCAGGGCAAAGAAACTTGGAAAGATCAAGCAGGTGAAACGTGGCATGTATGGTGCTGTATAACCTGGTTGGAAGGTTGGAGCATTCGTAAAGCTCTTGCCGCTGAAAATCGGTACTATGGCCGACCTTTTTATGTTGTCATTCTTGGTGGCGGTTATCGGCGAAAGCTGAGGGATGATGTCATTTTGAAAATTTTCCTTTGACATATCGTTATCTTTCCCATAGAGATATTTTTAGATAGGCGGCAAGATTCAGTTGAGAGAACATTTATAGAGACTAAGGAGAACCCATCATGAGTCTGACAAAGAATGACGTGGTCGAGTCCATTTACGAAAAACTTGGCATGCCCAAGAAAGATTGCGTCCGTATCGTCGAGAGTGCTTTTGACATTATCAAATCCGAATTTGTGAAAGGCAATCATGTAAATGTCTCCGGATTCGGCAAATGGACGGTCAAGGAAAAGAAGAAGCGAAGAGGCAGGAATCCTCAGACTGGTGAATCCTTGATGATTGAGGCGAGAAAGGTGGTTACGTTCAAGCCGTCTCTTGTTTTGAGGAATAAGGTGAATGGGTGAAAGACCGGTGGTAAGGACGTTTGGCACCGTCTTGAGCTGGTGGGCGCGACGTTGTCGTCAATAGCAAACGGAGAGAGATAATGGGAGACAAGGGCGGCAAGAAGGATAAGGAAAAAGGACAGAAACAGAACACCAAAAAACAGAAGCAAAATTCAATAGACAAGCAGGATAAGCAGCCCAAGAGAACGCCGAAGAAATAAAAATAGCAGCGGGGGCTCTATCATCGCTCTCAGGGCGGATCATAAATATCATTGAGGGAATGGCGGCCAAGGTCGGTGATAAAAAAACAATTGGACTGTTTCTGCGTTTTTAACAATAAAGGGTTTAAAGTTGCAATTTGGGAAGGGGAATTTTGGGGAAGAGCGGATGTGCGGACAAGTTGCAACTAACAAGTCTCACACTACTCAAAGACGGAAAAGATGAAGGTTTTAGATGGTAATCAGCACCTATAAACCAGTTTTCATGTGGCATCCCCATAGATACGATGTGTTACTTTCAAGCGTTTAAGAACCTCCAGTCGGGAGACTGAATACTGTGAATATAAAAACATTCTCCATAAAGGGCCTTCCCCTCCTCTACCTGCTTGCAGGATTGACAACCTTTTCCCTCACGTCGCTCTCCTTTGCCATCGAACCAATTCGTACCATCAATGGAACTGTTAGCATAGTATCTGACGGCCATACGCTCCAAGTTAGTACTCCAGAGCAAACCCAACTTCGAGTCCGCCTGTATGGGATAGATTCTCCGGAACCGGAAAAATATGATCAAGAGACGGGGCGCGTAACTAAACCATGCCAACCCTATGCAAAAGAATCCAGAAAAACTCTGGAAAGCAAAATAATGGGAAGGAAAGTTAGGCTAGATATCATCAGAATTAGCCTACGCAACCGTTCGGTTGGAATAATCTGGCTCGGCAACCGAAATATCAATCTGGAGATGGTTCAAGACGGATATGCGGAAGCATATGTTGAACGTCTGAGTGAGCCCTATCTATCGCAGTTTGTTCAGGCACAGAAGGAGGCAAAATCAGCAAAGAAGGGGATATGGTCAATCTGGGATTATGAAAGGCCAAGTGATTTTAGAAAGCGCCTTAAGATTGAGTAGTTGCTACCGGTGATCTGCGTCGTTACTTCCTTTCGATTGATTATCGGCGAGAGACAGGAAATGACGTCAGTTTAAAAGCTTTTCTTTGACATTTTCGCGATATTGCCTTACGCATGTTTTCCTATGGCGGCAAGGGTCAATATTGGCCGAGGGAATAAGCGTATGGAAAAAACAGTTGGAAGACGGCAGCATTTGTTACTACCTGTAAACAGAAAGACGTCAATCGTGATGAAGATGCACGACTTCAGACGGCAAGAAGTATCTGATTCCAAAGGCATCTTGACACCAATAAACCTTCTTCAAATACTCCCGCTGTGAAAAAGCAATACCCTACCAAGCTGGCAATACCAGATGAGGGAAAGGGATTCCTGACCGATGACGACATCAATGACCTGCTGCCTTCAGAGGTCATCTCTTCTGATCAGCTCTATAATATTACCGACACGGACAAAGACGACAAACTTGCCGTCCCGGAGGCGACGGAAGAATGGGTTGAGAGCAAGCGGGAAGATGTCATCGGTCGGCTGTCGATGATCGGCAGAACCGGCGATCCTGTGAAGATGTATCTGCGAGAGATGGGGCTCGTTTCCATGCTCAGCCGGGAGGACGAGGTCGAGATCGCCAAAGTTATCGAAGAGGGCGTCCGGGAAAGCATGGAGGCCGTCTTTAGCGTGAAAGTCTCCCTCAAGGATATAGTCAATATCGGCGCTCAGTTGAAGAAGGGTGAGATCCTTGTGAAGAGCGTCGTGGACAACCTCGACGATGAAGACGGTTTCGTCGAAGAAGACATGCATCGGGAACAGGTGATCAAGCTGCTCGACAAGGTCACTGTCTATGACGCCAAGAACGATGTGATCCGAAAGAAACTGAACGCGAAAGGGCTCAGCCTCCAGGAAAGACAGAAGCTCAAAGATGATCTGGACAAGAATCTGCTGAATATTGTCAAGATCTGCCGGAAGGTCCGGTTCCGCAAGCGACAGATCGACCGGATGATCGCCAATCTCCACATTTATCTGAACGAAGTGGAGAAGGCTGAAGAATCAGTTTGCCGGTGCAAGAAGGAAACGGGTCTTTCCCTGGCCCAGATGGAAGAAGCATGGGCGAAGATGCGCAAGTCCGCCAGAGACGGAGAGTTGGCATCCAGAAAAACAGGGGTATCCCTGGGACAATTGAAATCATGCGAGAAGATAGTCCTGGAGGCCAATCGCTGCTTCAAGAGGATCGCCCAGGAGACGGGGCTCTCCATGACTGCCTTGAAAAAGACGATGGTGGTCATCGAAACTGGGATAATAAAAGCTGATATTGCCAAAAGAAAACTAGCGGAGGCGAATCTGCGGCTTGTTGTCAGCATCGCAAAGAAATACACAACCCGAGGCCTCCAGTTCCTGGATCTGATCCAGGAAGGAAATATCGGCTTAATGAAGGCGGTCGAGAAATTCGAGCACAAACGTGGCTATAAATTTTCCACCTATGCTACTTGGTGGATCCGCCAAGCTATCACCCGGGTTATCGCCGATCAGGCCAGGACGATCCGCATCCCCGTCCACATGATCGAGACCATCAACAAAGTCATGAGAATCTCCAGATCTCTTGTCAATGAGCTGGG
>Ga0247840_10006889_pt1 | contig 16088 bp, 10 predicted proteins | sample LaCruzMarch2015__FD_192404 | JGI IMG/M metagenome (GOLD analysis project Ga0247840, IMG submission 192404) | Freshwater microbial communities from meromictic Lake La Cruz, Castile-La Mancha, Spain - LaCruzMarch2015_17m | ecosystem: Environmental > Aquatic > Freshwater > Lake | place: Spain... | reverse complement strand
CGGGCCAGCGTTCGGGGGTGTCCCAGGCGATGAGCTTGACCACCTCCAGGGCCTCCTTCCAGGGGCTGTCGTGGTCGCTGCGCGGCGTGGGCTCGGCGGAGTCGGTGATCACGGGGTTACTCCAACAACGGGTGGCCCGATCGCTCGCAGGCCGGATCGCCCGAGCCCAGCCCCAGGTGCGGGGCCTGGCGCGTCGCGCGTGGGTTGCCCGCGGCCCTGCACCAGGAGGTGTTCCGCAATGGCACGCGGCATCCGGCGGTTTGCGTCCTCGAACGGGTGAATCGAGACGCTTCGGTCAGGCCAAACGCGCGCCGCAGCGCGGACTGGAAACGCTCGCGATCCATGTCGCAGGCGTGACTCCAAGGCCACGAGCCGCGCGCTGTCGTAATACACCGGTCCGCCGTGGACCGCCAAGCGTCGCCGTGGAAGCGCGTGTGGGCGACCACGGGCGGGATCGACGCGCCCGCACGGTTCGCGCGCAGTCACACCCGCTCCATGGCCACGACGCCCGCCTTGATGGACCGCTGGGTGCCGCCGAAGTTGATGTCCAGGATATCCTGATCGCGCACGCCAACCACCAACCCATCGCCGAAAAAGGGGTGACGCACCCGATCGTTGAGGCCCCAGCCACCGAACGGAACCGGCGCTGTCGGCAACTCCGCCGGTGCTTGGTACCGCTCCTCAAGACCCACGTCCTCCAGATACCGGTTGAGCACCGGTGCGGCCTCAAGCGACGCCTCCGGCAAGGGTGCCCCAGGGTCCGCACCGGACAGCCGATTGGTGAGCGCCTCCCCGAGTGCCGTGCTGGTGCGCAGATTGGCCTCGAAGACAAAGGGACTGGCGGCGCTCTTGGTCCGACCGGGACCCCGTGTCGGGATGCCGAGCCAGGCCGCATCGAAGCGTTCATCGGGCGGCACGACCAGCACCAGTTGTTCCTGGACGCGGGTCATCGCCACATAGGCCAGCCGTCGCTCTTCCTCCGCACTCGCGCGGCGCGACGGGAACAGCCCGTCTTCCAGCCCGGCGACGATGACCAGGGGGAACTCGCGGCCTTTCACCTGGTGAATCGACGACAGCAGCACCGCGTCGCCGCCGGCATCGTAGCGTTCGCGCGCCTGCCGCAGGGCGTCCATGCGGGCGACGAAGTCACCGACCGTGGTGCGGGTGCGCACCGCCCAGTCCAGCAGCGTCTGATAGGCCAACTCCTTTTCGGCCGCGGCCTCACTGGTCGCCGCGGTGGCGAACGCGCTCACCAGATCGGTGGTGCGGGCGTAGTACCGCAACGCGTCGGCGGCCGGCCACTCGGCCCAGCTCAGGGCCTCGTGCCAGACCTGCGCACGATCGCTGATCCGCGTGGCGTGATAGGGCTTTTTAGCCTGGCGGGCGGTCGCCATGAGCCGGGCCGGGGCCTGCGCGGGGGCCTCCACGATGGCATCCGCCAAAGCATCCAGGGTGGCCGCCGTGAGCCACAGGGTCGGGGTCGTGAGCATGTGGCGGACGATCTCGCGTGCCCGCGGCTCAGCGAACAGGGTGCCGGCGGCGAGGCGCAGGTAACCCAGTAGGCCGGCGATCTCTGGCACCCGAAACAGGTCGTCCTTCGCCTTGACGTAGGGAATGCCGCGCTCCAGCAGGGCCAGTTCCAGACTCAGGGTCTGCGCCCAGAGCCGGGCGAGGACCGCCACCTCGCGTAACGACCGCCCGGCGCGCCGCCAGTCGTCGATCGCGGCCACCACTGCCGCCTGATCCCCGGCCGAGGTGGCACGCAGCACCGCGATGCCGGTGTCGGGCGTGGACGGTGCCGACACGCACAGGGTATCCATGCGGTTGCGGTTGTGACCGATCAACTGGGCGGCGGCCAGCGACACCCGGTGGCCGAAGCGAAAGGTCCGGGACAGGGTGTAACGGGTCGCCCCCGGGAAGTGCTGCGCGAACTCAGCCCCCATGATCTCGGGTCGCGCCCCGCGCCAGGCGTAGATGCACTGCGAATCATCGCCGACCGCGTTCAGATGGGCACGGGTACCCACCAGTTGGATCAGCAGTTCGACCTGGACGCGACTCAAGTCCTGGAACTCGTCGACCACCACCAGGTCCAGCTTGTTGGTGACCCGCGCGAGCGCCGCAAGGTTGGCGCGCATCACCGCCACGGGGTCCGACAGCAAGTCGGCGAAGAACCGCAGACCCGCGCGCTCGCGCGCCGGTTCAAAGAGGGCGAAGGCCCGCACGAAGTAGGCGCAGGACGGCAGCAGGCCAAAGGTCCGGAAAGCGTCGGCCGCGGACAAGAGGTCTGACTTGACCAGCCCAATGAAGGCGCGAAACGCCTCAAACGCATCCTGGCTGGGGTACTCGTCGCTGCCCTCCTCCTTCAGCGCCGCCAGGGCGGCCTCGCGGGCGAGCTTCTTCTCCTCGGCCTCGCTGGCTTCCAGGCGACGGCGCGGCAGCAGGCCCTGCTGCTCGAAGAGCGCGGTCAGGGACAGTCCCAGGCTGTGGAAGGTGGATACCTTGGGCACGGCGCGGTGGGTCGGCAGCACGCCCGTAAGCCGGGTCTGGAACTCCTTCGCCGCTTCGCGGTTGAAGGCGAGCACGCGGATGCGTTCCGCCGGGATGCCCTGCTCCAGCAGGAACAGGACCCGGCCGACCAGCATGTGGGTCTTGCCCGAACCGGCCACGGCATAGGTCAGGCTGTGGCCGCCGGTGTGCTCGATGGCACGCAGTTGTTCGTCGGTGTAGCCAGGGGTGGCGTGGCCGATCGGGTCGCGCATCATCGTCACTGGGGAGTCTCTGCCTCATAGGCTGATCCCTGGCGTTCGGCAGCGACCATGGCCAACCACTCCGGCAGCGGCACGAACCGCGGCCCCCACTCATTGGTCGGCAAGTCCGGGTGGGTCTGATCATCGGCCCAGATGATCCAGCCGCCGACGGCGTCGGACAGGGTACGCACCGTTTCCAACTGCGCGTCATCGCGTTCGTCCGTTCCCTGCCTGCTGCCGGCGTCGTGAAGTTCGGCCCATAACTGGTACTCGATCCCCATCAACCATCCCGCGCACCAACGCGCTTCGCTCACGGCGCTGATGGCCTCATAGAGGGCGCGTTGCCGCGGGGTGAGTCGTTCTTCAGGCGTCATCATGTTCACTCTTTCGTCTTGGTGGGCTACGGCCGGGGCGCTCGTTGCGCAACGTCGGCAACCCGGATGGGACAGTCATGTCCATTACCTTTTCCATTTCGACTCATTTGTCCGTCCGCTTGCTGCCTTTTAGATTGTCGTATCAAGACGGCGAAAAACAATGATGCGGGATGTCAACGCACAAGCCGCCTGAGTCCAGCCGGCACTGCGCGGCCAGCGGCATGCCCTGGTCACGCTGCCCTCCCCTTCACCAGCGGCCTGGCGCATCGGCACTGTTCCACGGATGCGTTCTACGCCACCCGCCGGCATCTTGAGTCACTGGTTTCGATGGCCTTCTTGTTCCCTGAATGCCGTCGCACCATCACTGCCTTGTTCCGCGCGCCAGACCCAAGGTTGTTGGTCACCCTCGACCAGGGTAGCGACGCGCCATCGTGACCATTATAGCGGCCAACACAAGAGCGTCAATTGCGATGCGAATAGATCGGTTACCGCTTTACGCCGTTCTTGCTAGGCTACGCTTCATGGTTCAGGTCATTCGTTATTGCAGCGATTGCTATGGGCGGCACACCGCGACCCGCGATGCCAATAGCGCGTTTTTCAGCGTCCGTAAAGGACGGCCATCGCAAAGGGGTACTTGCTTTATTGGCGTACCGACTGGTCAATGTGATACGCGAAGTGCTGTTGACCGCTGGCTTGCGCGTCGCCTTCGACAAGACCAGGCCCAAGGTTCTTGCCCAGTTCCTGGCGGCCGTTGCCGCGTGGGAATGACCCCGTCATCCCTGGAGCGTTTAACGAGACCGATCCAGTTGCGCTGGTGCCCGGTCAACGCATGGCCCAGCTTCAACGACCACGACGGGGCCGCTATGGGTTGTCAACGGTCCCGGACGGACACGGTGTTTTACCCGAACCAACGGGCTAACGTGACCGTATTGGGTCACCCGCCAACGGCTCCGGCGCCTGGGCAACCGTTGGACTTCGTTATTTATATTCATTTCTTGGAGTATCTACCATGAGCGAACGAACGAAACCGCGCGAACGATGGGCTTCTGCCACAGTCCATCTCTGGGCCGACGCACCGCTCGACGCCGATAGTGAGTGGGATGAGCAGCAGGCCGAAACGATGCGCGAGGCATTCACGCAGATCGATCTGTCAGGAATTGTACAGCGTGCGGTCGATGCGGCCATCACTGGAGTTCCGGAGTTGATCGCGTGCCGTGTGGCGGCAGTCGTCCAGGCCGACTAAAAGCATGGATGAAATGACGGCTGCTATCGCGCACTTATCAACAGGACTCGCTGAGGCGGGATTCATGGCGGAAAAGGCTGCTGGCGCGCCGATTCGACGGCTGATGCGTTGGTCGGTCGCAAGCCGACAGCACGAACCACGGCATGGCACTTGATTGCTTCAGCGGGGGTGTGAAATGAATAGGAATCCCGGCGAGGTCTATGCTGACCTCTGGCGCGCGTATGTCGCGGCCAGACGGGCATTCGATGCGCGATCCAACGCACTCGCTCAACGTGAGGCCAGTGAGCTTGCGATCGAAGCATTTTCCCAACAAACCTTTTCCAAGGACACCTATGAGTCCCGGACGGACCTGACGAAACGTGCCGCGGCGATCGTCGCCCGCTTGGTCGGCATGGCCAATGAGGCGTTCACGTCCACCGGCTGCCCGGCGCTGAGCATTCCCTATGGGGATTTCCAAACCCGTTTCGTCACTGAGGCGTGCGCCGACCGCGCGGGTCGGGGTGAGACGTCTTTCGCCCCGAGCAGTTCGATCCCGCGGCGTTGTGGCGCGAACTGGAACAGGACTATGGCGGCGAGAAGGGCGTTGAACTGGCCTACCGCAAGGCCGCGTGCTGCATCGACGGCGAATTTGACCTGCGACCGGGGGCGGTCGTCGAGCGCCGACGTGAAGGTATCGTCTTGTCCACGCGGGTCTTCATCGACAGCATGGCGGATACGCGCACCCGCAAACCGCTGACCTGGAGCCGACAGGGTGAACTTGCGCAATTGCTTAGCTACTTGCAGACATTTGCGATCTGGGCTGAAGACGCAAGCAATCTGGCAGGCGGGCTCGACGATGCGCAACGCCGACTGTGCGACCGTGAGTACGGGGTGGTCTCCCGGCAACGGATCAGGGTCTCCCCGGCTCTGCACATTGTCACCTATCACACCCGGTTCGAGTTCATCTTCGGTGCCGCGATCGGCGTGCAACTGCAACTGTTCCTGGCCCTCTACGGCCGTCATTCCCAAACCGCCGATGCCCAGGAGGCCGCGTGACGACTGCCGCACCCGTCCCGACCGTGATCCCTGCCCCCGACTGGCGCCAGGCCCTGCGCGGCCGGGCCTCGCTCGGTAGCCTGGCGCAGCGTCCGGGGTCGCTCGCTGGACTGCACGCGGCGCGCTTGGCGCACCTGGGTCAGTTCTTCACCCCTGACCCCCTCGCCGCGTGGATCTGGCGCATGGTCTCCCCTGCCCTGGCGCGCGCCCTGGCCAGCGACGGTACCGGCGTCCGGGTACCCCTGATCGACACCAGTTGCGGCACCGGTGCCCTGCTTCAGTTCGCCGATCCGGCCCGCCACAGGCTGGCCGGGACCGATGTTCACGGTCCCAGCGTGACGGTGCTCGGTGAAGTTGCCAAGGCGGCCGGGTTCCAGTGCCACTTCTCAACCGTGGGCATGGAGCAGATCGACCCGACGGGTTTCGGGGTCGCCCTGATCAACCCGCCCTTCTCGCTCCACCTGGAGGCGCCGACCCTGGTTGCCGGCCCGGCCACGCACTACGGGCGCTTCGGGCCGGAGACCTCGGCGCTGTCGCACGCCTACGCCGTGCAACAAGCACTGGCAGCGGCCGACGTGGTGGCTGCGGTCCTCCCCCGGTCCTACGCCGACTCCTTACTTGCGGACTCTGGAGCCTGGCCGCGACTGGTGGCCATGTTTCACGCCCCGACCTGGTGCTTCCGCGATCAGGGGGCGGATGTGCGGGTGTCGGTGCTGTTCTTCGCCAAGGACCCACGGGTCCCTGGTACCGCGGTCCGCGTCGCGACGCTGGACGATGCGCTGACCCTGGCGCCGGACGTGGGCCTGTCGTGCCGCACCACCCGCCATCTGACCCCCCGGCTGCGCGAGACTGGGATTGTCGATGAGGGGCCAACCATCACCCGCCCGGTCACGGGCAACCCCAAGGTCCGACTCGGACACTCGGGGCGCAAACTGACCCTGGGCTTTGCCTGCGGTCTGATCGAGGCCAAGGTCCGCAACGCGATCCTGGGTGAGCGGCTCACCCCGACCGGCATCGAAGGCCACCGCTACCCCAAGGGGGTGAAGTCCACCGGTCAGGGCGCGCTGGATATCGAGGTGCACCTGATCCAAGAAGACCCCCTGGCGTCCCTTGAGGCGCTGTGCGACGTGATCCGCGCCGCGGGTGCCGACCTGGAGGTCGACCCCGGATTGGTGCGATACCTGCGCAAGCGCGTCCGCCGCCTGCGCATTGAGCGGACGCCTTTCCGCCATACCGTCCTGGTCAAGGCCGACCGGGCGCACGGCCCGACCGGGGCGCTCGTCGGCAAGGCACGCACCCTGCACTTGGTGGACCCTGAAACCTGGGGCTCGCCGGTCATCCCGGCGGGGGCGGAGGTCGCCTTTGCGCCCGATGGCGCCGGGTCCTACCGGTACCGGGTCGGCGGACGTGACTTCGCCTTGGCGGCAGAAGAACTCAACCGCCGCTTCGCGGTCGTCACCGGACAGTCAGCAGACCAGTGGGAGACGGTCCATCCCGGACGCCTGGCGGCCTTCCCCGAACAGGCGGCGGCGTTGCGCCGCCGGGGGCAGGCGTTGGGACTGGATGGGTTCCTGTCCTGGGACTACCAGTTCGATGACCTGCTGGAGTTGTCGATGACCCGCGGCGCCGTCGCCGCCTGGGCGGTCGGACTCGGCAAGGCGCGGCTGGCGGCCGGGCTCATCCTGCTGTCCGGCTGCACGACCGGGCTGATCTGCACCGAGGCGTACCTGATCGACGAACTACGCACCGAGTTGGCTAGGCTGCCGATCCCGGCCATGGACTGGCAGGTCATCCAGCGCCCGCGGGATCTGGACACCCTGCGGCGGATTAACGTGATCAGCTACCACCGGCTGCGCGGGCCGATCCACGGTGCCCACCAGCGGCGGACCTACGCAAGCCGCCTGCGGCACCGCATCGGCTGTCTGGTCGCCGACGAGGGGGACCTGTTGCGCAACAAAGGCACCGCCCAGACGGCCGCCTTGTGGAAGCTCGCGGCCAAGCGGCGCTATGCGTTGTCCGCGATTCAGGTTATACCCAAAAAAGACATGCTAACGCGCAAGCGAGTGAGTGAGTGGCGTAGATAATGGCCGCGTAGCCCATCGCACACCGACATACATCCGATGTAGAAATACATCGCAATACATCGGAACTCGAACGCGCCGGTCTCACAGTGCCGGCGCCATTTTTTCGGGTATGCGTAGTTGACCCTCGCCGCCTACCCAAGCAACTTCCGCAGCCCCCTTGCGAAGCCCTCCTGGAACAAGGTGCGACCCCGGTCGTTCAGGATCTCCCCATGGGTGCCCTCGCGCAGCCCTTGCTCTTCAAGGTAATCGTGGGATACCGCTTTCTCCAACGCCTGACGTTCTGTCGGAGTGAGCCGAGCGGCCGGCGACAGCACGGTCACCTGGCTCCCCTCCGAAGCGCCGCTCGCCGCGCCCACCGAGGACCGCCGATCGACGGTCACCTGGCATTGGGCCTTCAGCGTATTGAGCTGCGCCTTGAGCTTGTCGCGCTCGGCGATGATCGCCTGCATGATCGAGCGGATCGCCGGGTCCTCAATGCGCATCAGGTAATCGTGGCTCGCCAGGGCCTTCGGCGGTGTCGGGTCGGGCGGCCCGGCGTAGGCCGCCCAAGCGGCGATCAGCGCCCGGTAATCGGCGGACGCGGCGTTATACAGCGCCCGCCCCTTCATGATCCCGTCGGCCTCGGCGAGCTTGCCGATCGTCGCTACGGAAAAGTCCCGCGACCCGGCCGCGTGCTGCGAGCGGCAGAGGGCGTGCATCCGCTCCAGATTAGCACGCCGGTTCGACCGCACGCCCTTGGCCAGCAGCGCCTCTAGCACCGCGTCCGGATGCACGTCGGAGGACGCCATCAGTCGTGCCCCCGCAAACGACGCTGCCGCTCCGCGGGAGAGGCCACAGGCCCTTGCGATTGCGGCAGCCACGCGGACAGCTCGACCCCGAAGTAGTCGCTCAGACTCGCCCCCGCATCGATCAGCTCGATGACCTGGCGCCGCCCGAGCGCCGGGTTCTGCGGGTTCATCTGCCGCGCCAGGTGGCGCATAAAGGCATTGCCCGCGAGCAACTGGTCCTGCTCGCTGAGCAACATGAACAGTGGCGGCAGGTCGTCGCGGTAGAGCACGGCATCCATCAACTGACTGCGGCGGAAGATCGCCTTTCCGGGCTCCAGGTCGGGATAGACCGCCACGTCCTCGCACACCCCGGCGAGCTGCAGCAGCTCCGACTCCACCTCCTCGAAGGCCAAGGCCACATCCGCCGCCTCGCCAACCGCGACCAGCTGCGTCCCGTCGCCGCGCTCGGCGTCCCAGGCCGCCTTGCAGCGCTCGAGCAGCCGCCAGGAGGCCACCACGTCCTCGGCCAAATCGCTGAAGCGCTTCATGGCCGTTTCCCACAGCCGCGTGGCTTGGAGCAGATCGTCGGCGAGCAAGAACGGCTGCCCCGCGTCCTCGGCATCCAGCCGCTGCCCCTTGAGCGCCTTGAGCGCTTGCTCGCGTGCCAGGCAGACGTTGCGGGCCTCGTCGAAGTGGTAGGCCAGGGTGTTGAAGTGCGCGGCGAGGGCCGGCAAGAAGTGCGGCTCGGTGACGAACCAGCGGCAGCGGATGCAGTTGCGGTTGCCGCCGGGGACGGGGGCAAACTTGCGCGAGCTCTCGCCTCCCACCTGCGGCCCACCGTTATAGCAACCGCCGACAACGCTGTTGCCTTCTACCTCGCTGGTATTCCCCCCCGCTAGGCACAGCCCATGGTGCATCGGCATCCAGCCAACAGGATTGCGCGCGGCGGGATGCTCGGGGATGGCAGCTATGAGGGTCCCGACATCGTTGCAGATGGCCTTGCGCAGCAGTTCGTCGTGCTCGGTATCGCTCAAAAACCGCTCGATGCTCTCATGCTTCATGGCATTTATGCGCTCTTTCGCCGCGAGCAATTCCGCGTTGATGCTGGTCGCTCCAGGCTTAAAGTAGTAGAGCGTCATCAGTAGCCGGCTATGCCCGACCAGCTTCTGCAATATGGAAAAAGGCACTTTTCCTTCCAACGCCAGGGCCGTGATAAGGGACACGCGCAGGCTGTGCAGCGGGAAGAGTGTGGTGTCGCTATTTGGTTTTCGGCTTTCAAGCGGAGACAAGAAGCGAATGGGCTCCCCGTTGCGCTTGGTCTCCCCGCGTCGCGCCAAGCGCTGCTCCAAGGAGGCGAGGAGTTCGAACCAAGAACGGTCCAAGGAGTTGGCAGTGAGAGGCAAATGGCGCTCGGCCTGGGATCGTGCCCGATTGCGGAACAGGAAGCAGGTATCCGAGTACGCCGCAAGCTGCACGGCACTCTTTGGCGGGATGTGGCGCCCGTCCAGGTCGGTCCAAGCAATGCGCCGGGTGATCGGGTTGTATTTTTCCTGCCAGTTCCGGAGTTTCTCCAACCAATAGAAGGCGTTCTGATGCAGCTCGCTGCCGTCGTACCAGGGCATGTCGTAGCCCATCTCCGAGCCGGACTTGTCAATATCCGCGGTTTTATTCGTATTGATGTGCAGGACGGAAGGCAAGTCTTTACCGTCCAAGAGCGCTTCGGCACGCCTAAACACTCCTTGCTCAACTGGGCGAGCGACGCTGCCCCGGGCGAGACGGTTCGGGTTCGATACCCATAGTCCCCCTTCATAACGCCAAGTATCAGCCTCGCCGGAATCGAGCATGCGGACCTGGAAGGTGCGCAATGGCAGGATCAGCTTGATCAGCAAGGCGACCCAACGCACGGGGCACCACATCTCCAGGACCTGTTTGAGGCGGTAGCTCGTGCGGCGAATCTGGCGAACGCGCCACACGCAATCTGGATCGTTGTGGTTGATCTGGTCCTCGCTTGCCCGGAACCAATCGGGCGCGCTATAGCCACCGTGTCCGATGCTCGCCCCCAACGCCGTCTGTGCCCAGATCCAGTCCCGGAAGTGCGGCCCTTGGGCGAGCATCTGACGAAGCTCATCGATATAGCCGTACGGAAGGGGGGACGGCTTGGCCTCATCGCGCTTGGGCAGACCGCAGAAGGACAGTAGCGGGATCGGATTGCCGAAGGCAGGCAAGACCACGGGCGCTCCGAAGTCATCGGGCTCGCTGCAGCGCTCCTTCAAGACGAAGTCGAGGAAGGCGCGCACGAGGTTGTTGTACTCGATCCCCGTTTGCGAAGTCGGGCACGCGATCTGGTAGTAGTCCGGCGTAGTCGTGGAACGCTGCAGTAGAACGGTTGGATCGAGCGGCAGTCCTTGAGCGATGAGGTAGCGCTCGAAGAACACCGCCAGCGACCGGAGTCGAGTGCCTATTCCGCGGGTCTCGCCCGCCATCCACGCCACCGCCAGTTCGCGCCACTCCGCCAACTGCGGGTATTTCTCTAAGACCCAAGCCATGTTCTGGTCGTTGGTCTTCCAGAGACCTGGCGCGCGTCGAGGATTAGTGCTCTTGTTCTTCGCCATCGGTGTCCTCCTGGTTCGTTGCGGGCATTAATCGATGCCGAAGGGCATCGCCGATGACGCTAACCCACGTTGCCCGACATGCAAGCGGCCAGCGGCGGCCTGCAGCGCCGCCATGACCTCGCCTAGGTTCGGCTGGGTGTAGACCTCCTGGCTCTCTAGGGCGGCGTGGTGCAGGAAGCGGCGAATCAGGGCGCGATCGACGCCCGCCCGGTTCAGGCGGCGTCCGTAGGCGTGCCGATGGCCGTGGGGGGTGGTGCCCAAGTCCTTGCCGACAGTGAGCCCGATGCGCTTGCAGGCGGCGGCGTGGGCCTTGTTGTACTGGGCCAGGGTGTACATGGCCCCCTTGGGCTCGCGGGCGAGGTTGACGAAGGCGAAGGGGTGCGGGCGCTCGATGCGCGCGACCTGCTCCAGGTAGCGGTACCACAAGGTCAGGAACCACTCGCCGTACTCGGGCAGGAACCAATAGGCCTGCTTGTACCACTGCCCGTCATGGGTGCCGCCCTTCCAGCCCGCATGGCGGCGGTCCATCAGTACGTCGCGCGGGGCCAGGGCGAATTCGTGGGCGAGGTAGTCGGCCCGGTTGCCCGCCTTGCCGTCGGGCCTCTTCCATCCCCCCGGGGCGGCACCCTGGCTCGGATGGTGGATCAGGACCTTGGCCTGCTTGGGGTCTAGGGGATCGGGGAAGACGTCGCCGATGTACAGGTGGAACGGCTCGGATTCGCGGAATCCCGCGCCGTGGAGCAACAGGGTAACAAGCATGCCGCGATAGTCCGGCCGTCCGCCGACCCGGAAGCCCTTCTTCAGCAGGTCGACGAAGCGCTCCTCGGGGAAGGCCGGCGGCTCGCGCCGCTCCGCCTTCGGAAGGCGCCGGGGGCGCACCCGGTGCCCGCTGTCGGCGGGCGCATTGGCCGCCCAGGTGTGGCCGAGGAATGCCCGGTTGCGCCGGTACTGGTAGGCGGCCTCGTCGGTCTGGCGGTCGTAGGCGCTCCCGGCATAGTGCGGATTGACCTTGGCGGCCTCGGGGCGCAGCGCGCCGAGCCAGTCGAAGAAGTCGGTCAGGTTGGCGACGATCTTCTCCGCATCGTGCGGCGAGCGCACCGGCCAGCACAGGCCGCTCGGGTCGAGCCCCGTCGCGCGCTCGAAGGTGCCGGTATAGAGCCGCTGGGCGAAGTTGCGGAACAGCCGGTAGGTGTCGCGCTCCCCGGGGTTGACCTGCAGGTACTCGAGGAACATCCGCACCGAGCGCACCACCTGGTTCATCCACGACAGGCTGCGGTCGTGGCTGCGGGAGAGGCAGTAGTCCAGCAACGGCTCCAGCACCCCGAGCGGGGTCAGCAGGACGGGCAGTTCCGAATAGGCGCCGGTGTGGTCCGTGTAGACCCGCGCCTTGACGCTTACGAACATGCGCTCACCCCGGCCAAGCGTTCGGCGAGGAGGGCGCCGAGGGCCACGCACCTGCGGTCCGCCTGCCGAGGCCCGAGCGCCGCCGCCCGCGCCGCCTCGCGGTCGCCGACCAGGATGACCTGCTCCTCGGCTCGCGTGAGCGCCGTGTAGAGCAGGGCGCGGTCGAGGAGGCGGGTGCGCCGGATCGGGACGATGACTCGCCTGAACTGACTGCCTTGGGCCTTGTGGACGGTGATGGCGTAGGCCTGCTCGACGTTCGGCTGGAAGTCGGCCGTGAGGGCGCGCAGGCGCCCGTCGTCCCAGCGGATGTGGGCCACGATCCGGTCCGGCGCCAGGTCGGCGCTCGGGGGCTCGACCGACTCCAGGGCGCCCAAGGAACCGTTCTGGAGGTCCTGGTCCCAGTCGTTGCGGGTGCAGATGACCGGATCGCCGCAGTAGAGTCCCGCGCCATAGGCCTGGTCGTGGTCCTGGCTCCACAGCGTCAGCTCTTCGGCGCCCGCATTAAGGGCGCGGCAGCAGAGGTCGTTCAGGGCCTTAACCCCGCCATGGGCGGCGTTGCGCGTGGCGCCGAGGATCTGGCTGCCGGCGCGGTCGGCATCGTAGAGCCCGAGCACGGCGTCGTTGGTGGCCTCGGGGGCGCACGGCACGAAGGCGATGGGAGCCTGCGGGTCTTCCGGCAGATCGGGCCATCGACCCTGGCGGATCGCCGCCGCGGCCTCGGCGATAGCGCCCCCGTAACGCTTGACCACGGACAGCTCGACGCGGGGCACGCCGTCCAGGTGGGCCAACTCGTGCAGGAGCAGGCCGGGACCGACCGGCGGGAGCTGGTGCGGGTCGCCCACCAGCACCAGGCGGTAACCCTCGGGCAGGCGGCGGATCGCCCGATAGGCCGACGGCAGGTCGACCATCGAGGCCTCGTCGACGACGACGATGGCGTTGCGCGGGGCGTCGTCGGGGTCGAAGCCGTGGAGGAATGCGGCGACGGTCTGGGCGGGATGGTCCGTGGCCTCGCGGATGCGCTTGGCGGCGCGGCCGGACAGGGCCATGGGGTAGACCTTCAGCCCCGCGGCCGTGGCGATGCGGATCAGCCCCCGCAGTACGGTGGTCTTGCCGGTGCCGGCGCCGCCGGTGATGACGGCGACGGGGTTGGCGTTGACGAGCCGCAGGGCATCCGCTTGATGGGCGTTGAGCACGATGCCGGCCTCGTGCTGGTAGTCGCGGATGACCTGACCAAGATGGGTAGGGGCTAGGAGGGGCGCGGGTTCGACCCGGGCCGCGATGGCATCGGCGACGGTCCGTTCCATGACTAGGGGGCCAGGGGCATGAAGCCGGCTGTCGTGCTGGACGAAGCGGCCGAGCTCCCTTGCCTCGGCGATGGCCCATGTTAGGGAAGCAGGCTCGGGATCGCCCAGTAGGCGGCACAGAGCGCGCTTGAAATCGGCTTCGGGCAGGTAGGTGTGTCCGGCGTCGAATGCCCGGTAGAGGACTTCTTCGATGGCGCCGGCATAGCGGCGGGGGTCGTCGCTAGCCAGGCCGAAGGTCTGTCGGGCCAGGGTGTCGGTGACGCTCCAGGCGCCGGCGAAGCTGATCAGTCGGTAGGGGTCGTCCTCGATCTTGCTCGCGGTGTCCCGACCATAGAAGTCCAGGAGCTTGCGGCCCAGGGAGACCGGGAACCCCTTCGACTGGAGCCACTGCAAGGAGAAGGTGTCGCCCCAGCGCTGCCAGGCGGCGACGAGGGTGTCCGCCAGCGGCTCCGGCAGGACCTCGATCAGGCGTTCCCGCTCCCCGGCGTCGAGGATGCCGTAGAGGGCTTCGCCGAACCGCTCCCACAGGCGGCGGGCCTTGACCGTACCGATCCCTTTGAAATCCGGGCTGTCGGCGAGGAGCCGGACGATGTGCTCGCCGGAGGGGCGCAGCAGCTTCATCGCGGTCGGTTTGACGGTCGATTCGGTGAGCTTGAAGCCGTTAACGACGATGGTGTTCGGTTCGGCTTCGCCTTCGATCCGCCACAACTGGCCGGGCTGGACTTCGGTCAGCAGCAGCCAACTCGGGGCCAGGACGACGTAGTGGGCCGCGGCGTCGCGGCGCAGTCCGTCGGCGTCGAGTTCGACGCCGGTGAAGATGGCCCCGCCCTTGGCGTAGCGGTTAGGGGCGCGCACGGCGGCGACGCGCAGATCGAGGCTCAAGGCGCTCACCGGGGAAGCCGCCCGGTCGCGCCGAGCACGTCGTCCATCACCCGGTAACGGCGCAGCCTTTCCCGCAGATCGGAGAGCTCGGCGCGCAGCGAGGCATTTTCCGCCTCCAGGCGCTTGAGCCGGGCTTGATCGGCGCCGGCACGGGGGTTCGGTGGGGACGTGGGCTTGGTGTCGCTCGGGTCGCCCGGGGGCGGGAGGACACCCCGAGCTCGCAGCTCGTCCTCCAGGGCCTTCAAGGCGGCTTTCACCCGGGGGTTCTGGACCAGGACGGACTTGGCGAAGCCGCACACGTTGGCAATCTCCGTGCGCGAGAGCTGGCCGCGCACGACCATGTCGCGGAAGGTCCCGTCGCCCTGGCTCGCGGCCCAGGACCGGAAGGTCACGAAGTTCTGTTCCGCCCGCTCTTGGCCGTTCATAGAAAGGCGCCGACTGTGCATCGCATGTCGCGATAGGGTATAGCATACACTGTCGCTGGCCAAGAGAAAGCCCTCTTGCGAGGGCTTCTAAGGGGATTTATCGTCGAATCCAGCCATTTTTATGTATCGCGGCTGGGGGGAATAAGGACGCCGCTCGGGAACTATCCGCGCGATGCCTTCGCGGTGCTCGCCTTCACCGGGGGCGATGCGACGGCCGCGCAGGTGTACGGGATGCACCGTTGGTATCTGGACCCGGCGCTGCGGCAATCGACCCGCGACTGCGTGCCGGGGGTCGATCAGGTGCGCGAGCAGTTCGTTACCTTCGAGTGGGTGACCAATGCGTTCAAGGACACCATGACCACCGGCGCCAAGCGGGAAGTCCCGAAGCTGCGCAACCTGTCGGCCTACCGGGCGGCCCTCGCCCACCACGTCAAGCGGCGCGTGGCCCAGGAGCCGGAGGTGATGCGGCACCTCCAGATCCCGGTACCAGAGCGCCAGGTGGCCACCCTGGACTGGGACCCGCCGCACCTGGCCCATTACCTGCGGGTCGCGGAGGACTTCCGCCAGTGGTACCTGAAGGGCCAAGCCAATTCCCGCGAACGCAACCTGATCGCCCTGCTGGCGCGTATCCAGGCGGTGCAGATCGCGGCGGCAATCCCGCAACGCCGCGCGGACACATCGCCGTTCGTCTACGACGGCGGACTCACCAGCAAACAGCGGTACGTCATCGACCGGTTAGTGGGCTTGGTCGAGGGCGGTCACAAGGTCATCGCCTACACCGAATGGCCCGAGTTGCTGGGGGTCATCGGACGGGCGTTGGATCGGTGCGGCATTGAGCAAGTGACCATCCATGGCGGCAAGCCCATTGCGGAGCGGGTCCGGGAATTGAACACACGCTTCCGCGCCGGCTCCGCCCCGGTGCTGTTGGCGAGTCTGGGGGTCGCGCAGAAGGGGTTGAACATCCCGGAGGCCGATCGGGTGCTGTTCCTGACCCGCTCCTGGACCGCCAAGACAGAGGACCAGGCCGAAGGCCGGGTGCTGCGGCCCCAGCAGACCCGGCCCGTAACGACCAAGTTTGTCCACTTGCGCGGGTCGATCGACGACTACCAGGGGCAGATGGTGGCGCATAAGCGCGATGCCATCAGCGCCGGACTGGATTGGGGTACCCCGGAATTGGAGGACGTGGAGTTCCTCCACTTGGATACCATCCT
>Ga0247840_10006887_pt1 | contig 16089 bp, 16 predicted proteins | sample LaCruzMarch2015__FD_192404 | JGI IMG/M metagenome (GOLD analysis project Ga0247840, IMG submission 192404) | Freshwater microbial communities from meromictic Lake La Cruz, Castile-La Mancha, Spain - LaCruzMarch2015_17m | ecosystem: Environmental > Aquatic > Freshwater > Lake | place: Spain... | reverse complement strand
ATTTTATCGCACTTTTCCAACCATTCAGCATAGGTCCAAATGTACGTTAGTTTGCCTGTGGCTGATAGGAAAGAGGCCTTGATAAAAGAGGTATTCGCTGCGTGGTCATTGATTGCGACAATTGCGTCACAAGGAAATTCTTTTGACCAACGAGTGGTAATCTGACCATGAATGATACGGTCGTCTACACGAATGAATGTAATAGCCATTTAGTATACTCCTCCTTAGAGTTCTTCTTCTGTGAAATTGACTGCTTCTACTGTAAACAAGCTAATCCCTGCTTTGCCTTCACTAAGCACCGTTTCGATGAATTCAGGTTGAGTGAGGTAATCATTATCTTTCATAAGAACAGCGGTTAATACCATGGGCATATTCATCCCAGTAAACACGGTGGTTCTATCAAACAATCCTTGTTCATTGAGAATCTCTATCGCTGTAGTAAAGGATGATCCACTGAGAATATCGCTAAACAAAAGTATTTCGTCATTGCTTTGAATCGGCTGAATGAGTGCTTTGAATCGGTCTGAGAAATCGTTGGTTCCCATCCCATCCTCAAGCGAGGTACTGAGAATATCATCTCTTTTTCCACTCATCATCAATACTGCTGATTTTAATCCTTGTGCGAATACTCCATGACTAACCAATACTACATATTTCATTTTTGTCTCCTTATTTGGTAAGGGCTTTCACTGACTATAAAACTATCATAATTGATTCTTTTCGGCTTTGCAAGTCGTTTTTGCAATTAAATGCGACTATTTGTAATGTTTTAACAGTTTTTGACGTTTATGTGAAAATACGTGAAAAGTATGATTTGTTTATACAAGTAAACTCATATGATTTGATTAAAGAATCGGCTACTTTAAGATCCCTAAAACTTGAACAGCATAAAGAACAACTGCCACAACTGCAGGAATTCCAATAATTAGCCAATAGATTCTATTGAATTTTGACTGAAACTTATTCCAATTTTCTTGGCTATAATAAAATTTATTATCATCTGTATGGACTAAAATACCATCTTTCATCATGTTGGTGATGGTATAGGCAATTACATTTGAGGATAAAGGGAGATCTTTACAGATCTCTGCAGGTTGAGCGGTCTTAGGCGAAAAAGCTTTGTATTCTTTGAAGGTATCGATAACGAGTCTTCCTGAAGTTTTTCGCGGATTAATTTTAGTTGTCATGGGTTTTCCTTTTTTAGTGCATCAACAAATCTTTTAGCGGTTAGGTGAGGACGAGTTATCGCTCCACCGACGACAACGCACATGGCGCCTAACTCGATACATCGGCGAGCCTCTTCAACTGTATTGATTTTTCCTTCAGCGATGACTTTGTCAGGAAAAGTCTCAGAGAGTTGTTTGATAAGATCAAAGCTTGGCCCGTCAAGGTGGGGTGAGTAGGCTGTATAACCACAAAGTGTGGTTCCTATAAAATCAGCTCCCAAAGCGATGGCAAGCTTACCTTCTTCGAAAGTAGAACAGTCAGCCATAATCAATACATTGGGAAATTTTTCTTTTATTCTTGTTATTAAAGTATATGCCTTTTCTCCAGTTGGTGCAAGACGGTCAGTACTATCAATCGCAATGATATCCGCTCCTGCTTCAACCAATGCCTCTACTTCTTTCAAGCTTGGGGTGATGTAAACATCACTGAACTCAGTCACAACTTTCCAAATTCCAATGACAGGTAATCCTATCAATGCTTTCATCGCTTTAACGTTTGACGGCTCATTGGCTCTTAAGCCTTTGGCTCCAGCCCATTTCGCACACTCTGCCATTTTTAGCATAATCCCATCGCCGTGAAGTGGTTCCCCTTCAAAGCTTTGACACGAAACAATCAAATTCCCTCTGAGTTGATTTAGTAAAGTTTCTTTATTCATACAGTCTCTCTATTTCCATACTGGTTTGCTTTCTCCTTTAAAACATCGCAAAGGAAATCCCAATCGATCAATCGTGTCATAGTCATGACCTGCCAGTACATTCCAACTCGCCCCTACAGCCATCGTTTCCTGGGGATCCGTGTTAATCAAGCGATGGGCATATTTCCCATTGATGTAGTGGACTGATCCTGGATAGACTTCCTCAGCGAAGATTTCATCCTTACCATCCCAATACAATAGAAAACCGTGTCCTTGAACTCCAAAATAGTATTCATCATAATTTCGATCCGAATGAAAATGGCCTCGGGTAAAACTATACTCCCCATCGATGGTATAGGGATAAAGATAAGTAATTCCAAAATTCAAAGATCCAGGATATGCTGGACTAGGACTTGGAAGACTAACTACTTTATAGGCAATTTTCTCAGAGTACTCTTGTGGGATCGGATTAAGGTAAGATAAGGCAAGCGCCCCGATCTTCTTCTCATACGACTCAGTTATTCCTTCTACCAAATCAAAAGGATTGGATAAATTTAAACGTGGTGTTTTTCTAATTTCCATTTTTTATTTCCTTACTTCCTCGAACAAAGGCACTAATAATGGCCTGTTTTTCTTGACCCAGAGGTTCAACGATAAATCGCTTAATCGATGCGGGAACGATAAAGCATTCCGCATAATGAAAGACCATGTCTTCAAAATGATGATCGGGATCTTTAATAACAGCACTCGTACCCTCAACCAACATCAACATATGGACCGTATGGCCAGTCTCTATCTCAAAAGGTTTTTCAAACCAATATCGAACCGTCTCGATGAATTCTAAATCATGAAGACCAGTACTTTCAACTTTTAAGCCAAGTTCTTGAGACAGTGGTTTTATATGATTGACGATATTTGCGTGTACCCATTGTGTATCTCGATCAATCTGAATGACTTCTTTCGCATGATCAAGATGGATCGGTCGAGGTTTTCCATCCATCCCAACTCTTCCCCAGTCCCATAGTTTAAAAGTAAAAATATACGGGGTGGCACTAATCTCTAACACCACTGAATCCGCACCACTACAATGAATCGTCCCGGCAGGGATCAAGAAGTGGTCGTGTTTTTTTGCGGGGATACGATTGATAAAGCGTTGGTCATCAAATGGTTTTTCATTTCGACTGGCTGCCTTTAGATCATCAACAAGATCCTCTAGTTTTGTCCCTGTTTTTACGCCCAAATATACAGAAGCTTCTTTTCCAGCATCTAAAATATAGTAACTTTCATCTTGGGTATAATGCATCCCAAAAGATCGTTGGATATAATCGGTAAGTGGGTGAACTTGTAAGGAGAGATTACCTCCGTTCATCGTATCAAGAAAATCGAACCTAATGGGGAATTCTCGACCAAAACGAGCTAAGTTTAGTTCACCCAAGAGTTTCTTCGATTCAAAGAGCACGAGATCCATCGCTTGAAGTGTAAATGTCTCATGATTGATTTCTAAACAAAGTGCGTTCTCTTCAGGAACACCGTTAAATGACCACGCATAATTGGGTCGATCTTGAGGTAAATTGAAACGATTTTTCATCCAATCACCACCCCAAAGACCAGGGTCAAAATAAGGAACCATACTGAAGGGTTTCTCTGCCGTTTCTGCTAATGCACCATCTACAGCTGCTTTTGATAAAAGCTTAGGACAATTCGCACTTTCAGTATCTAAAACATAATCGACGTTTGACCAGATGGCGATTTTATGACGATCAGCCAGTCGCCAATCGATAAAATAGCCACGCTTAAACATTCTTAATGGATCCTCTTTGAAATTGTTTGTATTAAAATTAGGACTCTCCCCTTTTCGAAAGCGAAGCTGAATTTCCCACCGGGATACACTGGTGAGAATAATGATTGCCTCTTTACTAAAAAGTGAACTTCCTAATCCAATTAATAAGATCTTTCCTTTGGCTTCATCAATATCTTTTTTGAGTTTTTCATAACGAAGCTGATGTCGAATATCACTCAGTGTCTTAGAGCTCATGTGGCCATAAACCCGATCATTGGTTAAATCGCTTTGTAAAAAGGCATCAAGTTCAGCGTTTTTTAAATAAGCATCATCTGTATCAAACACATGATCAAAAAGACCTCCCCAGTTTTCTATCAGTAATGTCTTGTTGGTTGAAGGGTATGCTTCAATTGCGATGACATCATGATTCTTAAGGATTTGACTCAATTCTAGTTGAATGGTTTCAAATCCTACAAGGACCTTTTCATTAACCTTATGGATGGTAATACTGGGATGTGGACGATAAGAACTTTGCATTTTTGCCTCCAAATGTGCTGGAACACATTGTAAATCAACGAAATAAGCCGTAAAGTAATCTTGATGAAGAGGTACTTCTATGATTAATAAATATCAAGACATCGCCAAAGATCTGATTGACAAGATAAGAACGGGGTCTTATCGGGCTTGGGGAGCCATGGAAGGCGAGCATGTATTGGCTAAGCGATATGATGTCAGTCGAGCTACGATGCGTAAAGCTTTAAGTATTCTAAAGGAGCAAGGGTATATCCACTCTCGTCAAGGATCGGGGATCTATGTGAACCCTGAAGAGTTTTACCAAGAGCGTCTGATGTTTACGATGTCGGATCGTTTTGAAAAACTCATCTTGATTCAAAAATAATCATGTTTGCGATAGAAACCGCCAGCCCTGCATTTGATGCCCAGTTTAATTTGGGCAACGATAAGCTATTAATTCATTACTTAAGGCTACGCCTTCATGAGAATGAACCTTTAGTCCTTGAAGAAACTTGGATGCCCAGAGAACTATTCCCGAACCTAAGAAAAGAAGTTCTATTTGGATCAATCATGCAATACATGGAGAATCAAGGTTATGTAATCAGTCATGATTTTAAAACAATCCAAGCAGTGACCTTGAGCACTCCCGAAGCCACAATCTTAGGTAAAGTACCAGGGGCTCTTAGTCTTCAGATTACTCATCATGTTCATTTTCTTAAATCCATTTTAGCTCAAATTACGATTGAAACTCAAGGTGACAATGGAATGAATGCTTTGTCGATTCGTGAACGTTGATTAATCTTTATAAGAACTGATTAGCGCGGTTAATTCTCCGTCAAATTCTATTGGACCGAAATGTGCAGGCACAAAAAGTGTTTCACCAATTTTAAGTGAAATCCCATTAACCTTTCCTTCGCCTTCAATAAGCGTAATAAAATAGAAATAATCACAGTTAAATTTACCTTTTGTTTTATTTTGAACCTTAAACAGTGAATATTTTCCTGCTTCATCAATAAACGTACTCAATAAAATTCCTTCTGATAAAACGGGTTTAGGATGAATAGGTCCTTTTTCATGATGAGGAAAATTCAAAACTTGGAGTGCTGATTCTAAATGAAGATCACGAGAAGCGCCTGTCTTACGATCAATCCGGTTATAATCAAAGATTCGGAAAGTAATGTCAGAATTACGAGCCACTTCAAAGGTTAGTGTATCTTTCCCAATCGCATGGACGGTTCCTGAAGGAACGTCAATAAAGTCTCCAGTCTTAATATGTTCATAAGCGAGAAGCTCAGTCCAACGGTTGGCTTGAGCAAGCTTTATAAACTCTTCTTTGGTTTTTGCTTTATGGCCAAACTGAATCAATGGGTTCTTATGGGCATCTATAATATACCAAGCCTCATGTTTCCCATAAGAATCATAGTTTGATCGTGCAAATTTTTCATTAGGATGAACTTGAACTGACAAGTTATCGATAGGATCCATTAAAGTACAACGGATAGGAAAACGTTCACTCTTACAATCAAACCACTCAGGAAGTTTTTCGTAAGCTTCACTCAGACTCATATTAATCTCGGTCAGTGGGTTATCTCCATTGCCTTTGAGCGCACAGACACACCACATTTCCCCAATACGATCAAGCTCGCTCTTCCCATTATAACGAGTTTTGATTTGAGTCCCCCCCCAAATTCTTTCCTTGAAGATGGGCTCTACATGAATAATTTGTTTTCTCATAGCTTCCCCTTTGGCCGATAACTCACAGTGGCCAACACTAATTTGCCTTCGATTTTAAGCACTCCATAATGACAAGGTACAAACCAAGTCTCTCCACCTTTGACGTGGATTCCATTGAGCTTCCCAAGCCCTTCTAAAATGGTTATAAAGTAAAATTCATCCAATTTAAAACTTGATTCATCTTCAACTTCAATTTTAGCCGCCGTATAGACACCCGGTTCATCATGAAGCATTGTAAATATCATCCCATTCTTCTTATGGGGATTCAACTGTACCAGTTTAGTTTCTCCATTAGGAACACGTATATTATCAAATACCTCTTGGATGTGAAGTTGACGTTTTGTTTTTAAAACAGGATCAATGCGATCGTAATCATAAAGTCGATAGGTCAAATCAGCATTCTGACTAAATTCGATGATGGTTAGCCCTCCGCCAAAGGCGTGAAGTGTTCCAAAAGGCACATCGACAAAATCACCCGCTTTGACTTTGATCGTACGAACTAAATGGTCATAGTCTTTTGCTTCCACCATGGCTTTAAATTCATCTTTGGTCTTAGCATAATGACCCAATACCATAGTACCTTCTCCTTCTATAAAATAAACACCATCTGGCTTTCCTTTTCGACCTTCATGTCTCAAGGCATACTCATCATTGGGATGAAGTTGAATCGACATCGGTACCACTGGGTTAGCCATCGCTGTCCTTACAGGCATTTCCTTGGTGTCACTTTGAAAAAGTGAAGCGTGGGTATGAAAGAAATCAGAGAGTTTTTCTCCATTCTCTTCAACTGTACAGTCTAAGATTCCCTTCATGGCGATCACGTTATAACATTCTCCTATATTTACGAGATTGCTTTGATAACCATATTTTTCTTCTAATCGATGACCACCCCATACTCTATAGTTGAAGACAGGGAGAACCTTATAGAGTTTCTTCTCTGTGGTTTTATTGTAGATTTCCATCCCTGATCGATAGGTCGATAAAACTTCACTTTTATGATTGATGAGGGTAAAGTCTGCCCAATAACCAGGAATAAGTTGACCGATCTTCTCAAGTTTCAATAACTTCGCAGGATTAACACTGCTCATTTCAACCGCTTCTTCCAAAGAACACTCGGTGATACTCATTATGTTTCTAAAGGCATCTATCATTCCGATTGTTGATCCAGCAATCCGTCCATTCTCTTTGGTATAGGATTTCCCATCTCGACTAACACAAAGTGTCCCGCCAAATGTAAATTCACCATCGCCCATCCCTTTGCCTGGATTGGCATCTGTAATCAATATTAAACGCTGACTTCCTATGATTTGATAGGTCAATTTAACAACCAAAGGATCGATGTGATAGGCATCGACGATGAGTTCACAGAAACTTGTCCCTTTAAGTAAAGCTGCGGTCACTGCACCTGGATCTCGATGTGTATGGGGAGTCATCGCATTATAAAGATGAGTAAAACCATCTCCACCCGCTTTCAAAGCATCTAATGTTTGAAGGGTTGTCGCGTTGGTATGGGCAAACATCACAGCGATATTATGCCTATGGCAATCTTGGATAAAAGTATTGATTCCTTCCAATTCTGGAGCCACTGTCACCATTCTTAGACGATGTTGACTCCATTGGGCATCTTCATCAATCTCCCCTTTAACGATGGGGCGTATGCCCTCTGCTTCCATCATGGCTTTATATTTTAGGCTTAAATAAGGTCCTTCATTATGAATCCCAATCCATCGTGCTCCAGTCGCAGGAACATCCAATTCACCGAGTTTTTGTAGGATCTCTTTTTCGATAGGACGAGGTTTAGACATGGTAGAACTCAGAAAAGAAGTTGTACCCTCTTGTGCAAAATAAGCGGAAACTTCATTAAGAGCTTCTTGAGTAGGATCACTAAAATCATAACCAAGGGCACCATGTGTATGAATATCGATAAAACCAGGAACTATGATCGCTTCTTTGTGGTCGATATGTCTAGCTGTCGAATCATTCATATATTTTTTAATTTTATTATCATCAGGATGAGCCACGGCAAGAACTTTACCATCTTCAACAACCATGATTGCTGGTTGAATTCTTGGACCTTGACCCGTTATGATCATGGATGCATGATGAATAATGAAAGACATAACGATCACCTCACCTTAATTATACGATAGATTTTGCATTTATACGATAGATTTTGATAGTTTTTGAGAGTTATTTTCTAAATAAATGAAAGATAAGAAAACAACGCCCTTTAAACTGGATGATCCCTGACTTAATGATTCCTTCCGTGGATTAATATCCTTTAAGTCTTTCATTTTCTATCACGTTCTGTCATTTTCTTTCAGATTCATCATTGTATGTTATGATAGAGTTAATCAATTTAAAAATAAATGGAGGGTATTATGGAGTATCTTGATCTTGATTTACACGGTATTGCTGAACTGGTGGAAGTGCGAGGAAGGAAGATTCTGTCTCGTTATCCTGATGCAGTCAATAAAGCCATTGGGCACACAACAGCCTACCAACTCAATGGAACGGAAATCCGTCTTGTTCCTTTAGAAGATTGCTATATCACCTTAGAATCCTTAGGAAGACGTCATTCAACCAAAGTCATGGTCTATTATGGAGATCTACCTTATCCTGAAGAATTTCATTTTGAGAAGGAAACCACCATTCCTGTTCTTGTGGGAAAATTCAACGATATTGTTCTTCAAGACCATTTTCCTAATCCCTATGCTTTTTCCTTTAAGGTGGTTAGACTCGTTATCTTTTCAGAAAATGTTTTGGTAAGGCACATCAGTGGTAAACATCGCTTACCCACTGAGTCGGAGGTCCCCTCCACTAAAATGATGACTTATGGGACCAGTATTACACAAGGTTTTTTTCCAACAGCTGCAGACTTGACCTATCCCAACATCTTAGCGAGATCCATTAAAGCAGATCTCTCAAATTATGGCTTAGCCGGTAATGCCTTATGTGAAAAGGAAGTGGTTGATTTTCTTAAGACCAGCGGAGTATACGATCTGATCATCCTAGAACTTTCAGTGAATATGTTGGCAGCAGGTCTATCGACCAAGCAATTTGTAGATAGAATCAGCTACTTACTCACTCAACTGATCCTTCATCAACCCAAAGCTCAAATCATTTGCCTAGGCATACTACCCTTTTATGAAGATTATGGGATGAAGAACCCTAGAGATAATATCGTTAGTAGTGCCTCTGATTTTAGAACGAATCTAAGCGATCTTGTAAAGTCATTAAATAATCCTAATCTAATCTATGCGGATCCTATGAAAGCTTTATCGATGCATAATCTAAGTTCGGATTTTATTCATCCAAGTAATTTTGGAATGATTGAAATAGCTACCTATTTAAAAACATTGGTTCGGTGAATCTATATCTTTTTCGAAGTAACGTTTTTGATGAGATGGACCTTTTAGGGTTAGCCAAGCACATAGGTGTACTAAGGAGAAATCGTGATTATCCAAGAAATTATTGATGATTTAAATAAACAAAAACACTGGGTTGATTTCGATAAAACGAGAGATATCGTTCTATTCGGTGATCCACTCCAAGAGATCATTAAAGTTGGGGTGTGTTGGGTCGCTACTTTACCCGCGATTGAAAGTGCAATCCAACAAGGCGTTAATTTTATCATTAGTCATGAGAACTGTTTCTATGAGGAGAGTACTTCCCCAAGAAAAGCCATCTTAGAGGCTCGACAAGTAAAAAAAGATCTTCTAATGACTCATAAGATCTGTGTTTATCGATGTCACGATGTATGGGATAGAATGCCAGAATTTGGAGTTGCTGATCGATGGAGTAAAGCCATTGATTTAGTGTTTGAGCCAAGAGAAACAGGTAGTTTCATTTCTATCGCTCGTTTTGAATCAATGAGTGTCCAAGCCCTTGCCCATAAAGTAGCGACTGGATTAAGCCCCTATGGTCAGGAAGCTGTTAGTTTATTAGGTAATCCTAATCAGGTAGTAAGCAGTGTTGCGATTGGGACTGGCGCTATCACCGATATCTTTACCATGCTAAAATCGAAGGTCGATTGTGTGGTTTGCAGTGATGATGGGATCAACAATTGGATTACCGCACAATACTGTGTTGATTATCAATTGCCTTTAATCATTGTTCATCATAGTATCTCTGAGATTCCAGGACTTCATGGATTGGTAGATTATCTTAAACTGAATTATCCACACCAAAAGATTGTTTACCTTGAAGAAGGTTATCATTATCATAGTATTTTCTAAAGTATTCTCGACTAAATCATACTTTATAAAATAAAAGGACGAGTGCGTATTACTTGTCCTTTTTAATATATAGCTTCTTAACCCTATCGATACTAACTTATGATTTATAAGAGTATTTTTTTAGGAGCACTAAAAATAAGTGTCGCTTGACCAGAGATTTTAAGTTTTCGAATTGAGTGTGGTGCAATAACATGTTGGCCAATCCTCAGGGTCATCCCATTGATTTCCACTTCACCGTCAATACATCCAATGATTAGGAATTCATCCTCTATAACATACTCACTCGAGCCATTACATTCAGCTTTGGTTACAGAAAAATAAATCTCATTGACCAGCTTTGTCAATCTTAAATTCGGTGTCTCAGTGGTGATGGGGGTTGTTGGATAAGCGACATAAGGCATTTGAGTGACGTCAAGTGCTTTTTCAATATGAAGTTGACGTAGAGACCCTTTATCATCTTTACGATTATAATCATAGATACGATAAGTAATGTCCGAGTTCTGCTGGACTTCATAAATTAAGGAATTTGATCTAATGGCGTGAATGGTTCTTGCGGGAATATAAAAGAAATCACCCTTCTTAATCTCAAATTTATTAAGCTTGGGTTCAAGTGAGCCCTCTTTTATCGATGTTTCATAGTCTTCCTTTGTCTTTAAGTGATGACCAATGATCATGGTTGTGCCTTGTGGACATCCCAAAACATACCAGCTTTCAGTTTTACCATATGAATTCTCAAACTTTTGAGCATAGGCATCATCAGGATGAACTTGAACGCTTAGGTCTTGCTTAGCATCAATAATTTTGATTAGAAGAGGGAATTTAAGATTACTTCCTGAACCAAACAAGGCTCGATGGGTACTGTAGACAGAGGAAAGAGACTGACCTTCAAACTCACCATTCTCGATCATCCCATCTCCATTTGGATGTGCACTCACTACCCATGCTTCTCCTGTATGATCAGAAGGAATATTAAAGCCAAAGAGGGTTCTCATCTGGTTTCCCCCCCATACCATTTCCTTGAATACTGGTTTTATTTTTAATAGCTCCATATTTGTCTTTTCTAGAGATATTTCTCTTATTATTTAAATGATTAGGATATTATTTCTTCTAACTATTAATCAACTTAGTAAAATAAGTCGATCACCTTATCCAAATCGTCCGGTGATATAATCACTGGTACTTTGTTCTACAGGATTGGTAAAGAGATCTTTGGTTGGACCTTGTTCTATCATATCTCCCATCAACATGAATCCTGCTCGATCAGAGATTCGAGCGGCTTGTTGAACACTATGAGGAATGATGATGATGGTATATTCAGCTTTTAGAGCTCTCAGAGATTCTTCAATCTTTAAAGTAGAGATTGGATCTAGAGCAGCACAAGGGCGATCTAAGAGAATAATCTCAGAACCTAGTGCCAATATTCTTGCGATACAAAGGCGTTGTTGCTGACCTCCAGAAAGGCGTAATGCCGAAGTATTTAAGCGATCTTTGACTTCATCCCATAGGACTGTTAAACGTAACGCTCTTTCTACTTTTTCTTTTAGGACGGTCATATCTTTGATACCACTCAAGCGAGGTCCATAGGCAATATTATCGAATATAGACATAGGTAAGGCAATGGGTTCTTCAAAAACCATCCCGATCCTTCGTCTTAGTTCATTGACACTGATATCTTGAGCGTGGATATCTTTCCCATCGATCAAGATCTGACCTTCCATTCTTGCGGTATGATCTAAATCAGATAAACGTGTAATCGCTCTAAACAAAGTGGTTGTTCCACTGTTGGCAGGTCCAAAAAGCGCAAATATCTCATTGGGAAAAACCTCTAAATTGAAATCTTTGATGACACATTTATCATTGTAATAAAAGTTAAGATTCTTGATGATGATTTTAGCTTGTTTTGTCATGGTGATCTTCTATCTGTTTTTCGCCACAAATCGATTCACGATCATGTTGGCAGCGATGTTTATCGCAAGAATAATAATGATCAATAAAGTAGCTGTCCCATAAGCTCTCTCCATCGAAATACCTTCTCGAGCCAAAATATAGAAGTGTACTGCCATGGTTCTGGCTGGATCGAAGATCGATGTTGGTAACCTTAAGGAGGATCCTGCGGTAAGGATGACGGCAGCTGTCTCTGCGACACATCTTCCGATTCCTAAAATAACACCCGTTGCGATCCCGGGAAATGAAGAAGGAAGAACAGCTTTTAGGATCGTCTGCCACTTGGTGCCACCTAAAGAATAGCTTACTTCTCGATAACCAATGGGGACTGAACGGATGGCTTCTTCTGAGGTTCTGATGATGGTAGGTAAAATCATAACGCCCATCGTGAGACCTCCAGATAATACAGACCATCCCATTTTTAGGTAGATGACGAAGAAGATAAATCCAAAAAGTCCATAGACAATAGAAGGAATCGCCGCTAAAGATTCAGCACTAAAGCGAATCAGTCTCGTTACTTTGGTTTCTCGCGTAAACTCAGTGAGATAAAATGCAGTCCCAACCCCAAAAGGCGTTGCGAAAAGAACAGCCAAAACAGTAACCATTAAGGTACTGACGATGGTGGATAGAATCCCACCTGATCGACCCATATCCTTTGGGCTTTCCGTTAGAAACTGCCAAGTCATTGTAGGTAAACCCTTAATTAAAATAAAAGAAACAATGAAAAACAATAGAAGAACGACTAAGATCGATACAAACCAAATGATGAATTTGGCGATCAACTCTGATGTTTTTGGACGTATCTTCATTTTCATTACCTCTTCCTTACAATAAATTGCGCAACGGAATTAAGAAGCATGATCATGACAAATAAGACAATGCCCGTTGCGAAAAGGGCTTGTTGATGTTCACCTGAGGCATATCCCATTTCAATGCCTATGTTGGTGGTTAAGGTACGTGCAGGATCCAAAATAGATCGAGGTAAAGCAACTGCATTCCCTAAAACCATGATGACAGCCATGGTTTCTCCGATCGCTCTTCCGATGCCTAAAATAATGGCTGCCATAATCCCTGATTTTGCGGAGGGTATAAGTACGCGATGAATGGTTTGCCAATGCGTGGCTCCTAGAGCTAGAGAGCCTTGTTTATAAAGTCCAGGTAACGCCAATAGTGATACTTCAGAAATACTGATGATGGTCGGTAAAATCATGATCGCAAGAATCAGTGATCCTGCTAAAATGCTTAATCCTGGACCTCCAAGATAAGTTCGTATGGTAGGAACTATAAAAGTTAAACCCCAAAATCCATAGACAACTGAAGGGATCCCTGCCAAAAGCTGAATAGCAGGTCTCAAGATCGTTCGAACGCGCTTTGGGGCAAACTCAGTTAGAAAGATACTAACACAAAGCGCCACTGGGACACCGATCAATGCGGCTCCTAAGGTTACAGATAAAGTACCTATGATCATTGGGAAGATCCCGTATTCACCTTGACTAGGCGCCCATTTCATTCCAAAAATAAAATTGATAACACCAACTTTATTGATGATGGGCAAGCCTTCAACAAAGATAAATATAGTGATAACAGCCAGTGCTGAGAGGGTGGATAAAGCAATAAGGAAGAATCCAAAACTAAGGAGTTTATCTTTTCTAAGTTTCATTGTGTTCCTCCATTGTCGAAGGTAACCAATCCTTCAGCATCTAACATTCTCTTACCCTCTTCAGACAATACAAAGTCGATGAACTTTTTAACATCACCTTTTGGTTCAACACTGGTGATGAATAAAAAAGGTCGAGAAAGGTTATATGAGCCGTTGATGACATTTTCACGAGTAGCTTTGACCCCATCAAGTTCAACTGCTTTGACTTTATCATTGAGTAAACCAAGTGATAAATAACCAATCGCATAGGCATCATCCCCAACCAATTGTCTTACTGTTCCATTAGAATCTTGAACGATAGACCGCGGGTTGATGTCTATTTTATTCATCACCAGACCTTCAAAAGCAGATCTCGTTCCTGATCCTTCTTCACGAGTAATGACATGGATTTCTTTATTGATGCCCCCCAATTGATTCCAATTACTGATGACACCAGAATAGATATAACGTACTTGTTTAAGGGTTAGATTTTGAATTGGATTACTTGGATGAACGATGACTGCTAAACCATCTCGCGCGATTTCTACTGACCAAAGTTTTGTCTCGTCATCTTTTAAATTTCGAGATGACATTCCGATGTCTGCCGTATTAGTTTTAGCAGACATTACTCCAGCAGAGGATCCTCCACCTTGGACATCGATCACAAATCCAGGATTTAATCTCATGTATTCTTCAGCCAATGCTTCCGCGAATGGTTGTACAGAGGTCGATCCAGCGATGATGATTCCTACACTTTTCGCCCCACTACATCCTGAAGTCAAACTGAGGACAAAAATCAAAACAAAAAAGGAAATAAATCTTCCTACTGAACGAACTTTTTTATCAATAAATTTTAAAGGAATCATAAGACCTTCACATTTAGAAAGTTAAACTTGTTTGTTTGTGTTGGGAAATGCATCAATGGTCTTCCACCTTTCTCAAGTACAATCATATCCATCAAGAATACAATGGTTACTATATAAATTCATCGGTTTTATTATATCATCTCAAGTTCAATCAAACGTTTTTATCTGGTAGTAAATTACTTCATTACTGAATAAAAAAGACCATCGTTTGATGGTCATATCCTTATTTTAACTTTTCACCATTGGATTTAATCACCTCGTGATACCAAGAGAATGATTTCTTTTTAAGACGTGCTAAATCTTTTAAATCATTGTTGTTTCTATTCACGTAAATGAATCCATAGCGCTTCTCAAAACCTTGGTGGGTAGAAATCAAATCAATCGCAGACCATGGGCAATAGCCCAACACATCAACCCCACATGCTATCGCCTCTTTCATCGTAATGATGTGTTCTCTTAAATAAGCAATTCGATAATCATCTTGGATCGAGCCATCTGCTTCCACTTTATCATTGGCCCCTAAGCCATTCTCCGTCACTAATAAGGGTAAATTATATCTCGCATAGATCTCCATAAGTGTTGTTTTAAATCCTAAGGGATCAATCTGCCATCCATATTCGGTAAAAGGTAGATAGTTGTTGGTGGCCCCTTGATAGAAGTTTTCTTCTGAAATCGCAATCTGCTGATCCCCTTTCCCATCACCTTCTTTTTTATGATAGGCTTCAACGGTGGTCGTAGAATAGTAATTAAACGCAATGAAATCTGGTTTGCCTGCCTTTAAGATCTCTAAATCACCATCCTTGATTTCTAATTCAAAACCTTTTTTCTTTATGAAATCTAAGGCAATGGGATTATAGGTTCCCCAGACTGCCGCATCCAAATACAACCAGTTTCTTACCGCATTGATATATAGAGACGCCAGATTATCCTCAGGTTTTGACGTTGCGGGATATGTCGCAGAGATATTGGGTGCAGGACCAATCTTAGCTTGTGGTAATAAATCATGACATAACTTAAATACTTTTGCTTGAGCCACCAACATAAAGTGATTGGATTGATAAAGCAGATGATTGGTTTCTTTTGAAGTTGTTCCGATGACAGAACCATAGATGATCATCATGTTTTGTTCATTGATGGTCAACCAATATTTCACTCTAGACCCATAGTTTTTAAATAAGATCTCCGCAAATTCGACAAACGCATCCATCGTTTTAGGATTGGTCCAACCACCGATTTTATCTAAAGCTAAAGGTAAATCAAAATGGACCATCGTAATAATAGGTTCGATCTTATATTTTAAACATTCATCGATCAGATCACTATAAAACTGAAGTCCTTTTTGATTGATATAACCACTGCCTTCAGGTAAGATACGAGTCCACGCAATTGAAAAACGATAAGCTTTAAGACCCAGCTCAGAGAAGAGTTTCACATCTTCTTTGAAGTGATGATAATGGTCTGAACAGACATTGAAATTTGGTGTTCCATGATAAGGCTCTTTGACGTCTTGAACT
>Ga0247840_10006884_pt1 | contig 16093 bp, 13 predicted proteins | sample LaCruzMarch2015__FD_192404 | JGI IMG/M metagenome (GOLD analysis project Ga0247840, IMG submission 192404) | Freshwater microbial communities from meromictic Lake La Cruz, Castile-La Mancha, Spain - LaCruzMarch2015_17m | ecosystem: Environmental > Aquatic > Freshwater > Lake | place: Spain... | reverse complement strand
TTTTTATCTTTTTTATCTTTTTTATCTTTTTTATCTTTTTTATCTTTTTTATCTTTTTTATCTTTTTTATCTTTTTTATCTTTTTTATCTTTTTTATCTTTTTTATCTTTTTTATCTTTTTTATATTGTTTCAAATATTCCAATGATGTTTTTTTTCTGATTTTATCAACTATTTTTCCATTTTTCGACAAGTGGGGTGATTCCGAACATAGACTCTTCCCACTCAAAGTAGAATCGCCCGATATTGTATGATGCAGAAAACAGGCGCGAATACCTGCATTCATACTCGCTCTCGGTAACGCGTGTCAAACTGCACATTTTTGAATGCAAATCGTCCATTGCGTCAACAAATTCGGTTGAAAATGCACGGTCAAATGTGAGGTCACCCGACTTTACAATGAAATTTATAAGATTGCTGTTGAAATTTTGAGGACACCATTGCCCCCTCCCCTTGTCGCGCTCCCATTCCAAGTAAACTGGATTGATGGTCATGAAGTGCGACCTTTTCCCTGTTTCTGCCTCCATCTTTTCAAACTGTTTTCTTTCGCGGTCTTTAATCTCGCGATTGATAGTGTTGTTCAACAATCCGCGACGCTGTTTCGTCAATGCCGCTGATGCCATAATATCCTTTTTCTCTGAATCCTCTGAAACTTGTAATAATAATATTTAAAAATAAAAAAATCAATTTGTTTTTATTGTTTTTATTGTTTTTATTTTTTATTCTTTTTATTTTTTATTCTTTTTATTTTTTCATTTAGTTCCTCTTTCATTCGTCGCACATTCATTCATCGTCATCATCAAGAATCGGAACTGGATTTCTGTATTCATGAGGAAGGGAAACGGGGATCGGAAGATTCCGATAAACAAACGGCTCAATTGGCGCTGAAAATTTTTGTGCCATTTCAATCGTGGCTGGATGATTCGTGTATGCCGATGCATTGAAATTTGCCCATTGAGTCATTTGGTTGTCAAAAAGTTCCCTTACTTGTCTTTGTTTTTCAATTTTTTTTTGGCTTTTGCGGTTTTTGAATTGCATCATTTTTTCATATTGTTGTCGTTCTTGCTCTAGTTGACGATAGTGTTGTTCTAATTGGCGCAACTTTTCAAGCCGCCGTTCTCGTCGTTCGTTTTGCAACGATTCTTCAAACAAGAACAGATCGTCGTTTTCATTTTCGATGAATCTTGCATGGTTTTTTTCTTCAGATGGATCGATGGAGATGTCAAAGGGTGTTCCATCTGATAAACGAAGTTGAATGGATGGTAGAAAGTCAAGGTCTCGATCATCTCCTCGATATCTTTCAACCAGCGCAATGCGGTTATAAAGATGAAATCGTCGAATTCCATTTGGACCCCATATGCCAATTTGGCGATTGAATGGCACTTCTTCACCATTCGCGTCTCTGAAATACCCGGAACCACTGTAATATTCGTTGTAGTATCCATTGTTTCCGTGATCTGACTCTGTCGAATATTCGATTTCGTATGCGTGAAAGTGCGGTTTTTCATGAGTCGGCGGAGTTCGATTCAAATCGTGGTAATAAAACACGCAAGAGTCGCCATCAACGCCTTGGCGAATGTACTCTTCTGGATCCGGGTTTAACTTGATGAACTCGATAAAGTGGTCAAGACACTCGTCGTTCGAATACTCGCTCCAATCAGGATGGTTGAGTTTGAACATTTGCACAAATACGACAAATGATGACTCGTAAATCTTGAAAATTGTAGATTCGCTTACCTTGCTTCCATTGTAAAATGGATACACTCGACTGAAATACTCCTGTGTGTGTGTGAATGCCATAATGTAGTCACGCACACCTTGGAAACAATGTGAGTCGGGATCAATCTCTTCCAAATGTTCGGCGAGAGGACCGTCTCCGATGTAAACTCCTTTGAACAGGTGATCTGGTTCTGGTTCGCGTCTTTGTCTTTGTTCTTCTTGTTGTTGCATCGTTGTAAAATCGTCGTAAATAATGAATGAATGGGATGGAAACACTATTAAGAATAATAATAATGTAAAAAAAATCAATTTGTCTTTTTCTTTTTATTTTTTTTTTCATTTTTTACTTTTTTTCCTTTTTTTCCTTTTTTCCTTTTTTACTTTTTTTCCTTTTTTACTTTTTTTCCTTTTTTCCTTTTTTTCCTTTTTTCCTTTTTTTCCTTTTTTCCTTTTTTTATTTTTTCAATATTATTCTTCCTTTTCATTTTTTTTTCCTTTTCATTTTTTTTCATTTTTTCTTTTTCTTCGTGATATGTTTTCAAATGAGACGAGGAAGAGGAAGAGGAGGTAAATCGAATTTGAAAGGCGGTGGAGCCAGGTTCACAGGAGTCATGGATGTAAGGGGTTGTGGTATACCGAAAACGGTTCTTCGAACAGGAGCAGGCGCTGGACGCGGAGTTCGTGGAGCAATAGGAATGCGAGTAGCATTAATAGCAGTTACCGCCTTTTGAAAATTTTCAGCATACGCTTTGGCGGCTTCCGGGTCATATGCGTAAACACTTTCGCGTTTGACTTGACTGTTATATTTGGCAATCCAATCGACTTGTTCGTAGATTTTTCCATCGTCGTCGGATCTTACCTTCAAATCGGGATTCATACGAATCCTTCCAAAGAGTTGCGTCCGTTCTCCCATGGGAACAACTGCGCCGGTGGCAATGACAGAACCATCACCGTTCAAAATGGACACTTTTCCAAACTTTTTTTCGGGAAGAGATGGAATGGTCGAAGTAGAAGAAGCAAAACAACCCATTTTGGCCATGACAGTGACGAGAAGAATACGCTGTTAAAGAAAAATGAAAAAAGAAAAAAATCAATTTATAAAAAAGTGAATGAAAAAAATAGGAAAAATATGAAAAATAATAAAGGAAATAGGAAAAAGAATAAAAAGAATAAAAAAACTAGAAAAAAAAATTATATATTTATATAGTATAAATATATATATATTATATAATAGAATGGTGGAACAACTTATTACTCCATGGTATGCACTTGACACGAGAACAGTTAGAGAAGAAAATGATGTAGTGACTGTAGAGTTTCCGGGTCAGCTTATACCTGCTTACAAATTTCAAGCAGGCAATGCTGTAGCTGTAGTTCGTCAAGTTAGTCGTCCAATTGATAATAATAATGTAAGGATTGGTATTGTAAAAAGTGTCAAACCAGGGTCAAGTGGTAACGCGATGTTGAATATAGAAATCTGGAAACCTGTGTATACTGTGTGGAAACCTGTGTATCCTGTGGCGGATGAAAGAAGAGGCAAACAAGTAACAGCAGGACTTACATCCTCAGGAAAGTTATTCATAAGGAAACTAGGAATGGTTTTAGGAAGAGAACCTAGTTTAAGTGTAAACATTACTAGGGGTCTATTAGGATCAGATCGGCAAGTAACTTTTGGTGGTGCTAGTGCTAGTGATGCTACTGTTCCTGGTGATGCTGCTGGTGCTACTGGTGGTGCTGATGCTACTGAGGCCGTCAATTTCGGAACGGATAATAATCTCAATGGTACAGGACAAGTACGACCTGTACTTTTAGATGCTGATGGAAACGGAAATGTTGATGAAGCGGAATATTGGCGATTTGCAGACGAATTCGGCACTGGAAAAGTCCCAATGCGATTTGGCGAGTTTGCTATGACAGTACCAGAAAATATGCAAGTTGCGAATGTAACATATGATAGAGGAGGAGCTTTTGAAGAATCATTTGTTTCGAGTGGCACTCCAGTTTCAGTAAGTAAATCAAGAAACGGAGACAGAACATACGTGGATATCATTGACAGGCTTGATAGTAATGGTATACATTTTGGTGGTGGTCCTTTAGTAAATGCCCAGCCAAAAGTCCATATGCAGATGCTAGCTACACGGTTTGAGGCCATACGGGCACGGATCAATGGTAAACCTGTTGATTTGGTGACTGGTGGTGAGGCTAATAATGTTGGAGTGGATGTTATAGGTATCAGTCCTACAACTGTTTGTAATGGAGATTCATATATTGGATCTATAATAGATAATAACGGTAATCCTTTCGGATTTTCAGCTTTAACAAAGGTTAGTATAACTTCTAGTATTGGTGTAACTTTCTATTATAATAGTATTCAAGAATTCCCTTTATTTACAGAGCAACCAGTTTCTACTTCTACTTCTGTTACTTCTTTTACTATAACTATTCGGGGAGAATATAATGGTACAAGTTTCAATCATACTTTTCCAATAAGTATTACTCAATGTAGTCAGGATGTAGTATCAAATGATACGATGATCGGTGGTGTCGGTAATGATACGATGATCGGTGGTGCCGATAATGATACGATGATCTGTGGTGATGGTGACGAATTAGATAGTCTTGTTTTTATGACCGATGGTAATGGTGACGAAATTGATAGTATTACTCTTATGACCGGTGAAGTGATAGGTAATCTTTATGCAGCAGATGCCGCACTGGTACCCGACTCAAACGCAGCCGTCACAGCATCCGAAGCCCAAATTACATCAGGATTCGGAGGCGGAGGATTCGGAGCCGATGCGGTAGCACCCGGAGCATTAGGAACTGCAGGACCCGAAGCCGTACCCGTACCGGTATACGAAGTGACATCTGGAGCTGGAGGATCCATGCTTGAAGGAGGCGGATTCGGAACAGCAGCACCGAGAGTCGAATTGGGACCCGTAGTCGTACCGGTAGTGACATCTGGAGCACAAGAACAGCCGATAGAACGTCTAGAGTTAATAGATATGGATAAAGGTGTAGAGATATTGAGTAATAAGATGATAGAGAAGGTTGTGAGGATAAAGAGAAGTGGTAAATGCGGTTACAGGATAGTGTTAAAGAATGTATCAGGATTAATAGATTCAGTTAGATGTGGAAGATATGATAATTGTATATTGGTGAACGATCGTTGGGTAGCAGGAATATCAGGAATATCAGGAAGACCAATACCAGCAGTTGAAGAAGCAGCGGCGCAAGTTAATATGGGAGGACAAGTTAATATGGGAGTACCGGAAGCAGCAGCTGATGAAGCAAGAGTTGAGGAAGCACATGCTGAATTTGTTGATATGGGAGCGGAAGCAGCAGCTGGAGCGGAAGGAGAATTAGAAGAAGCAAAACTAGCAGGAAAGGATGATGGAGTTTTTCCAGAACAGGATGTATATTAAAATCAAAATGATTAATGATTAATTATGTAATGTAATGTAATGTAATGTAATGTAAAGAGAGTATATGATGAATTGGGAAATGTTTTACATATTATGCATAGCATACCCTTTGTGGCATTCAAGAAGTGACATTTTATAAAAAGGAAGGGGTGAGAGGGGCATATCCATATCCATATCAATATCAATATCCCCTGATGGATAAAAAATGAGATTAAATATATAAAAGTAAAGAATAATAAGAGATGAAAATTTTATTATTATTTGATAGGAGGGGTTTAAGGGGGACCTGGGTCCCCCTTTATTATTTGATAGGAGGGGTTTAAGGTGGACGTGGGTTCCCCTTTATTATTTGATAGGAGGGGTTGAAGGTGGACCAGGTTCAGTCCCCCAATATCACAATATCACTAGACGGTCAATTTATGACTCATTTCTGAAGATTGGATAAAGGGTATAAATATATAAGATAAAGATGATATAAAGAGGATGGGTTTAATAGTATTACATTATTTTTATAAAGAGGAATGGGTGAGAGGGGAGAGTATGTATGTCCATATCCATATCCATATCCCTTGATTGATAATAAATGAGATCAGATATAAGTAAAGAAGAATAAAAATGTGTAAATATTTTATTATTATTTGATAGGAGGGGTTGAAGGGGGAGCTGGGTCCCCCGATGTAGAGAGAAATGAATGAAAGATGAAAAATATATTATTATTATTTGATAGGAGGGGTTGAAGGGGGACCTGGGTCCCCCTTTATTATTTAAGAGGAGGGGTTGAAGGGGGAGCTGGGTCCCCCAATGATTAATCTCTCTATCTCTCTAAAAATCGAATGATAAAAAGTAAAATAAGAATGGAATTGGTATACATACCAACATTAAATATTCTATAAATGTTTATCAATTCAACATGTAGAGAGAATCCATTTAAATCCAAATTGGAAATGAAATGGCGAATAATCGGCGAATAATTGGAAATAAAATGGCGAATAATTGATACCATAATGCAGTTTCAATTTATCACTACACGGTCAATTTAGGACTCATTTCTGAAGACCAATAAAAACACATAAAGGTGAGGGGTTTCCATAATAAAAGCAAGCGCAGCCGGAGAAATGAACAACTCGCTTCACTTAATAGGATTTAGGGTTATCCCCCCAAATCTCTTATAAATAAAAGCCAAATCTCTTATAAATAAAAGCCAATTCCCTTATAAAATAAAAGCCAAAATTATATTAAAATAAAAGCCAAAATTATATTAAAATAAACCCCCATTTCCCTTATAAAATTAACACTAAAATTATATTAAAATAAACCCCTAATTCCCTTATAAAATAAAAGCCAAATTTATATTAAAATAAAAGCCAAAATTATATTAAAATTAACACCAAAATTATATTAATTTCTATTACCCCCTAAGCAAAATTTAATGCAAAATTACCCCAGAAATCCAGTTCTATTTTATCACTCATTCGTCACAATAGCACTCATTTCTGAATAATAGGGATTATAGGGTTTCAGAAATAAGGGCGGCATGCGGGTAGGGGTGCGGGGCTAAACCCTCAGGGTTTAGGGTTTAGGGTTTAGGGTTTAGGGTTTAGGGTTTAGGGTTTAGGGTTTAGGGTTTAGGGTTTAGGGTTTAGGGGTTTAGGGTTTAGGGTTTAGGGTTTAGGGTTTAGGGTTTGAGAATTATCTCTCTATCTCTCTAAAAATCGAAACATGAAAAGTAAAATAAATGATGGAACGATATAATTTCGTGCACCTATTTTCCTGTGAAATGTTTTATAAAATATTTGATGTTGATGATGCGTATAAATAATATGTTGAATATCTTTTTAAAAATATTATTTATAATGAATCCTTTTTATTTGTTTAATTATCGCGATTTATGATTTATGAATTATTGAATTATCTCTCTATCTCTCTACAAATCGAAACATGAAAAGTAAAATAAATGTTGGAACGACGATGTGTCTTTTTATACAAATGGTGGTCCGTGGAACCAGAAGACGAGTGAATTTCTTTTACCTTTCGTAAGTTGTGTAACTCTATGAGTTATATATGCGGGAAAGAAAATGACGGTTCCTTTTTCTTTTGGTGCATCTAAAATAGTGCGATTAATCATAAACTGTAGATTACCGCCCTCGTATTCGAGTGGATCCGTTAATTGAACGACCATGGATAGTTTCCGAGTGCTAGAACTGTAGCCTCCAAAATCCATGTGCCAATCGTAATGTCCCTGTTCTTCCGCATTGTATTCTGTGTACTGTAAATTGTCTTCTAATGAAGTAATATGAAACCCCCACATTTCTTTATTTGCGGTCTTCATTAAATTAATAAATCTAGTATAAATATGATGAGTTGATTCGTTATCTTCTATCCATTTAATTTTACTTCGGCGATATGATTTATCAACGCGACCGCTTACGTTTCCATCTATTTCTTGAAGTGAGGCGGCGATTTTGTGTATTTCTTCTATTTCTTCGGCGTCTAATACAGCCTTAAAATAATAATAATTTGTCATATTTTCATTTTTCTCTAGTAAACTCATTTTATATAATATTTATAATATATACATACTATTTTATTTATATAAATATTATATAAATAAAATAAAACAAACCATAATAATAAATAACAATATTATATTTATAAGAATGAGCTCTTGACTATCAACGATCCTTCGAATTTGAAATATTGAATTATCTCTCTATCTCTCTACAAATCAAGAGATGAAAAGTAAAATAATTGATGGAATAATGAGCACGTACAATACATACGTACAAAATATAATACAAACTTATACGCCTGTTTTATTATAAAATGTGATGAAGATATAAAAATACAATGGCGCTTACCCGTGATTAATTTAAAAGCGTATATGATTTAAACCGTATCCAAACACTGCCGTTTCCACCGCTTCCGCCGGATACTGAAGATCGCGTTAAAGGCGAAACGGGGGGTAAAACGGAATATGCCCCTCCTCCGCCGCTTCCATAAACATTCGCTCCATTTTGAGCTTGAACGAGAATATATTTTGTGTTCCACCACCCTCCGTTTCCGCCTCCACCCAAACCACCGACTCCAAAATTATCTTCTATATCATTATTAAAAGCTGCACCACCTCCGCCTCCTGCGCCATAATATCGAGTAACGCCAGAAATAGAATTCGAAATTCCGTCTCCTCCTTTTGAAACTTTACCAGACACGCCACCCCCGATTTGCGTCATACCGCCGCCACCGCCAGCTCCTGCATAAGTACTTGAACCCGGTCCTCCAGCGAATGTTCCTGTGCCGCCTAACCCCGAACCTGTAACCGACCCTGCGCCTCCGCCCCCATTCCCCTGATTATTATTTCCATTATTTCCTGCGCCCACAACTCCGCCGTTTGTCGTATATGCAGTTGCCCCGCCGCCTCCACCGTAACCCGTTTTTGATCCCGACTCAAAATAAATGACGCTGTCTTTACCATTTGTTCCAGGTTGTCCGTCTGGACCAGCGATGGATCCCGCGCTTCCGCCACCGCCTACGACTACGGTATATGATACGCCAGACAACAACTGAACCTGAGACAAAGAAGGAAATGTTGAATAAAAGAACCCGCCACCGCCGCCGCCCGAAGAAGAAGCGGGTAATAAACTATCACTATAATTGAAAGAGCTTCCGCCTCCACCGCCACCACCGACGACTGCGTAATGAATGTCGAGCGGCGCGGAGCCATTATACGTTACGACGCGTGAAACTGCAGTGTCAATTGGCACCGTTCCTGAAGTCCCGAATTGATATATTGTAAATCCGTTGACTTGCGGACTCGACATTTTTAATCCATCGGATGTTATGTATGTTATTTCATACATGTTTGATGGAAATGTGGTTGTTAAAGTGTTGAGTTGATACACGGGTGGACAAAAAAGAGGACCTTTTGACTGGTTTGACAGCTGTTGTTTGCAAGTCAGATTAAAATCGGGCATTGGATAGCTGAAACCGCGATACTGGTCGGAGCTAATAATTTGTTGGGCATTGAAGTGTCCGGGACCTGTCAGACCACTTAAACTCGGACCAACGAAACGAGTGTACGATGCGTCCTGTAAACACGGGTCGCTATAATAGCAGTGGGTTGGGTCAATGAAAATGTTTTTATTATTTTGTTCATCTCCGGTTGAGACTCCTACGTACCCACCGAATCCTCCTCCTCCGTAGGAAATGATTTCTTGATTTTGAGGTCCTGTTACGCCGATGAAACCGCCATTTGTATTATACGATGCCGGACCCGTGAATCCGGTTACGCCAATGTCGTAAACCATGACGGTATTTTTGCATGCGGTTCCGGTAGGACCTGGGAATGACGGATCAAACTGGTTATAATTTCCCTCATACATTTGCCCATTTGCAAAATTTTCCTGATAATATGCCTGAGTTATAGGATTCAAAGGCAGCCGATTTAAAAGCACTTTGCCTTTTGTAATAGAAAGCAAATCGTCGTAACTATGACTTGCGATCAATGTAGAATTTGCTACCTGAGTTGAAACGCTGTACGGCCCGGTATACGTTTTGTAGCGAGTATTATTTCCTTTAGCGAGCGTTTGTGCTAAATCGACAGTTGCGGCGTAAACCGTTTTCGAGCGAAGCTGTTGCGTCCTGTCACTTGAATCGATGTCTGGTGTTGGTTTTTGAAAAATGTGTTTTAGACCGTAGCGCACCATTCTTTATAAATATATAAATATATAAACAATTTAAACCTCCTGTATACTACTACTCTACTACTTATATTATATCTACTAAATATAAATAAATAAATAATAAATATAAATATATTAAATATGTGAAATAAAATAACGATGTGATTTATTGCATAAAAACTATTATTGCATAGAGATATAAAAGTATAAACTTAGTTTATTAAAAGAAATGACCCTTATAAAACACATACTATTTTTATTCTTTTTATTTTCTGCGAAACACCTTCTTGTGCCTCCTTTAAGAAAACCACACGGAGAATGCGGTTACGGCGATTACAGTCCGGACAGTTGCAATGTTACGAATTACGACTTTACATTTATTTATGACGTGGATGAAAAGGTGTTTAAAGTGCACGGACTGTGGCCGGAACAGTGTAGTGGGTGTTTGACATGCGGCTACCCCAGCTGTTGCGCCACGACAAACATGAGTTACGTGTATCCGAGTGACCCTCGAGAGATTGCCTTTTTAGAATCGCGATGGTTTAACGCGACGACCAGAGAGGAGTGTTTTAACAAGAGAAGCGGCGACTTTAAAGGCGATAAAGTATCGCTATTTGAGCACGAGTTTTTTAAACACGCGTCGTGCACACCGTATAGACAAAGCACGTCCGAATTTGTAGAGCAAGTGATGCGACTTTACGACGAGTATTATGTAACGCGAGTGGAAAACCAGTGCACCGGATACAACCAGTTGTGGCTCAATCTTGACGGCAACTTTGTGTATAATAATGTTACCAAGTGTATTTGAAAAGAACTGTATTTGAAATGCAAAATTATAATATTATGAGTTGGATGCCTTTTTTGAAAATGCAAGCATGGTGGTTTGCTTATATTGTTTATCATCCTTGTATTGCTTTGGTTTAAAACTCGGAATCGAAAATCCGTATTTGTCTAAAGTGGTGTTGTTTTTTGGACTTTTCATACTTTTGCTCGGGCTTTTGCTCGGGCTTTTATTATTTTTTTTAGTTCGTCCGCGTTTTAAAGGAAGGCGACATTTTTTCGTCTTCTTGTCAAGGACTTGACCACTTATACATGATGGTTTTTTAGTAGTTGTCTTTCGTCCGCGTTTCAACGGAGGGCGGCACACTTTCGTGGTCTTATCCATGACTTGACCGTCTGGACATAAGTTTAAGTTAGACATAATTGTATATATTATAATTGTATATTTTTCATAAAATATACAATTATTTTATTTTATTTTTTTAGACAAACTGTTGCAAGAATGCCTGTTTCCCGTTCTTCGCGAGAAATTCCATCTGCCTCATCGTCCATCCGAATGAGCAGCCACTATGACCGTCATACCCTAGCTCCGACATTTTTTTCATAATATTAGAAACGGCCGGGCTACCCGAAAACATGAACGAATCTTCATTAAACGTTGTAATATAGTGCCAGGATTCCGTAAGCGAGATTGCTTGATGCGCATTTTTCAGCATGATGCGAGTGTGTTCATCGGAAATTGTATTAAATTCTGAGTCTGTAATATGAGTCATATTATCACAGTTCTTGAGAAAGGTTATATGGGTTATATAGTATTTCAATATATGTTTATATTGTTTATATTTTTATAATACTATTTTTATAATATTTTTATAATACTAATAAAAAAATAATGAATACGAATAAAAAATAAATCTAGTCATAAACGCACTCGAAAATCAGCTCAATGTTCCAGTCCATGTTATTCAAGTCGACGATGCGACCAAAGTTGTCATACAGCGTGATGCGAAGTTTCTGAATATTAACGGGTCCAAAAAAGCAGCGCTGCCTGTTAAGCTGGATACTGGATGCTTCGTTTACGTCCTGCAAGAATCCGACGTTGACTCGTGTGATAATGTTTTTAATAGCGTACGATTCCGAGAACACGGCAGAATAATAATCGTTGACGCTATTATTATAGTCGTCGATGGAAATGAAAATGTAGTTTGTGGCTCGAATGGCTACGAGCGCTTCTGAAACGACGGACCCTTTGTTTCCTGCTCCGCTATTTTTTGAAATGTTTTCCGCGTTTCGAAATCCCAGCTGCCAGCCCAAGAAGGAGATGAGCGGCGCCTCGTAACTCAGAACGCCATTACTTCTCACGTTGGACACAATTTTAAAATAAATGGCCGACGCCGCGGATGTCTGCGCAAACACGCCCTTTCCGCTGACCTGGTCAATATAGAAATATAGTTTAGTGGCCAACCCTCCGTCTGCACCTGCATTATTCGAATCAAGGATGGTATTAATTGTGGTTTCAATGGAAGCGGAAGCGATAAGGTTGGTTGTGCTCGCGGTAGTATAATAATTCCCGTCTGGAATGACGATTGTGAATGTATTGGGATACGGGTTTATAGGCGGAATGGATGAGCCGGATCCCCATTGAATTTGAATTGCATTATTTCCATTGAGTTCGCTAATAGAGTAAATGGCGTAAAACGGAATTTCAAAAGAGCCGACGCGATAATTAATAATGTTGTGAATTTTCTCTGGAAGCGTGATTTGTAAGTCAGTGCTTTTTGTACTAAAATAATTTGGACGAAAGCGGGAGTCAATGTTGACGGATATTGCGACCGTGGAATACTTTACCGGATTAATGGTTCCTGGCGGCGCGCCGCTTTGACCGACGACCAATCCTCCGATATCATTGTATTTGTCTGGATCGTACATGCGGTAAGGATCCGGAATGACGAAATGTCCGTCTGCTTTTGAACCCGGGATGATCGTATTCTGTTTAAAATTCGTTACTGGCGAATAATAACGTGTATTATCGTTGTTATCGCCGCCGCTACTACCAGTTTTCGACAATATGCACTTATGAACTGCATTTAAAAAGTCGATCATTTTTGTATCTTGTTTTCCGGAAGATGCCAGTTTTACGATGAGGCGCTGCTTGCATTTCGCGACGTCGCCGGGCGTATATCCCTTTTTTGACGCTAAACCTAATAAATCCTCCATTTCAGAAAGCGAATAATTTTGAATATTGAAATCGAAACCGTCCATAACCGCGTGTGATTAATAATTAGTGTATATATTTATATATTTATAAATAAATATGAATTTTTATTCATATTTAAAAATGTGGATAAAAATTTAAAAATGTGGATAAAAATTTAAAAATGTGGATAAAAATTTAAAAATGTGGATAAAAATTTAAAAATGTGGATAAAAATTTAAAAATATGAATAAATATTTAAAAAAATAATGTCACATGATAGAGCAATTTGACGTACAAGATGACGCTCGTTCAAGTCCCTGTTCATTACAACATTCGCGCGGGGTTTTAAAGTTTACCATCTGGATATAACCGTTGTCACAACTTTTATCACGACTTTTATTTAAATCGTTATCTGTGCCATTGCCGCCGCGAATATAGTTGGTATAACTTCCCTTCCAATACCAACTCCGAGCCTTTTTAGAAGCAGCGTCGCCATTTTTTTCTTTGAAGAAGCGCGTATTTCCGCTGATACCGCGACAGCCAATATCTGCAATTGCTAGCGGATTATAATAATGCGGTTTTACAACCGAGTCATAGAGTGACTGTATAAATGACGTGATTGCGATGTGAATGTTGGATGACTGTGCGCAGCCGTCACAAAGCGTATCCAGTTTATCAAGACACGCGACTTCCTCGTATGTTATATTTTCATGGGGGAAATCGAAGCAAAGGGCTTCAAACACTTGTTTTTTTGTGAAATGTATGGAGCGCTTGTCGAGTTTGTTTCCGAGAACGAGAATGGGGTGTGAATGGTTGCAATTATTTTTCTGAATCACGCGGAGAATGTACGAGTTCAGACTATTGTAAGACGTCTGACTTGATAAGTCGAAAACAACGATGACTGCTGCGATTCCGGTATAATAAGTTTGAGCGAGACACTGATAATTGGGGGAACCGGACGTGTCCCAAAAGCAGCACTTTACGTAGTCATAATTTTTGGGACGAATTGTGCCGTTTCCGCCCCCCAAATTGACTTTCATTGTGCTTAAAAGCAGATGCTCCGACTCGTCGGAACCGTGACAGTGGTTATACCCCTGATTATTTCTTGTATTATTTGGATTTGGATTTGGATTTGGATTATTTTGCGCAATTTCCATATTTTGTTGTTCTTTTATCTTTTTATTAGAATCTTCGCCGCCGTCTATATCAGACGACAGCGCAACCATTCGTGTTTGAAAATCTATTCCAACGGTAGAAGCCGCCATCTTTATGGGCACGAGCGTAAAATAATTGATAATGGTTGTTTTTCCAACATTTTCATCGCCTACGACTAAAATTTTAATTGAAAGATGTGATGCCATTTGTAGATTTTATATAATTTAAATATTTAATAATAAACAGCGGAAAAGTACTTTATTTTTTATATTTATATATTTCTATTTTTTTATTTTATATTTATTACTAAATTTGTATATAACTTGTATCCCCCGTAGCTTCTCAATATTTATATTATTTATTCTATTTATATTATTTTCTAATAATTATAATATAATTAATTAATTAATTAATATGAGATCTAGTAATATGCCGCCACCACGAATCAAACTTCCTTTAGAGCAAGATGTTCAATCCGAATTCGACCAAATCGTTAAAGGGAATGTCATTATCAAACGGTTAAGTGAAAAAAAGTATAAAATAACCTTTAGTAAAATTAGTAAATTTATAAAGTATCAGGTTTGGTCGGATTCTTCTAAAACATTAAATGAAAATCGCAAAGTATATTATGAATCCGCAAGATTATGGATAACAAAATTTAATTATTTAAACGCGTCATTATCAAAAGATTCTAATAAACCACCCTTGTTTAAACCAACCACAATAATGGAAATCGGTAACGACTATTACTCGTTTGTAATTTACGAAGCGAAAATAATAAAAGATCGCGTTTTTTTCAAGGTATCCACTGAAGAAATAAATTTGTCAAATTGTGCTTCCAAAAAAATGTTGAAACTTCCTTGCGGTCGTCACAGTGGGGTGCGGTTTGATATTGATCCTACTCCTATTGCAACCCTTTCGGGAGATGTTGATATAACCGCGTTGTTAAACGCTGGTTATATCTATATTACCAGTGGTACCATTGGTAAAGACCCCACATGCACACTTTTAAAGACTATAAATTATCCAAATATAACCAGTTTTACTTGGGGCGTCAGTGATACATTAAATACCGAATCATATTATATATGGCTAGATTCGAATACATTAGATCCGAACCACCAATTTAACATCCCATTTACTAACAACGGTACCATAGTTTTTTCATCATCGTCTACAGGTGGTTTAAGTGTTGCAATCTTTAATAATACTGGTAATATTTTTTTTGAAGGTACTACATTTCGTGTTACTACTGGACCTTTTAACAATTCAGGATATATAGCTCTTTATAATAATACAAACTACTCAATCAACGGTTACAACGAATTAGTGACTTTAAACCTTTTGAACAGCCAGACCGGTGAATGTTTTACTAACTCTGGAACAATTTATTTGAATAAGTATAGTTTAAACATTAATACGCCATTTACCAATACGGGTATAATTAATGTTGCAGATTCTACATTAATGTTTGAGCTGCCTTTTTACCAAAACGGAACATTAAATGGTGGACCTTTAAATCCACTAATAAATGGTAATGTTGACAATGGTAAAGTAACGGCAGGTTATATTAACTACTACTATTTGTACACCAAAACTACTCCACCGCCGAGTCCACAGCCGAGCTGCTAAAAAATTGAATTAAAACATATCCATAAATATAAAAAAAATAATTAACATGATACTACTACCAGCAACATGACGTACAAGACGACACATGCGACACTCGTTCGAGCCCCCTTGTTCATTCGCGCGGCATTTTCAAGTTTACCATGTGGATATAATCATATAATATAATAAATTATAAATGATAGTTGAGTTGAACAAAACATAAATTGAATTATTTATTTATATACTGATTGTTTACAGCTACAGTACAGTGATCGACGTTCAGTTCAAATGCCATACGAATATTCTGAGCCATACGAGTACCGAAGGAAGAATGTGAAGCAATCTATTGCCGCTTGCGGCGAAGACGTCCGCGCAAAGATCGACGCAGCAGAACAACTTATATCGGAATCGAACAGGGTAAGTAGAGAAGCCAAGGAGATGATGAAACGAGCGGAAGAGATGAAAGTAATGGCGAGATCCATGTGGTATCAAGGACTCAATGAAATGATGGAACAAGCCGGATCATTGC